>ENA-ORNF01000028-ORNF01000028.1-human-gut-metagenome-genome-assembly--contig:-NODE-28-length-125143-cov-28.527629_pt1 | contig 125143 bp, 112 predicted proteins | sample MGYA00242110_ERZ509012 | MGnify/ENA primary metagenome ERZ509012 (study PRJEB26280, sample SAMEA2338714) | human gut metagenome | biome: human gut; feature: human-associated habitat; material... | reverse complement strand
AGTCTATTTCCAAATTGTCCATATTATAAAAACTGTGTTAAACTATTATTATTATAGCCTGACACAGTTTATTTTACACTCTCATACCAACTTTCAATAGGTTACATATTAAACATGGTTTTTGACGTTTACGGAACGCAAAGATAATCAAACCTCAAATAAACTCAACACAATAGCCATACCATTAGCCGCCACGCCTTTGTGCATGGTGGCTAATATTGTTCTTGTCTTGTCGTTGGGGGGTAATATTCCCCCAAATCTTATTTACATCACTATCAGTTCTCATAAAACTCCATTATATACGTTACACTATTATTTCCTCCTCCCTTATAGAGGGTGGCGCACATACAAACGGCTTTGCTTTGCCCCCCCTAATCTGTTTGGATATATTTCCTACTTGGTGTATTGCTGTCATATATCCCTCAATTCTAAAACAAACGGACGTAAATCAAAACCTTCCAATCCGTGAGCATAAAATGCAGTCAGCGTGCCTGTTTTTGCTCTGGGGGGGGTATGAATAACAATTGACTTATACAAAGTCGGATAAAAAACTATTCTATTTCCCATAAAGTCTTAGTATATACGGTCTGTAACCTCTTGTGTCATAACCCTTCCAATATGAAGCCTCAATACCCCCCAATAGTTGTTTCTACTGGAGAGAGAGTTCTAAGACCTACATTAACCTGCGGATGAACTTGATATTCTCTCATACATCTCTAACAAATAATTGATTTGCCCCCCACATAACAGAACTCGTTTTGAAGTCGGGACGGCACGAAAAAGCCACAAGATTATGTCTTGTGCCGTATTTTCGTTCACCGCAAGCGTATTGACCTCCTACCTTTCTTCCAAGCTCAGTGCGGTACTGATTAAGTATGTTACTTCTCATACAATTCTAAGATTTTCATCACACTTCTATCATAACTACCAGTTAAAAGGCAAATACCTCCCGAATATGGAGTAAAACCGATGTTGTTGATGTGCGGTGCTCCCCCATTCGGGATTTCCGTTAAGCTGACTGATTTTCTTCATACATTTCAAATAATAAATTATCTTTCGCCGCAGAGGTGAGAGAGGATGATTTTTGCCTTCTAAGCTCAATTCTCTGTTCGTGTGGTGAATTTGCCAATCACCAATAGAACGTCTTCTAACGGCAGATATGGGGATGCTTTCAACTAATCGTCTTTAAATGCGAGTTTGTCAAACTTAGCTTTAAGCATTGGAGCCTCCGACTTACGAATTGAGAGTTTCATCTCGCAGGTGTTGTCGTAGGTCTGGCTGATAATGCGCGGCGACATGTCCTTGATGATTTTCATTACGTCGTTCATCATAATATAAGGAAAATCGAAAACAACCTCCTCCTCTACGAACTGACTTACAATCTCTGCGTTGGCTATTGCCTCAGCCGCTGCGGTGCGATAGGCAACAATAAGTCCGCTTGTGCCAAGATTGACACCTCCATAATAGCGCACAACAATGATAAGAATGTCGGTCAACTCGTTCTTGTTGATCTGACCGAGGATGGGCTTGCCGGCTGTGCTGCTCGGCTCGCCGTCGTCGTTGGCACGGAAATCAGTGCGGTCAGCACCGAGCATGTATGCCCAGCACACATGACGCGCGTCATAATACTTCTTGCGAAACTCTGCTACATATTGCTTCACTTCCTCCTCGGAAGTGACATGAAAGGCAAAAGCGAGAAACTTACTGCGTTTCTCGCTGTAAAAGCCTTCTGCGGGTGTGTCTGTGATTGTTAGAAATTCGTCTTTTGGCTCCATTGATATTAAATTGACAAGTAGACAAGGCGAAATGCATAACAAACAGTTATGCAAACCACCTTGTCTACTCGTTGCTTATTCACTTATCTACTACTATGTTACGACAGCTTGTGGATGATGAGTCCTGAGCGGAGCTTAGGCTCAAACCATGTTGCCTTTGGCGGCATAATCTTTCCGCTATCGGCGATATCGATTATCTGTTTCATTGAAACCGGATAGAGGGCGAGCGCCATGCGCATCTCGCCGCTGTCTACGCGACGCTTCAGTTCTTCGAGACCGCGAAGACCTCCTACGAAGTCGATGCGCTTGTCCGAACGTAAATCGGTGATGCCGAGCACCTTGTCGAGGATAAGACGGCTCGAGATGTCTACGTCGAGAACACCGATAGGGTCGTGGTCGTCGTATGTGCCCTGCTTGGCTGTGAGCGAATACCAATGTCCGTCGAGATAGAGTGAGAACTCGTGCAGACGCTGCGGCTTGTAGATAGCCTCGCCCTTGTCCTCAACCTCGAAGTTCTCGCGCAAAGCGTCAAGGAACTGCTCTGATGTAAGACCATTGAGGTCCTTTACAACGCGGTTATAGTCGAGCACGGTGAGCTGCGATGCCTGGAAGCAAACAGCCATGAAGTAGTTGTACTCCTCGTCACCCTTATGGTTCGGATTGTTCTTAGCCTTTTCTGCACCAACGAGAGCAGCAGCAGCGCTACGGTGGTGGCCGTCGGCGATGTAGAGAGCCGGCATCTTAGCGAACTCCTTAGTAATCAGTTCGATGTCAGCCTTGTCGCTAATAACCCAGAACTGATGACCGAAGCCGTCATCGGGAGCAACGAAGTCGTACTCGGGCTTTGTTGCTGCGTAGCGCTTGATGAGCGCGTCGAGCACCTCGTTGTCAGGATAAGCGAAGAACACCGGCTCGATGTTAGCGTCGTTTACGCGAACATGCTTCATGCGGTCTTTCTCCTTGTCGCGGCGTGTCAGCTCGTGCTTCTTGATTGTGCCATTGAGATAATCGTTGACGAAAGCACCCACAACAAGTCCGTACTGAGTCTTGCCGTTCATGGTCTGAGCGTAGATATAATAGTTCTCGTCTGCGTCCTGACGAAGCCAACCCTTCTCCTGGAACATCTTGAAGTTAGCGGCAGCCTTCTCGTAAACGCGCGGATCATACTCGCTTGTACCAGGTTCGAAGTCGATCTCCGGCTTGATGATATGATAAAGACTCTTCTCGTTATCGCCTGCCTCAGCTCTTGCCTCTTCACTATCGAGCACGTCGTAAGGACGTGATGCTATTTCTTCAACAAGGTCTTGCGGTGGACGTACGCCACGGAATGGTTTTACTGTTGCCATAGTATGATTATTTTAAAACCCCACCACTATGTCCTCCCCATGGGGCAAAGGGGTGGGGTTATCGGGGATTTTTACTTAATTACTTGTTAACTTGGAACTTAGTGCAGCCGTCAGCGAAGAAAGCATTGATCTGCTTAGCAGCTGCGATACCAGCGTTGGTATTAGCCTCTGCTGTCTGAGCACCCATCTTCTTAGGTGTAGAGAAGTATCTACCTTCGAACTTCTGGAACTCTTCGTTAGCGTCCGGCATGATGTCTGTGATGAACTTCAGGTCGGTGCGTTCTGCCATGAGGGCAAGGAGTTCAGGCTCGTTGATAACTTCCTTACGAGCTGTGTTTATGAGGATGCCGTTCTTGTGGAGTTTGCCGACAAGAGCAGCATTGATGCTCTGCTTTGTTTCGGGAGTAGCAGGGATGTGCAGCGAAACGATGTCGCAGTTCTCGAAGAGAGCGTCCTGAGAGTCAACTGCCTTAACGCCAGCAGCCTCAATAGCCTCCTTCGGGCAGAAAGCGTCGTAAGCGTAAACTTCCATTTCGAAGCCCTTAGCGATGCGAGCCACGTTTCTACCTACGTTGCCGAAAGCGAGAATACCGAGTTTCTTGCCCTTCAACTCGCTACCCGACTTGCCGTTGTAGAAGTTGCGAACGCCGTAAACGAGCAAACCGAATACGAGTTCAGCCACAGCATTAGAGTTCTGACCAGGTGTGTTCTCAACAACAACGTTCTTCTCTTTAGCGTAAGCACAGTCGACATTGTCGTAACCGGCACCGGCACGTACAACTATCTTAAGCTGCTTTGCAGCGTCAAGCACCTCTGGTGTAACCTTGTCTGAGCGCACGATCATTGCGTCAGCGCCAGCCACAGCGTCAAGAAGCTGCTGCTTTTCTGTATATTTCTCAAGCAGAACGAGTTCGTTGCCTGCACCTTCTATCTCAGCCTTAATGCCGTCAACCGCTGCCTTTGCAAACGGTTTTTCTGTTGCCACTAATACTTTCATAGCTATACTATTTATTAATGTTCCTTTTCAAAATCCTGCATGCACTTAACGAGAGCCTCAACGCCTTCCATCGGCATAGCGTTGTAGCAACTTGCGCGGAAGCCACCTACCGAACGGTGACCCTTGATGCCGACCATGCCACGTTGTGTAGCGTACTCGAAGAACGGCTTCTCAAGATCCTTGTACTCGTCGTTCATAACGAAGCAGATGTTCATCAAAGAACGAGAGTCCTTCTCTACTGTACCACGGAACAACTTGTTGCGGTCGATTTCGTCGTAGAGCACCTTAGCGCGAGCCTCAGCACGGCGAGCCATCTCTTCTACTCCACCCTGAGCCTTAATCCAACGCAGTGTTTCGAGAGCGCAGTAGATAGGTACTACAGGAGGCGTGTTGAACATAGAACCCTTCTCTACGTGTGTACGGTAGTCGAGCATTGTCGGAATCTGACGCGGAGCCTTACCCAAGCATTCATCCTTTACGATGATGAGGGTAACACCAGCCATAGCGAGGTTCTTCTGAGCACCTGCATAGATACAGTCGTACTTAGCAACGTCGATAGGACGGCTGAAGATATCAGAAGACATATCGCCGATAAGTCTTACAGGCACTTCCGGTTCCTTGCGGATTTCGGTACCATAAATAGTATTATTAGTTGTAATATGTAAATAGTCGAGATCTGTCGGACATTCGTAATCCTTTGGATAGAATGTATAGCCTGCGTCTGCAGAAGAAGCCACCTCAACAGCTTCGCCAAAGAGCTTAGCTTCCTTCAACGCCTTTTTTGCCCATGTACCCGTATTGAGATAACCAGCCTTCTTAATCAAGAAGTTGTAAGGAATCATACAGAATTCCAATGAAGCGCCACCACCGAGGAACAATACCGAATAGCCTTCTGGCACCTTCAAGAGTTCCTTGATAAGGGCTACAGCCTCATCAACAACAGGTTGGAAATCCTTTGCACGATGGCTAATCTCTGCCAAAGAAAGTCCTGAACCATTAAAATCCAAAATCTGTTTTGCTGTGTTTTCGATCACTTCGCGAGGAAGAATAGACGGTCCTGCGTTAAAGTTGTATTTCTTCATCTGCCTGTTTGTTATTAAGTTAATATAAGTTTGATTACTATCGCAGGCGAAGTTACAATTAATTTTTGAAAGTAACAAGCAAATGTTTACAAAATGTTACTCTTATTTTATCTTTTACGCGGTTTCAACTTTACTTCCGGTATTTTCAACTTGTCACCAGCCTTCACTGTATGGCAGTTATTCAGCACCTCAACGTAACATTCCATACCTTCTCCAAGATAGGCTTTACTAATTGAGGCGAGCGACTGCCCTGGTTGTACGGTAACCACTTTGGCAACACCAACAATAATATAAGCACCTGTACGTACACGAACATCATAGTTGTAGTCGGACGGTGTGGTGGCTGTTGGTGCTGCAGACATTACTGCAGTAGAGCCTGTCGCAGCCTTAGAGTTAGACGCACGAACAGAGTCTTTCTTTTCTTTCTTTATGTTTTCTGCAGTGTGTGCATCTGCTGCTTTCAAAGCATCATTAGACGCTATTGTATCACTAACAACACACTGCGGTTCAACTGCTACCACCGTGTCTTGTTGAGCATACAATCGTGTCTCAAGTCTATCTATGACATGGTTCTTCTCTTCTATTCGCTGATAGAGGAAATACATACCTATGCCAATACTCACGAGTATAACAAACGACGCAATAGTGAGAACATACATCATACGCGGACTGCGTTGCTTGCATCCACCAATAACAATGCCTTCATCGTCTGACTCATCTATGTCGTTAGCCGACTTTTCTTCGTCTGCCTTATTGTTATCATCATCTATTGGTTCGCTCTTTGGAGCCATCAAACGACGAGCCATGTCACGGTGTTCCTCTGTGTTTACCACTTTTGATGCAGGTTCTGAGGGGGAAGGCTGATTTGTTGGCTGATCGGTTGGCGGATTGGTTGGTGCAGTTGGGGACAACTGCACCCCCTGAGATTGCTCAGCTGGTGTGAGTTGATTGGCGGATTGATCAGTCAACTGGTCGGTTGGTGCAGTTGGGGACAACTGCACCCCCTGAGATTGCTCAGTTGGTATGGGTTGATTGGCGGATTGGTCGGTCAACTGATCGGTTGGTGCAGTTGGGGACAACTGCACCCCCTGAGGTTGCTCAGTTGGTGTGGGTTGATTGGCGGATTGGTCAGTCAACTGATTGGTTGGTGCAGTTGGGGACAACTGCACACCCTGAGATTGCTCAGCTGGTGTGGGTTGATTGGCGGATTGGTCGGTTAACTGGTCGGTTGGTGCAGTTGGGGACAACTGTACCCCCTGAGTTTCCGTTTCAATTACAGAATCGGAGAGCTCATCCATTTCATCATCTATTTCAGAAAAATCGACTCCATCGTTAAGCACTACAGTCTCAAACTGCACAAATGGTCGATTGACACGGTCGCGCAGCAAGACCTCGGGAGTGAACGAGATTTTGTTGCGTCCATCGATGATAATACGTTCGCCAGTATTCACATCGACACTGGCGCGTGCGCTCACCGCCGACACCTTGAAAGTGCCGAAGCCTTTTATCTTCACCGAGCTATCAGTGTCGTCAAGTTCCTCATTTACTACATCGAACATTGCACCGATAAAGTCGGAAGCGTCACTAAGCGATAAGCCGTACCTCTCACTCAGCTCACGAGCGAAATCATTCACCTTAGCCATTCGCGTCGTCTCCTTTCTTCATCTTGTTCTTCACCGATGTTGCAGGCTTGAAGTTAAGCACAATCTTCGGTGGAACGAGCATACGCTGTCCCGTTGACGGATTGACAACGATGCGCTCCATACGTTTCTTCAGTTCAAAGGTACCGAAATCTGGTACTGACACATTCTCACCTTCATCGAACGTAGAGGCAATAGACTCTAACACGCAACGCACCATGCGCTGAGTGTTCTCCTGCGAATATCCCGTGCGTCGAGACAGCTCTGTGATGTATTCCTTGTTGTTCATATATAATATAAGGTGAGAATGTGTAATGATTATATTATTCTACTTCGCCATAGAGGTCGAAGTCGTCGCTGTCGGTGATACGTACATCGTAGAACGCACCGACACGCATACGGCGCGTAGCCTTGATTAGCACCTCGGGGTCGACCTCTGGTGAGCAGAACTCCGTGCGACCGATGTAGTAGTCGCCCTCTTTGCGATCGATGATGGTCTTCAGAACGCTGCCAACCTTAGCAGCTTCAATCTCTGCACTGATACGCTGCTGCACAGCCATTATCTTGTCGAGACGACGCTGCTTCACTTCTGCTGGCACATCATCCTTGTAATGTTCTGCACTGTATGTGCCTTCCTCCTCAGAGTAGGCGAAAGCCCCCATACGCTCGAAGCGTGCCCATTTCACAAACTCTACGAGTTCCTTGAAGTCCTCCTCTGTCTCGCCGGGGAAGCCAACGAGCAGTGTTGTGCGCAGATGCAGACCCGGCACCTCCTTGCGGATGCGCTCTATGAACTCCATTGTCTCCGCCTTAGTAACATGGCGATGCATACGTGTGAGCATATTGTCGGAGATATGCTGCAGAGCGATGTCGAGATACTTGCAAACGTTCGGCTTCTCACGAATAACGTCAAGCAGTTCAAACGGGAACTGGTTAGGATAAGCGTAGTGCAGACGAATCCACTTCACACCCTTTATATCTGCAATGTCCGAGATAAGGTCGGCGATATGACGTTTGCCGTCGATGTCCACTCCGTAGTATGTCAATTCTTGAGCGATAATCTGGAACTCCTTCACGCCACTTGCCACCAGTTCGCGTATTTCCTCAAGTATCTCCTCCTTCGGACGGCTTACGTGCTTGCCGGTGATAATTGGTATGGCACAATAGGCACAACGGCGGTCGCAACCCTCGCTAATTTTTATATAGGCGTAGTGATGCGGCGTAGTGATGTGGCGTGCACCAGAGCATGTAGGCTCTTCGGGTTTGCCGAGGTCGGTAAGCAACTGCTTGAAGTTGAACTTACCATAGTACTTATCCACCTGCGGGATTTCCTCTTCGAGTTCCTTCTGATAGCGTTGCGAGAGACAACCCATCACGAAGAGTTTGCTTATCTTGCCCTCCTCCTTTGCCTGAACGAGTTCGAGGATGGTATCTATGCTCTCCTGCTTTGCGTCCTCAATGAAGCCGCATGTGTTGACCACAACGATTTCGCCCTCGATGCGCTTCGCATCATGGGTGCAATGATAACCAGTCTGCTCGAAAAGTGTCATCAGTTTCTCGCTGTCGACAAGATTCTTTGAGCAGCCCATTGTTATAATATCTACTTGTCCTTTCTTCATAATTACTTCTTGAACAACGAATCGACGAACTGGCGTTTGTTGAAGAGCTGCAATGCTTCCATCGATTCGCCCAGTCCGATATACTTCACCGGCACCTTAAGTTGGTCGCTGATGCCGATAACCACTCCACCCTTCGCTGTTCCGTCGAGCTTTGTGATAGCAAGCGATGTGATTTGTGTGACCTGCGAGAACTGCTTTGCTTGCTCAAAAGCGTTCTGACCTGTACTGCCATCAAGCACGAGCAACACCTCGTCGGGTGCTTCGGGCAGCACCTTCTTCATAACATCCTTTATCTTCTTCAGCTCGTTCATCAAGCCCACCTTGTTATGCAGGCGTCCTGCGGTATCGATGATTACGACATCTGCTCCGTTTGCCTTAGCCGAAGAGAGCGTATCGAAAGCTACGGATGCAGGGTCGGCACCCATCTGCTGTTTTACTACGGGCACACCTACGCGCTCGCCCCAGATGCAAATCTGCTCAACGGCAGCGGCACGGAATGTGTCGGCAGCACCGAGATACACTTTCTTGCCCGACTTCTTGAACTGATAAGCGAGCTTGCCAATGGTGGTTGTCTTGCCGACACCGTTCACACCAACAACAAGAATCACGTAAGGACGATGGTCGGTTGGCAATTCCCAATCGTCATTATCCGCAGTATTATTCTCTGTAAGCAGCGATGCAATTTCATCGCGCATGATATTGTTAAGTTCTGACGTAGACACATACTTATCGCGTGCCACACGTTCTTCAATGCGCTGGATAATCTTCAGGGTTGTGTCAACACCGATATCCGATGTGATAAGAGCCTCCTCAAGATTATCGAGCACTTCGTCGTCGACGGTAGATTTACCCATGACAGCACGAGAAATCTTGTCGAAGACACTGTGTTTTGTCTTCTCCAGACCATTGTCAAGAACTTCTTTCTTGTTCTTATTAAAAAATCCAAAAATTCCCATATAACGTTATTTAAGTGCAAAGATAGTGCAAATCGAAGACAATACAAAATATGCTCGCATATTTTTATTGCTGAGATGCAGCCTATCTTTATATTATTTCAGCTCCACTACCATGCCCTCTCGCGTCAGTTCTGACGCTGGAAACACGGCGCGAGCCTCTTCGAGTAGCACCTGTTCGTTGTCGTATTTCGAGCTATAGTGACCTAACAGTAGACGACCTGCATGTGCGTCGCGAGCCACTTGTGCAGCTTGCGCTGCCGTACTGTGACAATACTTAGTCGCCTTCTCTGCGTCTTCCGTAGCATACGTCGTTTCGTGATAGATGCACGTTGTGCCTTCGAGCAGCTTATGCAGTTCGGGCAGATAGCACGTATCGCTGCAATAAGCGTAGCTGCGCGGTGGGTCAGCAGGGCGTGTCAACCTGCTACTTGGTATCACGTTGCCGTCTTCGTCTGTCCACGATGCACCGTTCTTTATGTTGTTTATCTGCGACACGGGGATATGATAAAAATCTATCATGTCGCGACGGATATGCGGCAGTGTCGGCTTCTCGCGGAAGAGGAAGCCTGCACACGGCTCGCGATGCTTCAGCGGTATCGACTCCACCGTCAGACTGCGGTCTTCGTAGATGACAGAACGCTTCTTCGTGTCGACAGCATGAAACTGTATCTCGTAGTCGAAGTCGTTGCAGAATGTCTCCAGCAGCATGTCGAGCACGGGTTTCAGTTCTTTCGGAGCGTAGATTGCGAGTGGCATGGTGCGTCCGAGCAAGCCGAACGACGAGAGCATACCGATGAGTCCGAAGCAGTGGTCACCATGTATATGGCTTATGAACACAGCACAGAGGCGGTTGAAGCCTATCTTCGAGCGACGCATCTGCAGCTGCGTACCCTCGCCACAGTCGACGAGAAACTGCTTCTCGCGTATCTCCACCACCTGCGCCGAAGGGTTATGGCGCAACGTTGGCAGCGCACTGCCACAACCAAGTATATGTATTTTGAAAGGTTCCATAGTTTACACTATCTCCACTTGTTTTTCTTACTTCTTTCGTTTAAGAGCAGAGATTATTCTTTCGTTTAAAGAGCGGTTCTCTACTTCTGTCTCTTGAATGTAAAGATGCCATTTGCGTTCTCCAGATAGAGCGAGTCGGCGCTCAGACCATCGATGGCGAACGTGTCGCGGTTGAGCAGTAGTGAGCCGTTGAGTATTTTCCATGAGGTCCAAGGGTTTGTCTCTGCCTTGACCGCAGAGTGCACCGTTCCGCCCTCCTCTATCGTGAAGTTCTTGTCGATGCTTGTCCAATGTCCGAGCAACGATGTAACGTTTATCACCCGGTCAGCCACCAGTTCGTCAGCCGTCTTATGTCCGATCACAGCCATCTTATCGCCAGCCATGAGTCCGCCCTGCACATCCGATGGTGTCTCCACTTCCGTTTCGGCATCCTGACTGAGAAGCGTATAAACGAGGGTGTCGCCTGCATCCGTAATAATCTCGAGCGAGTGCATCGATGTGCCCTCACCGCATACGCCGTAGACCGTAGTGTCGTTCACCTCCGCCACCTCGTCCGTGTCCTCAATCTGCTGTTTCTTCTTTGCGTCGCAAGCTGCCAACATCAGAACAAGAAACAGGAGTCCCATACCACCTTTGAGCATGGGGCGCAGCAATACGCTAATACTCTTCATAATATCCTTTGTTAAATGTTTTTATTCGTTGTTCTTCGCCTCATTCCAGAGTGCGTCCATCTCTCCGAGCGTCATATCCTTCAGCGGTTTGCCAATCTTTATGCTATGCTGCTCAATGTAGTTGAAGCGGCGGATGAACTTGGCATTGGTCTTTTCGAGTGCCGTGTCGGGATTTATCTTGTAGAGACGTGCTGCGTTAATGAGCGAGAAGAGGAAGTCGCCGAACTCCTCCGTAGAGCGTTCCTTGTCCTCACGGCGCAGTTCTGCCTCCAGCTCGTCGAGTTCCTCGCGCACCTTAGCCCACACATCGCCTTTGTCCTCCCAGTCGAAGCCTACATTGCGCACCTTGTCCTGCACGCGGTAAGCCTTAATGAGCGAAGGCAGAGCGTCGGGCACACCGGCAAGCACACTCTTGTTGCCGTCCTTCTCCTTCAGCTTCAGCTGCTCCCACTTCTCCGTCACCTGCTGCGATGTCTTCGCCGTGTCCTCCAGATGCTCGTCAGCCTGCTCGCCGTAAGGCAGCGGTTTCGGGTCGGGCGCACCAACCTGCGAGGGATGGTACACGTGCGGATGACGATAGATGAGCTTGTCGACGAGCTTATCGCACACGTCGGCAATGTCAAATTCGCCCTTTTCTTCTCCGATACGAGCGTAGAAGCCAACGTGTAGCAGCACGTCGCCAAGCTCCTTGCAGATGTTCGGCTCATCGTCCTTCAGCAGTGCGTCGCACAGTTCGTAGGTTTCTTCTATGGTATTCGGGCGCAGCGACTCATTGGTCTGCTTGCGGTCCCACGGGCATTTCTCGCGCAGTGTGTCAAGCACGTCGAGCATACGTCCGAACGCTTTCAGCTTTTCTTCTCTTGTATGCATAATTTCAATATAAAACTCCGATAGTTATTGTATATAATTTGTGCAAAGTTACAAATAAAATTTTGATATTCAGAATTATTGTAATACCTTTGTTTATATGAATATACTACTCATTGACAATTACGACTCGTTCACATACAATCTCTTTCAATACATAAAGGAAGAAGGAGGTGCGGATGTGAACGTAACCGTTTGGCGAAACGACCAGTTCGAGCTTGATGACGTTGAGCCTTTCGACAAGATAATTCTCTCTCCGGGTCCTGGTGTGCCCGACGAGGCAGGGTTACTGAAGGCTGTCATCCGCCGTTATGCCCCTACAAAGCCCATACTTGGCGTGTGCTTGGGCGAGCAAGCCATTGGCGAGGCGTTCGGCGCAGAGATATACAATCTGTCCGCAGTCTACCATGGCATACAGTCGAGCATACGCATTGTCGCGCCAGACTACATCTTCAACAACATACCCGGCAACACGTTGGTAGGACGCTATCACTCCTGGGTTGTCAATCAGGAAAACTTTCCTGACGAATTGGTAGTGACGGCGGTGAATGAAGACGGACTTATAATGGCTTTGAAGCATCGCACTTATGATGTTCACGGCATACAATTCCACCCCGAATCGATACTCACGCCAGAAGGAAGGCGCATAATTCGCAATTTTATCACTCATTAGAAGTTGGTGCGTGGAGGGCTGCGTGGATATGGCAAGATGCCATATCCTCCTACGGATAGCGGACGGAATCCGATTGGACGGTGCAGTTCTTGCTTGGTTGGTGCAGCTGAGACAGCTGCACCTCCTGGGGCGGACGGTACGGGCATCAGTAACGGTCGACGCGGATGACATTGGCAATAGAAATTTCTATTTCTCCCAAATCAATCATAGCGTTGACGAGACTCACCTTCTGCGCTTTCATCAACGTTTCTACGCTTATATCCGCTTCTCTTATCACTTGTCTTTCGAGCAGGCTGGCGCGTTTTGTGCCCAACAGAAGCGGATGCTTGGGTGTGAGCCATCGCTCACCATCAAACACTGCTACGTTTGTGAATGATGTGTCGGTGAGCAATCCGTTCTTCACGATCAGCACCTCGTCGCAGTCGCCTTTCTGAGCGGTGAGGCTGTTGAGACATGCGCGGTCGGTACTCTTGAAGGAATAGTCAATCTCGTTGTCTTCAACGAGCTTCAAGCTGCGTATCTCGCGCATTTTGTAGGGTGCATACTGTACGTCCTCTACGCCCTGTCCGCCATACACCACCCTTGCCTTGTAGAAGTACATATCGGGCGTGGGCGACAGCACGCCAGAGAGCATAGGCACCGGCGTGTGGGCAAAGAAGTGGCGCATGGTGCGCTCCATGCGTGCCTGATGGAAATTCAGGTTAAGTGCCTTTCCGTCCTCTATCTTTATTGTTTCTACAAACTGCTGCATTGTTTTCACGAATTACTCTTTTATCACTTTCGTTTACTTTGTAATCGGGAGATACACTTTCTGTAGCACCTCCTCATATTCTTTTATGCACTGGCTCTGCGACGTGATGCCACCACCTGCTTTGAAGAACATTCCCTCGTCGGTCTGCTCTATGAAACGTATCATCACGGCAGAATCGAGCTCACCGCCTGTGTATATGCCCATGATGCCGGTGTAAAATCCGCGCTCGTACGTCTCCGCCTCGTCTATTATTTGGCAGGTCTTCTTCTTAGGCGCACCCGTTATGCTTCCGGCAGGCAGTTGCGCAGCGAGTATGTCGCCGATGCGCTGCGTGTAGTCGGAGGGCAACTTGCCGCTTATCTCCGAACTTGTCTGCAAGATGTCGCCCTTGTTGGTGTGCAGAACGTCAACAAAACGATACTTCTCCACCTTCACGTCCGTAGCCACCGTATTCAGGTCGTTGCGTATAAGGTCGACAATGGTGGCGTGCTCCGCTGCCTCCTTCCTGTCGTCCATCAACACTTGCTTGGCATCGGGCAGCGTTGCGTCGATGGTGCCCTTCATCGGGAACGAATAGATTCTGCCACCTCTTATATTTACGAAGGTCTCGGGCGAGAAGCACACGAAACGCCCTATATCATCCGACGGATTATTCAAGAGCAACTTGTACTTACCTTTCGAATGGCGGAAGATGTCTTCAAGCGAGAGGTTGCAATGCACCGCAACCTGGCATGTCAGGTTGGCGAGATAGCTATTGCCAGCCAGCATATTGTTCTTCACGATGTTGAAGCTGCGCTCGTATTCGTCGTACTTCGGTGCCCCCACCTCCCATTCTATCTCAGCAGGAAGCTGACTGGTGCTGCCTTCAACGGCGTTGGTATGACTGCCAAAGTCGTAGAGGCACTCGCCGGCATCTATCTCCGAGAGCTTCTTTATATACGCCTTGTCGCCCTTATAGTCGACAACAAACAGAAAGGGTTCTCCGCTGCTGCCCAACTCGTTCAGTCTGTCTATTATATCTTTGTTCATTTGTGCGTTACGTGTATGATGTTTATAATTTATAATGCAATACCCACTTTTATCACAACTGCCTAATCTCACATTGTTAACAAAGCGTAAAAACCTAACAAGCAACCATAGCATTCAATCAAAAAGTAATAATTTTGTAGTAATCTATGGGTAAAAACGGCACTTTTGAGCACTTTCGGTGAACTTTAGGGACTTTTAAGTGGACTTTTAAACTAAAGAAAAATGAATTATTTAATTATAGCTCTTGGCGGCGGCATCGGTTCGGCATTGCGCTACGCCGTCTCGAAGTTTGTGCAAGACAGTACAAACGGTGCGTTCCCTTATCACACTTTCGCTGTGAACATCGTAGGTTGTTTGCTCATCGGCTTGTTCTACGGACTCGCTGCACGCGGACACCTTGGCAACAACACCACAACGCTGCTGCTTACCACCGGCTTGTGCGGCGGCTTCACCACGTTCTCCACGTTCTGCAACGAGAACATCGCGCTCTTGCGTGGCGACAACGCTTTCGTCGCCCTACTCTATATCGCCAGCAGCATGTTCTGTGGACTGCTTGCCGTTGCTCTTGGTTACCTGATTATTGACATTATCGCCTCAGGACGATAACAAAGAGACTCGTTAAAATAATAATAGTCAAAAATATCTACCAGTAAAGGCAGTTCAACGCTTCGATTGCCTACCTTTACCAAACAAATATCAGCATCCTACTCAGCAAACGCCAGCGGGAAGATGCGCTTGGCGGTGGCATTGGTAGCCTCGGCAACGGTATCGTCACTCACGCCGTAGGCTTCTGCGAGACGCTGGAGCACAAACTTGACGTAGGCACTCTCGTTGCGCTGTCCGCGCATGGGCACGGGAGCCATGTATGGCGAATCGGTTTCTATCACGATGCGGTCGAGAGGCACCACGGCGGGCAGCACTTCGGGCAGATGACTCTTCTTGAAGGTGAGCACACCACCGATGCCAAGCACGAAGCGGTCGAACTGCAGCAGTTCTTCAGCCTCGTGTTCGTTGCCGGTGAAGCAGTGGAACACGCCGCCGGGCAGGTCGTTCTTGTAGCGGCGCAGCAGCTGCACCATCTCGTTCTGCCCCTTACGGCAGTGGATCATCAGCGGCAGGCGTGTCTCTACAGACCATTTCACCTGCTCCTCGAAGGCATCGAGCTGCTCCTGTTCGAACTCGCGCGACCAATAGTAGTCCAAACCCACCTCACCGATGGCGATGAAGCGGTTCTCTGGTTTCAAGTATTGCTTCATTTGGGCAAGCACGTCGCGCCAGTCGGCTCGCACCTCCTCGGGATGCAGACCAACCATCGGGTAGGCATAGCCGGGATATTGGCGACAGACATCGAGGATAGCTTCCGTCGACTTGATGTCGATGGCAGGAAGGAACACCTTGCCCACTCCTGCCTCACGGGCACGAGCCATCACTTCGGCACGGTCTGTAGCGAACTCATCGCCGTCCAAATGCGTATGTGTATCTATGAACATTCTTCTGTTTTATAAGTTGACGAGTTGTCTACCAGCAATTAATACTTGCGTTTCATCATGCGCTCGGCGTAAGCAGCCAGTTCTGCCTTACGCTCCTCAGCAACAGACACCTTTGCGAGATACTTGCGACTCTCGGCGAAGAAGTATTCTATCTTCTGCTGAGCGAGTCGGTCGATGCCAATCTCGTTGTAGAGGCGTGTCACAGCAGACACTTTCTCTGCGCGGTCGAACTCCGTAGCCTCAATCCAGCGCACAAGCTCGGCACGTTGCTCGTCGTTGGCACGGTTGAAGGCGTTGATGAGCATGTATGTCTTCTTGTTGGATGTGATGTCGCCACCGATAGCCTTGCCGAACACCTTTGTGTCGCCATATACGTCGAGATAGTCGTCCTGCAGCTGGAACGCCAAGCCAATCTGCTCACCGAAGCGGTAGAGGTTGTCGGCATCCTCGGCAGAAGCACCGCCAAGAACAGCGCCAATCTTCAGGGCGCAGGCAAGAAGCACGCTTGTCTTCAGACGAATCATCTCGATATACTCCTCCTCTGCCACGTCGTTGCGGTGCTCGAAGTCCATATCGTACTGCTGTCCCTCGCCGATTTCGAGTGCTGTCTCGGTGAACAGAGCGAGCACCTCGGCAAGTTTCTCCTTCTCACATTGTGCGATGCGCTGGTATGCAAGCACAAGCATCGAGTCACCGGAGAGGATTGCGGTGTTGGCATCCCAACGGCGGTGTACGGTTTCGTGTCCGCGACGCAGGTCGGCGTTGTCCATGAGGTCGTCGTGCAGAAGTGTATAGTTGTGGTATGTCTCCAAGCCACAAGCAGGCATGACGATCGACTCGGGGTTGTCCTTGAACAGATTGTAGGCAAGGAGCATCAGCACGGGGCGTATGCGCTTGCCGCCAAGCGAGAGGACGTAGCGGATAGGTTCGTAGAGCGACGACGGCTTGCGGTCGTATGCGAGGTTGTCAAGTGTGTCGTTGACAAGTTTCAGGATTTGATCAGATGTGTGCATGATTAATGTTGTTATGTGATGTTGAGATGTTGTGGTGTTGTTATGTTGAGATTTGATGGTGAGGGGGTGAGATGACATTCTACAACTTGAAGTCGATAGGCACGGCGAAGAGCGTGCGACAGGGTTTATTGTTGTTGATGCCAGGTTTCCAGTTGGGCATCATCTTCGCCACACGCAGAGCCTCGCGGTCGAGAAGCGGATTGGCCGACTTCGTCACCTTAATGTCTGTAAGCGATCCGTCGCGATTGATGACAAACGAGACAACAACGCGTCCTTCTATTTTCTGTTTCTGTGCAGCGAGAGGATACTTGAGGTTGTCGGTGAGCCACTTCACGTAAGCCGACATGCCACCCGGAAACTCGGGCAACTGCTCCACGATGCGGAAGTTGAGCGGATTGTCGCCCATGTCTACGGCAGCCACCTGCGTATCGTCTTTTTTCTTATCATCTTTGTCTACCGAAGGCGCACCCTCCTCGTCGCCCTCGATATACGTATCGGCGATGGTCTTAAGCGGCTCCATCTCCTTCGGCTCGTCAACAATGTTCACACGCTCAGCTTCTTTCGGCTTCTGCTTGCGTGCATCCATCGCAGCCACCATATCCTCGCGCTCTTTCTTTGGGCGTTGCTCCATCTCTTCGAGAAAGTCATCAAGCGCATTGTCCGATGTGCTGCTTCTGCCGCTCCAGGTGACCAGCTCCAACAGCGCAACAAAGACCAACGTCGGCATGACGAGTCCTATCAAGAACCACAGAGGGCGCTTGCGTTCAAGGTCTGCTTTCTTTGATTTTTTCTGTTCCAATTTGGTTGAATATTAAGATGATGAGGGGTGCAACTCAAGGGGGTGCACTTGTCTCAAGTGCACCAACGTTTTGTATTATGGTGAGATGATGATGGGGTGACATATGTCAATACCACAACATCATATAATACATTGGTGCACTGTTTGCTTGGTTGGTGCAGCTGAGACAGCTGCACCCCCTAAGATTTGCAAAGTTACGTTTTTTATATAACAAAGCAATAGCATTATTTCGCTATTTACATAAAAATGTTTAATTTTGCATTCGTTTACAGGAAACTATAATTTTATATTCACTCATTCAACACTAATTTATACGGATGAAAACATTCGATTTAAAGCCCCAGTTGTTTGACACGCTGAAGTCGTACAACAAGAAGAACTTCATGTCTGACCTCATGGCAGGCATCATTGTAGGCATTGTGGCACTACCGCTCGCCATCGCATTCGGTATCGCCTCAGGCGTAACACCCGAGAAGGGCATCATTACCGCCATCGTAGCTGGCTTCCTCGTGTCGCTGCTCGGCGGCAGTAAGGTACAGATTGGAGGTCCGACGGGAGCTTTTATTGTTATCATCTACGGCATCATCCAGAAATACGGCATCGAAGGACTCACCATTGCTACCATCATGGCAGGCGTGTTCCTCATACTGTTCGGACTGCTGAAGCTCGGAACTATCATCAAGTACATCCCCTACCCGATTGTTGTAGGATTCACAAGCGGTATCGCCGTAACCATCTTCACCACACAGATTAAGGACCTCTTCGGACTGACCATCGACACGGTGCCGTCCGATTTCGTCGAGAAGTGGATTTGCTACATACAGCACTTCTCCACCGCCGACCTTTGGTGCTCGTTGGTGGGCGTGGTGAGCGTGATAATCATCGCCATCACACCGAAGTTCAGCAAGAAGATACCCGGCTCGCTCGTGGCTATCATCGTTATGACCATAGCAGCTCTGCTCCTGAAGCAGTACGCAGGCATCACAAGCATTGAGACCATCGGCGACCGCTTCAACGTGAGCAACGCCATACCCGACGTGCAGGTACCGGTGATGACATGGGAGACAATAAAGAGTCTGGTGGCTCCGGCAATGACCATCGCTGTGCTCGGTGCCATCGAGTCGCTGCTGTCGGCAACCGTAGCCGACGGTGTCATCGGCGACCACCACAACTCTAACACCGAGCTTGTGGCGCAGGGCGTAGCCAACCTCGCTTCGCCACTCTTCGGCGGCATCCCTGCAACGGGTGCTATCGCTCGTACAATGACCAACATCAACAACGGCGGACGCACACCTATCGCTGGCATCATCCACGCCGTAGTGCTGCTGCTTATCTTCCTCTTCTTCATGCCATTAGCTAAGTACATCCCTATGGCGTGCTTGGCAGGCGTGCTCGTAATCGTGAGCTACGGCATGTGCGGTTGGCGCTCGTTCGTAGCACTGATGAAGAACCCGAAAAGCGACGTGACGGTGCTGCTCATAACCTTCTTCCTGACTATCATCTTCGACCTCACCGTGGCTATCGAGGTGGGACTCATCATAGCCTGCCTGCTCTTCATGAAGCGTATGTCGGAGACTACGGACGTAAAGGTAATCATGGACGAGATAAACGAGGAATCGGACATCAGCAAGGGCAACATCGAGCACCTTACTATCCCTGAGGGTGTGGAGGTGTACGAAATCAATGGCCCGTACTTCTTCGGTGCCGGCAACAAGTTTGAGGAAATCATGGCTTCGTTCGGCGACCGTCCGAAGGTGCGCATCATACGTATGCGCAAGGTGCCGTTTGTCGATTCAACAGGCATACACAACCTTACCAATCTCTGCGAGATGAGCAAGAACGAGGGCATTACAATCGTACTCTCCGGTGTGAGCGAGAAGGTGCACGCCCAACTACAGAAGGCTCGCTTCTACGATATCCTGGGCGAGGAGAACATCTGCAGCCATATCAATCTGGCACTCGAACGTGCTAAGGAGATTGTCAGCAAAAAATAGAAGACTTACTGCTGTCCGCAAACCATTCAAGCGGACTGAAAGTCATCGTCACCCGAACGCAATCCAATCAGATGGCGTACGCAATCCGACCAGACGGCGAACGCAATCCGACCAGACGGCGAACGCAATCCGACCAGACGGCGAACGCGAACGATGACTAATTAAGCAAAAAGGCGTGCTTGTTGGCACGCCTTTTTGCTTTCCCAAACACAACAAATCGGAAACTCCTGCGTTATTATTAAAATAAATAACTAACTTTGCAGAAGAATGAAGAAAGCAATAATAACAACCATAGCCGTGTTAGCAACGACGACAGCATCAGCGCAGGAAAGCCAGACAGCCTACAACTTTCTGCGTCTGCCGGTCAGCGCACACGCCGCAGCCGTGGGTGGCGACAACGTGACACTCGTTGAAGACGATGCCGCGCTGATATTCAACAACCCTGCCCTGCTCTCTTCTGTAAGCGACAAGACAATCGGACTGAACATTATGACCTACATGGCGGGAGCCAAGACTGCAAGTGCTACATTCAACCGTACCGTGGGCAAACGCGCATCGTGGGCTGTGTCAGGACAATATATGGACTACGGCAAGATGCGACAGACCGATGCCAACAACAACCAGTTGGGCGAGTTCTCGGCACGCGACATCTCAGTAGCCGGATATTTCTCGTATATGCTCAACGACCGCTTCGCTGGCGGCATAACGGCCAAGTTCCTGACATCGCACATAGGAGGATACAACTCGGTTGGCGCAGGCATCGACCTCGGCCTCAACTACTTCGACCCCGAGCACGACTGGTCACTCTCGATTGTGGCAAAGAACTTAGGAGGACAGTTGAAGGCATACGACGACGAATACGACCCGATGCCTATCGACATACAACTCGGAGCAAGCAAGCGACTGGCACACACGCCACTGCGAATCTCAGCCACGCTTGTAGACCTCACCCACTGGAACTACCGCTTCTTCAACCATCTTGTTCTGGGCGTAGATGCCACTATCTCGCAGAACTTCTGGCTCGGATTAGGCTACAACTTCCGACGTGCCGACGAGATGGAGATAAACACCTCAGAAGGCGGAAGCACCCACTTGGCAGGTTTCTCGGTGGGAGCAGGCGTTAGCCTCAACCGCTTCAAGATAAACTTAGCTTACGGCAAGTACCACGTGTCGAGCTCGTCGCTCATGCTGAACCTCGCCTTCTCGCTTTAAACAACTAACGAACAACTAAAAACATATACTAAATATACAACTTATATATGAAGAAAATTGTGATAGCCATTGACGGCTTCTCATCGTGTGGCAAGAGCACAATGGCAAAGGATCTTGCACGCGAAGTGGGATATATATACGTTGACACGGGCGCTATGTATCGTGCGGTAACGCTATTCGCCATGCGCAACGACGTGTTCGATGCCGAAGGCAATATCGACGAAACGAGACTGAAGGCTTTGCTGCCCGATGTAAAACTCACATTTCAGCTGAACAATGAGACTAAGCTGCCTGAAGTCTGCCTCAACGGAGAGAACGTAGAGCGATACATACGCACATTGGAGGTGTCGCAACACGTGAGTCCGATAGCGGCTCTGCCCTTTGTACGCGAGAAACTCGTGGAGCAGCAGCAGGCTATGGGCAATGAGAAGGGCATCGTGATGGACGGACGCGACATCGGTACGGTGGTGTTCCCCAACGCCGAATTGAAGATTTTCGTGACTGCCTCAGCCGAGATACGCGCACAACGCCGTTTCAAGGAGCTTGAAACAAAGGGTATGCCTGCCGATTTCGACGAGATACTGCAGAATGTGGAGCAGCGCGACTACATCGACACCCACCGCGAGACATCGCCTCTGCGCCAAGCCGACGACGCACTCGTACTCGACAACAGCCACCTCACCATCGCCGAACAGAAGGTGTGGCTCATGGAGAAGTTCAACGAGAGAACACAAGAATAATTTAATAGATTATCGAAATGGAAACATTGCACAATGAACTGTTAACAGTTGAAGTGTCCGACCTTGGAGCCGAGCTCCAGAGCATCAAGGACGACGAAGGCAAGGAGTATTTGTGGCAGGGCGACGACCGCTACTGGGGACGCCGCTCACCGATACTATTCCCTATTGTATGCGGACTGTGGAAAGGTACATACCGCACCGAAGGCGACACCTATCAGATGGGACGCCACGGCTTTGCACGCGACATGAACTTCCGAGTGCTGAAGAAGGCTGACGACCGCGTGACATACGTGCTCTCAGACACAGAGGCTACTCTGCGCCAGTACCCATACCGCTTCATGCTGTCAGTAACGTACAAGCTCGTGGAGAACGAGATACACGTCATCTGGCATGTTCACAACACCGATACACGCGAGATACACTTCCAGATAGGTGCCCACCCTGCATTCAATCTGCCAGGCGTGAAGGAAGGCGAGCCAATCAAAGGCTGCCTACGCTTCGACCGCGGCGACAAGATTGAGCGCATCTATGGCAATCACGAGGGTTGCATCACCGACGACCGCTACGAACTGGAGGGATGCAACGGCGGACTCTGGGCTTTCAACGAGGAGAGCTTCAAGGACGACGCAGTAATCATCGACAAGTGCCAGTTGCGCGAGATTGAGATTCTCGACCCTCAGACAGCGCGTCCTGCAGTCACAGTAAGTTTCAACGCTCCTTGCGTTGGCATCTGGACACCTTACGGCAAGAACGCTCCGTTCCTCTGCATCGAGCCGTGGTATGGCGTACACGACCACTACGAGTATCGCGGTCAGTTCCGTGATAAATACTTGATGAATCACCTGCAGCCGGGTGCTTCGTTCATGAGCGAATACATAATCAAGATAGGAGAATAAGCTATGAAGAAGATATTGTTATTGGGTTCGGGCGAACTGGGCAAGGAGTTTGTCATCGCCGCAAAGCGTGCTGGACAGTATGTCGTGGCATGCGACAGATATGAGAATGCCCCGGCAATGCAGGTTGCCGATGAGCACGAAGTGTTCAATATGCTCGACGGCGACGCTCTGACAGCTGTTGTAGAGAAGCACCGCCCCGATATCATTGTGCCGGAGATTGAGGCGATACGCACCGAGCGCCTCTTCGACTTCGAGAAGGAAGGCATACAAGTAGTGCCGAGCGCACGCGCCGTGAACTATACAATGAACCGAAAGGCTATTCGCGACCTCGCTGCAAAGGAGTTAGGCCTGCGCACAGCCAAGTACTTCTACGCTACTACGCTCGAGCAGTTGCGCGAACACTCTAAGGAGATTGGTTTCCCATGCGTAATCAAGCCGCTCATGTCTTCGTCTGGTCACGGACAGAGCATCGTGCGCAGCGAAGCCGACCTCGAGAAGGCGTTCAACGACGCAATGGAAGGCAGCCGCGGCGACGTTAAGGAGATTATCATCGAGGAGTTCATACATTTCGACTCTGAGTTCACACTGCTCACCGTGACACAGAAGGACGGACCGACGCTGTTCTGCCCGCCTATCGGACACGTGCAGAAGGGCGGCGACTACCGCGAGAGCTGGCAGCCGTTCGCTATTCCGGAGGACGAGCTGCGCAAGGCTGAGGATATGGCTGAGAAGGTGACACGTGCACTGACCGGTGCCGGCATCTGGGGCGTTGAGTTCTTCCTCACAAAGCAGGGCGAAGTAATCTTCAGCGAGCTGTCTCCGCGTCCGCACGACACGGGTATGGTGACTCTCGGACACACAACAAACCTTTCTGAGTTCGAGCTCCACTTCCGTGCCGTAATGGGTATGCCTATCGCAGGTATCCACTTGGAGCACGCAGGCGCAAGTGCGGTTATCCTCTCACCGAAGGAGTCGAACGACCCACTGCCTTACAACTTCGTTGAGGCTCTGAAGGAAGACTACACACGCATACGCATCTTCGGTAAGGAAGAGGTACACTTCGGCAGACGAATGGGTGTAGTGCTCTGCTACGGCGAACCGACAGACGACACAACCGCATTGCGCGACAAGGCGAAGCGCCTGGCTGCCACCGTATTGGGCACCGACCCATATATGGATAAGTAAACGACCTGAAAATAACTGATTATGAAAGTAGCAGATGCTAAGATAATTGACATCCCGAAGTTTGAGGACCGACGCGGAAACCTCTCTGTAGTAGAGGAGTTCAAGAACGTGCCGTTCCATATTGCACGCGCCTACTGGCTCTATGATGTGCCGGCAGGTGCGATGCGTGGCGGTCATGCACATAAGCGATTGAAGCAACTGCTCATTGCATTGAGTGGCTCGTTCACCGTAACACTCGACGACGGACACGAGAAACGCAAGATTCTGCTCAACCGCCCTTATCAAGGACTGCTCATCGAAACGGGAATATGGCGCACCATCGACGACTTCTCGTCGGGTGCGGTGTGCCTCGTGCTCGCCTCGGAGCTGTACGACGAGAGCGAATACATCTACGACTACGAGGAGTTTCTTAAATATAAAGGTGTAAAGAAATGATGCAGATAGAACGACTATCTCCCGACGAATATGCAAAGACATACACGCCACAGCACGTGTTCAACTCGGTAGGATTCACCGAACTGAACCGCGACAAAGCTGAAGATCTTCACTATTTGTCTGTTCACGATACGAAGCACCGCTTCGGCATTATACTTGGTGAGCGCAACGGAATGTTGCGCTCACCATTTTCGGCTCCGTTCGGAGGCTTCACAACACGTGGCGTTCAGACTCTTGAACGCATGGAGGAGGCAGTCGACTTATTGCTTGCATACGCTGCAGAACGCTCGCTGCAACTTGCCGTAACGCTGCAACCGCTTGTCTACGACGAAACACAACTGTCGAAATGGACGAGTGTGCTCACGCGCAAGATGAATGTGCGCTGCACGGATCTCAACTATCATGTTGACCTCCAGCGCATTACTAACTACGAACAGATTATAGACCGCAGCGCAAGAAAGAACCTTCATCATGCGCAGAACGTGCCGTTCAACCTCATAAAGCTCAACAGCAACGACCTCGAAGACGTAGCGCGAGCATACGAAGTGATACGCCGCAACCGTGAGGAGCGCGGCTTTCCGCTGCGCATGACGTTGGAGCAAGTGTGGCAGACGGTGAGCAACGTCGTAAAAGCCGACTTCTTCGTGCTCGAACATGAAGGCGAAGACGTGGCTGCAGCGCAGGTTTTTCATGTAGCCGAGGGCGTTGCGCAGGTGGTATATTGGGGCGACATACGCGAGTATTCGGCTCTGCGCCCGATGAACTTCCTCACCTACTCCTTGTTCCGTCATTATTACGAAGCCGGACTGCGCACACTCGACATCGGTCCGTCGACGGAAGACGGCATACCCAACTATGGTTTATGCGAGTTTAAGGAGAACATAGGCTGTTCCGTAACATTAAAGTATAGTTTTACGAAATGATTAAATATCTTGATTTAAAGTCGGTTACAGCACAACACAGCAGCGAGATAAGCGAAGCCGTGCAGCGCGTTGTAGAAAGCGGATGGTATCTGCAAGGAGCAGAGAGCAAGGCGTTCTGCGAAGAGTTCGCCAACTTCATAGGCACCACTCACTGCGTAGGTTGCGGCAATGGACTTGATGCCCTTACACTCATTCTGCGTGCCTACAAAGAGATGGGAGTAATGCAGGACAGCGACGAGGTGATCGTGCCTGCCAACACATATATCGCAACCATACTCGCCATCACCGAGAACAATCTGAAGCCGGTGCTCGTAGAACCGCGCATCGACACATTCCAAATTGACGACACACGCATCGAGGAGGCGATAACGCCACGAACACGTGCCATAATGATTGTACATCTCTACGGCAAGTGCGCCTACACCGACCGTATCGGCGACATCTGCCGACACCACGACCTGCGACTCATCGAGGACAACGCGCAGGCTCACGGTTGCCATTTCGGCAACCGACGCACCGGCTCGCTTGGAGATGCAGCCGCTCACAGCTTCTACCCTGGCAAGAATCTCGGCGCATTGGGCGACGGCGGAGCTGTAACAACCGATGACAAGACTCTTGCAGAGATGATTACAACACTTGCCAACTATGGTTCGAGCCGCAAGTATGTGTTCGATTATAAAGGCAGAAACAGCCGACTCGACGAAGTGCAGGCTGCCGTGCTGCGCGTGAAGCTGCGCTATCTTGACGCAGACAATGCACGCCGCCGCGAGATAGCAAAACAGTACGCAGAGCGCATCCACAACGAACGTCTGCAGCTTCCTTCTATGGAATACTGCAAGCAGAGCGTGCATCATATCTTCCCCGTTCTATGCAAACAGCGCGACGAACTACAGAAGTACCTTCTTGAGAACAGCGTACAGACGATGGTACACTACCCCATACCGCCACACCGGCAGCTTTGCTACAAGGAAATGGCAGAACAAAAGCTGCCCATAACCGAGCAAATACACGCCGAAGAACTGAGCATTCCGCTCAACCAAACACTCACACAAGAGGAAGTGGAGACAATCATAGACGTGTTGAACAAATTTTAGGCGCAGTTGTTTTGTCATTCGACATTTTCTTAGTAACTTCACACCGTGAAAACTCGCAATGCAAGCAGATCACTTGCTTGCCATACAAGCGAAAGACATGCAACAAAAGTCCCACACTTGAATTTAACAAATTAAAAACTAATATTTTCAAACCAAATCAATGAAAGAGATAGCTATTGAAGACAAGAAGCGCAGCCCGATATCATGGATTCCGACGCTTTACTTCGCCATGGGTATGCCGTTCGTGGTGCTAAACATGGTATGTACACTTATGTTTAAAGGCCTCGATGTGAGCGACACACAGATTGCGTTCTGGACTTCGCTTATCATGCTGCCTTGGACACTGAAACCGCTTTGGAGTCCGCTTCTTGAGATGTATAAGACAAAGAAGTTCTTTGTCATCGTTACACAGATTGCTACCGGCTGCATCTTCGGACTCGTTGCCTTGGCTCTGCATCTTCCCAATTTCTTCGCATTAAGCATCGCGTTGCTCGCAGTTATCGCCTTCAGCGGCGCTACACACGACGTAGCTGCCGACGGCGTTTACATGGCTTCGCTGTCTAAAGACGACCAGGCTCGCTATATCGGCTGGCAGGGTGCGTTCTATAACATCGCAAAAATTGCCGCTACCGGCGGTTTGGTTTACCTTGCCGGTATGCTCATCGACTATTACACGGGCGACCTCACCGGACTCAGCGCTACAGCCGCAGCTGCAGCAAAGCACAACGGAACAGTAGTGGCTTGGACAATCATCATGGCAGTGATTGGCGTGATTATGGTTATGCTCGGTCTGTACAACGCTAAATTCGTGCCGTCGGAAAAGGCAAAGGACGCAGCCGAAAAGCCCGACTTCAAGCAGACTATGATCGACTTGGGCAATGTATTCGTCGACCTCTTCCGCAAAAAACACATTGCTTATTATATCTGCTTCATCATCCTCTATCGTTTTGCAGAGGGCTTCGTGATGAAGATTGTGCCTTTGTTCCTTAAAGCCGACGTTGCGAACGGCGGTCTCGGACTCACAGAGAAGGAAATCGGCTTGTGCTACGGCACCTTCGGCGCAGCAGCCTTTGTTATCGGCAGTGTGCTTGCAGGCTACTACGTTGCACACCGCGGCTTGCAGAAGTCGCTCTTCTCGCTCTGCTGCGTATTCAACCTTCCGTTCGTTGCCTACACCCTGCTCGCTATCTATCAGCCGAGCAGCCTTTGGCTCATCGGTGGCGGTATCGTTCTCGAATACTTCGGCTACGGCTTCGGCTTCGTTGGTCTGACACTCTTCATGATGCAGCAGATTGCACCGGGCAAGCACCAGATGGCACACTACGCATTCGCTTCGGGCATCATGAACCTCGGCGTAATGCTTCCAGGTATGCTCAGCGGCTACGTAAGCGATATGCTCGGCTACCAGAACTTCTTCATCTTCGTGCTCTTCTGCACGATACCGGCATTCCTCATCACATGGTTTGTGCCGTTCACTTATCCTGACAAGAAATAAATTCACATAACAATAACAACCAAGCACACCTCTTCTCTCCTATGAACGGGACAGAAGAGGCGGCTTTAAAAACTTAAAAAACTATGAGCAAACTTATCATTTCAGGCAACCCATTGCCAAACATGCCTTGGGAAGATCGTCCCGAAGGTCAGAGAACTCCGTTATGGCGCTGTTCAAAGAACCCAATCATTCCGCGCGACTTGCTGCCTACATCAAATAGTATCTTCAACAGTGCAGTAGTTCCGTTCGGTGAGGGCTTCGCAGGTGTATTCCGCTGCGACGATACAAACCGCCGCATGGTGCTCCACGTAGGCTTCTCTAAGGACGGCGTGAACTGGAACATCAACGAGGAGCCACTCCGCTTCGAGTGCGACAACAAGGAGATCGGCGAGTGGGTATATGGTTACGACCCGCGCGTTTGCTTCATCGAGGACCGCTACTATGTAACATGGTGCAACGGCTACCACGGACCAACAATCGGCATCGCTTGGACAAAGGACTTCAAGACATTCCACCAGCTCGAGAACGCATTCCTGCCTTACAACCGTAACGGTGTATTGTTCCCAGAGAAGATCAACGGCAACTTCGCAATGCTCTCTCGTCCGAGCGACACTGGTCACACACCGTTCGGCGATATCTTCTACAGCGAGTCGCCCGACATGGAGTTCTGGGGACGCCACCGCCACGTTATGGCACCGGCTGCCTTCGAGCTTTCAGCATGGCAGTGCATGAAGATTGGTGCAGGTCCTGTTCCTGTTAAGACATCAGAGGGCTGGTTGCTGTTCTACCACGGCGTGCTCCGCTCTTGCAACGGCTATGTTTACGCATTCGGTTCTGCCCTCCTCGACCTCGAGCAACCTTGGAAGGCTACACACCGTTCGGGTCCGTACCTCATCTCTCCGCAGACTCCTTACGAGTGCATGGGCGACGTGCCAAACGTATGCTTCCCATGTGCTGAGGTTCACGACCCTGAGACTGGTCGCATCGCTGTCTACTACGGTTGCGCAGACACCGTTACGGGTCTCGCATTCGGCTACATCCCAGAGATTGTGGAGTGGACAAAAAAGAACAGCATCATCTAATAGTAACCGACAATGGATATTACTGAAAGATTTCTTAAATACACACAATTCGATACACAGTCGAGCGAGGAGTCGCAGACCGTGCCGAGCACATCGAAGCAGCTCATCTTCGCCAAGTATCTGAAAGAGGAGCTTGAGCGCGAGGGTATGAGCGACGTTGAGATGGACGAGCAAGGCTACATCTATGCTACGCTGAAGGCAAACACGAAGAAGAACATTCCGACTATTGGCTTCATCTCGCACTACGACACATCCCCCGACTGCAGTGGAGCGGACATCCGCCCACGCATCGTAGAGAACTACGATGGCAGCGACATCGTTCTCTCTGAAGGTATCGTCAGTTCGCCGACAAAGTTCCCTGAGCTGAAGGCTCACATCGGCGAGGACATCATCGTTACCGACGGAACCACTCTGCTCGGTGCCGACGACAAGGCAGGTATCGCTGAGATTGTGCAGGCAATGTGCTGGCTGCGCGACCACGACGAAGTGGAGCATGGCGACATACGCATCGCCTTCAACCCCGACGAAGAAATCGGAATGGGTGCACACCACTTCAACGTCGAGAAGTTCGGCTGCGAGTGGGCTTACACCATCGACGGCGGCGACCTCGGCGAGCTGGAGTACGAGAACTTCAACGCTGCGGGTGCCAAGGTGAACATCAAGGGTGTGAGTGTGCACACTGGTTATGCCAAGGGCAAGATGGTGAACGCTTCGCGCCTCGCCGTGGAGTTCGCAGAGATGATTCCTGCTACAGACACTCCTGAGGAGACTGAAGGCTACGAAGGCTTCTACCACCTCTTGGGCATCAATTCATGCTGCGAGAAGGCGACACTGTCGTACATCATCCGCGACCACGATCGCGAGAAGTTCGAGCACCGCAAGAACTTCATCGAGGAGTGTGTACGCAAGATGAACGAGAAGTGGGGCGAGGGTACTGTGAGCGTAAACCTCTACGACCAGTACTACAACATGAAGGAGAAGATAGACCCGAACATGCACGTCATCGACATTGTACTGAAGGCGATGCAGGAAAGCAGCGTAGCTCCGAAAGTGCAGCCCATCCGCGGCGGCACAGACGGCGCACAGCTCTCGTTCAAGGGTCTGCCCTGCCCCAACATCTTCGCAGGCGGTTGCAACTTCCACGGTCCTCACGAGTTTGTGAGCGTGCAGGTGATGGAGAAAGCTATGCAGGTTATCATCAAAATCTGCGAGCTGACTGCACATTACAACGACTAAGCGTTGCTATCAAGCAACTACAGAAAACAATTTAATAGAATGAAAGACAGCCCAAACAATATCGTTTGGGTTGTCTTGTTTTAAAGAATACAAAGTGTCCGAAGTACCTACATTGATTAACGACCTCGCCCTTATCCTCATTGTTGCGAGCACCGTTACCTTACTCTTCAAGAAGCTCAAGCAGCCACTTGTGCTCGGTTATATCATGGCTGGCTTCATCGTGAGTCCGCACATGCCCTACACCATGTCCGTCATGGACACCGTAGACATTAAGATATGGGCAGACATAGGCGTTATGTTCCTTCTGTTCTCGCTCGGTCTCGACTTCTCGTTCAAGAAGATTCTAAAGATGGGCATAACGCCCGTGATAACGACGCTCACCATCATCTTCGCAATGATGACACTCGGCATCGTTGTCGGACACGCTTTCGACTGGAAGCGTATGGACTGCATATTCCTCGGCGGTATGCTCGCCATGAGCTCCACCACTATTATATATAAGGCATTTACGGATATGGGACTGCGCCAGCAGAAGTTTGCGCAGCCCGTTATGAGTGTGCTCATCCTTGAGGACATACTCGCCATTGTGATGATGGTAATGCTGTCCGCCATCGCCAGCGGCAACAACCCCGACGGCGGCGAGATGATAGGCTCGGTGATGAAGATAGGCTTCTTCCTCGTGCTGTGGTTCGTGGTCGGCATCTTCGCCGTGCCACTCTTCCTGCGCTCCACGCGAAAGCTCATCAACAACGAGACGTTACTCATCGTGTCGCTCGGCTTGTGCTGTCTCATGGCTGTAGTCTCTACAAAGGTGGGCTTCAGCTCGGCGTTCGGTGCGTTCGTGATGGGCAGCATCCTTGCCGAGACAATCGAAGCGGCAAAGATAGAAAAGCTCGTTTCGCCCGTGAAAGACCTTTTCGGAGCGGTGTTCTTCGTATCGGTAGGTATGCTTGTCGACCCGAAGATTATCGTTGAGTACGCCATACCGATAGCCGTACTCGTACTGACCATCCTACTCGGACAGTCAATCTTCGGCACCTTCGGTTTCCTTATCGGCGGCCAGTCGCTGAAGTCGGCTATGCGCTGCGGTTTCTCGATGGCGCAGATTGGCGAGTTCTCGTTCATCATCGCCTCATTGGGTCTTTCGCTGCACGTCACGGGCGAGTTCCTCTACCCAGTCGTAGTGGCAGTGTCGGTCATCACTACGTTCCTCACGCCCTACATGATACGCCTCTCGGTGCCTTCGTACAACGTGCTGGAGCGCCACCTGCCGAAGACATGGGTACGCGCACTGAACAACATCACGCTCTCCCACCCGTCGTCGGCTCCGAAGAGCAACTGGCACTCGCTCATTGCGCAGATGGCTCGCATCACGCTCATCTACTCTATCCTCTCCGTGGCTACAATAGCCCTGATGCTAACGTTCTTCCTGCCGTTCATACGCCGCATGATGCCAGGTATGCACTGGTGGGCTAACGGCATTTGCGGTGTGCTCACCGTGATGTTCATCGCACCGTTCCTGCGTGCCATCGTGATGAAGAAGAACCACTCGGAGGAGTTCCGTGCGCTGTGGAACGACAGCCGGTCGAACCGTATGCCGCTGCTCGTTACCATCCTCGTGCGACTGATTGTTGCCTCGGCATTCGTGTTCTACATCTGCAACTACCTCACACGCTTTACCAATGCGCTGATGATGACCATCGCACTGGCAGTGGTGGGCATAATGATTCTGTCGCGCGGACTGAAGAAGCAGAGTATCAAAATGGAGCGAATGTTCGTGCAGAACCTACGCTCGCGCGACATCGAACAGCAGGTGCTCGGACTGAAGAAGCCACTGTACGAGGGTCACTTGCTCGACCGCGATATACACATATCAGAAATTGAAATACCTGAGAACTCCACTTGGAGCGGACTCTGCCTTGCCGACCTACGCCTAAGCAACCGCTTCGGCATACACGTAAGCAGCATACTGCGCGGACACCGCCGCATCAACATCCCTGGTGGCGACGACATCGTATTCCCCGGCGACAAGTTGCAGGTCATCGGCAGCGACTCGCAGTTGGCTGCTGCGCACGCTGCCCTCGCCGTCGACATCGAACCCGACGACCCGGACATAGAGAAGCGCGAGATGCGACTCTCACAAATCATCATCGACAAGCACTCGCCGTTCGTAGGCAAGACATTGCCCGAGACGGGATTGCGCTCGGAGTTCAACTGCATGGTGGTGGGCAGAGAGGAAGGAAAAGAAAATCTCTCTATGGTTGGTGCTACATACAAGATGCGTCTTGGCGACATCCTTTGGATTGTAGGCGAAGACGAGGCACTACGACGATTACAAGATGCCAACCGTGGCGTATAAAACAAAGCTGTCCGCTAAACAAATTGTGTTTAGCGGACAGCAATAAAACTAATTGTACCTTTATACCGTAATCTCTCCCGAACCATAGCAGCGGTGGTGCTCTTCGTCGTAGACTACGCAGAACTGACCCGGTGCCACGCCTTGTATCAGTTCGTCGGCATGGACGATGAACTCGCCCTTGCCCGTGCGCTCAAGCACAGCCGTATGGTATTCGGGCGTATGGCGAATCTTGAAGCGCACACGTGCCGATGTGCCCGGCTCACCCCACGGGTCGAGCGTAAGAAAGTGGAAATCGTGTATGGGGAAGTCCTTCTTGTAAGCGGTACGCGGTTCGAAACCCTTACTTACATACAACACATTGTTGGCTACATCCTTTTTCACGACGTACCACGGACCGCCACCGAAGCCGAGTCCGTGGCGCTGTCCGATGGTGTGGAACCACAGACCGCGGTGCTTGCCTATGAACTTGCCCGTCTCCAGTTCGAGTACTTCGCCCGGCTGCTCGCCGAGGAACTTGCGTATGTAGTCGTTATAGTTTATCTTGCCGAGGAAGCAGATACCCTGCGAGTCCTTGCGCTTTGCATTGATGAGATGTTCGCGTTCCGCTATCTCGCGCACTTCGCCCTTCTGGTAATGACCGATTGGGAACAGCGCCTTCTTCAGTTGCCAGTCGTATATCTGCGCGAGGAAGTCGGTCTGGTCCTTCACGGGGTCGGGGCTCGTTGTGAGCCATTTTCTGCCCTGCTCGTCAATCTCGGTCTGCGCATAGTGACCGGTCGCGATGAGATCGTACTCGTGTCCGCGCTTCTCGTGGAACGCACCGAACTTGATGAGTCGGTTGCACATCACGTCGGGGTTGGGCGTGAAGCCAGCACGCACCTTGTCCATGGTGTAACGTGTCACCTGGTCCCAGTATTCGCGGTGGCAGTCCACCACCTCCAGTTTGCAGCCGAAGCGACGCGCCACAGCCGTCGCCATTTCGAGGTCTTCCTCCGAAGTGCAGTCCCATTCCTCCTGCTCCTCCGGACCTATCTTTATGTAGAAGCAGTCGGGATGAAGCCCACGCTGCGCCAGTTCGTACACCACAACAGAACTGTCCACGCCACCCGAGAGCAGCACGGCAATCCGCTTATCGTTTAACTCCATATTTTGATATGTCTCATTCATACGTGCAAAATTACACGAAATAAATGGAATCTCCAACACTCAACCTGTCCTGTTTTTCATTAAAATTCACCGATTTTGGATAATATTCCTTATTTATAACACACCTCGCTTTGCGCATTAAAATTAAACATTTAACTTTGCATAAAGTTTAAACTATTTAATTATTTGATATATCAAAAGTTATGGAAAACAAAAAGAAGCTCATTGCTGGGATAGTAGGGGGTATTGTAGGTCTTGCGCTTATTGGCGCAGTGGCTTATCTCTACATTAATTTGGACGACCAAAGAAAAGAAAACAAAGCGATGCAGGAACTCGCAGAACTCGACAAGAAGGAGATGGAGAACGAGTACCAGCAGTTTGCCAATCAGTATAGCGAGATGCGTATGCAGATTAGCAACGACTCAATCATCGCACAGCTCACAGCCGAGCAGGAGAAAACAGAGAAATTGCTTAAGGAGTTGAAAGAGACGAAGACAAACGATGCTCGCGAGATAGCACGCCTGAAGAAGGAGCTGGCTACCGTGCGCGCCATCCTGCGCAACTATGTCATCGAGATTGACTCGCTCAACCGCTTAAATCAGAACCTTACAGAAGAAAACTCACGCATCAAAGGACAATATAACGAGGCTACACGCCAGATTGAGGGCTTGAACACTGAGCGTGCTTCGCTCTCGGAGAAGGTGGCTATCGCTGCCCAACTCGATGCTACGGGCATCTCAATGCAGCTGAAGAACAAGCGCGGAAAGTCTACCAACAACACATCTAAGTGTAAGTCAGTGCAGGTAAACTTCTCTATTGCGAAGAACGTCACTGCTGCCAACGGCACAAAGACCTTCTACGTGCGCATCACCACACCTTCGGGCACAGTGCTCAGCGGAGGAGGCTCATTCGCTTATCAGAACCGACAACTCGAGGCTACAATGAAGAAGACCATAGAATATGATGGTCAGGAGAAGTCGCTTACTCTGTATTGGAATGTGTCGCAGTCGCTCATGGAGGGCACATACCAGGTGAGCATATTCGCCGACGGCAATATGATTGGCTCACGCAGCTTTAGTTTTAAATAATTGGATAACACAAATGATACAAAGATTTCTATTTATCGCCTTGGCTTGTTGTGCGGCTAACGTGCAGGCGCAGCAGAGGCTCAGTCTTGATAGTTGCCGAGCTATGGCTCTGCGCAACAACAAGACGTTGAGTGCCTCGCGCTTGCAGCTGGACATGGCTCATTACAAGGTAAAGGCAGCAAAGACGAAGTATCTGCCACATGTGAGTGCGCTCGGTGGCTACGAATTGACGAGTCGTGAGATTTCGTTGCTAAGCGACGACCAAAAGGCATCGCTCTCTTCGGCAGGTACACACGCTACCGGTGCATTGCATAACGACCTCTCGTCTGCACTCTCCGGACTGGCGCAGCAGGGAGCCATCTCTCCCGAACTTGCTAACGGACTGGGCAACCTCTTCGGACAGGTAGGTTCAAAGCTTGGCAGCGTGGTAGACGGTGTCGGCCAGAAAGTGGTGGATGCTCTCCACACCGACACTCGACAGATGTACACCATATCGGTAATGCTTACACAGCCAATCTACATGGGTGGCGGCATCATTGCTGCCAACCGCATGGCGAAGATTGGCGAGGAGATGGCGGCTAACAACATCGAAGCCACTACACAGTCTACACTCCACTCCATCGATCAGGCTTACTGGCTCGTGGTGTCTGTACATCATAAGAAGCAGCTGGCTGAAAGCTACCTCGAAGTGGTGAAGAAACTCGACAACGACGTACAGAAGATGATTGCCGAAGGAGTGGCTACACGTGCCGACGGACTGAAGGTGGCTGTGAAGGTGAACGAGGCGGAGATGTCGCTCACCCAGGCAGAGAACGGACTCGCCCTCTCGAAGATGTTGCTCTGCCAGCTCTGCGGTTTGCCCGTGGAGAACGACGTGCATCTTGAGGATGAGGAGTCTGCCGACTTGGTAGCTACGGCTAACGTGGAGAACACCGACAACAGCGTGGCTATGGAGAACCGCCCCGAACTGAAGTTGCTCGACAACGCTCTCGACCTCAGCCGACAGTCGACAAAGCTCGTGCGTGCTGCCTTCCTGCCGCAGGTTATCCTCACCGGTGGATACATGGCATCCAACCCAAACCTCTTCAACGGCTTCGAGCGCAAGCTCTCAGGCGTGTGGAACGTTGGCGTAGTGGTGCGCGTGCCGCTTTGGAACTGGATGGAAGGCACGTACAAGGTGCGTGCCAGCAAGATAGCATCGAGCATCGTACAGCTTGAGCGCGACGAAATAAGCGAGAAGATTGAGTTGCAGGTAAGTCAGTGTAAGTTCAAGGTGAACGAGGCTAACCGCCGACTCTCGCTCGCTCGCAAGAACGTGGAGAACGCAGAGGAGAACCTGCGTTGCGCAAACGTCGGCTTCAAGGAGGGCGTGCTGCAAACCACCGATGTGATGGCGGCACAGACAGCATGGCTCCAGGCACAGTCGCAGAAGATTGATGCCGAAATTGATGTCCGACTCAGTCAAATAAATCTAAAGAAGGCACTCGGTGTCTTGCAGTAATAACCTTCAATATCATTTTATTATGTCAGAACAATCACAACATAAGAATATTCTTATCACCATCGTCCTTATGACGTTGGTTATTGTGGCAGTGGCTGTCATCGGCACCCTGTCGCTCAAGAGTGAGCCCGAAACAATACAAGGCCAGATAGAAGTGGCGGAGTATCGTGTGTCGAGCAAAGTGCCAGGTCGCATCCTCGAACTGCGCGTCAAGGAGGGCGACTACGTCAATGTTGGCGACACACTCGCCATACTCGACGCGCCCGAGGTGCGTGCGAAGATGACACAGGCAGAGTCGGCAGAGAACGCTGCCGCTGCTATGGACGAGATGGCTAACAACGGAGCACGCAAGGAACAGGTGCGTGCAGCGTTCGCCGTACTGCAGCAGGCTAAGGCAGGCTTGGATATTGCCGAGAAATCGTACAACCGCGTACAGCGACTCTTCGACGAGGGCGTGGTGACAGCGCAGAAGCGCGATGAGGCTTTCGCCAACTACAAGGCTTTGGAGGCACAAGTGAAGGCGGCGCAGAGCCAGTACGACATGGCTCTGAACGGTGCTCGTATGGAGGAGAAGAAGGCTGCTGCTGCGCAGGTGAACCGCGCCAAGGGTGCGGTGGCTGAGGTGTCGTCGTACATAAACGAGACAATGCAGATTGCACAGATGGCAGGCGAGGTGAGCGATGTATATCCGAAGATAGGCGAGCTCGTAGGCACTGGCTCACCAATCATGTCTATCTCTATGATGAACGACATGTGGGGTACATTCAACGTGCGCGAAGACCAGCTTGACGGCATGAAGATCGGTAGCGAGATAAAGGCTTTCGTGCCGGCTTACAACCGCGAGATACGCATGAAGGTGTACTACATCAAGGATCAGGGTTCATACGCCGTATGGAAGGCTACCAAGTCGAACGGACAGTACGATTTGAAGACTTTCGAGGTGAAGGCTCGCCCTATCGACAAGATTGACGGACTCCGCCCTGGCATGTCGTTAGTGCTGAAGAAGTAAGCAGTCGTCGGTTTTTAAACAGCAAACTATGAAACGACTTCTGCTTATCGCCCAACGCGAATGTCGACGTATGGCAGCCAACCGCATGTACTTGCTTTCGATGCTGCTCTTCCCCGTGTTCGTCACGGTGTTCTTCACGTCGTTCATGCACGAAGGGCAGCCGGAGAATATGCCCGTGGGTGTGGTAGATCTCGACAACACCACCACGACGCGCAAGCTGACACGTCTGCTCGACTCGTTCCAGTCGTCGGAAGTGGTGGCTCACTACCCTTCTGTGGAGGAGGCTCGCCAGGCTATGCAGCGCGGCGACATCTACGGTTTCCTCTACTTCCCGAAGGAGACGACGGCAAAACTTTTGGCACAACGCCAACCGCACGTGTCGTACTACTACAGTTACGCTACGCTGACATCGGGTGCGCTCGTCTTTAAAGACCTGAAGACCGTGTCCACACTCGGTTCGGCAGGCGTTGCCAAGTCGGTTATGTCTGCCAAAGGCTACACCGACGACCAGATAATGGCATTCCTGCAGCCTATTGTGCTCGACCTGCACACCGTAGGCAATCCGTGGGTGAACTACAACATCTATCTCTCGACGATGCTCGTGCCGACATGTCTGCTCCTGCTCATCTTCCTCCTCACGGCTTACGCCATGGGTATGGAGCTGAAGGAGAACACTGCCACCGAACTGGTGGCTGCGGCTGGTGGCAATCCGTTCATCGCCATCGTCGGCAAGATGCTCCCCCACATCGCCGTATGGATTGTGGTGATGGGCGCATACATGGTCTACACCTTCGGCGTGCTCAACTTCCCTCACCCTGGCGGTTGGGGCGTAATCGTGCTGCTCACAGTGCTCAGCGTACTCGCTGCCGTGGGCTTCGGCGTGTTCATGTTCGGACTCCTGCCTGCGCTGCGCATGTCGATGAGCATCTGCTCGCTGTGGGGTGTGCTCAGCTTCTCGATGGTAGGCACTGCCTTCCCCGTAATAGCTATGGACACACCGCTGCAGGTGCTGGCTAACATCTTCCCCATGCGCCACTTCTTCCTTATCTACGAGACGTGCATCTTCGCAAATAATCCGCTCTCAGACGTAGCACTCAACATCGCGGCACTCGTGTTGTTCGCTGCGGCTCCGGTGTTCGTCATTCTGCGCATCAACCGAGCTTATAAGGAATATGTATATATGGAGTAAGAAATCACGCTTCTCGCTTTTAAGAATACTCAAATGACAATAAAAAAGATACATACATTCTGGGAAGACACCGCAAAGGTGTGGCTGCACGAGCATCTTGAGATGTTCCGCGACGAGGGCGCACTGCTCTTCGTCATCCTCCTGCCACTCGCCTACCCGCTCCTCTACTCGTGGATATACAACAACGAGGTGGTGCGCGAGGTGCCCGTGGCTGTTGTCGACTGCTCCAACTCGGCTACAAGTCGCGAGTTCGTGCGCCATGTCGACGCATCGCCCGACGTGATGGTGGCAGAACGCTGCACATCTCTTGAGGAAGCTACGCGTCTTGTAGGCAAGCACAAGGTGTACGGTGTAGTTTATCTGCCCACCGACTTCGACACTCGTCTCAACCGCATGGAGCAGGCGCACGTCAGTGTCTACTGCAATATGGGACTGATGCTCACGTACAAGGCTATCTTCCAGACCTGCACGGCTGTGGCTGCCGACATGAACTCTGGCATACAGATACGTCTGTCGGGCAACAAGACCAACCGTGAGGACGAACTGACAACGGCACCACTCAGCATCACCGATGTGCCTATGTTCAACAACACGAGCGGCTACGGCAACTTCATCCTGCCTGCCGTATTAGTGCTCATCCTGCAGCAGATTCTGCTGCTCGGCATTGGCATCACATACGGCACGAGCTACGAGAAGAACCGTTTCCTGCGCATACGACCGATGCTCGACCGCCGTTTCGGACTGGCTCGCATCATGGTCGGACGCACAATGGGTTTCCTCGTGCTCTTCATGCTCATCGCAGCGTGGGTGATACTGGCGGTGCCACGCTTGTTCCACTTCGTGCAGCTTATCCACTTCGGCGATTTCCTGCTGTTCACGTTCCCTTATCTACTGGCGTGCATCTTCTTCGCCATCACCTTCTCTTTCTTCGTGCGTCGTCGCGAGGACGTGATGCTGTTAGTGGTCTTCACCTCAGTGCCGTTCCTGTTCCTCTCGGGCATATCATGGCCAAAGAGCAACGTGCCTGAACTGTGGCACTACGTATCGTGGCTTATCCCTTCGTCGTTCGGCATCCAGGGCTTCGTGAAGCTCAACACGCTTGGTGCTACATTCAGCGACATCCTGCCCGAGATAAAAGGCTTGTGGATGCAGACCGTTGTGTACGGCGTGCTGGCAAGTCTGGTAACCTACTGGCAGGTGAAGGGCAGCAAAGAAGAAACAGAATAAGAGACACTCTATACATATTAATATAAAAAAACAGCATTAATGCTTGGGCATTAATGCTGTTTTTTTTATTGCTGTCCAACAAAATCCATATTGCCGTAGCAGAACAACCACGTTGCCGTAGCAGGACAACTGCATTGCCGTAGCGGGACAACTGCATTGCCGTAGCATGGTAATACAAGGGGTGTAGCGGTCTCCGCTGGAAGATAGGCTGGAAGATAGGCTGGCAGATAACCCGTTCAAAAGAAAATCTTCCAGCCTTTATATGCCTTATAATTAGAGAGTTGCGGCAAAACTGGAAGATATGGGAGATTTTTTCAGCTATCTAAAGTTGTTCGGCTGCTGACGGTTGCCTGCAGCATCGTTGGTGTCGCTAACATCCCACCAGAGACGTGTGCCCTGAGTGTTGGCGGTCTGCAGTTCAGGATGTGCCTGGAAGAACTTGTTCTGCGACTCGCTGTTCGGGTAGAGCAGACGCTTGATCTGCTTGCCGTTAGGCACGTCGCCACCCGAGAAGTTGCTCAGCTGAGTGCGCAGAGCCGGATAGTCGGTGCGGCGGAAGTCAGCCCAACCCTCGTTGCCATTCGGGAACACAGCCATCCACTTCTGAGTGATGATAGCCTCGAGGATGCGCTCGCGGTCGCCACTCTCGAATGTGCCGTCGTTGAGAGCCTTGATGCCGTTGATATACTTGTCGGCATCCTCCGCAGCGATGTGATAGTAGTCCATCGACGCCTTAACGCCAACACGGAAATACTGCTTAGCACCCATGGTGAGGTCGGCACCAGCCCAACCACGCAACGCTGCCTCTGCCTTGAGGAAGAGCGACTCAGCGTAGCCGAGCCATACCGTCGGACGAGAGTAGTTGAACCAATGGTCATCGGGCAGATCCTTTGAAGCACCATCCTTAACGGTACGTGTAAGACTATACTGCAGCGGATCCATGGAAATCTGCGGAGCCTGAGCGCCACGCTCACAACCTACGAAGTCGTTGCGCAAACCATCCTTACCTTCTGCCAATGTAGAAGATGTCATATTGCTGCGATACCAGCAAATGAGACAACGTGGGTCGATCTTCTTTGTTTCCGAATTGTTACGTCCCTTCTTTATTGTGTACTCCTTACCACCGTCCGAGAGGTTACGATAGAAGTCTTCCATATCCTTCGACAGAACGCTCTCGCCACCATATGCTACAGAGCACATAGCCAAGCCGTTCTCGTCGCCGCCGGAATCCTCGCCGCCCATCTCAACGGGAGCATGGCGTGGCACGGTCTGCATGTTGTCGGCGTTAGAAGTCATCAAGCCGTACTTGTTGTTGAGTGCAGCCTCAGCCTCCTTCTTTGCACGCTCAGGAGCCACATTGCTTATACGCAGCGCAAGACGCAGACGCAACGTGTTGGCAAAGCGCAGCCACTTGTTGGCATCGCCGAAGTAGCAGATGTCGTCCTTGTCAATCTTGTACTGCGAAGCATCGTCTGGCTTGATGCTGTCTACAGCCTGCTCGAGCATGAGGAACATCGCATCGTACACCTCCTCCTGAGTGTTGTATGCAACGTTGTTAGTCTCCGGCACCTTAGCTTGCACGTACTCCGTGAACGGCATATCGCCGTAAGTATCGGTGTTGGCAAGAGCGAGGAACGCATAGTAGATGCGCGTGATGTAGAACATGTTGCGATACTTCTCCGGTGTCTCGTTGAACTTGTATGCACGCACGAGGTCGCGATACTCCGATGAGCGGTCGTTGTAGAAGAAGCTCCAACGCAGAGCCGACCAACCGTCGGTGTAGTTATAGTCGGGAGCCTTGCCAGCATGTTTCGGCTGGTTGTTAGCCACATAGCCGGCATAGATGTCGTGCGAGAGGTTGGTTGTGCGCTGATAGTCGTTGTAGTAGCCCTCGTAGAGGAACTTGCGGAACTTAGCCGGAGCATCAGCCAGCTGCTTCTTGTACGCAGCAGAGTCTTTCACATGATAGTTGAGGTCAATGTTAGCATAACGCACATTAACGGGCTTGTCGAGTATTATATCCTCTTCGTCGTTATCTCCACTATAGCTATCATCCTCCACTCCGTACGGGTCGCGGTTCATCTCGTCGAGGTCATAGCATGAACCGAGTGTCAGCAGCGTTGTAGCTGCAATCAGACCAGTATATAATATATTGCGTTTCATTTTGTTGTTTTAAATTTAGAATCCTACGTTAACAGAGAAACCGAATGTGCGTGTGTAAGGCACTGCCATGTAGTCGATAGCCTGCGAGAACATCGTTGTGTCGTAGCCGCCGTCGGGGTTGCCCGGTGTGTGCTTCATGAGGAAGCAGAGGTTGCGAGCCACGAACGAGAGCTTGAGCTGTGTGAGCGGTGTGCGGCGCAGCATCTTCTGCGGGAAGCTGTAGCCGAGCGAAAGTTCCTTCAGCTTGATGTACGAAGCATCGTGTACGAACTCCTCTGCATAACCCTTCTGCGAGCTGTACAGACCGATTGTAGAATAATACTTCTGTGCGCTAACCTCCTGTGTGTTCACGCTGCCGTCAGCCTTCACGCCCGGCACTACCATATACCAGTCCTGCACACCATTAATGGTCTTGTACTCGCCACGATATGCTGTGCGCTCCGATGTACCTACAGATGTAGCCATACCCTCTGATACAGAAACGATGTCGCCACCGAACTTCATGTCGAACATTGCGGTGAGCGAGATGCCCTTGTATGTGAAGGTCGGAGTGATAGACATGAGCAGGTCGGGCTGTATGTTGCCGATAGGATGGTCGAGAAGATACTGCTCAAGGTTACCGTCGCCGGTAGCAGCCATTGGCAGACCGTCGTCGCCGATGATTACACGGCCCTGAGCGTCGCGCTGCATGAGGTTGTTGGCGAAGATGTCGCCGAGCTTGCCACCCTTCACAGCACCCACCTTCACCGGCATGTTCGAGTCGCCTGCGAAGTAAACGCGGTTCACGCCGTCAGCCAGTTCCTTAACGGTAGAACGATTGTGAGCGAGGTTTGCGGTGATGTCGAACTGGAAGTCGCGTGTCTTCACCGGCGTACCGTAGAGCATGAACTCGACGCCAGTGTTGTTAATCTTGCCGGCGTTCACCCACTGCTGTGTCCAAGGCGACGAAGCGTCTACGAGCATAGCCTGGTTCTTCGTAGTATTATAATAATAGGTGAAGTCGAAGCCTAAGCGGTTGTCGAGGAACTTCATGTCTACACCCACCTCATACGAAGTCTTGATCTCCGGCTTCAGGTTGGCGTTGAGCTTGATGGTGTTATTGATAGGCTTACGGTTGCCCATCTCAAACTGATACTTGCGCACGTTGTAGAGGTTGTACGGAGCCGGATCCTTACCCACCTGCGCTGCCGACACGCGCAGCTTTGCGAACGTAATCCACGACGGCAGCTTATGGTCGATAGAGCGCATGAAGTCGGAGAACACCCAACTGAGTGATGCCGACGGATAGAAGAACGAGTTGTTCTTCTTAGGCAGCGTAGACGACCAGTCGTTGCGTGCTGTGAGGTCGAGCGAGAGCCACTCGTCATAAGCCAACTGAGCCGAAGCGAAAGCCGAGTACATAGCGCGGCTGTGTCCGTCGTCGAGAGCCGATGTGAGCTTGTTGCCGGTGTTGAATATCCAGTTGTCCTTCTCGAGCATGTTCTGCACCGATGCCGAGAGCTGCTCGAACTTCAGATACATGATGTTAGCACCGGCAGTGTAGCCTAAGCGCCACTTCTTTGCAAGCTGGTTGTCGCCCATAAGAAGGAACTGTATGTTCTGCTCGAAGTGGTTCTCCTCGGCACGTGTCATGCCGTCGTTGACGAGCTTGCCCTGCCACCCTGTGCCGTCGGTAGAGATAGCGCCGTCGCCAAGAGAGAGGTCGGAGGTCTGAAGACGTGTACGATAGTAGTCGAACGAGTACTTGGCGTTGAACTTCAACCAGTCGGTGATGTTCACATTAGCAGCATAGTAGCCGAATGCACGCCAGCGCTCGTCGCTGTTCTTGAAGCGGTGACGAGCATAGTAAGGGTTAGAATAATGCTGGTCGGGACCGAACCAGTTGCGGTGCAGCTGATTGGGCGATGTATAGTTCTCCTTCAAGTCGCGCAACGACACGTTGCCCGGCATGAGGAGCAGCTGAGCCACCTCGCCATTCAGACCGGTGTACGGACGGTTCTCCGCCTTGGTGTTAGACACCGAAATCTTGCCGTCGAGCGAGAGCCACTTGTTCACGGTAGCACCGGCGTTGAGATCGACGTTAATCTTGTTGAGCGACTCGTTCTGGAACAAGCCGTCGTTGCCGTTGTAGCCTACAGAGAGGCGGAAGTGCGACTTCTCTGACGATGTGCCTACAGCCACGGTGTGTGCCTGCGAGAAACCCGTGCGGAAGTAGTCCTTCAGACGGTCGCCGGTGTATGAGTAGGGAGCCTTCTCACCGAGCCAGTTGGTCTGCATCGAGCCGTCGAAGCGCGGACCGAACGCCAGTTCGCCCGTCATGGTAGTGGGGTTGCCATCTTCGTCCTTATTGAAGAGGAACTGACCCTGCGAACCCTGACCGTAGAGCTTCTGCATCTTCAGAGTCTCAGCAGCCTGGCTCCATGTGAAGTTGCCACTATACGAAACGCCGAAACCCTGCTTGTGCGAGCCGCGTTTTGTAGTGACGAGGATTACACCGTTGCCGGCACGCGAGCCATAGAGCGCAGCAGCGTTCGGACCCTTAAGTACAGAGATCGACTCGATGTCCTCAGGGTTGATGTCGAATGATGTGCCGCCGCGGTCGTAGCCGCCGTATGTAGAAGCCGAAGAAGTCTGGTCGTCGGTGAACGGTACGCCGTCCACAATCCAGAGCGGCTGGTTGTTGTCCGTCAATGAAGAGTTGCCACGAATGGTTATCTTTGTCGAACCGCCCAAGCCGGTGCTTGCGGTGTTCATCTGCAGACCTGCCACCTTGCCATCCAATGCGCCCACTACTGACGGGTCGCCGGTTACGTTGAGCTTGTCAGCCTTCACCTCCTGCACCGAGTAGCCAAGCATCTTCTTCTCGCGCTTGATACCAAGAGCCGTTACGACCACCTCGTCGATCGACTGCTGGTCGAGCTGCATAGTGACATTCAGGTTGGCAGCACCGCTCACCACCTTGTCCTTATAGCCCATGTACGAGATGCGGAGCATTGTAGAGGCTGGAGCCTTCTGTGTGCTGATTGAGAAGTTGCCGTCGATGTCTGTAACTGTTTTTACGTTAGTGCCTTCAACGGAGATTGTTGCACCGATAAGCGGCTCGCCAAGTTCGTCAAACACACGACCCTTCACGCTATGTGTCTTGTCGCTCTGCGCTACAACGGTAGCGGTTTGAGTCGCAACGGGAGTGCGCAGCGCACTTTCTGCCTGCGAAGCAAACGCCCACTGCAAAGGAGCAGCAACAACGACAAGTGCCATTGCTCGCTTCGACCATTGCAGTCGGAATGATTATTTTGTATTCATTTTATTATAGATTGGTTTTTATCGTTAGAAAGTCTGCATCGCATAACACAATGCAGCAAAGTTAATTGTGCAAAGTTACTGCAAAAAAATGAAACACTACTAAAATATATTTATTTTTATTGTTGCATAGGCATATAAAAAGGCTACGGCAAGAATACCGTAGCCTCCTAATATTACTTTCTGTCCATCACACGCCACACGTATGCAATATACGCGAACACGAATGGCACGAGAAGCGACACATAGAACATGGTGCGCAGGGTGAACTCGCTACTACAACTGTTGGCGATGGTGAGCGAGCTTTGCAAATCGGCGTTAGAGGGATAATAGGCAGTGCCACCAAGACCGGCGATGAGCAGAAGCGAGAGCACCACCATGACCACACCGATGCCTGCCGGCCAGATACCTTTCACGTAGGAGTTACTGAAAATGGTGCGCCCCACTCCATACAACAGCAACACCACGCCCACGAGCGTAAGCACCGCCAACAGCGGCATGGCGAGGAAGTTGTGCAGATACTTCAGAGGCTCCATGAACACCACCCCCTGCGCATCCACAGCGTAACCGTCTTTCAGCAACAGACGCACAAAGAAAGCGAGGAAGAACACAAGGAACGGCACGGTGCTGCCGACAAGGCGCACACTGGCACGCGAACGGATGTCCTCATCCTCCACATTATTTATTATATAGAGTGCACCGAGCATACGTGCAAGGAACATCACGGCGAGTCCGAACACGAGGTTCCACGGGTCGAGCAGCGCGTCGAGTCCTGCCGAAGCGTTAACCCAACGGCTGATAACGGGCGCACCGATATCCGTCAGCGATGCCTTCTCGACGAGGAAGTTGGAACCGTCGAAGAACGTAGCCACAGCTCCGCCGAGCAACAACGGACCCACGATGCCGTTCAGCACGAGAAACCAGCGATAGGTACGTGTGCCGAGCAGATTGCCCTTCTTCAGCTGGAACTCGTAGCTCACGGCTTGCAGTACGAACGAGAAGAGGATTATCATCCAGAGCCAATACGCTCCGCCGAAGCTCGTACTATAGAACAACGGGAACGAGGCGAAAAAGGCTCCGCCGAAGGTGACGAGCGTGGTGAACGTTATCTCCCACTTTCTGCCGGTCGACTCGAGCACCTTGCGCTGTCCATCTTCCGTTCTGCCTATGCTATGCACCATAGAGTTAGCGCCCTGCACAAAGAGCAGGAACACGAGCAACGCCCCGAGCAGCGAGACGATGAACCACCAGTATTGTTGCAAAAATTCGTATGTCATAAGAATGTGTTATATGAAGAGTTAAACATAAGTGTTGTCGGTTGATGTCTGAGGTTTCTCGGCGTTATATTTGCGTATCACGCGGCACATGATGCTCACCTCAGCCACAAGCAGCACCGTGAAGAGCACGAGGAAGAGGAAGAACGTGAACGCCACACTGCCCGACTTTATATCGGAAACTGCAGCCACCGTTGGCAGCATGTCCTGAATAGCCCACGGCTGTCTGCCCAGCTCGGCTACTATCCATCCGGCTTCGCTCGCCAGATACGTGAGCGGAAGCATAACCAGTGCTGCCACGTAGAGCCAGCGATACTTCGAGGTGATATCCTTGCGCCATGCTATGTGGCCGATGACGAAGAAGAAAAGCATCAGCAGCGTGCCCACGCCTACCATCACACGGAATGCGTAGAAGTTGATGGGGATATACGGCACCAACTCTGCACGATCCTTGATATAGCCATAGCCGAAATAAGGCATGTCCTGCTTCAGCTGCTCAGCAAGTTCTGGCAAGCGTGCGTCGTTGGCATCCGCAGCCTTCAGCTTGCGGTATTCGGCAAGCGCAGCAATCGCCTTGCGTCCGCGCTCCATCTTCTCCTCTGCCGAGAGCTCACGTGTGCCGTCGGTGCGTGTGTAGCCGTTGAGCAGGTCGTTCACGCCAGGTACATATCCGTCCGCCTTGTGCGTAGCAAGCAGCGAGAGTCCGTTCGGGATGGCAATGCGCAGCGGTGGCTCCTCGCCCTTGGCATAGTCGGGCTGCTCGAACGGATTGACAGCTGCAACCGCTGTTAGCGAAACGCCCTCGCCCCCATCGTACAGAGCCTCCATAGCAGCGAGTTTCATAGGCTGCTTCTCAGCCACCTTCACGGCAGAGAAGTCGCCCGTCGCCATTGTCAGCACGGCAGCCACGATGCCCACGATGCTCGCTATCTTGATGCTCTGACGCGCCATTTCCTGCTCGCGTCGCTTCAGCAGATACCAGCAGCTCACGGCGCACACGAACGCTGCGCCTACCACCCACGTAGAGGTCACGGTGTGGAAGAACTTGTCCACGGCGAACGGTGAGAGTGCCACATCGGCAAAGCTCGTCATCTCGTTGCGCACGGTGTCAGGATTGAACTCGCAGCCCACGGGGTACTGCATCCACGCATTAGCCACCAAAATCCACCAAGCCGAGATGGTTGCACCGAGTCCGGTGAGCCACGTCGATGCTAAGTGGAAACCACGCGACACCTTCTGCCAACCGAAGTACATCACGGCGACAAAGGTACTCTCCATGAAGAACGCCACGATACCCTCAATGGCGAGTGGTGCGCCGAAGATGTCGCCCACGAACCACGAGTAGTTGCTCCAATTGGTGCCAAACTCGAACTCGAGGATGATGCCCGTAGCAACGCCCATGGCGAAGTTCACGCCGAACAGTCGCTGCCAGAAGATGGCGGTATCCTTCCAGAATTGCTTACCAGTGCGATAATAGCACGTTTCCATAATGCCCATGATGAGGGCAAGACCCAGTGTGAGCGGTACGAACAGCCAATGATATATGGCTGTGAGTGCGAACTGCGCACGCGACCAGTCGATAAGTGTAGGGTCTACAGTCAAGAGATGTGTCATTTTTTGATGTCTTTTTATTATTGATTAGGTTTATATTTAGTTTCTTTCGGGCTACATAACTTATACATCTACCATCTGCGTCGACCGATGCGGACATCTGCGTCGACCGATGCGAATGGCTATCTGTCCACCCTATCGCCCGTCAACTCCCCTGCAACATATGATGCTTTGTCGCCATTCGACTTCTGGTCAAGCACATTGGGGAAGAAGAACAGCTTCAGCACAAAGAATATAACAAACAGTTTTATGAGGATAACTGTCCACAAGACCTTGCCAAGAGTCATACTGCGAAAACCTTCAACATAGAAGTGGCACACTCTGTATAATACATTGTCTTTACTCATGTTATGGTGGCTTTTAGCGGTTGTAATAATTTCACTTTAACAATTTGTTTGCAAATATATATCATAAAAGTCAACCCACCAAGCATTTGCCAAACTAATTTGCGTTTGTGTTGTATTTTTTACATTTAAGGATACGAAAAACGGCTATCAAGAAGCTGTTAAACTTCTGATAGCCGTATTATTCACGAATTAATAATTAGCAATCACCAATTAATAATTAATAATTACCAATTAATAATTTACTTAACGAGCACTTTCTGCACAGTGCCGTCAGCGAACTTCACGATGTTCAAGCCCTTCTGCAGAGCGTTGAGCTTGGTGCCATTCACTGTGTAGATGCCCTTAACAGCGTTCTGTACAGTAGCGTTGTTGATGGCAGTCGGGTCTGCGAACTGCTCGTAAGCAGAAACCTCAGCCATTGACGGAAGAGAGTAGACATAGAGGTTGCAGATGACAGCGAGATACTTTGTCTTCACGCTCTCCGGGAAGATGTAGCTAAGCTCAGAAACCTTCTTCAAGCCAGAGAATGTCTTCGCCGTGTTCATGCGTGTGAGGTCGTCGCCCACAGCAATCTTCACGTCCTTGTTGACGTAGTTCATCTCGTTGTTGTCGTTCTCTGCGTAGTTCTCGTTCGGGATGTTCACAACAACCTTTGCGAGGTCCCACTGCTTGCCTTCCGGAGCAGTGAAGATCACCCATACGTCATCGCGGTGTGTAGAAGCGTCCTCGATATCGCCGAAAGCCTCGTCAGCCTTGTTGCCGTCGGTCAGACCGCTGACATCATACTTCTTGAAAGCTGCCTCGAAAGAGTAGTCGTTCTCATAGTGGCGCACCTCAGCCGTCTTGCCCTTGAGCACGTTAGGCTGTGTAGTAGCGTCAACCTCAACCTGTACAGGAATCTCCTCGTAGTCGTCACCATTCACGACGCGGATAGTAACAACATCGTCGCCCATGCGCTGCTTAGCAGTTACAGGAATGACGAACGTCTTCTTCTTCACGTTCTCCTTGATTGTGCCGATGGTCACGTTGCCGTTCTTGCTTGTAGCAACACACTCGAACTTATCAGCCTTAGTAGCTCCCTCGCCCAAATCGTAAGTCACATTGATATTATACGACTCACCAGCGTTTAAAGTGATATTGTTTGCCAATGTAGAGAGCTTCATGCTGTTGTCCTTCTTGCCATAAACCTCAAACTCCCAGATGCGGAGGATGCCGTTGACGTGCGGAACGAGCTTCACGTAGCGTGCACGCATCGGAGCGATGTAGTCGGTCTTGACGCTCTCTTTTTGGCGGTTGTAGGTATCAACAACTGTCGTCCAGTGCTCGTTATCCTCAGAGAGGAGAATCTGGTAAGAGTCGATCTGGTCTACGCCTGACTCCGGACCTGCGTTGCCATCGAAAATCTTAAAGCTATAGATGCGATATACGCTCTGGAGGTCGAATGTAACCCAGTTGTCAGCACTCACGTTGCACCACTTGTCCGATGTGGAATAAGGATTGGTCTCGCCGTCGATAATCTTATCCGGCACCTCCTGATAGTTGGTAGAGCCGCTGTAGCCGAGCACCTTCTTCTGATATACCACGTTGTAAATCTTCTTGTATTCCTCCTCGGTCATTACGTCGAGGATATTGCTTGAAGTAGTAGATGTGCCGATGGCGTTTGTAACATCAACAGTTACGCGCTGCTTGCCCACCTTCTGCGCAACAACCTTTATCGTCTGGCTGGTGAGCGAAGAACCATCAGCAAGTTTCAAGCCCTCGGGCAGAGTCCACTTGAACGCAGTCGGATTACCAGTGCCGTTGGCTGTGATAGTAGCGCTCTCGCCCACCTTCAGATAGCTGTTGCTGATAGTGAACGAAACAACCGGAGCGGTAGCCTGCGGGTAGTCGAGCACGATGCTCTTGCCCTTCTGCTGGCGCATGTCCTTCATAACCGGAGTAACGATGAACTTAACATAAGCCTCGTTGTCCTTACGCTGGAATGTAGGAACGTAGAATGCCTCGTCGCGAGTCTGTCCAACCATTGTGCGTGTGCCGTCCTCGTTCTCCTTATAGATGTCGAAGTGATCGAAGTCGGCTGTATAGTCGAAGTCCCATGTCAGACGAGCGTCACCCTGAACGTTGCCCAGCGTGCTTGTAGAAGCGAGGTTCTTCACCTCCACTGGTGCCGGAGCATAGTTAGCAGGCAGCACAGAGAGTTCGCCGAGCGAGAGTTCGTAGTCGTAGACTGTGAACTTAGCCTTAACGTTAAGACCGATCATATATATAGTCTTGCCGTTGAGCGAAGAGAGGTCGTACTTAGCAACAGTCCAACCGTTCTTTGTTGTGGTTTTCGGTGCAGAGAGTGTAACGTCAGGATTTACAGAGCTTGTTGTAGAGAGCTTCACCTCTACAGAAGCGTTTGTCGTGTTCGATGATTTGTAAACCAAGCGCAATGTGCCGCCACCGTTCACAGCGAGCTGAGTCTTGTACAGACGCCAGAGGTGGTCGCCGCTGAACGCAGAGCCGCCCTTCAGCTTAAGGCTCGAACCGAAGTTCCAAGCGTCCTCCCAATTGATCTCGAAAGAAGCATCGTCCTTGTTCTCCATCCAGTAGCGCCATGTCGACATAATGCTCTGCACGCCAGAGTGGAACCAGTCCTGTGTAGCCACCTTCTCACCTTCTACGAAGCGGTGCTTGCCCACACCTACGCAGAACGATGTAGTGAACGGCATTGAGCTGATAACCGAACGCTCGAGTACGTGACCCGAGATGCCTGACCATTCATCTGTAGTAACAGTCGGGTCGCCGGCATAGTTGGTCCACATCTGCATCTCGTTCTCGAAAGTTTTCGTTATAGCCTTGTATGCGTCAGGACCCGTATCGTTCTTGCCGAGCAAGTTGCGCACGTTGTCCTTCCATGTCTTCTCCTCGGGGCAGAATAGATCGAGCGAACCAACGTGTCCGCTGGTAGGCATTGCTTTTTGCAAATCTCTTTCAAAACCGGTGTGTCCGCTGGAAGCCACCTGCACACCACCGTAAATCTTAGAGAAGGTCTCCGCCTCTGTGCAGCCGAGCTGGCTTGCATATCTGCGATAGTCGCCCGGAGAGCCGTACTCGAGGAACTGCGATGTATTCTTGTGCGACTTCAGGATTGTAACGTTCGGAGAGTATTCAGCGTTATACCACTGAATCTCCATGTGTGTGTCGCCGTTAGCGTCGGCAATTTTGTTGAACTCCTTGATGAAGCCAACCCACTCCGATTCGCTACCGCCACCAGTCTCCTCGTTGATGAACCAACCATCGAAGCCGATGTACTTGGCAATCTCATAGAGCTTCTTAGCGTAGATATACACGCCGTTCTCCTTGGTAAGCATCTGGCGCACCCAAGCCTGGTTGCCGCCGAAAGCATACGGCGGGAAGAACACCTGACCCAGCACCTTCACACCGCTCTGGTGAGCAGCGTCGATAGAACCTGCTGGCGGCGGGATGATGATACCCTCAGAAGCCGAACCTGCCCAATAGATGAGCTTGTCCATATACTGCCAGTAGGTAGGCTGATAGCCGAGGAAGTTGTACGCGCCCTGCGACGGACACATAGAACATGTCGGGAAAAGGATAGGAGCGTTGCAGATCTGACCCTCATAATACTGGTTCTTGTTCGCCTTCATCAGCGTTGGCTCCTTGAAGCGCTCAGCCAATGGTACGCGTGAACGGTTGAACTTAGCGTCCTTGTCGGTCTCCGGCGACCAGTTCTTGATGTCGTCCGGATGCCAGCATCCGCCGTACGGCTGCTGTGCGTAGCTGCTCTGTACGAAGAGTGCCGCCACAGCCGCGAGAATTAAACGATTGAGTTTCATTTTTGTTTGTTTTAGTTATTATTTGATTGAATATTAATAGACTTGAGAGTTTACGCTGCAAAGCGTAGTGCAAAAATCCGATTAAGCGAAACAAATGGAAATTTATTTACATTTGTGAGCGTGAGGATTTTATATAAATCGAAGACAATACAAGAATTGCAAAGATAAGAATTGCAATTCTAAATCCATTTATTTTTATTGTTGAGATGCAGCAGGGATATTTAAGTCTTTCTAAGTCGAGGGTGTATTTTATAAGCCCTCCCCATTGCACTTTTTACTTTTTACTTTAAAACGCTTTTGGCTACGTGGCATGGGCAAGATGCCCATACCTCCTACTTTTTACTTTTTTACTTTTTTACTTTTAAAAGTGCACGCTGGCGCAGATAGCTGTGCAGCGTGAAGCCGTCGGTCTTCACGCAGTTGAGCAGAGCGCGCTTCTGCATCACCACCTCTTTGAGCGCTGGGAACACATCGGCGTAGCGTTTCTTCACGTCCTTGTTCTCGGTCTTCACCGACGTCTTCTTCACAAGCTCCTCCACATCGGTAATCTTTCGAGCGAAGTAGTCGGCACCCTTCTTCAGACGTTCCTGCAGCAGGACGTTGGTCTGATAGTCGGCAGAAGCGATGACAATCTGACTGTACTGCAACTTGAAGCGCTCCGCCACATCCATAAGCTCGGTCTTTATAGTACCCGTGCGTGCCTTGTATTCGGCAATGAGCTTAGGGAAGGAACGGCGGAAATGTCCGTCGAGCAAGTCGAGCACACGGTTGAAGGCATCCATCAGCGGGCGGAAGTCGAACAGTTCGCTCACCACCGACAGATAGTAGTCGCGCTGCAACTGTTCTATCTGTCCCTCGCTCGGCGTGTGCTCAATGGCGTGCGTGGCGTATTCGTCTACAGCCTCATCGCGAATGATGGCAGTCTGCGGCAGTGGCGCACTGAGCACCATGCCCTCCAGAGTGCGGCAGCGAGAGAGCGCCACGTATGTCTGTCCGTGTGTGAAGGCACGCTGCACGTCAATGATGGCGTGGTCGAACGTCAAGCCCTGACTCTTGTGAACGGTGATAGCCCATGCTGTCTTCACGGGGAACTGCGTGAATGTGCCTTCCACCTCCTCGCTTATCTCGTTGGTCTTCTCGTTGAGCACATAGCGCGTGTTGTCCCACTGCTCGGGCTGCACACGTATATTTTCGCCGGTGTCCTTCGCCGTAACGGTGAAGCCCTCGGCGTCTATCTCGGCAATGGTGCCGATCATACCGTTATAGTAAGCCTTGTCTGCCGAAGAATCGTTCTTCACGAACATCACCTGCGCACCGGTCTTCAGCGTAAGCGTCTCGTCGGTCGGGAAGAGCATCTCAGGATACTTGCCTTCGATGGTGGCAGTGTAGGTATAGGGCTTGCCGGGAAGCAGTTCGAGCTCGTGGTCGTTGATGCGCTGCGCCTGCCAGTTGTGCGTCGTAAGACGTATGTAGCCGTCTTCCTTACGCGGCTTGAAGTCGGGTATATAGCGCGAGTTGAGCGCAGAGAGCACCGCAGCGTCAGCACGGTTTTCGCGCACCTTATTCAGTATATCCAGGAAACGCTTGTCGCTCTGGCGATACACCTTCGTCAATTCGACGATGGCGTAGCGTGTGCGTTGCAAGGCGAGCGACGAGAAGAAGTAAGGCGTGGCGTAATAGCGCGAGAGCATCTGCCACTCATCGTCCTTCGCCACCGGAGCAAGCTGACCCAAGTCGCCGATCATAACCATCTGCACACCGCCGAACGGCAGGTTGTTCTTGCGGAAACGGCGCAACACGCTATCTACAGCGTCGAGCAAATCGGCACGCACCATGGAAATCTCGTCGATGACGAGCGTGTCGATAGAGCGTATTACGTTAATCTTCTGCTTTGAGAAGCGGAACTGCTGTTCCTTGAGGTTATAGTTGGGTATGAACGGCGCAAACGACAACTGGAAGAACGAGTGGATGGTCACACCTTCGGCATTGATGGCAGCGATGCCCGTAGGCGCCACCACCACGATACGTTTCGATGATTCCTCCTTCAGTCGGCGCAGAAAGGTAGTCTTTCCCGTGCCAGCCTTACCGGTGAGGAAGAGGTTGGTGTTCGTTGTCTCTATTATGTTCCAAGCGAGTTGCGTTTGCTCTGTCATTTCCTATGCTGATTAATGGTTGTTTAATGTGTGTTCCGTGTGAACAATGAATTACAAAAGTAGTAATTATTTTTTACTTTTTTACTCTTTTACTTTTTTACTCTTTTACTTTTTTACTTTTTTCAGTACCTTTGCAATGTTTAGGAGGTATGGGCTTTCCTGCCCGTATCACACAACAGGGCTACGGCAAGAACTGAAAGTCAGCGACGCGTAGCGGAAAGCTAATGCCATAGCCTCCTACTGAATAAAAAAAACGAAATATGATAAAAGCTTTATTTTTCGACGTCGACGGCACGCTCGTCAGCTTTAATACGCACAAGGTGCCGGAATCTACAATTGAAGCACTTCGCGAGGCTCACAAGCGCGGCGTGAAGCTCTTCACCGCCACGGGTCGCCCACGCCAGTTGCTCAACAACATCACGGAGGTAGAGGACATCATGGATGGTTTCATTCTTGCCACCGGTGCTCAATGTGTTTATGGCGACAATGTAGTGCGCCAGGACCTCATCCCTACTCACGAGGCAGAGGCGATAGTCGACTTCTGCAACCGTCTCGGCGTTCCGGCGGTGGTTGTGGGCACAAAGGATCTGCAGATCATCAACCGCAACGACAGCGTGAACCATGTATTCTACGACATGCTGAAGGTGACGTACAACAAGTTCGACGTGCCGGTTGAGGAGGTTATAAAGCAGGGCATACTGCAGATTACGCCGTTCCTCACCGAGGACCAGGAGCACACTATCCTACCCCACGTGCCAGGCACAACGTCTGCACGCTGGTATCCTGCGTTCTGCGACCTTACGTCTGCCACAGCCGACAAGGCGAACGGCATCCGCGCCATTGCCGAGCACTTAGGCATCAACATCAGCGAGACGATGGCGTTCGGCGACGGCGGCAACGACCTTACGATGTTGCGTGCAGCAGGCGTTGGTGTCGCTATGGGCAATGCACTCGACGAGGTGAAGGCGCACGCCGACTATATCACGAGCAGCGTAGATGAGGATGGTATAACGAATGCACTGAAACACTTTGAAATCATTTAAAAGTAAAAGAGCCCTTGTAAAAGTAAAAGAGTAAAAGAGTAAAAAAGTAAAAGAGTAAAAAGATAGGGTGCGGAATACGGGCAAAATGCCAACACCCAATTCTTTTTACTCTTTTACTTTTTTACCTTTAATCTCCCCTTTTTACTCTTTTACTTTTTTACCTTTTTACTTTTATAAGAGTGGTGAGAACAAGCGCACTAACGACTCTGCCAAGCGGTGCATGAACGGGCGTTTCCGCTCGCCGTACACACTTTGATAATCAATGCTTTGTTGCTCATCGGTAAGGAAGATGTTCTTCATGCGCAACGCCACACTTCGATCGTAAATAAAGACGTTAGCTTCGAAATTGTTTTCGAAGCTACGGAAGTCGATATTTGTAGAACCGCAGGTACAGAGCGTGTCATCAGAAACGAGCAGCTTGCTGTGGTTGAAACCGCCCTCATATAGCAATATCTTCACGCCTGCCTCAATCACCTCCTTAACGAACGACATTGACGATAGTTCAAGCAGTCGCGAGTCGCTATGGCGCGGAACCATCAGTCGCACGTCTACGCCGGCAAGTGCTGCCGTGCGCATGGCGAAGAGCACCTGCTCAGTAGGCAGAAAGTAAGGCGACTCCATATACACATATTCCTTCGCCTCAAGCAGTATGCGCACATAGCCCTGCATGATGTCCGGCCATTTGGCAATCGGGCTGCTCGTCACTACCTGCATCAGACAGTCATTATCGATGTGCCACGGCATAGACGGATAGTACTTCGAGTTGGTGACGAGCGTGCGGTCGACGAAATACCAGTCGACGAGGAACGTGCGCTGCAGGGCGTACACCGCTCCACCACGTATTCGGACGTGGGTGTCGCGCCACGGCAGTTGTCCGCCATACAGGCCTTTCACATAGCGCAGGGCGATGTTCATACCACCCACGAATGCCTCAACGCCGTCCACGATGCACACCTTGCGGTGGTTGCGGTAGTTCACCTTGCTCGTAAACGCAGGGAACTTAACAGGCATGAAGGCGTTGACATCAACCCCAGCACGGCGCATACGCTCGAATAGTGAGCGCGGCACACGCCAACAGCCCACATCGTCGTAGATGAGGCGCACCTCTACGCCCTCTTTCGACTTGCTGATGAGGGCATCCGCCACCAATCGTCCGAGTGCATCGTCGGCGAAGATGTATGTCTCAAGATGTATATGCTTGCGTGCCGAAGCTATCGACTTCAGCAATGTGGGGAAGAACTCGTAGCCGTCGGTGTAGAACTCCACCTCGTTGTCCTTGAACGGAAGGGCAAGACTTTGGTTGGTGAAGAGTTGTATGAGCGAACGATAGTCGTCGGGTAACGTCAATTGGCGTTGCTCCACAAACTCCAGCATCGACCGCTTCGACAACTGGTCAAGCGATCGCTGCGATATAAACGTCATCTTACGAGTGTTACGACCGAAGAATACGTAAAGTATTATTCCAACAATGGGCATAAAGAGTAGCACCATCACCCAGGCTATTGTCTTTGCCGGCTGACGGTTGTCCATCAATACAGCCAGCATGATGCTGACAATAATGAAGACGTAAGCTAATATGAATACCCAATGGATGTAGAACATATTATTTGTTGTTATGTTGAGATGTTGTTATGTTGAGATATGCTTCATTTGTCACCACCTCACCATCTCACCACTTCACCCCCTATCATGCTATAATATTATTTCCCAACAACCGGGCGAGCTGCGAGCGCAGTTCGTGTGCCGTCTTGTATTCCTCCATCAGCTGCTGCAGGCGTTCGGGGTCGTTCACTGCGAGCGAGATGTCGCGCTTCAGGTCGCGCAGGCGCTGCTCCAGATAGTCCATACGGAAGTCGTTGAGCAGATGCTCGGTCTGTTGGCGCAGTGCTTCGATGCGGTTCTCCTCTTCGACGCGCAGCTCGTCAGCATTCTTCTCCTCGTCGGCACGTGCCGCCTTCTGCTCGTCGAGCAACTGATACTTGTCCATGCAAAGGTCGGTGGCAATGCGCGATATTTCAATGTCAGAATGGTGCAGGAAGAACTGCTCGGCACAGAACTGCTCATCGCCAGCATGGTTCACCGCCTCGTCAAGGATGCGGGAGTTGAGCGGATTTGCAAACTTCAGTCCGTCGACACCAAGGTTATAGGCTATGTATTGCGCCACGTTAAGGTTCACCGTCGTGCCGTCCTCCGTCTCTACATTATTATATATGACGGTATCGCCGTTACGCACAATCAACTCTACGAGCATCTGTTCCACCTTCGATGCCTGCTGCAAAGGAGAAGGAGAGTTTTGAATATTGAGTTTTGAGTTTTGAGTCGTCGGCTTCGTCGTTTGCGAATTGTCCGATGAGGAAGCGGTTGCCTCGCGGTTGCTGCGTATGAAGTTGTTAAGCGTGTTGATGAGCGTAGCCTCGTTGATGCCCATACGCACCGAACAGTCGTGCAGATAGGTGTCGCGCAGGATAGGGTTCGTAACGAACGATATGCTGCGCACTATGGAGTTAATTGCCTCCGAACGCTTCAGCGGGTCGCGTTCGCCACGCAGCAGCAGGTCGGTCTTGAACTCTATAAAGTCGGTCTGATGCTCTTCGATGTACTTACGGAATTCGTCTGCCGAATGCTTGCGTGCGAACGAGTCGGGGTCGTCGCCGTCGGGCAGCAGCAACACCTTGAGGTTCATACCCTCCGAGAGCAGCATGTCTGTACCGCGCAGTGCAGCATGTATGCCTGCCGCGTCGCCGTCGTAAAGCAGGGTGATATTCGACGTGAAGCGGTGCAGTATGTGTATCTGGTGCACCGAAAGTGCCGTACCGGAGTTGGCCACCACGTTCTCTATGCCGCACTGGTGCATGGAGATAACATCGGTGTAGCCCTCCACCATGTACACACGGTCTTCCTTGGCTATCGCCTTCTTAGCCTGATAGATGCCATACAGCTCGCGGTCCTTATGGTAAATATCCGAGTCGGGCGAGTTGACATACTTCTGGTTCACACCCTTTGTGCGCGAGTCGAGCAGTCGTCCGCCGAAGCCCACCACCTTTCCGCTGATGCCTATCCAGGGGAAGATGACGCGTCCGGCATAGCGGTCGATCAGTTCGCCACGATCGTTCTTGTAGCAAATGCCGGTCTTCAGCAGGAAGTCTTCTTTGTAGCCCTTGCGCAGTGCTTCCTGCGCTAAGGCACGGCGGTCAGTATCGTCGTAACCCAACTGGAACTTGCTGACGATGTCATCGCGAAACCCACGGCTGCGGAAATACTGCATGCCGATGGCTACGCCGTCGGCGGTGTCGTGCATGAGGTGCTGGAAATAAGAGGCAGCCCACTCATTCACGATGAACATACTCTCGCGCTCGCTCTGCTCGCGCTTCTCGTTGTCGGAGAGTTCGCGCTCCTTTATCTCGATGTGATACTTTCGTGCGAGCCATCGCAACGCCTCAGGATAGGTCATCTGCTCATGCTCCATGATGAAGCCGACGGGGTTGCCGCCCTTGCCGCATCCGAAGCAATGGCAGGTGCCGCGTGCAGGCGACACGTAGAACGACGGGGTCTTCTCGTCGTGGAACGGGCACAAACCCTTATAGTTGCTTCCACTCTTGCGAAGTGTAACAAACTCTGACACCACCTCCACAATGTTGGCAGCGTCTTTTATCCTTTCTATCGTTGCGTGGTCTATCATACAAATGCGAAGTTACACATTTTTTTCCATTCCGCAGTGCTCACCCCACACGTTTTAGCTCCGCACTTACTAAAATTAATTAAAAGAGCCCTGCCTATTTTACCAATCAACACAAAATAAGTAACTTTGTACTGATGTATGAACAGCAACATACACCTAATCGATTTTACTAAAAACAAACATAACAATGATTAAAAACAATCTCCTTCTCACAGCACTCTTCACAGCTGCTTGCGGTAGCGCTTTTGCGCAGACCGAGAGCTTCGACCTCAACTCGCAGCGTGGTGAAAAGCAGGATGTGAACATGGTGCCGGGCAAACTGCTCGACCACCACGGTATCGTCGTAAACCCAACACCGCACAACCTCAACATGGACATGCAGACTTGGACCGACCTCAGCGCCGGTGTGAAGCTCATCGACAAAGCGGGTAAGTTTACAAACGATATCGATTTCCTCAAACAGAATGCTAAGGGCACTCCGCTCACAATCGTCTTCGGCGAGAAGCAGGCTAAGAAGGCTGGTCTGAAGAAGATGGTGTCGGGAGCATACCTCCTCACTGTCGACAAGAAGGGTATCAACATCGTGGGCTACGACGAGCGTGGCGCGTTCTATGCTTTGCAGACTCTACGCCAGATTGTAGAGAGTCCAGCAGCGCAGGGCAAGGTGCCGGCACTCACCTGCAACGACTATCCCGACCTGCCATTGCGTGGCGTTGTAGAAGGCTTCTACGGCGAACCGTGGTCGCATCAGGTGCGTCTCTCGCTCATCGACTACTACGGACGCAACAAACTCAACGAGTATGTGTACGGTCCGAAGGACGATCCTTATCACAGCTGCCCGAACTGGCGTCTGCCCTACCCTCCCGAGCAGGCCAAGAACATTCACGAGCTCGTAGAGGCTTGCCGCCGCAACCGCGTCGACTTCGTGTGGGCTATCCACCCGGGCCAGGACATCAAATGGAACGAGGAGGATTATAACAACCTCGTAAACAAGTTCAACCTCATGTACGAACTCGGTGTGCGCTCATTCGCCATCCACTTCGACGACATCGACGGCGAGGGTACTAACCCGAAGAAGCAGGTGGCACTCGTGAACCGCCTCGCCAAGGAATTCGTGAAGGCTAAGGGCGACGTTGCTCCGCTCGTTGTCTGCCCTACCGACTACTCGCAGCTTTGGGCAAAACCTGGTCCTGACGGTCCGCTCGCCATCTACGGCAACGAGCTCGACCCTGAGGTACAGGTATTCTGGACAGGTGCTGTGGTTTGCTCTGACCTCACCAAGGAGACTCTTGACTTCGTAGACTCTCGTATCAAGCGCCCGGCTTACTACTGGTGGAACTTCCCCGTTACCGACTATGCCCGACATATCATCATGCAGGGCCCGACATACGGCTTGGAAACCGACATCACCGAGAAGATGACTTCTGGCGTACTATCTAATCCGATGGAGCACGGCGAGGCTTCGAAGCTCGCACTCTACGGTGTGGCTGACTACAACTGGAACGTAGCCGACTACAATGCTATCGACAACTGGGAGCGCGGTCTTGTAGACCTCACACCGGAGGCTCACGAGGCTTACCGCACATTCGCCATCCACTCTTGCGACACAGAGACGGGATATCGCCGTGCCGAGTCGTGGGAGACAAACACCTTCCGCCTTGCCGACTTCTCGCAGAAGGCTTACAACGACCTCTATGGCGAGTTCGACCGCGTGGAGAAGACAAAGAGCACAATGGAGCGCGACTGCAAAAACCAGCTTCTGATGAAGGAACTGAAGCCGTGGCTTGAGCAGTTTGAACTGCTCGGCAAGCGTGGCAAGAGCACACTGAAGCTGATGAAGACATTCCGCAACGGCAATGCACAGAACTTCTGGAACGCTTTCGTGGCTAACCGCATGACAAAGGAGGCTCGCGCCGCTTACGAGAAGCACAAGCTCGGCACTATGAAGTTGCAGCCGTTCTACGAGAACGCTATGGACGACATGGCGCAGGAGTTCTTCAAGAACCTCACTGGTGAGGTGCCTGCTTTCTATAAGGGCATGGGCACATACCCAACGCTCGCTACTACACAGAGCAAGCTGATGTTCGATAACGATTCTACTACATACTACCACTGCGGTCAGAGCCAGTCTACTGGCGACTGGGTGGGTGCCGACCTTGGTGCAGTGCGCGACGTTCGTGAGGTGAAGATTCTTCAGGGTCGCAACTCTGTTGACGATGTCGATTACTTCGACAACGTTGTGCTCGAGGCTTCTGCCGACGGCAAGTCGTGGACACAGCTCACTGGCGAACTGCTCAAGACTTACATCATCCACTGGAAGGGCGAGCCGGTAAAGGCACGCTACGTCCGCATCCGCAAGGCCGTGTCTGAGAAGAAGAGCTGGATTGCTGTGCGCGAGTTCATGATTAACCCCACAACTCCAGAGAGCCTCAACTTCAAGGTTGAATCAGCAAATCTCGACGCTGCCATGTTCGGCTTCGACAAGAACCCCGTAACATCGTTCCGCAACAGCGGAAAGACTTCGTTCACTGTCGTTCCTGGCACAAAGGCATATACCATGCTCCTCAATGTAGAGCCAGGCAATGCCGTTAAGTTCAACCAGTACGACAAGAAGGGTAAACTCCTCACTTCTACCGACATCAACAACTCGTTCTTCAACGTCAACCTTAACAACAAGGCTGCGAAGGCTGAGATTGAGGGTAATGTAGAGGTATTCGAGATAATCGCCAAGTAAAAGCGACGTCATAACTGTAAGACAACGCATCGCCAACAAGCGACGCTAACATAACCGACAAAACGGATGGCAAGCCATAAACAGCTTACCATCCGTTTTTTTTGTTATAACTTTTTTGCTACAATCCCAATAAAGCCTTAACTTTGTACCCGAAAAGATTTAAGGATAATTATTTATGGATTTTAATTTTATCGGGACTATCTGGTCTCTTCTTCCTCCCATCGTTGCAATTGCGCTTGCACTGAAGACCAAGGAGGTATATTCATCGTTATTCATAGGTATTGTGCTCGGCGCTGTATTATACAGCATGTCGATGGGCACAGGTTTTGAAGGCTTCTTGACTCATCTGCTCAATGACACCGTTGGCACGGGAACTGACGCCAAGCAGTACGGTCTTATCTCCTGCCTGTCCGACCCATGGAACGTGGGCATCATCGTGTTTCTTGTCGTTCTGGGTTCCATCGTGTCGCTCATGAACAAGGCTGGCGGATCGGCTGCTTTCGGACGCTGGGCTTCAAAACACATAAAGACAAAGATAGGTGCGCAGATTGCAACTATCATTCTCGGTCTGCTCATCTTCATCGACGACTACTTCAACTGCCTCACAGTAGGTTCTGTGATGCGTCCGATAACCGTGCGCCATGGCGTGACAAAGGAAAAACTCGCCTACCTCATCGACTCCACTGCTGCCCCTGTCTGCATCATATCGCCCATATCGAGCTGGGCGGCTGCCGTGTCGGGTTTCGTGTCGGGAGGCGAGAATGGTCTGGCATTGTTCTGTCAGGCTATACCGTTCAATTTCTACGCCTTCTTCACAATCATCTTCATATTTATGATTGTGTTGTCGGGTTTCGACTTCAAGGCTATGAGTAAGTACGACGCACGTCTGCAGGAATGGTACGAACGCACCGGCGGTCAGGTGGATGAGGTGATTGACACAAAACTGCAAATCGTAGAACACGGTGTGGGTGCCAAGCAAGACAGCAAGAAGCCGGCAACGACAAAGGGTTCGGTTGCCGACCTCGTAGTGCCTATCCTGATGCTCATCGTGTTCTGCATGGCTGGCATGGTTTACTCCGGAGGATATTTCGACGCAACGAGCACTTGCTACCACAACTTCGTAGATGCGTTTGCAGCAAGCAACGCTTCGGTAGGCTTGGTTATCGGTTCGCTTGCAGCGTTGATTCTTACAATAGCAATGTTCGTGGCACGCCGCACGTTGAAGTTCGACAATGCCATGAGTTGTCTTATAAAAGGCTTTGAAGCGATGGTTCCTGCCATACTTATTCTCACCCTTGCATGGACACTGAAAAGCATGACCGACTCACTTGGCGCTGCCGAATACGTGTCGGGCGTAGTGTCAAGCACTGCCTCTGGTCTGCAGATGCTGCTGCCGGCTATAATCTTCATCGTTGCAGCATTGCTCGCCTTTGCCACCGGCACCTCTTGGGGAACATTCGGCATACTCATCCCTATCTGCATCGCCGTATTCCCTGCTACCGCTCCGCTGCGCATCATCTCCATCTCGGCGTGCATGGCAGGTGCAGTCTGCGGTGACCATATATCTCCAATCTCCGATACCACCATTATGGCGTCGGCAGGTGCCGAGTGCAAGCACGTTCACCACGTATCGTCGCAGTTGCCATACGCCCTGACAGTAGCCGCTGTGTCGTTCCTTACCTTTGTCGTAGCCGGCTTCACACAGCAGCTCGGCATCGTAGCCAGTGCTGCCATTTCCTGGATCTTAGGCATAGCGATGCTTTTCTCAGCATTGTGGGTGCTGAGAAGAATCAGTTACAAGCAATAAATCTACCATATCTATCAGCAACGGCGTAACAAGCTGTGTGTAAACAAAATAAAGGCTGACAGATAGGCTGACAGATAGCTAAAAACATAAGTTATCTGCCAGCCTATCTGTCAGCCTTTATAATATTTCCAGCGCAATAGCTGCGCAGGCCTCCGCATCTGCGAGGGCATGATGATGTTGTGTCAAGTCATAGCCACAGCGGGCTGCTATAACGTCAAGCGTATGACGACCTTTGGTCCAGACCTTGCGTGAGGCGATGCAAGTGCAGTAGAAGTCGTCTTTTCTGGCAATATTGCCCCCTAATGTAAAAAGCGACACATTATTTATATAGGAATGCCATCTATACAGCAAGAAAAACGCTATAATTTGCCAATGAAACTTAATTTCAACACTTAAAGTATTGTTGTATAAAAGAACTTTTGTATCTTTGCGGTCGGAAATATTTATTATCATTCCGACCATAATTTATATACAAAATCGATGGAGAATGCAGTAGTACAACAGATTAGAAAAAGGATTACTCGCAGTAAGTTTGGCGAGATATTCTTTGTTTCTTCTTTTCCCCAATATGATGTCGAGTACGTCACAAAACTGCTCGCCATCTTTGAGAAAGAAGGATTGATTACACGAATAGCCAAAGGTGTGTATGTCAAGGCACGTAAAACACGTTTTGGCATCCTTTATCCTTCGGCTTACGAATTAGTGAAAGAGATTTCCAAACGAGATAAGGCAAAAGTTATACCTACGGGAGCCACAGCTGCTAATCGCTTAGGATTCTCAACGCAAGTACCCATGAACACTATTTTTCTGACTACTGGGTCTGGGCGAAAATTGAAATTAGGGAATCGAATAGTGACTCTGAAGCATGGGGCACCTAAGAACTTTGCATTCCGCGGACGTTTGATGCCAGAATTGGTACAAGCATTACGCAGCATTGGTGAGCACAACATCACTCAGGATGTTGAAGCGAGGATTAGACAACTGTTCTCGGAAACTCCTGAGACTGACACCATAGAATATGATTTATTGTTGGCTCCTGTATGGATGCGACAAGTTATAAAAAAAGGAATAAAATGAGTAAATGGATTGATTTCTCGCTCGACGAGCGAAAGGCGATGATACAAGGTGTGGTCGAGGCACGGCAAATTGATGAAGCTGCTGCCGAGAAGGACTGGTGGGTAACGGCAGTGTTGTATGCCCTTTTTCACTCCAGTGTATCAGAATATCTGTTATTCAAAGGTGGTACGAGTCTCAGTAAAGGCTGGGATATCATCAACCGATTCAGTGAAGATATTGATTTAGCATTGAGCCGTGACTATTTTCTGAACGTCAAGCAACTCTCTTGTGCAAGCTGCACCAGTAATACGCAAATACATAATCTTCGAGAGAAAGGACAGGACTTCCTGTATGGCGAGTTCAAAGACGAGTTATCGGCGAAACTTGTCGAAATGGGGCTTGAAGTAACAGTTCTCACAGACAATGACATATCCAATGAAAATGGTGAGCCCCAAAAGGTTCCACATGACAAAGACCCTTCTGTGCTTTACGTTCAGTACCCCTCACTCTACGATAGCCAAGCCGCATACGCAATACCAACGGTTAAAGTAGAGATTAGCGTGTTGTCAATGTCCGAGCCTTACGAGATGAGAAGAATTTCATCACTTATAGAACAGACATTCAAGGATGAAGATGTGGATTCCGACCTTGTACAGACAATCCGCACTGTCAGTCCCGCCAGGACTTTCTTGGAAAAAGCTTTCCTCTTGTGTGAAGAGTTCCAGAAGGACGAACCGAGAACGCATAGAATGACACGTCACTTCTACGACTTGGAGAAACTGATGCAAACCCCATACGCAGAAATGGCTCTTAATGATTTGGTGCTCTATCATGAGATTGTGGAACATCGTCGCAAGTTCTATCATGTTGGTTATGTGGATTACGACAAAGAGCTACCTGCCACTATTCAGATTGTACCAAGTGACGAACTGATGTCCTCTTACGAAGCTGACTATAACGAAATGAAGGAGAGCTTCATTTATGGGCAACCTCTGACTTTCGGCGAGTTGATGGAAAAGATAACGAACCTTCAAGAACAATTCCGAGCTTTAGATGTCCCTAAAGGTTTAATGTAGATGAATTTTTAACAAAATCTACTTTTTCTCCAACATCTGCCACAGTTTGGCGCACCCCCAGTATAATTTTGCAGAAAAACAAATTAAAATGATTAATAACGATAGAGGGCAAAGCCTAATAAGCAAATATGTCTGGGTGACAGAGACTATCTATCGCAGACGGAAGATTTCATTCAAAGAACTGAATGAACTATGGCTTCGTGATGACATCAGCAGAGGTGTGGACATCCCCAAACGCACCTTTGACAACTGGCGTTATGTCATCTGGGATATGTTCGGTATCAGCATAGTCAATGAGAACCGTGGAGAATACCGCTACTACATCGAGAATGAGGAAGATATTAGCAAGAATGGACTTCGTTCCTGGCTCTATAACACCTTCTGTGTCAGCAATGCCTTGGCAAACAGCCAAAGCATCAAAGACCGCATCATATTGGAATATGTTCCATCAGGACAGGAATATCTCCAGACCATCATTGAGGCGATGAAGGAAAACCGTGTCTTGAATATCACCCATTATAACTATTGGAAAGATCAAGAGTATAATTTCGATGTTCAGCCGTATTGTGTGAAACTATTCCGTCAGCGGTGGTATCTAATTGGACTCAGTACTTACACATATTTCCGTGAACAAGGACCAAGAATCTATTCTCTTGACCGGCTTAGACACGTTCATATGAAGGATGAAACTTTCGTGATGCCAAAAGATTGGGATGCAAAAGAGTATTTCGTTGGCTGTTATGGTATCATAGCTGGCTTGAACAAGCAAATAAAGGACATCAAGTTAAAAGTTTCGGCAGGTCAGGCCAATTACATAAGAGACCTCCCTTTGCACGAATCACAGGAAGAAATTGAACGAAATGGAGAATACAGCATATTCACTTATCAGATGCGCACGACCTTTGACCTTCTACAGGAACTTCTATGGAATGGTGGCGATGTAGAAGTTCTGGAGCCAGCATCTTTACGTAGGGAAATGGCAGAGATGGTAGAACGGATGTGGAACAAATACAAGAATGACAAGAAATGAAGGATTTTGCAGCAATAGATTTCGAGACAGCCAACAACGAGCGTAGTTCTGTATGCAGCGTTGGAATAGTCATTGTTCGTAATGGTGAGATAGTAGATTCGTTCTACTCTCTCATCCAGCCAGAGCCAAACTATTATAACTACTGGTGCAGTCAGGTACATGGCCTTTGCTGCGATGATACAGATACAGCTCCAGTTTTTCCAGAAGTCTGGAAACAAATAGAACCGTTGATTGAAGGGTTACCGCTTGTTGCACACAATAAGCCCTTTGACGAGGGCTGTCTTAAAGCCGTGTTCCGCGTCTATCAGATGGACTATCCGGGCTATGAGTTTTACGATACACTTCGTGTTTCGCGTCGTGTGCTTCCTGATTTAGAAAACCACCAACTTCACACAGTTGCCGCCGCCTGTGGTTATGAGTTGGAGAATCACCATCATGCGTTGGCAGATGCAGAAGCCTGTGCCTGGATAGCAAGAGAGATACTATAGTTATCAACTTTTCAACTTCTCATTATCTTTATTAAATCGAGAATATAGAATAGACGGACAATATAATGTAACGACAACAAACGTAACTTTGAGGCGGGAATCTTGACAGATGACACAGAAATTGTCGAACAAGCCATGAATCAGTTCGATGAAGTCTGGATAGGAAAGCACTGCAAGGCATTCAAGCGTAGAGACTATTGTTCAGACCCAATCATTTAATCGAGACACAATGTACTTTTCTATAACCTCTGCCACCATGTGGCATAAGTTCACTTTAACTTTGCACCAACTTGGTAATAAACAGATACAACATGAAAAAGAATAGATTTGTGCATTTGAATGTACACTCCCATTATTCAATAATGGATGGGTGCGCCAGTATTCGGGAATTGGTTGACGCTGCCATCAAAGACAAGATGCTCGGCATAGCCATTACAGACAATGGTAACATGTCTGGTGTGATGGAGTTTTTCGACTATGTTTCTCGTATTAACAATGAAAGACGGCAGAAGGGGAAGAAACCTTTTAAGGCTATCATTGGTTGTGAACTGTATGTTGCACCAGGTGCGAAGGAGGACAAGAAGCTTGGCAAGCACTGTAATGGACATAGTTTAACAGTCTTAGCAAAGAACTATCAAGGTTACAAAAACCTCATCAAGATTGTCAGTAACTCCTGGACAGATGGTTTCTATATGAGACCACGAACAGACCGTGCAGATCTGGAGAAATACCGTGAAGGTATAATTGTCCTATCAGGTGGTATTGGCAGTGAAGTCTTTACTAGAATTTCCGACGGCGATATGTCGGAACTGGATGAAACCATCAGATGGTATAGACAGACTTTTGCAGAGGATTTTTATATAGAACTGCGGCGTTATGCGGATTTATTCACAAGCGGTTCTGAGTTACAAAGAATTACCGAACGCCTCATTGAAAAGGCTGACGCAAATGGTGTTAAGATTGTTGCCACAAATGACGTTCATTATCTAAGACCAACTGACATACGTGTATATAACACACTGCAATCCATTGCAGAAGGAAAGACCATAGAAGAGTATGAGAAGTTGAATTATCCTCTAAATAGATGGCTGAGAAGTCGGAAAGAAATGTGCGAACTGTTCGCAGATATTCCTGCAGCATTGGATAATACAATGGAAATCTTTGAAAAGGTTGAGTTCTATGACATACGCCATGCTCCCATCGTTCCATCAATTGACATTCCTGATGGGTTCGGGAATGAGAGAAGGACAATGGAGGACAACTATCTGGAATACCTTTCTTTTTCCAAAGCAAACCAGATATATGGAGAATTGCTTCCTGAAGATGTCTCTGAAAGGCTGAAGTTTGAACTACAAATCATTAAGCAGAGAGGTGCTTCCGGCTATTTCCTCTTTTTACAAGATGTAGTCAATACCGCTCAATCTGAGCTTGGCGTATGGGTTGGCCCTGGACGTGGCTCTGCTGCTGGCAGCCTCGTATGTTATTGCTTAGGCATTACTAAGATAGACCCATTAAAACACGATTTACTTTTCGAACGTTTTCTAAGTCCAGAAGGCACGATGTTCCCAGACATAGATATAGACTTCGACGATGAAGGAAGGAAACGTGTACTTGAATGGCTTCAGCAGAAATATGGCAAGGAATGCTGTGCTCATGTTGTTTCGTTCAGCACATTCTCAACAGCTAATGCATTCAGCACGATAGCCAAAGCCAAGCAAATGCTTACTCCTGAGACAATGGGTGTCAGCGAACTATTGTCGTCTCATTGTGGTTATTATTGGCATTCCATAAAAGATGCTATCAAGTATGAACCAGAGTTGAGAAAGCTTGTTCGTAAGGCAGGAGCATCATTGCGTAACGCATTTGACAATACTGCCGTATTAGAAAGGAAAATCCGTGGATTAGGTGTCCATGATTGTGGGTCTGTTGTTGCAGACGAGCCAGTGTCTAATTGGGCACCTGTCTCAACTTGTTCCATAGAAGATTCAAAGGGTAATGAAAAATTAGTGAACTGCACTCAATATGATGGATGGCATGTGGAATCATCCGGCCTTATTAAATTCGACTTCCTTGGTCTTAAAACGCTTTCTCAGATGAGAGATATATGTGCGAGTGTCAAAGTTCACTATGATAAGGATTTTGATATTGAAAAGATTCCAATTGATGATGAGAAGACGATGGAACTGTTTCAAACAGGCCAAACCGATGATGTGTTTCAGTTCACCTCAAAAGGGATGCAAAAATACCTGCAAAAACTTCATCCTACATGCTTTGAGGATTTGGTCATCTTGAACTGCATGTATCGACCGGGGCCGATGGAATATATTTCGACTCTTGTCAAGCACAAGAATTCCAAGAAGGCAGTCAAGTATATGATTCCTTGCTTGGAAAAGTACCTTCACAATACTTATGGCATTATCATTTATCAGGAACAGATAATGATGCTTTCTCGATTAATTGCCAACTTTAATAGAAGTGAGAGCGACTTGCTGAGAAAAGCCCTCGGTAAAAGGAAAATGGATATGCTTTCTGTTCTGAAGCCTCGTTTCATAGAAGGTGGCATCAGAAATGGACACAAAAAGAATGCCCTTGAAAAGGTATGGAATGAAATGGAGACTAAAGGTATGTACGCTTTCCAAAAGTCACACGCTGTTTGCTACACATGGCTGGCTTATCAAATGGCATTTTTGAAAGCAAACTATCCTGAAGAGTTCAAACACGTCATGGAGAAATGTAATACAGACTGATTTCATCATAGGAATTGCCAATCTTCACAGGTTGTTTCCATAAAAACAAAAAACGCCTCGCACGATTTGAGCATTGTTAAGAGGCTTGGCGAGGACTGACGCTGCAAAGATACGAATAATCATTGATAATACAAACTTTTTAGCGAGAAAAATCACGCAAAAGTGGAATTCTCTGACATATTTATATTTAATAATGTTAAATCAGACCTTGAAATCATACTTTGCCAGCCAAACCAAGTGGTTTCCAAGATAAAAGTGTTATCTTTGTAACGTCTATACCCATACCGAAAGCCCCAATGGGCAGAGGTTTGGGCAGACATATATACATATAAGGCGTAACTGTACGCTTTGGTTTTGACAGTGTAAGAATCTGGCAGTTCGAGCAAAAGTTGTCAAGAACAAAGCAACGGGAACGCCTCATGAGGTGTATTGTATACAGCCCTTATTGGCTTCGGACGATTTTGCCGTTCGTTGTTAAGAGTGCTTTCTATATACGTACACAGGCGTGGGGCTTTCGGCGTTGATCAAGCGTTGTACATAGCAAGACCACAATTCTTATTTGTTACCTACTTGATTATCAGCAGGTACGCGAAAACACAAACGTAAGCATCATTTTATTGGGTGACAAGAAAGAACCAACAAAATGAAAAACAAATCCTGTGCAACAAATTTTGCTACCCAACAACCATTTTCCCTGTTACTTCTACTTCAAGAACCATTTTTACTGGCGGAAAGAAAAAAGATGTGTTACTTGTCTATGGCAGCCAACCAAAGCCAATACACAAATATAAATTCATTCATCTTAGGATATATATACTAATGGATTGGATGAACTGAACGAATTGCGGAGCGATAGTCCAACCATGCCGTATGCTGTATTGGGTTGTCGCTCTCTTTCTTTCCGCCAGTAAGAACTCTTGTATGATTTCTGTTACTTTCCACTTGTAATCGCTTGTTTCAAGTCGTTCTTGGCTTTTTTATCCTCACAACTCAACTTTTCTAATTGTTACTCCGTTACCTGAATCTTCATCACCATTTCTGGGCTTTGATAAATTTGGTTGCAAAGGTAATGTCTGTACCCATATTCCTTGCAAGGTCAGTGCCTATGGTCTCTCGCTAAAATCTCCACCTTGCAGGTCGTATTTGAGCAGAGAACCTTGCAGGAAAAGCACAGACACCTTTTGAGGCAACAAAATTTTAATCAATCCCGAAATTGCAGATGCAAAATTAGGGAATAAAAAAAATGAAGACTTATGGCAAACATTTGTGACACTCAGTACAAGGTGATGGGCGAACGCAAGGCGGTAGCCGACCTTTGGAACACGCTCCAAACAATGGAGGTGAACACCAAGAACGTATATCTCTACAAGTTGGCGGAACACTATGGCATCGACTATGAGAAGATGGGCATATCGGTAAGAGGACATGTCTATTGGGCAGACTTTGAGGCAGACGATGACATCTGCTTGTTGTCCTTTGACACCGAAAGTGCTTGGTCTGCCTGTGAGGAGTTCTTTGATGAACTGAACAAAGTCCTTGGCGGAGAACTTTCCATCAGTTATCGTGAGATAGAATGTGGATGCGACATTTTCTATGTCCACGACGAGCAAGGCTTCTTCCCAGAGGAATGCTGTGTGAGTTCTTCGGGTGAGCCTTTCGAGGATGCTTGTGAGGACATCTTTGACACTTGCCAAGATGCTATTGCCAAGTGGTGTGAGAAGATGGGTATCTCGCAAGGCGACAGAACCGATGATGAAATGGTGGACTTCATCAACGGCTATGAGTATGAGAACGAGGATACCTATTATTATATAAACAAGTTCACGTTTGGCTGATGGAAAGATTTGAGACGATAGAGAAAATCCCCACTTGGGCATTATGCTATATCATCAATGGCGACCCTACGGGATTGAGTGACGAGGACATCAAGATGGTTGATGGCTTCATGCAGAAATGGCAAGTGGAGATTGTTTCTCCACTCAGCCAAGACGGAAACGCATCATTCTCGCACTATCCTGCCTTTGGACTACCTGCCGAGGTTGAGGATTGCAAGGTGATTTATCATTCGGAGAACCCACAAACTTTATAGAGCTATGTTTGAATACGAAGAATTGACCGACATTATCGGTTGCAGTTGCACACTGCTGATACCCTACAGAGGACGCACAGAAGGTTTCGTGGTTGCAGACTATGGTGAGGACATCGTAGTGAAATTGCGCAATGGCAAGGAAATTGTAGAAAGACGTGATGACGTTCTTGTCTATGACTGACGAAAAGGATGCTTGGTGAAGGTTATACTCGTCAGGCATCTTTTTTCTTTCCGCCAGTAAAAGCCCTTTTGTATGTAACGGCAAACTCCCTTCATCGTTTGCCGATAAACTTTTATATGGCTATGCTTTGAGGTTGTATTCGCCAAATGGCGACCTGCCTCTTTGTATGAGATAAAATCTGCGACTACGCCTTTCTTGGAGCTTTTCGTACAATGAAGCCTTTTGTCTGAGGATGGATCTTGTTTGCAGCATGGCGATTGTAGTTGGTTGCTCATGCTTACCTTCCTCTACAAATAGGAGTAGCCTTCGAAGCAGGTTCTCCTTCTGCTTGTCTTGGTCAATATGCTCATGCGACGACCACCCTCCATGCGGAAAAGTGTATTGCCTGTTGGTTTACCATTGTTTATGACGGCACACGCCATAGAAACGTGTTTTGCATTGGTGATGGTTGCTGCAAATGATTGAGCCATACGATGCTGTTACGGTGTTCTTGCGTCCTTTTCTGAATTACCGATTTTTTGAAGCCACTATTTTTCCTATGCAAAGGTAGCGTGATGCTTCGACAGATGGAATCCGTCTTGTGCGGTCGCTTCGCTGTGACCAATAAAATAGCCGATAATCTTCCTTTTTCTCCTCACCGCCAACAGAAAACGAGTATTATAGTCGATTTTCATGGTGCTGCCCTCATGTGCCACATCCCTGCTTTTGAATTGCATGTAAAAATTAAGTTTCACTTCAAAAAGTAATTCAATATGAAAAAAATCGAGAACACTTTCGTAGTAACAGGATTCGTAGGCAACAACGCAGAAATCCGTCAGTTCACCAACGCTTCAGTAGCACGTTTCTCATTGGCAGTCAGCCGTCAGGAGAAGAATGGTGAGGAAACCAACAGAGTATCAGCTTTCATGAACATGGAGGCATGGCGCAAGAATGAGCATGTTGACTCTTTCGACAAGCTGCAGAAGGGAACCATGCTCACTGTCGAGGGCTACTTCAAGCCAGATGAATGGGTTGATCAGCAAGGCACCAAGCACAACCGCATCGTCTTCATCGCAAACAAGTTCTATCCTACACCAGACAAGGAGGAAACTCCAACGGTAGAGCCTGAAAAGCCTACCAAGAAAGGCAAGAAATAGGATTTCTTCATTCTCTCTAATAAACAAAGCGGCTTCGGTCGCTTTTGTTTTGTTCATACAACCATGTTTACTTTTATAGCCACTATTAGCAAGTTTACTCTTATAACCGCCATTACGAGTTCCCTTTATATCAGCCAAATCACCTTTCTTTTTTAACGCTTCGTCCCACCCATCTGCGAAACCGCACCAACAGTTCGTCAAAGCGACATTCTTCATTTATCGGGAGTAACATCCCGAAAGATGAAGAATGACCATTTGCCGAAGGACAAGCACGAACAGAATGGCATTGGCTAACGGCATCCGTGACGCAACCGTCACTTACATGCTGTCTACCAATGCCACCCCTTTCGTGGGATAGCTTGTCTGGCTGTTGCGCAGTTTCACTCCCACCCATATCTTTTATATTCGCTTCTCGTCTTCCTTTTATAATCCATGGTTTACACTTTTATAGCCGTTACAAAGATTTCATGCCAAAAGGCTCCTTGACTGTGGCGACCAACTGTCGCTACTGCAATAAGCCACATGGCATGAAGGCTGGAGCGGAAACACACTCGGCATGGATGCCAAGAGAGTTTCCCAATTACTCCTGCCGCATCTTTGTTCCGTCCTTCTGTTATAATCGGCAAACCGTTCTCTCTTTATAGCACTTCGTCCCACCCTTGCGGAATTGCACCGATGGCGCAGTTCCACACCCACCCTTTTCTTGTTGTAATCTTATGTAGTAGCACTTATAGTCATTTCATTTCGTCCATCGTCTTTGCCGCTTCGGATATTTTCCGCAAGGTACCAGTTGCGTGGCAAATGCCAAATTGGGCATCATGGATGCTTTTCAAAAAATCTTCCTCTATGTGCCTTGCATATAGAGCGTATTTTTCGCTTCCGATTTGTCTTTTTGCCTTCCAACACCTTTGCGTGGCGGAAAAATATCCCTTGGGCAAGCCGAAAGGCTTCCGAAAATAGGGAAAATAAAAAATGAGTTTAACACAAATAATTTTTCCGACTATGGTAAGAATGATAGACGACAGCATCAAGAGACAGCTGAGCAAGAGGATGGATTTCTTCTTGAAGTATTTCCCTGTGAGAGTTCGCAATGTGGGCGAGGACGCAGTGGCTGCACGCCAACTGATTTGGGCGTTCAAGGATGCAAGGGACAACGCTTTTGAGAAGGTGGCGCAAATGACCGCAGTACATCTTATCAAAGTTTGTGGTGAGAAGATAAAGGACATCGTGTTTGTATGTGTGCCAGCCAGCACCCAAGCCAAGAACGAGAGTCGATACATGGCTTTCTGTAATCGTGTGAGCGAGCTTTGCGGCATCATCAACGGCTATTCGCACATATCCGTTTCAGGCGACCGCTTGGCAGTACACGAGCACCGCCATGACAAGGAAAAGAGCATCACTAAGACACAAGTGATTGAGTTTGATGAAGCCTACTTCAAAGGCAAGGACATCTATGTTTTTGATGATGTGGTAACGACCGGCGCAAGCTATGCCATTTTTGCCAATCAGTTGGAAATGTTTGGCGGAAACGTATTGGGAGGTCTTTTCTTGGGACGCACACACTATAAATATGCAAAGTGATATGGATAAGACAAAGTACATCAAAGCCAATTCCGTGGCTTTTTCGGGACATCGCACGATAGCGGAAGACCGCAAGGACGAGATAAGGAAGAAACTGAGGGGCAAGATAAGGCTGCTCTATGCTATGGGTATCACAAATTTCTATTGTGGCATGGCACTCGGCTTCGATATGTTGGCTGCTGAAGTGGTGATTTCATTGAAAGCGGAACTTACCAATTTAAAACTTATTGCCGTCATTCCCTATGACGGTCAGAACGAGAGGTGGAGCGCAAGGGAGCAAGACCGCTATTGGGATATTCTTGACAAGGCGGACGATGCTATCCTGTTGAGTAAGCACTATTTCAATGGATGCTTGCTCAGACGAAATGATTATATGCTTTCTCATTCGTGCGGACTGATTGCTTTCTTCGACGGCAAGCCCAAGGGCGGCACATTCTACACTTGCCGAAAAGCCAAGTCGATGGGGATGGACATCATCAATCTGTACAAGTCACAAGTATAACAAACGAAAACTATAGCGTATGGACGACATCGTATCTTTGTTCGTGGTGTTCTTCGTGTTCAAGGCTTTAGGCGGAACGCTTAAAAGCCTTTTCCACGGAGACAAGCGAAATGATTTCAGAAGAGACAGATAAGGAATTGCCTTATCTGCCAAGTATTATGGGAAAGCCATACTGCAAGCATCAGTTGCAGTATGGCTCACCATTTATCTATATTGCACAAAAATCTAATTCGTTCAATAAGGATTTGTATGTTTTGCGAAACTTACTAATGGCAATATTTTTGATATTGCCAGGCTTGTTGCTTGTTATCAATTCATTCAGTAAAGCCGTGTCAGCTATGGCTGATTTCATAGCATCTACGCTCTTCTTATATCCGCATACCAATTTTGCGCCTGTAATAGACTTGAAGTGCTCAACTTCAGAGGTGTTAGCGAGTGTTTTACAGCAACTAAAGTGAACTATTTTATCACGGAAGAAATCCCCGGCTATATCTGCCAATTCTTGTAAATCAACATTTCCATTCTCTCCCTCTAAACTTATAGAATGAAACCAACCATGACAAGCTATATAAACAATGTCTATTTTATTCCATTCACGTTTGTTCCTGTTGAAATACTCTATGTAGAGTTTCAAATCCTCTTTTGTCAAAATGTGCCTATAAATAGCATCGCATTTATGATATTCTTTCAACATTCTAAGAATAGGCTCGCTATTCAAATCAAAGCGTTCAGGCTTTTTGTGGGTATTGAATTTCCATTCTCCCTCAAAACAAAGTATATTCTTCATAAAATCACCTTTTATATTTCACTTTCATTCTTTGGTTTTCTCTTGCCAAGCGGTCCGCTGAACTTGCCACGGTTCAGTTTCACCCCATACTTGTTGAGTATGCGGAACACCGAGCTGCGGCTCCTGAAGCCGCTGACCTTCCAGATGTCATCGATAGTGTAGTTGTTGTTATACATATTGACGATATTCCTCTCACGGTCGATGCCTTTCTTTGGAGTTGAACTCTTGGCAGGTTTAATACCCGACTTGATATATTCCACATGGGCAGTAGCCTTGCGCAAGGCAACGACCTCTTCTGACAACGAACCGAACATGAAAAGCACATCGGCTATTGATGTACTTGGGAATAGCTCACCCTTGGAGTCGATCTTGTCTTGTATGGAAATGACCCTTATCACCTTCACCCTGCAAAACTCCAGGAACATCGCCAACTCCCGAACGCCACGCAGCGCATTGCTGAACTTCGAGATGACCAGTTCATCACCTCGTTCTAGACAATCCATGAGCTGCTTCCATTCCGGGCGTGTCTTCTCTTGGCTTGCACTATCTTCTATGATACGGCAACAGCCATACTTCTCCATCCAAGCCCGGTCAAAGGTGAATGTGTCATACTGCTCCGAGTTAAATATGTAACCTACTTTTGCCATAGCTATTATACACTGATTTGTAATTTGCCGACAAAGATACTTATATTCCATCAAAGTATAATCATACTCTGATAATTATTATAGTTAATTAAAGATTGATGTACTGCACTTTCTTGGATATATTATCATTTCATATCATGCTATAAAGTATGAATGAGAATAAAATATAAAGTTTGATTTTGTTTGAATGAATACCCGATAAATAGTCGTAAATTCGCACCATAAATTTCAAACAAAGTCCGAAATGGAAAGTATAAATATTATCGTATCTGCGGCAAAAAGCCGATTGAGGGTGAAGTGCAAACAATCTTGCACTTCAAGTTTTCACATATCATACTTTGAAGGTAGAAAGCATATGTCCATGTTGTCTGCCATCATACTTGCCATTCTTTTGCTGGCATCCTGTTCAAAAAATGCCAGTGAATCATCTTTCCATGATGCAAGGGAGGCATTGGATGCGCAAAAGGTGTTCCTTTCAAGGATGAAATCAGACAAGGATTTGTCTATGGAACACCTTGCCGACAAAATATCCAAATGGCGTACTTTAGAAGACTCGGTTTCTGCTTGTCTGATGCGAGACACCATCAAAAAGGCACATTCGTTTCCGATGGAAGAATTTTCCAATGTCCATGACTCCATCCGTGACGAGTTTATGCGCATAGCTACCGCCAAGCGAAGGACATTCAAGGATGTGCTCTTGTTGAAGATGAACGCCTCCTCTTATAAAGGTAAGAAGGAAACGGACAGCCTTTCCTTGGTGGCTTCAAAATTTTTTGAGAGTATGGACACCATACCATTATATAAAGGTGACAAGACAAGGATCTTGACCACCTATCATTTCTTCTTGGAGAAGGTGAAGAAGGAAGGCATTGCCAACCAATCACAGTTCTTCGCCTTTCTGAAAACGGAGGATAGGCTGTTCAGAACATTTCTATCTCATCTATACGAGATGAGCGACGTGTCGGTTTCGCATATAACAAGTGGAACAGAAGATGTGTGCAAGATGATTGCTCAATCTTCAAGGAAAGGAAACTTACCGGCAAGGGATGCCGTGGCATATATGGCGGTTCGTACCAATCGAAGAATCATCGCCAATGCGCAGACTTGCGTTGCAGACATAAAGAGCGGAAAGGTTACTTCAGCCGAACAACAGACTGCCTATTTCTGGATGATACTGCAACCATTCCTGTCCATTGATGACTTCGGAATGGCGATGCTTTCAGAGAATCAGCGAAAGGATTTGGTGCAACTGTCAATAGATGCTTTAGGCACAATCGCCTGTCTTAGCCGTTCCTTGCAGATGGACAAGAATATGACAGACGGGTTACCAGATATGTTCATCAAGCTATACATTTCTTCATTATAAACACAATAGTTATGCTGCATAAATTTCTCAACGACTTCCTGGCACTTGCACCATTGCAGTTGCCAGAGCTTATCAACCAGGAGCGCATGAAACAGCCAGTCTATGAAGACGGCTATGTCCTGCTTGACTTCAAGTTGGAAAAGCCTTGTCCTCTCGAAGAGGTGATGAATCTGTTCGAAGACCAGATGGAACTGGTCATCCTTTATCACAAGGTGACTTCCATACATACAGAGTTCGGACAGTTCTGCTGTGCCTTCTCCAACCCTAATTTCGGGCGGATGTACAAGATGAATGCCAGTACGGATGCCAATGGAAATGTCCACTCCGTCATGGTGACAATCTATGAGTCCTTGGAGTTCATGTACGGTGACTTGTGCCACGACATGGAACTGCAAGCGAGGACAGGCTTCTTCAAGTACAAGCGTGACAAGGCGGACATGCTGATGTGTTTCATGTGACATTACGTTCCATTTATGAGCGACATGCAGCTTCAGAACATCGTGGACATCATCCACAAATGCCACACATGGATAGACGTTGGCAGTTCGTTCCATTGGAAAGACACCGCAGTTTCACGGCATGGCATGGTGCAGACCGTCTGCTGTCGGTGTATTACCCTTCGGGCCTGTCATTCCAACAATGATTATGTCCGTGGGCAAGAGTGGCATATTCCCCTGCTTGACATTGACCGAAGTGCCAAGATTCTTATGAGAAAGGATGCTGGTTTCAAGAAACGCCTTGCTTCAAATGCTTTGACAATGGCGGATGTCGAGCGACTTTTCATGGAAGTCACCTATGGAATTATTGAGTTGGAGTTATTCGAAGGTTATTGACCGTTTTACATTACATTTTGATCTATGATATTCAAGATTATCTTTTTTTTCTTCCCTATGTTTCTTCTCTTGGCATCAACGATGTGCTACAGGAAGAACAATCGGATGATGCAGAGATTTTATCTCCGCATGGTGTTTTCGCATAATTTTCGAAAACTGTACACATTGCTGTTGCTGATGGCAATATTGGTGTTCAGTTTCGTGGCATATCAAGTACAACCCAACGAGATTGGTGCTCATGTAACGGCACTGTTGGCATTGTTGCTGTTCAAGTTCTCCTATGCAGACAATCTGCTGCATAGGTTGCATGACAACAGGAAATCATGTGCCATCGCTTTTACAGCCTCATTGGTTTTCATGTTCACTCCCCATTTGTACACATTGGGGGTGATGGTAGGCTTGCTCTTGGTGGCATCCATCTACTATCCGTCCTCAAAGGTCATCTTCAAGGCACAATGTCCTGACAGTGGCAGACACTTGGCGCAATGTCCTGAGGACATCGTGAACTTCTACTTTTAGTCCATTCTTGGAATATGCCACTTGGTACTTGGCACATTCTACAACACTCAGTCTAAAATGAGAATCATTATTTCACAACATCAACAAGACATTTTCAATGAAACATATACCAAAGGAAAATATAACGGTAAGTCTCTCTGTCGGCTTTCTGGCATCTCTCCAGGACCGACATAACGAGCGGTATTCCAAGCATGAAGCGTTCTGCTATCTGCTGGACAAGGCTTGTGAACACTACATGCCGAAAGCCGTAAGCAAGGAAGTGGCAGACGAATTGAAAGATTTTCAGTTTGTTACAACCAAAACTCAACTTGCGGAAGACTGGCATTGGCATCGTGCCACCGTGCGTCAGTTCCTCGAAAAATTAACGGAACATGGGCTGATACAATGCAAAGAGTTTGAAACGAAATACACCATCATCACGATGATTGGCATGAAGGAAGGTAACGTTCCGACAATGCGAAATAGCATATTGGAACCAATCATCCGTTTCACAATGGACAGTTGGTTCAATGGCACTTCCACCACAGAAGAGACAGCCGTTGTCTGTGGTCAGATTGTAAAGGGTGCAGTAGCATTATCGCAAGAAAACAACTCTGCTTCTACATCATCTGACAACCAACTTTCATCTGATGATATTGCCACTTGCATGATTGGCAGACTTGTGGATTGTATGCCTCTTGTAGATGAGGAAGAACATAACAAACTTCAGTTGCGTAACGCAATCTTCAAGTTCTTCACTCGTGTTCTCAATCGAGACTGGCTCCAGTTGCTCCTTCTGATAAAGGAACTGCCCGACATTGCCAGTCATGGGAAGGCTGCTTCAGTCAAATTGAACACAGCTGAAGACATGAGCCTTTTCCAATCACTGTGTTCCGCTTATAAGGCTTGCAGTCCAACCTCAACAGTTGAGACAGCTGCCAAGCCAGTTGTAACCGCCAAAGCGGACAACCATAAGTAGAGTTCATTCTGTTCTTTTGTAGCTACCTTACGGACATTCTCCTTTTAAGACCTCACGGTTCGGCACTGGCATATCGCACTCGTCGTGGCTTGCCTTTTTTAGCGCATCGGGCTTGCCCGCTGTTCACGAATTTAGGGAGTGTGGTAACTCATTACCCCTACGACCTAAAAGTCTTCTGGAGAGTGTCCGCTAAGACAGCAAGCTGGGACACTGTTTTTACTGACACATATAAGCATATCAGAGATATGAAAAGAATAGCAAAGCAGGTTTTGAATGTCAGGGGACGTAAGGGATGCGCCGCCGCTCTCAGCCGTGAATACCAACGAAACTGGAGCGACTGGGCTTGGCAGGTAGCCATTGCCAAGGGTAACTATGACCTCGGCAGACAGCATCTGAACTTCCAGATTTCCAAGGGAGGCAAGATAGCACCTATCGACAAGAGTAAGCCCATTCCACAGCTGATGGCAGAGAACTTGGTAGCTCGTGGCATCAAAGACAAGAATGAGGGGTTGGCAGAGCCACGTTTCAGAACGGTGGCGGACTTCATCTTCAGCGGTTCACAGTGGAAGATGCGAGAACTTGCCTTCGGTGACCAAGAGGTTGTCTTCAAGCCCGGCAACAACAAGGATAATTATGCCGTCAATCGTATGCCAGAGATTGAGCAATGGGCGACGGACATTTATAATTTTGTCGCAGGAAAGTATGGTGAGGAGAACATCGTTGCTTTCTATGTACACTTGGACGAGACTTCACCACACATCCATTGCGTTCTTCTGCCAATCAAGAACGGCAAGTTTGCCTTCAAGGAAATCTTTGCAGGTGCCAATAATCGGGAATATAGTCAACGAACATCACAACTCCATGACGAGTTGGCGATGGTCAATGAGCCTTGGGGACTGGTGCGTGGAACGAGCCAAACGGAGACTCGGCAACGACACAGACCTACGGAGGAATACCGTAAACACCTGTCCGAGGAATGTTCTTCAAAGGAAGAGGAGCTGGACAACCTTAACAAAGCTGTAAGCGACCTTCGGGTGGAAATAGCACTGGCAGAACGTCGTGTAAAAGGTCTCTCTTCTATGGTGGAACATCTGGAAGAAGAGAGACATCAGAAGATGTTGGAGATTGACAAGCTGAAGGTGCTGATTGCAAACAAGGAGGGTGACAGTTCCATCTTGTCGCAGAAGTTGGAAAAATTGCAAAATAAGTTGGCTTCCGTTGATGAGAAACTGGCTGACAAGAAAGACAAGCTCGCTGTAGCTGACCAGCAGTTGGATGAGTTGAACAAGGACAAGGAGTTTGTCAAGGAGCGGACAGAGACGCTTCGACAGGATGCCATGCAGTTCTCTCGTGAAGCTCAGACTGGTGCTGGCACACTTATCAAGACAGCTATGTTGGAAAGCATGGTCACTGACTACCGTTCCAAGATGGCATCGTTGCCACCTGAAATCAAAGTAGCATTTGACGGTTCGCCATTGGAAACCATAGCCGAGCACACTGCCGAAGTTCTTCATTGTGCCACCTTATTATACCTTGGCTACATCGACCAAGCCACGACATTTGCCGAAGGGCAAGGTGGCGGAGGCGGTGGCAGCAATGACATGAAATGGGGGCGCAACGATGACGAGGATGACAGGCGTTGGGCGCACCGTTGCCTTGCGATGGCAAACAGGATGATGCGACCGAAAGGCAGCAAGAGTAGAAAACGTTAATAGAAAAAATAATCGACAAATTGAAATTTATGATTAGAAAAGCAATGTTTATGATGGCATTGTGTGTGTGCGGACAATTACACGCCAATGAAGAGACAATAGATGATGGCACGGATGATTTGGTACCGTCTGGCATAAATGAGGATATGCTCCGACAGATTGAGCCTACATACCTCAAAGAAGTGGCAGTTCCTTCTGCATGGTCTTCCAACTGGTTCTTTGGTGTATCGAGTGGCACTTCCGCTTTTGTAGGAAAACCGCATGGTAAAGGGAACTTGTTCGACAGGATGAAACCTTCCATGACAATAGAGGCAGGAAAATGGTTCACGCCAGAGATTGGTGGACGGTTTAGTTTCCAAGGTTTTCAGCTCAAGGATGCCAGCAAGAATGTCCGTGATTACAAGATGGTTCATGCGGATTTTCTTTGGAATGTGACCAACAGTTTTGCCAAAGACTATGCCACCACACAAAGATGGGGATTCATTCCGTATGCTGGTTGCGGTATTATCCATAACGAGGATAACGGCAAGAGTCCGTTTGTCATCAACTATGGTGTGATTGGACAATATCGTTTAACAAAGCGTTTGGCGGTCAACATGGAATTGGGTGGCGCAACCACATTCCGTGACTTTGATGGTGTTGGCGCATCCAATAAGTTTGGTGACAATTTGTTCACCTTGTCTGCCGGACTGACTTTCAATATCGGGAAGGTCGGTTGGAAGGAGGTTGTAGATGCCGCTCCTTATATCAACCAGAACAAATGGCTGGCAGATTACACCAATGATTTGTTGGCTCGCAACCAAAAGTTAAGCAAAGCTCATGCGGAGGATGCCAATGCCATCGCTGAAATGAGAAAGATCTTGGAGATTGAAGGATTGCTGAAAGCCTATGCCGACCGCCTGACATATTATGCGGATAGTACAGAGTATCGCATCTACCCGAAAAATGACTACAGCGGTTTGAACTCGCTCCGTGCAAGATTGGCTCACAAGGATTGGAATGGCATGGGGAAACCAAAAACAAGCCGCTCTCTGGAGTATAGTTTCTCTGTTTCCGATTCTGTTTCTTGGAACAAATACGTTGCAGAAATGGCAGGTGGAACCAAGTGCATCGGTTCGCCAGTGTTCTTCTTTTTCAAGATTGGAACCACGCAGTTGGTTGACGTTTCACAGATGGCAAACTTGGATGAGCTTGCTCGTGTAGCAAAGGCTTATCATCTCAAAATTTCCGTTGTTGGTGCTGCCGACAGTGCCACAGGAAACGATGGCATCAACAATCCTCTCAGCAAGTCAAGAGCTGACTACATCACGCAACAGCTTGTGGTAAGAGGCATTGACAAGTCCATGATAATATCAAAAAGCGAGGGCGGTATTGATGAGTATTCACCAATTGCAGTCAACCGTCATACGGCTGTCAAACTATTTGCACAGTAAATGTGTTTTACTATCATTCATACGATAAGCGGTAATCTGCAAAACAATGATTATCAAAAGAAAGAGTCCGTTCGTGATGAATGGGCTCTTTCTGCTATTGGTTGTTTTGTTCTTTCTCCTGTCGCAATATCTTGTTTATGACAGTGATGACTTGCTCTTGTATATAAACTTTGAACATCGTGTCATCCTTTATGGCAAAGTCCAACTGTTCATATACTACAGTATTGACAGAACTTCTGAGTTGTTTTAACTTGTCATTTACTGGTATCTGTCGATGGGCTTGCCAATAGAACGTAACTTCATCTTGCACTATCGCTTTCAACACCATTTTCTGTTCACGGCTGAGTTTCTTGAAAGTCTTGTTTTCTCGTTCTTCGTTGTTGCCATATAAAATAGTATCGATATGTTCATCGGCATCAACAATCTCAAACTCATTGTCCCCGAAAGGCAAGTCCAAAATCTTCTTGTTGCTTTTCTTCATCTCACCCATGCACTCCTTACAGATGTGTTGGACATGACCTTTCCCCGAAAATGACTCGTTCGACTTGTATTCACCACAAATCTTACAGTAATGTCCTTTATGCTTCTTCTTTGCCATATCTCTTATATTATCAAGGGTTATGCAACTGTATGAGAATGCAGGATGCATCATCTTCCAAGTATTCTATACGACTTGGCAATTTGTTTTCTACTATAACAGAATCTATGCAATCCTTGGATTGATAAAATCCATCTGTACATAAAAACAACAAGTCCATGTCTGATATTTTCGTTTCTTGAATGGATATAGGGTTGCGGAAACCTCTTCCATTCACACAACGAGTCAGAAAGGTACAATTATCACCTTCCTTCTGGTGGTCTTCAGTAAGTTGATGTATACCTTTTTCTTTTTTGTAATATAGACGGACATTTCCTTGCCATGCGTAATAGGCAGTATCATCTTTTATGTATAAGACGGTAACGGCTGCTCCCATTTTGCAACAAAGAGCCTTGCATTTATCTGCAACAGCAATGTCTGCTTGTTCAAAAGCCTTTGCTAACAGCTCTCTTATATCCACAGAATTATGTTCTGCCAATATTTTATAAATACTTTGTGCAACAGTGGCAGCTGCGATCTCACCATATTGTAAGCCACCCATACCATCGGCAAGAATAGCGATGCAACTCCCATCTTGTAATTGTTTGCACAAGATAAAATCCTGGTTTGTATCACATAAGCCTTTTTGACTACAATAATTTATATCTATCATTATAAATCCCTTTCTTCTGTAGCAGAGCGAAACACTTCTGAAATGACTTGCCATGTTCTCCTTACTTGGTCATAATTCAAACCCGATTGAGAATTGAGAGTTTGGCTTATCAAATAGCTTCTCTCCTCCAACTGCAATTCCTCGTCAATTTTGTCTGCATAATATACAAGTTGGTCTCGGTTCAATAACTTTGCCAAATCGTTTGCCAGCCAATAGCCACCAGCTACATATTCGTCAAAATCTTCCCAATCATACACTTCCATATACGCTTCTCGATCCAAGTTTGCCATAAGGTAGTTGTCCAATATGAACGACATATCCTCTGCATCCTTGTTTGTGGTTAGATGTCTGTCCATCCAAGCATTGAACTTCAGCAAGAATAATCCATGCAAAGAAGCTATCTTTACAGTGAATCTGTCATCAATACTAACCGTTATAGCATCAGAAAGCACTTCGTCAAACCCTTTTACGGACATGGCAATTGTTTCTTCGGGTGGCCAATAGATGTTGTCATCTTCCTTGGCGACATATCCGTATGGAACAACATCTATCTCATAGTCACCATAATAGAAGCGTTGTTGTTTTGCCTTGTCCTTCTCGAAACCATCCGCAATCAAACTATTTTTGATTTTGTCAAATTCCTGCCAGTTTGGAACAGCTATAGCCAGATCCAAGTCTCTTGTCTTTCTACGTGATGACGTGTTCAGCATCTGCTGCATGACTATATCTCTAGCGGTGGCTCCTATGATAAAGAAGTCGTGATCCATTCTACGGAAACTATCTGTAAGTTTCTCCAACAAATCCACAAGAAATGGATTGTTTATCTTTTCACTCGAAATCTTTAAGCTCATTCTTTAATATGCGTTGCGCAGCCTCCAAGCAGCGACTATTGCCACTACCCATCAAGTCTGCATAGATTAATATAGCAGGAACAGTTCTGTCGTCTGTTTCCCAATTCCAAAATTTGTTGTACAGATGAATTTCCCCATTTGCATCTTGCTTGACGACACCTGTTCGTATAAGATGTGCTGCAGGTATTTCCGTGTATATGTCGAAAATTCCTGGTTGTAAGTAGCCATCCGTCAAGTTTGCGGCAGGCTCTCCTCCCCATGACATGCCCTTTGGCAATACTATGTTTTTCCACTTATTTCTATTCGCTTCTGTTCGAAATGCCATTGCGCCTACCAGCAATTTGGGTTTCAATACTTCATTGTAATTGCTAACCCATAAGTCAAGCAGTTGTTTTTTGTCTTTTATTATGCGACCGTTTTTAGTGTCACAAACAAAACCACGTCTTGCAAGTTCATCCAAAACGTTTTTCACGCTTCCCAAAGATACACCAATTTGCTCTTTTATCTCTCGATAAGGCTTCTTTATATTGTCTGCATCTTGCAACAGATAAAACACGACCTTCAATCCTGCATCTTGAAACACGGGATAGGTTTTCACCTTGGACTCCGTATTTTTCCTTCCTTGATTAAATATTTGGAAAATCAAGTTTCCTGCCTTTGTATATCTGACAAGGCAGTTTCCTGCACAGTCCAGATAGTTGATACCTCTGTTTGCCAATTCTGTTGATACCTGCGGCGTGACGTATTGCGTAACAAGCAAGATTTGCTGTTTGTCATTGTTCATCGTTTGCATAGTCGCTAATGTCGGATTTAATGTGGCCTTGGTTATGTTTTCCCTTACATGACACACAAAATCTATATTCATTATCTTAACAGTGACATCATTTTCATTGGTACAATTTACTTTGACGGCTGTTGTTGACACAACATCCCCCACAGGAAGGCTTGCTCTAAGAGCATCCAATGCTTGGTTTATTATGATATTGTTTGCCATCATTTTATGTTATTTGTTCAATATATCAGTTGTGTTCAATTTGATTGAACACTGCAAAGATAATGAACAAAACTTAAACGAACGAACTTTTTGTTCAATATTTCATCTTGTTCAATACTATTTAACATAGTGCGAAGATTGAACAGGGATATTTTCAGAAATACAATTCCCGAAAAGTGACACAAATGACAAAAAACGGGAATGCTCGAACTGTATATGCCGGTTCTAACAGATCTCTCTATTATCAAAAAGCGGTAATCTTACCAGTTTTAGTCACTACACATCTCCCATACCCCTTCATCCTCCCTTGTTTTTCCTTAGCAAATTTAGTTCAGCTCACCAGACCGTCAAGTATCGCCTTGCTATTGGCTGGTTATTTCCTTAGCAGCCTTCCGCCAATCAAAGATTGGGGTATTCCAATGAAATAATCATCCAATTCCTTGTCTTGTCTGTCTCCATGCCCGAACTCTTGATTGCACGTAAAATCAATTCCCTAGATGAAGTCGTAAAGGCTTCGAGAATAGGGAAGAAAAAGAAGTTTCACAATTTAATCCGAACAGATATGAACAATATGATTAACGAAAGAGACAAGGAGTTTGCCAATGATTTTTCACGCTTCGTGAACGGCAAGATGTGTTCCGCATCCAAGGTGGGTGCAGAGTTTGCCAATGACCACCGCTTTCTTGTAAACGAGAAGTTCAAGGTGATGATGGCTTTCATGGAGCAGTTATCTATAAACTATCAGAAGGGCTATTATGACCTTCGCAATGAATGGGCTTGCACCTTGGCGCATGCTGCCATTGAAGCCTTGCGTGAGCAGCAACTCTACTATCCATCTTCACCAGAGTATTTACCAAATAAATAGATATAGCTATGACAAGTAGATTGATTACACCTCAGTTGGCGGGGCAGTTGAAGCAATATCCGCTTTATTCACAGGATGGCAAGAAGAAGGATGCCATTTGCCAATGCGTATTCTTCATCGGCAAAGTCCGTTGGTATGTATTGGAAGGTCAGCCGGAAGGCAATGACTTCACGCTGTTCTCTATCGTTGTCGGTCTTGCCGATACAGAATATGGCTATGCTTCCATCAAGGAAATGGAGAGTATCAGCGTGGATGTCGGATATAACCTTCCCAAGATACCGATATTGCAGGACAAAAGCTTCAAGCCTTGCCCAATCGGAAACATTCCCGACGAGAGATTGCAGTCGTTCCTGTCTGATATGTATGACAGGGAAGAAGCTTAAACCACACATCAGCCGTAGGCTTCTTGCCTATGGCTGCTAAAAATCAAACGATATGATACAGCAAAAGATAACGGAGATAGCCGAGATATTAGGATGGAGCGTTGATTTCTCCGAGCCACAAAATGGCAAGACAGATGTAAACTTCGCCAAATACACTTCCTATGGTCAAGATTTCAATTTCAGCGTGGAACTTGAAGGCGATGATATGGAAGCCTTCATCGACAATATCCATGAGTATTATGAGAACTTTGATGTTGACGAGGAAGCGTACATTTGGATTGGCTCAGATGGTCACGGCAAAAATGGTGCACCTTACCACATTGCCGATATAGTCAAAGACATGGAGGAAGCCGAAGTAATGATGGCTGACCTTTACGAGGCGTTCAGACAATATTATTCCCAGTTGGAACTTCAAGCCGTATGACAATAGAACAATATCTTTACCGCCTATGTCGAAACATTCTCAATGAGCGTTTCGACTGGCGCAAATACCTTATCACCCGAAGCTATTTCGGCAGAGACCTTTGCGTCACTCCGCTCCATGTCTCCTATGGACAAATCGGCTATACCATCCATTTCCCTTACTCTCGTGACCCAATGCCCGAACTCGCATATGATTGGGAAATGAACGAACTCACCATCGATGAGGAAAATTGGCAGAAATGGCTTGCTGACGAAGATGAGGAAGATGGTGACAGCGAAGATGCCACACCCGAATAATGAAAAAATCCAGGATGCTTACACATTGATATATATATGTGCGCATCTTGGATTTTTGCTTTTTTGCTACAAATAGCCTTATTATCGGCGGAACACAGACCTTGCGACCTTTTCTTCTTCTGCCTCAGTTTGCTCACTATCATTTGATGATGCGGATTGCTTCATGTCCTTCGCATCCTTGTTTTCTTCCGATACTGAAGCTGCAACATCCTCACTCTGTTGTTCCTTCATTTCCAAAGACACTTCGTCTATTCTCTGCGTGAGAATAGACGTTGCCTTTTTCACATCCATCAAGGTGGTCTTGATGAAACTTGGCGACTCCTTCAGACTGCCGAGCCACGATTTCAGATAGGCGGCACTGTCTTCCTTCAGATTCTTGGTCATGCCATACTTCTGGCACACCAATGCACTGCCCAACTCTGCAACCAGTTCCTCACGTGCATATTCATCGGAACCGAAGCCCGACTGCGGTTTGAGACGGTTCAACTGATTTTCCGCTCCTGTCGAGTGAACCATCTCATGGAACGCTGTTCCATACCACGACTCACCATCCTTGAACTGTGACTTTTCAGGAATGGTTATCTGGTTGCGGGAAATGGAGTAGAACGCATTGTCCTGGTGTTCGATATTGATGGGACAAATCCATCTCTGCTCCTTGAACATCCGGTCAACAGCAGGAAACGAATACATGTCACCTTCCTTCACCAATGCCTTTTCTGGCTTGTTCTCTGCTTCCAACTTGGCATACAATTCAGGTCTTGCCGCCTTCAGATTGGTCTGTGCCACATTGAACACCTGGTACACATTCAACTTCGGATAGACATTATACTCCTTCTGCTCCTCAGCACTCATTCGCTTGTAGTCGTCATAGGGTATCTTTTCTTTTGTCTCCTTGTGTACAATGGTGAAACTTGTCAGCATCACGGGAAAACTCTTCTCTCCCTTATTGATGCCAACCTTGGGCAACGGCTCGCCATTGGCATCCACCATCTGCTTCTTGTTACCTTGCTTGTCGGTCTGATAGTTCAAACCCACTGCACGGTTAAAGGTGCAGAACACTGGCAACTCGTAGCCTTTCTTCTCGCAGAGAATGGTGAGCAACAAGGCATTCATGCCGTTATACTCTCTGCCAGACAGGTTCTTCGGCCAACTCAAGGTACCTTCCGTAAACCAAGGCTTTTGCCATCCGTCCTTGCTTCCCAACGACTCGATTTTCTCTATCATCATGTTGGCGAAGGTGTCCAAGGCTCTGTCTTCAGCATTCTTTCCATCGCCATTATTCTGTGGACTCTTATTGTAATATGCCATACTTGCTAATTGTTAGAATGATACGGTTTCTTCTCCCACTGGTTCAACTCCGCCACCTTGCAGCCTAAGTTGAGTCTGTCGTTATACACCGAGATTTCCAACTCGCCCTTTGCCTCGATGGTGGCTTTCGACTGCAGCCATTCTTCCTTTTCTTCCGAGAACCGGACAAAGCGCACCCATGTAAAGGCAAATTCTTCTCCAATCTTCTCTGCACTGAAAGCAGAAAACATCAGGAAAGCCTTACCATTTTTGCCTTTCTTCATATCAATGTCCTTACCGACCTTGCCTTTGAATTCCATGTCGCCCACGATGCCATCCTTGCTTTCCGATACGGGAGACAGGTTCACTTCCGATACCTTCAAGTTGAAATACAGGTTGTCGTCTTTCTTCTTGAAGGTCAACACACCTTTCAACTCAATGCGGTTGCCCACGACAATACCTTCCGAATCGTCACCATCCATGATGCAACTGACAATCACGGTCTTGTTGATACCACTTTTGGCTGGCACCACCACATCCACGGAATATGTCGTAAAAGGCATTCCGTCCTTCCCATTGCGAACCACTGCAGCCTTGCTGACGGTTCCGCACACACTTACGTTACATTTAATCATAGCTCAAATACTTTTTTATTCGTTTTCAATCGACCAAGATGTGGAATCTTCAAGTATCTGATTATTTCCAAATGTCAATCATCCATCATGGGTGCTCTCGTGATTTCTCGAAACAGCCAAACTCCCACCATAACATTGAACCCGATATATCCGACAGTTGCATACACTCCACCCAACAGATAGGCACCGTATGCCACTGCCGTAAATAGCGTCAATCCCATCAATAGAGGAACCGCTACCGCTAACAATCTTTTCATTTTTTCCTTCATGTCCTTACTTTCTTTGCATTGTCTGACTTTGACCTTCTTGCTGTTCCAGAACTTGCTCATAGTTTTGCGATGCCTGTTGCGTCAGCACGATAGTATTCACCATTCCAGCGATGCGCATTTTCTTGGCATCATTGCTCAGGTTGGTATCACCCAACACTTGCGACAATCTACAGAACTCCGCATTGGTCAGCTCTCTCGTCACTTTGGTAGTGCCATTGTCCGCTTGCAACACAGCCTTTCCATTGTCGCCAACGCTCAGCACACATTCATTCATAGTCGGTATCAACGGTTTCAAGTCCACCTGCCTTTTGCTTACAGCTTCTGAGATTTGCGCTTTTTGCTCTTCCTCGCTTTTACTGTCTATTTGCACAGCGAGGGCAAGCAGACTGCTATACATGGTAGTCACCAATCCCATTATCGGGTCTGCACTTGACAATCCTGTGCTTGCGTCCTCGGATGAAAGCAGTTTCTTCATCCAATCGTCAGGTGACAGACTCGTGTCCACTGCCGAACTATTTCCCTTGTATTTTGCCAACAGGTCATTGCCGTTATACAATGCTTGTTGCTTCAGATTGCCTTTCTGCGCTATCTCCGCCAAGTACGATGCAGGATCCACGTCCCTTGTCTTGCCGTCTGCCGATATGGTCTTCACCCCGAAATGCAGATGCTCACCTGTGGTTCGCGTTCCAGTATTGCCAGATACACCCAACTTCAGTCCTGCTTTTACCTCATCACCCACCTTCACGACGATACTGTCCAAGTGCATATAGGTGGTTTGCACCTTGCTTCCATCCGATCTTGCGTATTCCACTGTCACAGACTTGCCACCGCCAGTATTGGCATTGTGGTTCACAACTACCACCTTGCCACCATTCTCGGTTGCCAACACATCATCATGCTTGGCTCTGATGTCAATGCCCTTGTGCATCTGCTGTTTGCTTTTGTCCATAGGGTCTTGACGCATACCGAATGGAGAAGTGACAAACAAGAACTCGTCCCTTTTCACAGGGAATGAGTATTTGTCGTTGGTTGTTTGAGATGCTGTTTGCTTCTTTCCGTCATTATTGGATGTCGATACCGAAGACGATACCGTTGCTGAAGTCCTTGCATTCTGTTCTACGCCGAACTTCTTGCCCTCAGCTCTCATTTCTTGCATCACCTGTTGGTCATACTTCTGTAATCCATTAATCTCGATAATCTTTTGTAAACTGGCAGCATATCCTCCACTGGTGGCATAACCGCCTCGCTCAATACCTTTTGTCCATCCCTTGTAGTCGTCGGGAGAGAGTTTGAAGCATTGGCTGTAGCGGCTGTTGTTCTTCAATATCTTGGAATGGTGTTCGTATGAGTCACCCACCGTGGCATACTTGCAGAACTTCTCATTCGGCTGGTCATCGGTATAGACAAGATAATCGCCACCGTTCTTCAACCAACTTTTCGAAGCCTTCACGCCAAAGTGGTTGTTGCCCAACTGCGACAGTTCACTCTGTCCATTACGGCTTTCTAAGATGCCTTGCGCCAAGGTGACGGAAGCAGGGATGCCATATCGCTTCATCTGCTCCATCGCCTCGGCAGCATATCTTTCTGCATATTGCTGATTCTTGCTCATGTCTTTTATATCCTCATTATTATCGTTTCATACCGCCAGAACGCTGCTGTTCCTCAGTATTTTGCTCCTCTTGCTTCTGCTTGGGTGCCTCCAACTGGTCACAGATAGCTACTCGTTCTCCTGCTCGGATAAGTTTGGGTAGATAGGTGTCCAAGGCATGATGTGGAAAGCCAGCCATGTAGGGACCAGTTTGGGTGTTTCTCTTTGTCAATGTAATCCCCAACACTTCTGATCCTCGCTTGGCATCCTGTTCATACATCTCATAAAAATCACCTACACGAAACAGCAGCAAAGCATCTGGATGCTTGGCTTTCAACTCCTTCCATTGCTTCATGATGGGAGAGTCCTTGGTCTCTTCCTTCTGCTTATCCTTTGTTTCTTCCTTCTTTTCCACAGTTGCGTTATTATCTCTTTGAACAGTCGCATCCTTCTCTTCCCTAATATCTGTCTTTTCCTCAGAGGAAGCTTGCTTGTTCTCTTCCTCATGATATTCTCGATGCTCTTCCTCATGCTTATCGGTGGAAACTTGCGTTTCTTGCTTCACCTCGGTTTCCTCAACTTGCTTTTCAGATGCAGTCTGCTCCTGTGTCTGTCCTTTCTGTAGGATGTCAGCAAACAGGGTAGCAGCAAGATGCTTTTTGTACTCGTTCTTGTCTTCGGCAATCCACATTCGTTGCCATTGGCTTGGCGATACCACACGAGGCTGCAACTTGTCTGCGCCATCAATGGTGGCTGCACACAGAATGACATCGTTCTTTGCCTTGAACACGTTCACTTTCTGTATGCGGTTCATGTCCACCTCGTTGTGCTGACCGCTGCCGAACAAGTCCACCTTCAGGTCAGGCTTTGTCTCTGCCATCGCATAGTATTTCTGTGCCAGTTCCACTCTCAAACTGTCCATCGTGTCCTGCGCCTGTTTCAATGTGGTGAAGAAGCGGTTCAAGTCCGCCTTGTCGGGATAGATGGAAAAAGCCTTCTGTCCTTCGGGCTTGATATACATCGCCCAACGCTTGTTGTCATCCTGCACCATCTGTATGCGGTCGAAGCCCACCTGCTTGCTCTGGCTCACAGCATCACTCACGTCTATCTTGGATATGTCTTCCAGTTGCCAGTTCTTCAATCTTGCCACAGTGATGTCCTTTCCTGCGAAATAACTGTCATCAGGATGGTAGCCTAATGCACCATTTGGGTTATAGAACTTGACAGACTGAAAACCTTCCTTCTGTAAGGCATGTTCGATGCGCTGCTTGCTCATGCCCGACACCTCGTTGTTCACTTCCAATGATGCTCCTGCTGGCAACACCACATCGGCACTCTTGTTTTCCTTGTCTCTTACAATCACCACAAACTTCTGCTCGCTGTCAGGATGCTTGGCTATCTCATCTGCCACAAAGTAGTGTTTGGGCATCTGCGCTTGCATCTCGGTGGTCTGCTGCTCGTTCTTCAAGGATGAATATTCTATTTTCTCGCCACGCTCTGCCTTGCGGATAACGTCCAAGGCATTGTTCACATCACTCTCTATGGCATCTATCAGACATGGATTTTCTTTCAGTTCACGGTTCCAGTAGTCCACCAGTCCCATGTTCTCCTTGGAAATCTTGGCTGGCATACCCATTCCCATCATCTTGATGCCCGAAGCCAGTTCTACCACCAGTTTCTCTTGCTTCACGGCATCCTCAGATGGTGCAATGCCATTCTTCATCACCATGCCCTCCCTTGCCAGTCGCTGTTGATGTCCTGTAGCACTCACCACTTGGCGCAGCATTTCCTGCACATAATCGCTATAATGCTCAAAGTTTTCTTGCTTTGGCATATACACAGCATCTTTTTCTGTGTCATAATGTGCCACTCCGCTTCCGTCTTTGCGCACCGCCATAAGGTTTTCCTTCATCTTTTGGATGAAGTCATTTACTTGGCTACGCAATGCCTTGTCTTCATTCGTACCGACATTTTCCTTCACCACCTCTTCATATTTCTCCTTGTCTTTCAGTGGCAGCATGGTCTGGTCGATGTTAAACAGCACTCGTATTTCCCGATTATGTATGCCCTTGTACTGTGTCTGATCGGTTGCCGACAATTCCTGGTAGTCCTTTCTGCTGATGATGTCTTCCGGATTATGTCGGTTCACATACTTGTTCCACGCATACCAGTTGAATGGCACACCTCTCTCATGCGCCATCACAGACTCGTCTCGCTTCTTGGCTTCACTAAATAACGTGTAAAGATTTGTAGAAAATCCGTTCTTGTCGGAGTTCAATCCCATCACGAGGGCATTGAACGGACTCACCGCCGCTCCCTTTGGGTAAAACCGTGGATATTGCTTTCCTTGCTCATTCAGCCAGACACCCTTGTTGTCGGCTGCTTTCGACAGGGCTTCGGTAATCAGTGACACTTGACGCTCTGCCGCATTCTTCTCTTGTGGACTTTTCTCTTTCATTGTATGATTGTTTTACGTTTTCTTCTATTATCTTGAACGTTGAATAACTTCTCGCTGCTCTGCGTTTTCCATCGCCTCGTTTCTCACACTTCTCACTTCTTGCTCGCCATAGCTGCGTTCTGCCATCTGTCTCATTTGGTCACTCTTGGCAAGCACGGCATTGGCAAGGGTGTTGAGTGGTAAGGCTCCTGCTTGATATGCTCCAACCACATGCTCTGGCAGTTGGATGGTGTATGGCACTCGGTCGATGGTTGCCACCAAGCAATTGCCTTGCAGCACAGGGTTGGCTATTCGGGGATTCAACGGTTCGTCTGGATAGGACTTATATTGCACTGCTTGTGATGTTGTATTATCGTATGATACAGCATTTCCATCATTGCTTTCCCGTTTGTTTGCCAATGCTTCATGTCCTGCCTTGTTCAGCAGATTGGCACCGCCCATACCGATGAGTGTCATCTTCAATAGCGGATTCTTCACGAACATTCCTGCAAGGATGGCGGCTATCGGCATCATATTGTCCTTCAAGCCTAATGATTGCGTCTTGCCAGTGAACAGTCCAACAAGGATGTCGGGCAACATGGCTATCACATAGCCGAGGTTATTGCCGATGTCGCTGAAACCATTCAGTCCGAAGTTCTTCAACAGTCCTTCCCATCCGTTGCTGTTATTATTTTCAGGTTGTTCTTGAAGTTCTTCCTCTGATTGCGCTTGCTGTTGTTCATCTGTTTCTGTTTGTTGCGCCTCTGCCTCTTTCTTTTCTTGGATGATGTGCTCTGCCTCTGAAACCTTGGCTGCGTCGTGCTTGGCTTTCTCTTCCAGATAGGCATCTTCCTTGCCGGGTGCCACTATCAGCGGTACATTCTTGTATTTCGGATCGTTCCGTTTCTCTTGTTCTTTTTGGAAAGGAAACTTAAAACTGTTGTCTGTCCATGCCATAGGCGTAAATGCTTTTTGTGGAATATGTATCTTATTATGGAGTTTGCTGTTGAGCGTCTTGAAATAGCCATTGTCGGTGGCATTCACTTTCTTGGCTTGTGAGCGAAAACCAGTGAAGGCATTGCCGTTTTGTCCGAACACACCCTTGCTGATGCTCAGTTCCATCACTTGCTCTTTCCGCTGTTCTGCGTTTCCCTTCTTGGAATCAAGAATATAGCCCAATGCCATGTCGCTCCCCACCAAAGTTGCCAATGATTTCCAACTACCGATACCGCCCATAGTCACGGCATCCACTACCGAGGCGGTAGCCCTTCCAGCAAACTTCTCCGTCTTGCTTGGCTTATAGGCTTTCTCGCCACGAGCTTCTATCTCAGCCGTCAATGGTGACTTCATCAGTTCTTCTTGCAGTCCCCAGATGCTGTTTTGTGCTGCCTTTCGCAAGATGTAGTCCATCGTTGACTTGGGTGTATTGTCCTTGACGAGCTTCCCAATCATCAGGTCTTCCATCCTTTGTGCAACGTATGCGTATGCCAAATCCTCGCCACAGGCTTTCGACAAAGCGTCATATTTGCTTCGTCCAATTTCCTTCACCACGGCATTGCGCCACTCGCCAGCAAGAAGAGCCAAATCCTTCACGATGTTTTTGTCCTTCCATATCTTCTGGTTGCACATCGCCAGATAGTCCTCCGTGGTTTTGCTGTTCCATTTGCCTGTTTGCTTTAGAACAAACTCGGTGTTGTCGGCATACGGATTGGCAGAAGCAAGCACTCCTGCCAAACTGCTCTGGTATCTGCCTCTTTCCTCCAGTTGCTTGTGAGTCAAGTCATCTTGCACCTGTTTCATCACAGGTGCCAGCTTGCCGTCAAAATATCCTTGAAGGCAATACTCCAGTTCTGCAAAGCGTGTCGGGTTCTTGATAGTACTCATTATAGCGTTACGTTTAGTTGACCTAATATCTGTTCTCTTGTCTGCTCGATGGCTTGGTGATACACTTCCATCTGCTTTGGAAAGTATTCCTCCAGCCAAGCGTCTTTCTCTATTCTGTCATGGATGAAGAGGATGGCTTGCTGCAGTTCTATCTCCACGGAGCATTCTCCTTCCTCTCGGTTATTGAACCACGCCTTTGTCCACCATCTCACTCCTGCACGGTCGGGATAGACGCTCACCAACCTTGGAATATCAAAGCTCTGCACATCGATGTCCAGTTCAGCAAGCGGGTCGATGATGCCACTCGTCCTTATGGCTTCGTCATGGAGTTTTTTTTTAGAACTTCGCTCAATGTGGACAGATAGATGCCATGCCGCAATGCCAGATAGTTCAAGAAATCCGCAATCAGCAAGTTCTGCACTTTGCAAGCCAAGGGCATAGCTCTCTGCCCGATGCCTAACGGATTGCTGATGGATGGCATAGCTTCATAGAAATAGTGCTTCGCCGATGACAAGGTAAAGATGTTCCTTAGCGACTGCTCTGCATGTTGCGGTGTCACATACATACCTTTATACAGGTCTTCCATATACGATGGCATGAAGCGCAGCATCAATTTTTCTATCTCTTTCTGGTCTTTGTCATACTGTGTGGCTATATTCATGTCGTAGGTCTCAAACTCAGGAAAACCTGTCTTACCGGTCTGTTCCATTGCCTTCACATTGCCATATAGCATGGTCAGAAAATCAATCGGATTGATTTCCTTGCCGTCAAACTTCACCTCGAAATGCAGTCTGTCACCGCTCAATGCCACGATGTTTCCTGCCTTCACGGTTTGTCCGAAGTTCACAAACACGTTGGCAAGGTGGGCGTAGGTCACTTCATATTTGCCGTAGCGTATCACTTGGTAGATGCCGTGTGTCGCATCATTGCCAATGCCCGATACCGTTCCGCTTGCCAAGGCAGACAGCAGATAGTGATTTGCCTCAAAGTCCAGTCCGTGATGGAAGAACACGGTTCCTGTTACAGGATGCTTCTGTTTGCCATAGCCAAGTGTCAGTTCCACATCCTTGCCTCGCTCCTCAAAGGGCATGCAAAAGCCGCTTTTTGATTGCAGCATCATTTCTTCTGTATATCTCATGTTGTTGTCGTTTTTATGTTTATCGTTTCATGCCGCCACTGCGTGTGGTCGTTTCTGCTTCGTTCACATTTCTTCCTTGACCGCCATCACCACTGACAATGTTCTTGATATTGGAATTGTTGCCGATGAGCATCATGCCGAGCATGGCTCCTGCTATCTTGCCAAGCCATCCGAAACGTCCGAAAGTGAGGAACGCTGCTGTTACCAGTCCTGCAAGGCTCAGTCCCGACACGTTTCCTTTCCCTAAGTTCTTGAAGAAGTTGCCGAACATCTCCAGTCCGTTGCCTCCGAAGATGCCACGGAAGAAGTTGCTCATTCCGCTCCACTTGCTGTTGATGTCGCCCATGGCACCATTCACAGCATCCACTGCTTCTCCAGCCTTGTTCTTCAGTCCTTTCACGTCTTCCACAGCTTCGGATATTTTCTCCGTTGTGTCTTTTCCTACCACCACATCACTGGCTATCTCCACCATGCTCTTGTCGTTGACAAGGTTCTGCCATGCCACATATCCTGCTGCGCTGCCCACAGCGGCTGTTTTCATCGCACTTCCTGCGCCTTTTAGTGCTTGGGTGGGATGCACAGCCGTATTGCTTGCAGATTTCAGTCCTTGCTTGGCGACACTACCTGCACCTTTCAAGGCACTGCCACCATACTTTGCTATCTTTGCCCATATACTCATAGTCGTATCTTTTCATTGTTATTTGATCTTTCCGTTTCGCTTCCATCTGTTCATGCAGTCCTTCACGATGGTTTTCTTGTCTGCCTTGTCGTGACTACCTTCCTCTATCTCTGCCCAGATGTCCGCCATCGAGGTGTACTTAACCGCCTTGGTCAGCCGTTGCAGCTTTTTGTTCATTACCTTCAGCTTGGGGCGGATGCCGAAAACGATTTCCACTCGTTCTTTCTCGGTCATCTTGTTGCCTGACAAGCATACAAGTCTGATGTCATTTACTATCTCCACGCTGCCCATAATCAACTCCCGATAGATCTTGTTGCGCTTGGCTGACAGTGCCACAGCAAGGGCATTGCTCGGATGTTTATCCAGTTGTTTGGTGAATCCTCCCAAGTTATCCACCAGTCGGTCTATCTCGTGATAGAAGCCATATACCTGTGCAGCATACACCACGATGGAGCGGAACGAGTCCAAGTAGTTGTTGAACTCTCGTTGCAAATTGGTGGTTCCTTCCACTTCCTCTTTCAACCATATATGACCAGTGGTCTGCATCAGCATCACCTTCTCCTGGTTCTTCAACTCCTTTTCAGCCTTGTCTGTATATGCGTATATCATTCCTGCCAACACAGGGTCGTTCTGGGCTTGCACCTTGCAGACGGAAAGCAACATTATGCCAAAGCAAAATATCCATGTTCTCATACTCAAATATTTTTATATTATTATCGTGTACTGACTTTGGCAGCTCTCCGCCACCGCCCCAATGCTTGGGTAGCAATCTCACCATTACTTCTGTCTATCATCCCTGCCGTGACATTGTTCCACACATCACTCATGGTGTAGTAGCGGATGCTCAGATACAGTTTGTTGAGCTTCTTTTGGAAAGCAGATAGTTTGTCGTTTAATGCCCACAAGGTCTTTGAGCGGTCTGCTCCTGTCAGCATATTCTCCGTTCCACCTTTTGCCACGGCATCATTCAGCAGATTGAAAACCGATACCAGTTCCGTTGCCGTCTCGATATACAGGTTGTTCATGCTCATACTTGCTACGATGCCTTGCGGATTGTCATTAATGGCTGTCTTCAACTTGGCGAGCGTGATGAAAATCTTCACGCCGTCATCATATAGATGGGTACATGCTTTCAGCGAAGAGGCATAGCCGTTCACTGATTTCAAGTAGCTGTTGTACTTCTTCTCCCATTTGTGTATCTGGTTGAACTCGGCAGCCATCGTGTTCTGCAACAACGCCGTCTTGGTCTGTCCGTTGATTTGCTTTTCAATCTCACCGTTGATAAGTTCATTGCCTTCTGCCAATGCCATCCATTCCAAAGGATTGGATGATACCACTTGTGCCTTAGCTTTCGATATGGATAACATACCAATAATGGCTATCAACCATATCTTACCTATTTGTAATCTCATAGATGCTCCTCCTGCGTTTATTGGTTTCTACTCGTTCTCTGATGGTTGTCACCAAGTTTTCCTTCATCGGTACTCCGATAATGTCAAGCCTTGGTGTCGTTCTGTCTCCAGAATATATGCTCGCGGTTTTCAATCGGAATAGTTGCTGCATGAATGTCTGACTCTCATTGAAATCCACCACACGATACAGTTCCTGATAATCTACTTCCCGATGAAACACGCCATGTTCAAACACCAATTGTTCGTTACTGACGATGTACCGCATCCTGCATAGATAGACCATTCGATATGCCAAACATAGGGAAAGCAAGAGCGAGAGGACAAACACCAAAGTGGAGAGGACGGCATCATCAATACTTGCATATACAAAGCCTACGCTTATAAGCACAAGCAAGTGCAGCTCGTTGATTACGAACTGCATCCAATGGGGCTTGATGATGATGTTTCTATACCGATATGTCTGCTGCATAGTTCTCCTTTTTGATAATGACACCGTGCTTTATCTGCGGAAGCCCGATGTCTGTTCCTCTTTTTCCTTCTGTTTGGCTTGCTCTTGTTGCCTCTCAGCCTCTTGCGCCTTGGCGAACTCGAAATAGTCGAAGTCTATCTCTCCTTGGTCTATCAACCGTTGGTCTCGTTTGCCAAGCAAGGCATCGTTCCAATCCTTGTATTGTCCCAAGGGATGGTAGGCTTGTACTGTGAAGTCTGCAAATCCCATTTCCTTGGCGATTGCTTTGAAGTTCTTCACAAAGCCACGTCCTGCCTCGTCTTTGTCAAAACCCAAATAATGGCTTGCTTGTCGGGTCTCTTTCAGCATTCCCTTTATCTGTCCCTTAGTGGGCGTGCCTCCTGTCGAGACATACACGCTCTTCACTGGATTGATTTGGTACTCTGCCATGGCATCGTATGCACTCTCAAACCATAGAATATTTGTGGCTTCTTTCAATGGCTTACCTGTCAGATTGGCTATCCACAATCCTTCACTGCTGTTGCTTCCTTCTGCTTTTCCCTTGTATGCCTTACCGTCTTCTCGCCTGGGTCTGCCACGTTCTTCCAATCCAACGATGCTGTCAGGTTTGGATGGTAGCGAAAGAGGAAAGGCGAGGTTGGCAAAGCTCAGTCCGTCTGTCCGATGTCTGGTAGCCAAGAAGAATTGTTTGTGAAAGGCGAACTGTGTCCTCATATTGATGCCTCGCTCCTTGAAATATGGATAATGCTTCCGTTGGGTGTCCTCTTCCCTTGGGTTGAAACGCAAGATGTCATAGTCTGACAGGTTGAAGGGCTTGGCATCTCGCTTGGGTTCTGCCACTCTGCTTTCACGCACATCAATGGGATTATTCAACAGTCTGTTGCATACCACATTCACCAGTCTGTCCAATGACATCCCTGGCTTATAGTCGTCAAACAGCGTCGGATGCTCCTTGATGAAACCTATCACGTTGTAGTTCTTCTGCTCTGGTGGCTGAAAACAGCACTTGCCATTGCCTGTGACAATAAACTTGTCGCCTCTCACTCGATGTCCATGACTGTCCACCTTTACATACGACGGATAGCGCAAGCCATCTCGTTTGTTCAACTGATAGCCTGCGTCCACCAGCAGCTCCTGTATGTTCAGACGCTGTAAGAAATCATTATATGTCAGTTCGTTGTTTGCCATAAGCGTATTCCGTTATAGTCCTTTCCCCATGTGAGGATGCAATACTTCCTGGTTCATGGCAGCCTCAAAGTTTCTCGCCGCCACATCCATTGGCGTATCTACTCCTGGTTTGAAGTATGGACGAGGTGGCGCAGGTGCTGCACCATGATGGTGGTCAACTATCACTACAGGTGCGCCATGTGGACGATGTAGCTCACTGCCTACTTCGGCAGCAACACCCAATCCTGCTAACAGTGCAGCTCCAATCTTGGTTCCCAAACTGGTACGGTCTTTCATATCTACCTCGCCGAATATCTTGGAAAAAAGTTTCATGCGATGGTAGTCATCCACTGCCATGAACTTGTCATACTGCTTCTGCGTTATCTCGTGGCTTACTCGCTCACCGTTGATGATGGCTGTCATGCGGAACTTGCCTTCTTGCTCCGCTGGCTCCACTCGTATCTCACCAACAGTTACTTCTCTGCCATGCTTGCCTTCACGGAACCACCCCTTGCTCTCGTCCAAGTCCTGCCCATCCACAATACCTACTTTATTGTTCATAGGTTCTTGCTGCACTTGCAGTAGCTCAACGGTAGATTGCAACTGCATCTTGCCGTCCAACTCCTGCTGCACCTCTGGACGCAAACCGATATGGATGCGCTCCTTGCTGTTGAGCATATCCATCGTTATCTTGTCTGCGAAATCATCCTTGATGACATTATTCAATATATCCAGTCGTTTGGCTACAGATACTTGCTTGACAGAATTGTTGGTCAAAGCCTTCAATTCATCGTCAGTCAAGTCATACACCATATCACTTTTGGTGCTTTCTGATTGGATGGTGAGTGTCTTTACCTTCTCATCGATGATGATACCGTGTGAAGACAGGCATTCCTGCCATTGATCGTTGGAGAAATATACAGGTGAGCTTATCAGTTCCTTGTAGGGTTTGGCTGGCTCTTGACTTTTTGGACGTGTTTCTACAGGTGTCATCACGGCTTGCAGGTTTTGTAATACATCTGCTTGTGATGCTACTTGTTGCTGTCCCTTATAGTAAAAGCCATAACCTCCAGAGGTTAGCTCTCCTGGTTTCAATCTTCTGTCAGGTCTTTCCGCTACCATCGGTGCTCCTGCATAGAACATCTGTCCACCGACTCTGCGTAGATGATAGCCGTCCTGCATTCTCGGTGTCCAACCTAAAAACTCTGGACTCCATCCCAACCGTCCGTACTCTCCGGCACCAATCCTATATCCATGCAGCCCCATAGCCACTCTTCCGTTAGCATTCCTTGCATGGACAAGGTTTCTTGGCATGTAGAAGTCTTTGCCTATGATGCAGGTAAAGGTGTTATATGCCTTCTTGTTAGCAGAGTTGGTTCCCCAATCAGTCAATGCCAACATCTGTTTCTCGGTGAGGTTATAGGTCAGCAGTGGGGAGTCATGTCCCTGTACCGCTAACTGATAACCGTCACCGTTGGCTATGATATGGGCTTGCATACCATTGCGCATCAAGATGTCACGCATCTCTGGCTGCAAGTCCATCTGTCTTGGATTCAAGTTCTTTCTTATCGCCATAGCATGATTGTATTAAGCGTTCTCTGTTTCCATTCCTTGCTCCAACAGCTCGTCTTTGTACTTCACAAACTGTTCCGCACTCTCGTTGCCGATGCACAGGGCGTGTTCCTTGCAGTATTCCTCATACTCGTTCTGCCATTCCTCACTGAAATGGTTCACATAATCAAGCCAACCGTATTCACCGCTCTGCATCTTCTCCACGAGGATGTCTTCTGTATAATAAGGTCCTTTTCTCATTTCTTCCCTAAATTTGATGTTTTACTTTACTTTCTTGCAACGGCAGAAGCATGTCTTCCTGCGGCCTTCTTCTGCTCATTCCATAACTCTTCGGTATATTCCTCCTCTGGAACATAGTCGAGGTTGCCGTCATCGTCCATCACCCAACAGCCATAGATGCCGAAGGTGTATTTGTCCCACTCTCGCTTGCCTTCCTTGCGCCACTGCTCACCATCGCCGTTGGCGAAGCGGATGCCAGTATCGCTCTTTAGGTCGATGCCTACGGTCACAGGTTCGTCTTCTACGGCAAATGTCAGTGCCTCGCCATTTTGGATGCTCTTTAGTTCCGTTCCTCCAAGACTGAGTTCGTCAGATAGTACCTGTAGGTTTCTGCCAATCACTGGTGTCGGCACAGCCATCACTTGGTTGGTCTCACCGTCAATCTGTACGAATGCCTTGATAGAATTGCCATCGGGCATATTCACATCTGTCACCACAGCCTTGCCCTGCTTCAACAGTTCCTGCTGCTCCTTGGTGAATTTGTCCAATGGGGCATACTTCAAAACAGGATAGAACATCACATCCACGTTTCCATCTGCCATTCTTACCAAGGCGAATCGGGTTCTGCTCTTGATACTGTAACCCTCGTTTACCTCCATGCGAACAGGCAGCACTGGCGATGGGCGACCATTGTTGATGTTATCCAAGGCATGCATCGGAAGGTCTTCAATCATCTCATGGGTGAGTCCAAACTTAGCGAGTGTCTGATATGGCACTTCACGTTCTTCAAATGAGTTTCTTTTCATATTCTGATTATATTTTAAATGATACTTTGCATATAGCCATGCAAAGATAGCCCAAGAGTAATGAATACAAGAAATCCTACGTTCTTCTGCTCAATCTTTTCCGTTTTATTATGATTATATCATCATTTCATACTCTAAATCATACTTTAATCTTATTTTATGTTATACTTTTATAGCATCGACAATCACTCTTGATTTCTTTCCCTAACTTTGCACCATGAAAAGGAAAATAGTGGCATTATGGGTAATTAGTTGTCTGGCGGTATCGAATGCAAAAGCGCAGTTCAATACCGTCAGCGACAACGTATACCGTTACAAAGTCAAGAAAGTGGAGGAGAACTTTCTGTTTCCTGTAAACAATCAGGTAGATTCCGTCACTGCAAATCTACCACAACAGGAAACAGAGTCTGTGGATAGCAAACAAAAACAGTGGATAAGCAGCTATTCAAGCATCACTTATCCACTGAAATCAATCAAAATCACCAGCCCTTATGGCTACCGTCGTGACCCTTTTACAGGTAAACTATCATGGCACAACGGTTTGGATCTTCGTGCGAAGAACGAACCTGCCTATGCCATGATGGATGGTATTGTCGAAAAGGTTGGGTATGACAATCGTTCTGGCAACTATGTCACATTGAGGCATGGCAAGTTTTATATCAGCTATTGTCATTTGTCTTCAATCATAGTTCGTAAAGGAGAATACGTTTATCCTGGTATCATAGTTGGTGTAACTGGCAATACCGGTCGTAGTACTGGCAGCCATCTCCACCTTACATGCAAAAAGGATGGCAAGAGTGTTAATCCTACCATCCTTTTCATTGCTAATAGTTCTCCGTTATAACGAAAACAGACCGACATGAATCTCGTTCACATCGGTCTGTTTTCGTCACTGCCACCTGCTTCTTTTACGTGTTTTTATCACAATTGGTGTATAAGGCATTCCTTCTTGGGTCATTTTCAAGCCCTCGCCATCAAATTGGGTGATTTGAATCTCCGTATCATCCATGATGAGTTCACTTTCATAATAGCATGCCAAAACAGAAAAATAGGTGAAGTCATCAGTTCTCCTGCATATCTTATACCATTGATCAGTCTCACTTTTCTCTATCAGATACGTATTATTGATGACACAGATATTGTCATCTGCCACAATTTCCCATTGCCTTAGTGGTCTGTTCATAAGTCCTGGGATGTTTCTCACATAGCACCAGTCGCCTTCTTTCAAGATGTTCAGATAACCACGCTTGAACAGGATAGGTTTTGTATAATGTTTCCTGTGTGTGACAGGGTCAACCCAATAGCTTTCATTACTCTGTGCATCATCCACATGCCAAATGCCGTCTTTCTCGATTCTTATATTATCTTTTGCTGTTCCAAGATATTTCTTGATAGGATAGAAGTTATCGACAGGATAATATTCATAAAGTTTATATGAGTTCTTAAGATTTTCTAAGCCTTCCTCCCTTTCTTCTTTGTCTCTTTTGGCAAACTCTGCCAACTCCTCATGAGAGTCCACTTTCTCCAGTTGACTGCCGATGTTCTTCTGCACATAATATTGTTCATTCTCATCAATATACAGTCGCGAGTTGCCTTCTCCTTCTTTATACAGATACACCTTATTCGGCTCGTCCCAAGGAATAAACCTATGCTTCCAGCTCAGTCCTGTTCCTACTTGCAGTTCCAAGGTTTTTACCGTCAGATAGGTCTTTTCATCAATGTACTTCGATAGGATGCGAGGGTACAGCTTTTTGCCATCCTCTGTACAGAAATCGATGCCCATCAACTTTACACTTTGTGGCTTATTGGCAAACCACAACCTGTTCTGCAAGTCTATCCATTCTTTCCTACCTACTTTCTTTCTTATATAGCAATAGGCAAAACCATCATTGGTTACTTCTATCTTCTTATATTGGCATTCCAATATCATCTTGCCATCCTTATCCTTGATACCCTTCAGACCTTTATCGTCTTCTACAATCTTATAGCCATAGGTGTCCATAATCATCTGCTGCTGGCGCTCATGGTTGATGATTTTCATCATTTCCTCATCACCGTCCATCAGCACATCCATCCTACAGTTGTGACTATTGACTTGCATACACGCCTCTTGCAGAATGTCTTCCAGAGAAGTACGTCCTTCAAACATGCTCTGCCAGTCTCTATCCACAGATGGCAATCCAAACCGCTTATACAGTCCCACATTGTCCAGTATCACGCAGTATTCTTTACCCTCTGCCACTCGCAATCCACGTCCTACCATCTGCATATACTTAGCCAATGACAGCGTAGGTCTTGCCAATTGAATGAACTCCACATCAGGACAATCGAAGCCCTCCGAGAACAAATCCACACTTACCAACACTTCTATATCATCAGAAGTGGAATTTAGGGAAGAGGAGAGCGAGGACGATTTGAATCTTTCAATAAGCTCTTGTCGCTCAGCAAGCGGTGTCTTGCTCGAAATCGCCACTGCCTTGATGGCATTCTCTCGATAGAACTCTGCTATATGCTCTGCATGCTGAATACTGATAGCATATACGATACCTTTCTTTCCTGGCACATACTCTTTGATGGTAAGGCATAGTCTTTCGAGTGACGGCTTCACATCCATCACCTCGTTCAACTCCTTTTGCTGATAGTCACCATCAGCTCCTCGCTTCTGCAATGAGTCTATCAGCAGCTGGGCAGCACTATCAGGCTTGATGGAGTAATAGTCATACAGGCTCAACCGCCCTTCGGCAATAAACCTTTCCATGTTCCAAGAACATAACAGCATGTCAAACAAATCCGTGAATCCTTTGCCGTTCATTCTATATGGTGTAGCCGTCAGTCCCAACTTCTTCGCTTTCGGATAGGCATTCATTACCTCAGCGTATGTCTCAGCCAACGCATGGTGTGACTCGTCAATCACAATCAGACTCGGCTTTTCCTTTATCTCTCGATAGTGTCTCGACAGCCATTGTATAGATGACACTTGGATTTTCTCTGAGTCCAAGGTTGGGAAGAATCTTGCAAGCGTATCCTTGATTTGTGATACAAGTTCTCTGCGATGGGCAACCACCCATACGTTCTTCTTCAGGAACAACCCCACAATGGCTGCAAGCACATGAGTCTTTCCCGTTCCCGTCGGCATTTGTACCATCACAGAGTCATGGTGTCTAAATGCTTCCTGCACTCTCTTCACCATGTCCGTTTGATAATCAAAAAGCTGAATACCCTTCGTCATTTCAGATTGATTGTCTGTGTTTTTCCCGTGATGCCTGTTACCACAGCGATTCCATTATCACGAATCTCCACCTTCTCATATTTGGCATCAACAATCACTTTTCCTTTTAATGTCATAACACCCCAATGTCTGGGAACTTGTTCAAAGGCGCAATAGGCACCGACAGGTTGCGCTATGCTGTGGTATAGGGGTGGCACGATAACTTTACCATCTACCTTCACACCCCATTTCTTTCCTGCCTGATACAATTCCACATGTCCTGCATCTGACTTCTCACGCAAAAGAAGCATCTCGCTTGCTTCCATTTCCTTCTTTTGCAACATCATCTCATGATAGTATTTCTTGCCAAGGCGAGGCATCACGACATTCAAATCTTCCTTCTCATTCTTTGGATTATTGCATCCTATATAGGTCTTCTTCATATTTGAATCCACCAGGTAGTAGTCCTGCTTGCTGTCCATGACAACAATATTTCGTCCATACAGTTTAGCACATAACCAATATACATGCTCATAATCATTACGCAAAAAGCACACATCCTTACTCTCTATAGAATCCTTACGCATCAAACCATCACCGCCTTCATAATAGTACCATACCTGGCAACCACTTCCTACGGAATAATTATTGTGATATATCAAGTAATGCCCACGGTTCAACAGGTCATATTGTGAAGGGCGATAAGGTAAAGCAAAGTTCTCGTAGGTACGAGACCTAAAGAGACCATTATATTCGACGAACTCCCATTCATTAATAGTGATTACCTTGGGAGCATCCTTCGCATGAATGTCCTCGTCGATGACAACTCTCGCCAAGAGGTCGTAGTAACACACAGTCTTTCTGCGAGGTCGATAGGATAATATATTACCTCGCAAGAACTTCATTTCATAATAGTTGCCTGGTTCTATCACCTGTTCGCCTTGTCGGTTCACTACCGTCATCTTTCCATCTGGCAGCTTGATGATGGCAAAATCATCATTGCAATCCACAAACTCCCGATACAGCAACGACTGCATCAGTTCCTCATGGCTCATCACCATCATCATTTCCGAGTCTGGATTAATCTGAATATCGTCTTGCACCTTCAGGAAAAACTCTCTTTCCTTGGCTGTCTCCTTTTTCTTGCCAACTTTCAGTTTTCCCTCGAACATCGCATTCCAGTTCCATACTTGCGATGGCAACCCAAACACCCGATAGAGTCCCACGTTATCTATAATCACGCAGTTCTTCTTTCCCTTAGCTACTCGCAATCCTCGTCCCACCATCTGCAGATATTTGGCAAGCGACAGCGTTGGTCGAGCCAACTGTACAAATTCCACATCCGGGCAGTCAAATCCCTCCGAGAAGATGTCCACATTCACCAGTACTTGAATGTCACCTTTCTTGAAGGCTTCAATGTCTTGTTGTCTTTCCGATGCAGGTGTCTTCGAGTCTATGGCTATGGCTTTTACGCCATGTTCCTGATATAGTTTTGTGATTTTCTGGGCATGACTGATATTGATAGCATACACGATGCCCTTTCTGTCTTTACCATATTCTTCCAAACTCCGATAGAGCCTATCGATACTCGGCTTTTTATTCAGCAACATATCCATTTCCTTGTTCTGGTAGTCACCATTTGCTCCTCGCTTCTGCAAGGAGTCAATGAGCCGTTGCGTCACACCATCCGATTTGATGCTCACGAAATCGTATGTTGCCAATCTTCCCTTGCTGATAAACTCAGGAACACCCCACGACTGTACCAACACGTCAAACAGGTCAGTGAATCCTTTGCCGTTCAATCGGCAAGGAGTAGCTGTCAGTCCCAGGAACTTAGCTTTCGGGAATCTCTCCCACATTTCCTTATAGGTCTTGGCAAGGGCATGGTGCGCCTCGTCAATCACTATCATTCCCGGCTTTTCCTCTATCTCGTCATAGTGTCTCATCAGCCACTGAATCGACATTGCCTTGACGGATGACAATAGAGAAGAGGTTTTTGATGAGGAATAGGAGTGGAACTTTCTTACGGTTTCGTCTATCTGCGAAACAAGCTCTCTTCTATGGGCTACAATCCATACTTTCTCCATTGGATTGTTGCTTACAAAAGAGTCTATGACTGCTGTTAACAGGTATGTCTTACCTGTTCCCGTTGGCATTTGTGCCATCACGGACCGATGAAGGCGCAACGTCTTCTCAATCCGTTCCTTCATATCCTCTTGGTAATCAAATAGCTTGATTTCCTTCATTATTTAAGGGTCTCGTTGACTTTACTCCAGTCTTTGTTCATCAATTCCTCGATGATGCTATGAATCTTCAAGGCATATTTTGTTCTAGGATGATTACCATACTGTGTTCCTCTCAGAATACCTTCATAGAAGATGGTTACGATGATCTCAGTCTGTTTTCTGTACCTCATATATTCCTGTTCATCATATTCCTTGTTGTGCCAATAGTAGGAACTTGCCCAATAGCGCTTATGGTTATCCAGCATTTCCGTTGCCAGGAAACCATACTTGACGAGTGTTGCCTTCTTGGTCTTCATCAGCTCGTTCATCTTTTTGTGGAACAACAGAAAGGCATTGAATGACATTTCTTCCATGATGGCTTTCCATTCTGCACTCTTTTTCTTGACAAGAGCTTGGTCTGCCTCCACTTTTGCCGTAACTTCATCCTCTTGTTTCATTCGCTCTTCCAGATAGGTGGTGTCCCATTTCCTCCATATCAGTTTCTTGATATATCCATCCAGTTCCAAGGCGAACTTACCTTCTTCTGTCTCTTTGACATGGTATTTCTCTTCCAACAATGGTGTACGCATCTTCTTCGTTATCAGATATACAGTTGATGTAATCCGCAGTCGCTCAGTACCGGCATCTTCTCCTGCTATCACCTTATCACCCAAGATAGAAACGGTTTTCTCCAGTTCTTCCAACTTTTCGTCTGTAAAGAAATCATATTCCTTCAACTTCCTCATCATGCCATAGATTTCAAAATACAAGGCATTACTGAATATGACAAAGTCCATGTCTTTCAGTGTTTTCGTGAAGAAAAATAAATAGGTACTGACTGGGTACATCTCCATATTCTGTGGCATTTCTATTTCCTCAGGTAGCTCCACTCCCGAAGCCTTACCGTCTTCTCTCGCTGTCGATATAATCTCGCCTGTCTCAGGATTTCTGGCATCCAGATAATTGCCGAAGTCAAAGTTCTTGTCTATCTCGTCGATACCAGTCAACTCCTTCAGCAATATCTTCGGCTGCTTGGCATCACTCTTCATGATTTCCTTGAACACGTCCACGCTTGCCATGCACAGATTACCCACGGCAGAGGCAAATGCTACGTTCATCAGCAGATTGCCATGCAGCAGATCATCGAACTTCTCACCATAGATGCGCATGGATATATACCATTCCTTGGGATTACCCTCAAAGCCGATGGTGGAGATATGGATATCCTCAGCCGTATCAGTATGCTGTCCATATAGACTGCTGATGACAGGATATTTCTTCCGGAAATGTTTTTTGATGATCTGTTCGTAATGGTCATAACCGTTCTCTGCAAAGTCCAATACATGCGCCCATCTGCAGCATGCCATGATATATCCGTCATGGTTCAGGAAGTTCATGTTGAAGTACTGGTGCTCGTTGATTCTCACCGTCACCTCCAACTGCTTATGGGTTTTCTTATTGAACGCAAACGTGCCTTCAGACGGAAAATCCAAAGGCACACTGGTTGTGAACACTGGTAAAATTATTGGTGCTTCTCTCATTGTTTCTGTTTCATTATTGGTGTAGTTGATAATTTACAGGAGTGATTTCTCCATGTCGTTTGGCTCACGAGTCACAGCCATCGGCTCTCCCTCAAATGGTGTTTTTGGCATCAAGTCCATCAACTTCTTCTTCATGCCTCGATGGTTTGGGTATTGTCCTGCTGTCTCTTTGATATAGCGGCATACCTCCTGGCGTTTCTCCTCGTTGTTCCATATCTTGACAGCTTCCACCAGGGCTTGATAGCTGTCGAATATCAGTTTTCCGATACGTCTTTTGTATTCGCCTACCAGTTCTTGTATGTCATCACGGTTGATGAGCAGTGGTATATGCTTGCACAGCGCCATGGCGATGGCATACGCTGCATCGGGTCTGTTCTTCTCCTGTATCTGTGGGATGGATTTCTTGTGCCATCGTTCCAGCAGTCGCAGCTGAGCAGTGAAGTCATCATTATCCCTTGGCTCAAAGCTTACTTCCTGCATCAGATATTTGGAGTATTCCTCTTCATAGTCCACGCTCAGCCCTTTCGGAATATAGTTGATTCTCGGTCGCTCCATCTTGGCGCGATACCGTTGCTTCTCCATGGACCGTTTCTGCTGCTCGTCCCATTTTATACGCAGCAGTTTTTCTTCCCTTATCTGGAGTTCTATCTCCCTGAACTCAGGAGTATTCATCACCTCTTTCTTCAGATGCTTCCTGATGACTTTTGTCAGATACCGTCGCCATGCCTCCTTATTCTCTTCGGTAACGAATGGCGGACATTGCTCACCGTAGAAGGTGTGCCATGTGAATGGCTCAAAGTCGAGGTGCCAGAGGAAGTATTTGTGGTGAGTGTTGTTGAATTCCATTAGATATGTTTTTGACAATTATTCGAGATTAGTCACTTAAAAGTGAACAAGTTATCTATATATATAGTATTATTTTGCAACATCGAAAATGATATTATTACCATTGATAAGAATATTTCTTACATAAGACGTGCAACATTTGCAATTTATGTGTTAAGATTAAGAACTGATGATTCCGTGATTGCGTTGCTGCAGAAGTCGGAAGTGAACTCATCAGCATAGCCCAATGATTAGGCTATGTGATGAATTGAAATACTTAATGTGTTGTTTTTAAACACCTAATGCAATAATGGTAATATACTCAACTATCCCAATTTTTCATTTAAGATGTCACACATCTTATTATATAAGGCAAGTTCCAGACCTCTACCACCAGTTCCACTGAAATCCCCTTTAAATGAAAACAAACTCTCAGATTTATCTTTAAGGGCAGATAAGACATTTTTTACCTTATTTATATAAGGCTCATAAAAATAGTCATTGTTTTTCTGTAACCCCTGTCTTATTTCATCATTAAGGTATCTCACATGGATATAGCCCATTAATCGTATCATAGCACCAACCCCGGTTGTTTTGCTGAGAATAGACCGATGCTTCATATATGTTGGCCAATAATCAGAAAAGCATTCCTCAACTACGGTATAAAAGCTAATTAACTCTGAGGCCATATAACGATACTTAGGCTTCCCACTTATTTTTGAGAAATCTACATACCAAATTCCTTGGGGAGAAGACATGTGTCTCATCAAAGCTTCAGCCATACAAGCCTGCGAGACGAATCCTTGACCAGAACCCAACATCTTTATTTTTTGATAGAAAGGAGAATCGGGATTGGTATTCATGAACTTCACAAGATTGTGAGAGATATAAATAAAGTTTTTTTCCTTATCCGTTGAATCCTCAGAATAATTCATACCATATATATCATAATATAAAGAACGACTTACACGTTTTTGGTTGAAATTAACCTCAGCAAATACTTGAGCTTGTTCCCATGTATCAAAATTCATCATAATGGTACAATTGAAACGAAACTTTTCTAAATATTCTTTGACGATTATATCTTCTTCTGTTTTCATAAAACCAGAGACATCCTCATATAGTTTAATCATACTATAAAGTCGATGTTGTCCGTCTACTATATAAAAATCTTGTGGCATAACAAGATCGGGAATATCTCCTATAGAAAAACTAGTATCATCTATGGTAAAAGCCAACAGCATAGCTGTAGGAAAGATGACTGCAACGTTTTGTTTTCGGTAGTCTTTAAGTATTGCAGTACGAATATACTTTTTTAGAGAGTGTAAAATAAACAGATAGCTAAAAAGTAAATTTGAGAAAAGCGTAGCGATTCAACTGAAAGAGTGGTCGTTACGCTTTTGCTTTTGATGTGGAAAAGGTCGTTTGCAGACATCCAAAAGCCACACAACGCAAGAGTTCAGTTACCACATCATTACTGCCGTAATGTGTGAACTTCCAGAATAAGCATCTGTTTTTCTGCGATTTGCGTAATTTTGCGTAGCTGTTGGTAACTCACGGTAAACTAATTTTGTCACCAAAAAAGAAGTGAGTTATGCGAAGTACATTCAAGGTCTTATTCTACGTGAAGAAAGGCAGTGCAAAGCCCAACGGCAACCTGCCACTGATGTGCCGCCTTACGGTGGACGGAGAGATTAAGCAGTTCAGTTGCAAAATGGAAGTTCCACCCCATTTGTGGGATGTGAAGAACAACCGTGCTTCGGGCAAGAGTGCCGAAGCGCAGAGAATCAACCGTGCGGTTGACAAGATTCGGGTGGAGGTGAACCGCCGCTACCAAGAACTGATGCAGACAGACGGATATGTGACCGCTGCCAAACTGAAAGATGCCTATCTCGGTATCGGTATCAAGCAGGAAACCTTGCTGAAACTCTTTGAGCAGCACAATGCGGAGTTTGCAAAGAAAGTCGGACACAGCCGTGCCAAAGGAACATTCCAACGGTACATAACCGTCTGCAAGCATATTCGGGAGTTCCTGCCCCATACATACAAGCGTGAGGATATTCCCCTCAAAGAGTTAAACCTCACGTTCATCAACGACTTCGAGTATTTCCTGCGCACGGTGAAGAAATGCCGCACTAATACCATTTGGGGCTATATGATTGTGTTGAAGCACATCATTTCCATAGCGAGAAATGACGGTCGTCTGCCGTTCAATCCCTTTGCAGGGTATATCAACTCTCCCGAAAGCGTGGACAGGGGGTATATCACGAAAGAGGAGATACACACCATGATGAATACCGAGATGCCCGACAAGACCCACGAGCTTGTGAGGGACCTGTTTCTGTTTTCGGTGTTCACGGGGTTGGCATATTCCGATGTCAAGAACCTCACCACCGACAACCTGCAAACTTTCTTTGACGGTAACTTATGGATTATCACCCGAAGAAAGAAGACCAACACCGAATCGAATATCCGTCTGTTGGACGTTCCCCGAAAGATTATAGAGAAGTATAAGGGGATGGCAAAGGACAATAAGGTTTTCCCCATGCCAAGTAATACGACCTGCAACAAAAAGCTGAAAGCCATAGCCGATTTGTGCGGTATAAAGACACATTTAACATATCATGTCGCAAGACATTCGGCAGCAACTACCATACTGTTATCCAACGGAGTACCCATTGAAACCGTCAGCCGCCTGTTGGGGCATACCAACATAAAGACCACTCAAATCTACGCGAAGATAACCGCCCAAAAGATAAGTCAGGACTTGGAACTGTTGTCCGACAAGTTGGGGGATATGGAGAAAAGCATTTGCAGTGCCATTTGATAACCCATAAAGAAGAATACAGATGAAAGAGAAACGAAGCATCATCACGATGGACGGACAGGGCAACATCGCCCTGCCGACCGATACAGTCTCCATTGCCATGACCGAGTGGGAACTCTGCGAGTTGTTCGGGGTTATCGCCCCAACAATCCGAGCAGGGATAAAGGCTCTTTGTAAAAGCGGTGTTTTGAGGGAATATGAGACAAAGCATACCATCAAACTGTCGGACAAACGCAGCATGGAGGTTTACAGTCTTGAAGCCATCATCGCCCTTGCTTTCCGCATCAACACATTCGGAGCGGAACAGGTTCGCAGAGCCATACTTGAAAGACTGTACTTGCGAAAAGAAAAAACAGGCATCTTCTTTTCGCTGAACATCACTGATACGGCAAATCCGAAATACTTTGCATAGGCGTATTGCCATTCACACATACTCACGCACCCGAAGAAGCATCTGTTTTCAGCTCTGTTTCTTCGGATTTTTTGTTTTTACAGCCCCGAACAGCCCCGAAGTATTTTTTGCTGCGTTCTGCTGTGATTTGCGTATCAACTTATCCGACAGTTGATTATACTTTTGTAGCTGACATTTTTTCAAACTTAAATCATTGGAATATGGAAGCAAACAAAGTAAATGACAGCCACCGACCGCCCACAGATGGCGGCATGGCAAAGGAAGAGTTTATCCGTGTCGGCACAACGCTCTACAAGATTGTGGAGCAGCCAAGACTGAACGGAGGGTATGTAAGGAAGCGCATCGCATGGAACAACGAGACCCTGCGCCAAGACTATGGCAAGGACTACATCGGCAGCGTACCCAAGTATGACGGCTTCTGCACCGTACCCGAACACGTCAGCTATCAGCCTGTAATCGGCAAGTTCCTTAACCTCTACGAGCCGATACCCCACCAACCGCAAGAGGGTGATTTCCCCTCTGTCCGCTCATTGGTGGAACATATCTTCGGGGAGCAATACGAGTTGGGAATGGACTATCTTCAACTGCTCTACCTGCAACCCATTCAGAAGTTGCCCATCCTGCTGTTGGTGTCGGAGGAGCGCAACACAGGCAAAAGTACATTCCTCAATTTTCTGAAAGCCCTGTTTCAGAATAACGTGACATTCAACACCAACGAGGATTTCCGCAGCCAGTTCAATTCCGACTGGGCTGGGAAACTCCTTATCGTGGTGGACGAAGTATTGCTGAGCCGCCGGGAGGACAGCGAGCGGTTGAAGAACCTGAGCACGGCACTATCCTACAAGGTGGAAGCCAAAGGCAAAGACCGTGACGAAATTGCGTTCTTCGCCAAATTCGTGCTGTGTTCAAACAACGAGTACCTGCCTGTCATCATTGATGCAGGTGAAACCCGTTATTGGGTGCGCAAGATAGACCGCTTGCAGTCGGATGATACCGACTTCCTGCAAAAACTGAAAGCGGAGATACCTGCTTTTCTCCACCATTTACAGCATAGGCAGCTATCCACCGAAAAGAAAAGCCGTATGTGGTTCACGCCCTCACTACTGCATACCGAAGCCTTGCAGAAGATTATCCGCAGCAACCGCAACAGATTGGAGATAGAGATGCACGAGCTTATCCTTGACATTATGGAAAGTGTCGGCACGGACACATTCTCGTTCTGCCACAACGACATTCTTCTTTTGCTGGTACATTCGCAGGTAAAGGTGGAGAAGCACCAAGTCAGAAAGGTATTGCAGGAATGTTGGAAACTTACTCCTGCCTCTAACGGGCTTACATATACCACTTACCAATTCAATTACAATCGGGAGTGCCGATATGAGCCGATAAAAAGAGTCGGTCGTTTCTACACCGTCACAAGGGAACAACTTGAATCCCTGTAATACTATTCTTTTTTTGTTGAATTGATGAATAATGATATAACCATACTGATAATAAACAGCATACACTCTCAACAAATTCTCAACAATCGAAAAGAAAAGTTGAGAGGGAAACAGCATCAGTTTGTTGGATTCTCTATTTGTGAGTGGTTTGTTGAGAAGATGTTGAGAATATAAAGCATTAACGTATAGGACAATACATATCTCATTCATCAAATCAACGTTTTTACAGTCATCATCAAATCCATAGAAATTATATCATGAACATCCAAGAAGCAAAACAAATCAAAATTGCGGACTATCTGCAAAGTTTGGGTTATTCGCCCGTAAAGCAACAGGGAAACTGCCTGTGGTATAAATCCCCGTTCCGTCAGGAAACGGAAGCCTCGTTCAAGGTGAACACCGACCGCAACCTGTGGTTCGATTATGGACTGGGAAGAGGTGGTAACATCATCGCACTTGCAGGGGTACTGTACGCATCCGACCATGTGCCTTATCTGCTTGGCAAGATAGCGGAACAGGCACCACACATCCGTCCCATATCTTTCTCTTTTCGCCAGCAGGCATCCGAACCGAGTTTCCAACATTTGGAGGTGGGCGAACTCACCCATCCGGCATTGCTCCGATACTTGCAGGAACGGGGCATAAACATCGCTTTGGCAAAGGCGCAATGTAAAGAGCTCCACTTCACCCATAACGGCAAGCCCTATTTCGCCATCGGTTTTCCGAATGTGGCGGGAGGATTTGAAGTGCGTAACCGTTTTTTCAAAGGCTGTGTCGCACCCAAAGACATCAGCCATATTCGGCAACAGGGAGAAGCGAGAGAGAAATGCCTTGTATTCGAGGGCATGATGGACTATCTTTCATTCCTCACGTTGCGGAAGAGGAACTGCTCGAACTTGCCCGACCTTGACAGGCAGGATTACGTCATCCTCAATTCGACCGCCAATGTTTCCAAAGCTATAGATGTGCTGCACGGGTATGGACGTATCCACTGCATGCTCGACAATGACGAGGCGGGAAGAAAGGCGTATCGGGAATTGGAAAGGAAGTTCGCCGGACGCATCCGCGACTTCTCCGACAACTACAAAGGGCATAAAGACCTGAACGATTACCTGCGTGGAATCCGGCAGAAATTAGCCGTTAGTCCACCGCCAAGAACTATCGTAAAACCCAAGAAGAAAGGGTTGGGATTATGACATCCCGAATGAGAAAAACGGGAGATGCCCGAAACTCATTCCTTAAGGATTGGGAGGTAGCAAGTTTGTGTTTCGGGTGTACCGAAACCGCTTGCCACCCACCATCCAAATTGCAGGAGGTGGCATCCCGTCGGTCTATACAGTTGAATCAGTAACCGAATTAAAAGGAATAAAATATGGAACAGACAAAGGAACACAAGGAACGCAACAAGGGAGGTCGCCCCAAGAAGGAAGCAACCGAGAAACTGAAATACCGTATCGCAGTGAAAATGACGGCAGCCGACTACTTCCGCCTGCTGACACGATCGCATGAGGCGGGCGTATCACCAAGCGAGTACATGAGGGAATGTTTCCGTAACGGTCATGTGAAAGAACGGCTGTCGGAGGAACATGCCGGATACATCCGCCAACTCTGCGGCATGGCTAACAATCTCAACCAGCTTGCGCGTAAGGCAAACGCCGGAGGCTTCCACGATGAACGGTGGGACTGCAAGGTGGCAGTGGCAAGGATTCATGAACTTATAACCAAGATAGGGATATGATGGCGAAAATCGTAAAAGGAAGCGACTTCAAGGGTGTGGTGGATTACATCATCGACAAGAAGAAGGATACGCAGATAGTAGCAAGCGAAGGCTTGTTTATGGAAAATCTGGAAACTATCGCCATGAGTTTCAATGCCCAGTCACGGATGAACGATAAGGTGACAAAACCTGTCGGACATATCGCGTTGAGTTTTTCCAAAGAGGATGAGTTACGGCTGACGAACCGTATCATGGCAGGCATCGCGCTTGAATATATGGAACGGATGGGAATCAAGAATACGCAGTTCTTCATCGCCCAGCATTTCGACAAGGAGCATCCGCACGTGCATATTGCTTTCAACCGCATAGACAACAACGGCAATACCATATCGGACAGGCACGAGCGTCTGCGCAGTACCCGCATCTGCAAGGAATTGACCTTGAAATACGGCTTGCATATGGCTGGCGGAAAGGACAATGTCAAACGCAACCGCCTGAAAGAGCCAGACAGGACGAAATATGCGCTTTACGACATCATCAAAATGGAAGTCGGCAGATGCGGCAACTGGAACGTGCTTATCGCCAACCTGAAACGGCAGGGAGTGGAAGTACATTTCAAGCATAAGGGGCAGACCAGCGAGGTGCAGGGTGTTGTATTCTCCATGAATGGCTACCATTTCAACGGCTCCAAAGTGGACAGGCGTTTCAGTTATTCCAAGATTGACGCGGCTTTGCAGCACAACAGATGCAGGGAACGTATGGGAATAACAGCCGGAATATATGAAACGGCTACACCAAGCGCACCGTCCGGCACGGCACAAAGCGAGTTGTTCAACGGCTCTTGGGGATTGCTAAAAAGCAGTGGCTCATCTTATAACGCTGCTGATGCGGAAGCCAATCAGGAAATGGTGGATATACTTCGCAGAAGGAAGAAAGTTAAGCGCAAGAGAGGTGTTGGGTTCTAATATTCTGTACTAATCCAATTCTCACGACACTTGCGCTCTATATTCATTCGGAGTGTAACCTACCTCTTTCTTGAACAGTCGGGTAAAATGTTGCGGGTACTGAAAACCGAGATTATAGGCGATTTCATTAACGGTGTCGTCTGTAGATGCAAGTTCCGTCTTGGCTATTTCAATAGACTTGTCATGAATGAAATGCAGGGCGGTTGAACCTGTTTCTTTTTTCAATAAATCACTGAAATAGTTGGGCGAGAGGCAGAGCTTGTCTGCACAATACTGTACAGTGGGCAAGCCTATCCGTTTAGCAGCCCCATCATGGAAGTATTCGTCAAGCAACCGCTCAAATCTTGCGAGGATGTCTCGGTTTTGGTTGTCGCGTGTGATGAACTGACGGTCATAGAAACGTGTGCAGTAATCAAGGAACGTCTTGATGCTGTCTGTGATGAGGTTCTTGCTGTGACGGTGTATCGGATGGTTCAATTCATATTGAATCTTGTGGAAGCAATCCATGATGATTTGCCGTTCTTCCACACTAAGGTGCAATGCCTCGTTTGTCTCGTAGGAAAAGAACGAATATTCACGCATTATCCGCCCGAGAGGTGTATTCCGCAGCAGGTCGGGATGGAACATAAGCAGGTAGCCATCTGGTTGGAACTGCATGCCGTCATCTTCCGCACCGAACACCTGTCCGGGCGCGATAAATATCAGTGTGCATAATTATTCCTAAGTCTGTGAAACCGGAACGCATGAAGCAGAATCTCGACATATTAGACTTCACCCTGTCGGCCGACGACATGGCACGGATAAAGACGCTGGATACCGACAAGCCTTTCTTACTCGGCTCGCACGAAGATCCAGAAATCGTAAAATGGTTCATGCAGTACAAAAACGCCTGAACATCAACAACCATATTTCGATAGCCGCTATCGACTATATTAAGAAGTTATTCGTATATGCCTTTATTGTAATCCGTCATGTACTGAGTAAATGTTTTGCCTGTTTGCTGTTTGAAGAAGCGCATGAGATGGCTCGGATCAGAGAAATTGAAATCATCCGCCATTTCACTGACAGTGCGGTTGGAGAATAGCAATTCGTTCTTCAGTTCCTCAAGCAGACGTTGTTTTATCAAATGGGTAGCTGATACTCCGAATTGGGCTTTTACTGAGTTATTGAGTGTGATGCGACTGACATGAAGCATGTCTGCATATTCCTGCACCCGCTGGTGGGTGCGGATATTCTGTTCCAACAAGTCCTTGAACCGAAAAGCGAAATTGTTTTTAGCAATTTCAGCGGGCAAGCAATAGGCGGCAGCGTATGTACGATTGATAATCAGCAAAAGATAATATAGTAAGGAAACAATGATATTGTACGTATCGGACACTGGATTCATCAGCTCATACTTAATCTTTCCGAGCAGCCGCATATATTCCTTCATTTCGTCATGTGTGGCATTGATGTAAGGCGGCGTATCTGTCTGGTAACAATACAAAAGGCGAAAAACGAAGAACTTGTCGGCGATAAAAGTACGCATGAAATCTTCGCGGAATATAAGGAACGTGTAATCCAACGCCGTCTCATCTACATGCCACTCTTGTTGCTGATGGGGTGAAAGCAGGAGAACCATGCCGTCGCGCAGTTCAATCTTGCGGAAGTTCAGTAGCAAATATCCGTTTGCCTTACGGAAAAAGTAGAAGCTGAAGAAGTCTGTCTTAAACCGCTTGTTTTCTGTCAGCACAAGTCCGATGTCCTTGTTTATGGCAGTATTGATGTAAAAATCCACGCCGCAGCGTGTCTTGTTGAACGGTACGCTGACCAGTCGATCAGGGTTGATTATCTCGTCCATATCCTTGTCGTTTTTGCAAAGATAATAATTTCATTTATCAAAATGGCATAATTACCGTTTTTTCAGGCATAGATGTTTCGCCGGATTCTTCCGAACTTTGCACCCGTAATCAATAACAAGACATATAGTCATGAAAAAGACATCCACAGTACAATTGGTGCGCAATGCCACCTTGAAAATCAGGTATGCGGGACACACCATGCTAATTGACCCCGTTTTAGCCGACAAAGGCACTTTGATATCGGCCCTCGGTGTGAATAAAACACCGAGGGTACACCTCACCATTCCTATTCAGGATATTATTGGAGGCGTGGACATGGTGCTCCTGACCCACAATCACATCGACCATTACGAGCCGAGTGTCCCCACACATTTGCCCAAAGAAATTCCTTTCTACGTTCAGCCCCAGGACGCGGACGCCATCAGAAACGACGGATTTACAAATGTGATACCCATCGAAGAAATAAAAACAATAGACGGCATATCCATTTACCGCACGACCGGACATCATGGTTTCGGGCAGATCGGGCAGATGATGGGACCTGTATCAGGTTATGTGCTAAAAGCCGAGGGCTTCCCGACCGTTTATATAATGGGTGACTGCCGATGGGAAGCATGTATCCGAGACACCGTGGAACGGTTCAATCCTGACTATATCGTGGTAAACTCCGGAGGTGCAATCTTTCCCGAATTTTCCAAAACGGACGGTCCTATCATCCCCGACGAGAACGAAGTGATGCAGATACTTGACGAATTGCCTTCGCATATCAAGCTGATAGCCGTACACATGGATGCCATCGACCATTGCCAGACCACCCGTGCAATTCTGCGCAATGAGGCAACGCATCACGAAGCCGACATGAGCCGGCTGATTATCCCGGAGGACGGAGAAACAGTTGTGTTATGAGTGTCTGCATTAAATCCCTGATAAAAAACATGAACATAGTGGTAGGGTGCACTATAGGATGCCCTTACTGCTATGCCCGTAACAACTGCCGCCGTTTCCACATTACCGACGACTTTTCCGTGCCTGAATACATGGAACGAAAACTGCGCATCATCGATACGTCCCGTCCTCATGTGTGGCTCATGACAGGAATGAGCGATTTCTCCGATTGGAAGCCTGAATGGAACGCAGAAATTTTCGAGCGGATCAGCAGCAATCCCCAGCACGCCTATATCTTTCTGACGAAGCGCCCTGACAAAATCAGTTTCTCCTCTGACGACGAGAACGTATGGATGGGCGTGACCGTCACGCGCAGTTCCGAGAAAAGGAGGATTGATGATTTGAAAAAGAATATCAAAGCACGACACTACCATGTCACGTTTGAACCTCTCTTCGATGATATCGGCGAGATTGATTTCGAGGGAATTGACTGGATTGTCATAGGCACAGAGACCGGAAACCGAAAAGGAAAGTCATATTCGCGCCCCGAATGGGTGCTTAGCATTGCAGAACAGGCAAAGGCTCATGGCATACCGGTGTTCATGAAAGAGGATTTGCTGCCGATTATGGGCGACGAAAGAATGATTCAGGAATTGCCGGAACAATTTACCAGACGAATACAATGAATATGGATACAATAAAGGAAATAGATGTAAAGAGTGTAATGACCAAATCCTCTCTGCCGGTGGGAGGATATTCGGTCAACCCTTATGTAGGGTGTCCCCACGCCTGCAGGTATTGCTACGCATCGTTCATGAAACGGTTCACCGGGCACACCGAGCCGTGGGGTACGTTTTTAGATGTAAAAAACTGGAAGCCGATAACGAATCCTCATAAATACGACGGTGAACGTGTTGTAATAGGGTCTGTGACGGACGGTTACAATCCGTATGAAGAAGAATTCCACCGTACCCGAAGGCTGCTCGAAGAGCTGCGAGGAAGCGATGCCGAGATTATGATATGCACAAAGTCCGATCTTGTCCTTCGCGATCTCGACCTGTTGAAGAGTTTTCCCAAAGTGACTGTGTCATGGTCTGTCAATACGCTCGACGAGCAGTTCTGCGCAGATATGGACAACGCCGTAAGCATTGAACGCCGTCTGAAAGCGATGCGTCAGACATACGAGGCAGGTATCCGCACCGTATGCTTCGTCTCGCCCATATTCCCCAGAATAACAGACGTGAAGGCAATAATAGAGGAGGTAAAAGATTATGCTGATTTAATCTGGCTTGAAAACCTGAATTTACGCGGGCAGTTCAAAGGCGGGATAATGACGTATATCCGTGAGAAGTATCCTGACCTCATACCGCTTTACGAGGAAATTTACAATAAAAAAAGGCTTGAATACTGGCAGGCATTGGAGCAGGACATTTCAAATTACGCCAAGGAGCAGGGCTTCCCGTATCGTATAAACGATCTGCCATACGGACGCTCGGAAAAAGGCAAACCTGTCATCGTAAACTACTTCTACCACGAAAAAATACGATTGACAAAATGAGGCTATGCCGGACTGATGCAGAAAAGTTGTAGCGCGGATAAAAGCACCATGTATGTGGATAATATCCGGCAATCTTCCGAGCGTATGCGGGAGATGCTCAACACGCTGCTGGATTTCTTCCGTCTGGACAACGGCAAGGAGCAACCCAACCTTTCCCCTTGCAGGATTTCCGCAATCACGCATATTCTTGAAACGGAGTTCATGCCCATTGCCATGAACAAGGGGCTGACTTTGATAGTGGAGAGCCACACCGATGCGGTGGTTTTGACCGACAAGGAACGTATCCTGCAAATCGGCAACAACTTGTTGTCAAACGCCATCAAGTTCACGGATAACGGTAGTGTATCATTGGCAGCGGATTATGATAACGGTTTGCTGAAACTTATCGTTGAAGATACCGGTACGGGCATGACCGAAGATGAGCAACAACGAGTATTCGGTGCATTTGAACGTCTTTCAAATGCCGCCGCAAAAGACGGCTTCGGATTAGGATTGTCCATCGTGCAGCGTATTGTGGCGATGCTCGGTGGAACTATACGCTTGGAAAGCGAGAAAGGCAAAGGGAGCCGCTTCACGGTGGAAATTCCCATGCAGACAGCCGAGGAACTGCCGGAACAGACAATTCAAGCGCAAATGCGCCATAATCATATCTGCCATGATGTGATTGCCATCGACAATGACGAGGTACTTCTCCTTATGTTGAAAGAAATGTATGCCCATGAAGGGATGCACTGCGATACCTGTACCAATGTTTCGGTACTGATGGAGCTGATACGAAAAAAGGAATACAGCCTGCTTCTGACGGATCTGAATATGCCTGAGATAAGCGGTTTTGAACTGCTGGAACTGTTGCGCTCATCCAATGTAGGCAACTCGAAGAGTATTCCCATAGTCGTGACAACCGCTTCGGGCAGTTGCAGCAAGGAGGAACTTATAGGGCGTGGATTTGCCGGATGCCTGTTCAAGCCGTTCTCCATATCCGAACTGATGGAGATTACGGATAAATGCGCATTAAGCAGCATATTGGATGAAAAGCCGGATTTTTCCACTCTGCTATCTTATGGCAATGAATCCGTCATGCTGGACAAACTGATAGCGGAAACCGAAAAGGAAATGCAGGCGGTCAAGGATGCAGAACAGCGTAAAGACCTCCAAGAACTGGACACACTTACACACCATCTGCGAAGTTCATGGCAGATTCTCCGTGCCGACCAGCCATTGAGGGAACTTTACGCCCAACTTCATGGAAGTGCCACTCCAGATGACGAAGCGATATGCAAAGCGGTGACCGGCTGTGCTGGATAAAGGTGCTGAAATTATCCGGCAGGCAAAAGAAGAAAGGAAAAATACGAAAATGGATAAAACAAGAATCATCGTGGTGGAGGACAATATCGTGTATTGCGAGTTTGTCTGCAACCTGCTGGCACGGGAAGGATTCCGTACCGTGCAGG
>ENA-ORNF01000027-ORNF01000027.1-human-gut-metagenome-genome-assembly--contig:-NODE-27-length-125301-cov-5.709572_pt1 | contig 125301 bp, 136 predicted proteins | sample MGYA00242110_ERZ509012 | MGnify/ENA primary metagenome ERZ509012 (study PRJEB26280, sample SAMEA2338714) | human gut metagenome | biome: human gut; feature: human-associated habitat; material: faeces... | reverse complement strand
AGTTCAGACATTGTTTGTAAACCTTTAAGAAAATTGGAGAGTGGAAAAACGGACACTCTCCGTGCGGATAATGTTGTGTGTTTATGCAAGAATTTTTAAAGGAAAGAGCGAAGCGAATAGCCAAGCCTCCGCCCAAGACAATTAAGTATTTAGGAGTTTATATGCTTTATGACTTTACAGAGATTTTTAGAATTTGATTTAAAATCGCAACGATATTGGCGGATTTGAGTGACTTCATTTTTTTTGTTGCGAATTTCTTTGTTTTCACCGTAAACGTAGCCGAACATATTGGTATTGTTGATGTTAGCGAATTTTAACTTCAATCTTTTTCGCTCACGATAGATAGTTTTTATTGCAGAAAGACCTTTTATGTTTTCTGTTTTAAAGATTTTTCCGTCGGAAGTTCTTTTTTGGATTAAGGTAACGACGGAGCGTTTGCAGATTGGGCAGATACCGTGTAGTAATTTTCGAGCCGTAAAGCCTTTGATGTCACCTAATAGCCACAAATCAAATTGAGATATTGGAAATTTCTTGCAACAAAACAAAGGCACGAAAAATACTCCTTTAAAAAAAGGACACATCTGTAGCGGGTACATCAATAAGCAGAGGTCGCAAAGTTTCCCGTTGCTTTTCAGCACCGACAATATACTTATTTACCACGGATAAAGTTATGCCTAACAGTAACCGCTACCGAATAGAATTATGCAATATTTTTTTCGAGTCGTAAAGCCTTTGGATTTTTTAAAATTTTTTTTAAAATCTGAAAATTAAATCGTGACATGAATTTCAGACCGATAAAATTCAACTTAATATTTAAACATATAAGGATTTTCTTAACATTTTATTTTCAAGTTGTTTATGGTCAAAACACTTGCTATTGTTGACATTAAGCCGTAAGGGTAAAGTAGGGGTAAACTTAACATTTCAAAAATTTCCGCACCACCCGAAGATAAACACCACAATTTGATAAATTTCCGCATTAGTTTTTTTATTTTGAAAACTTTTTTTGATTTTCACTTTTGCTTTTTTATCTGATTTTCCAAAAAACCGAAAAATATTTTTCAAAAAATGATTAAAAAAAATTTTTTTCTGCAAAAAGATATTATACTATACGTAGTATAGTATAATATACTTTTCTTTTCTATACTATACTTTTCTTTTCTATACTATACTTTTCTTTTCTTTTCTTTTCTTGCATTGCACTGCATAAATTTTGCATAGCATTTTTTTATGCACTGCATATTTTTTTTTAATGCACCGCATATGCACTGCATAGATTTTTTCAATGCATTGCAAATGCATTGTATATGCACTGTATATGCAACGCATAATTTTGCATAAAGAGATATAAGCAGAAATGACATTATTGCTTAAATAGCGAGTGTTTTGTGTATAAATTTTTTCATATTTTTGTAGTTGATATTTTGGGTATTTTGAGAATGTTTCCCATAATCGGGGCTTTTCATATACCAAAGTGTTACACCGTTTTTTCGAGCGATTGCATTGAGTCGGTTATAATATTTCCAATCTGACGGTTTTTCAATTATGAGAATTACAGCGGGTTTTTTGCCTGTCATTTCAGCGTAATATTTTGCCTGACCGAAACTTTCCGCCCATTTAGGGGCAAAGTCAAACTCAACAGCATAATTCTTTGTTACACAATCCACCCGAGTTTTATCTTTCAGTCTGTATTCTTTAGCCCCATTCCATTTTCCGCACCATTGATTTTGATAATATTTTTCAGGATAGTAATGTTTTGCCCAACTTTTGGGAGCAAATAAAAGGATAAGAAATAATAGTACGAATATTTTTTTAATCATTTTTTCTTGCTTTATAACAGTGTCTTTTTATTTTCATTATTTTTTTGAATATTTTTTTAGAAATTTTTCATCATAGAGTTCTTTGTATTCTTTATAAAGTTTTTGGTGACTTTCGTTTAATTCTTCATATTTTTTGTACCAAAATCGTCCGCATTGTTGAGCATAAATATACATTCCAATGAAATAGAGAATGCCAAAAATTGAAAAAATGATTAGTTCCGGAAGTGATATATACATATTTCCTCGCTTATTTTACAAACCCGTCATACAAAACTTTTATCAGATCGTCACCATCCGAACCGCCGAAAAGTTCGATTTTAACTTTAATATTTTTTTTGAAATCAGGTTCTTTCAAGAGGATATATTTTGCGTATGTGTTTAACAATCTTTCAACAATTTCAGAGTCATTACAAGTCGGGTCATTTTTCCAAACTAAAAAATCCAAATAGTATTTTTCGTTATCACATATTATTCTGCAATCATAGAAAAATTTTTCGTCCGCATTTGTTTGTGAATTTCTGTGATTTTCATTTTTCAGATTTTCAATTCTTTGGCTAAGAATATCCATATTTGTAACTTTATAAGACTGCTTCCAAAAATTATCATTTGCAAACACACTTGTTTCAAACAATAATAAAGCAGAAATTAAAAGAAAAATTTTCATTATTTATCCTTAACATAAACAACGCATTTCTTTTAATATACAAAATTTTGTAACAATTTACAAGCCATTAAACAATTCGCCGACAGAGGAGTTTAGATTAGTTGCGATATTTTGATAAGTTGTCAATTTTGCTTGATTAGTTCCACGCTCGACCCGACCGATATAATTAGCGGAAAGACTGCACAATTCGGCGAGTTGTTCTTGCGTAAGTTTAAGTTTCAATCTTTTTTCTTTTATCCTAATTCCGACAGTTTTAATGATATTCATAACGTCATTTTAAAGCATTTTACAAGATATTTAAGTACCTGTTAGGTTGTGGACAAGGTTCTCAGATTGGGCTATCATTCAACAAATATAGTCTGTTTGGAGTAATAATGTTAGAAATTTTAGCAAATCTCGAGAAACGTGCGAGAGAATATTTCTCGAATGTTTTAAATATCGTATTACTTGTATGCATTGCAAACACTGTTTTTTCAGTTCTTGCATTCTGTCAGGCAATCGAAAACAAAAATGAAATCAGAAAAATTGAAAAATCGGCAGAAAATTCACACAACTTAATCAAAAAGAAAATCGACCACAGGTATTTTAATTTGACAAAGTCAGCAGAAGAAATACACGGAGTAAAAATCAATACACTCAATGGTGAGTTAAAATAATTTAATTAACAAACCAATCAAAATTCACGTCAAATTTTTCGATAATTTTGAGGATAATGTTAATATCGGGCTTTTTCCGATTTAAACAATAATCAACAAAATCATCTTCTGAAATTTCCAAAATTTCCGCCGCTTCCGAAAGTGACAAATCATTTTCGGTTTGCAATTTATTTATTTTTCCGCCGAAATTTTTCAACGTAATTTTTTTATCTTCATCTCTGACTTTCAATGTCGGCTGAGCCAAAAACATCTCACCCTCACCCGTTAAAAGCCAATTAAGATTTACATTGTGAACCCTTGCCATTTTTTCCAATATTTCAAAAGCAGGTCTGCGTTGACCTCTTTCATAATTGGCATATACAGGTTGCGATAAATCAATAGAGCGAGCAAAAGCACTTGCATTACTTGTAATGCTTTTTCTCATTGTTATTAATCTATCTTCAAAATTTTCTTCTAACATTGTAACACTCTCTTAATAATCATATCGTTTTGAATTGACTTTTCATTTCATATTGATATGATTATAGTATGCCATTTTGATATTTTTATCATACCTCAGACGGGGTAATTCGTCCAGTGGGGCATATTTAAAGTGCAAATTTTACAAAAGGAGAAAAATTTGAGAACAGCAAATATCAAATTTTTAGCAGAACCCGACGTAGCGACCGCTTTTGACATAGAGCGAATCCGAATCGGTTTTCGCAACAAAACAGAATTGTTTGAAAATTTTATGAAAGATTTTATCAACAATCCTGAACATTACAAAGAACGTTTTAACAAATAGAAAGCAAAAAATGCCAAAAACAAGCGATTGCGAAATTCCATATTTCCAACACGATTTTTTTGCCTATGAGGACAAAAAAATCAAAAAACTCACCGCAAAATGGGGCGATGAGGGTTACGGTTTGTTTTGGAGAATTGTGGAATTTTTGCACAGAGAAGAATTGCAAATCGGAGAAGAATATTTGATTGCAGGCGGAGAAAAGGAAGAAAAGGTTAAATCCATTCTGAACGACTTTGACCTTTTCAGAATTGACAACGGTTATTATGTTTCAGACCGAATTATCAGAAACATCGAACTTATTGAAGAAAAGAAAGCCGCCAAAAAAGATGCAGCACAAACACGTTGGATAATTTCAGCGTATTGCAAGCAATACAAAGAAATTTTCGGAGACGAATTGACCCTTTCGCAACGAGAGAAATCGAAAATTATCGAACTCTCAAAATCCATTCCGGATTTAAAGGACAAATTTGCAAACATTTTTTATACAGCAAAATGTTTGCCTAAATTCGATAAAGGTGTAGTTGCAAATTCAAGTTGGTTGCTTTCAAAAGATAACCTCTTGGACGTGTTAAACGGAAAATACGGCACACTAAAAAGCAAACCAACCCCAAAAATCAAACAAGAAGAATTTGTTGACGAACTCGACTCAATCGGAACAAAAACAGAAGCGATTGATTATATCAGAAAAAATAATCTCTCAAGCAGAAACCCTGTCTGTAAAAAACTTTTGAGGGAATTTGAACTTGACGAAAGTGAGGTTTTTTATGACGAAAAATCCGCCTAAGTCGGACGAGATAAAAATCAAACCTTTAACAGAGGGCGAATTTATCTCAAAGCATTTGTTGAATTTTATCGCAAAAGGAAAGAACAAGAAGAAAAAATGAAAACCTATCAATCAGAGCGTGAATATCTCAAAGAAAATCCGAGCGGAATTTTCGTATGCCCGATTTGCGGAATGATTACTAATTCCGAGGATAATTGCGACTTTTGCGGAACAAGAGCAGACGGGCTTTTCGGCACGTTCGGAAAGGGATTTATTTTTCAAATTGGCGAAGAAAAAAAAGAAATTTTTATGCCAATCGAACAACTCAAGAAAGGTCAAGAAAATGGTTAGAAATTCTTACAATACAATCCTTGCGGAAAATTGCAAGGTCATAAAAATTGATTACCAAAACGTTCAGCAACCGAGCGGATATTTCAAAACTTGTTTTTATTGCCCGAGTTATCTAAAGAAAGACGGCAGAATGTTTATCGTATGGGGCAAAACGAAGTTCAAAGTCGGAGACATAATATCTTGTCGAGGGCGACTGAAGGGAGATGTTTTTATCGTGCAAACCCTAAAGATTGTAAAATCCGCCCCGAATGTTGCTGAACCCGATTACGACACCGCCGCTGTTGCGAATTTAAAACAAAATATATCGAATTTTTAACGTACACTATTGTTCCCCCGTGGGGAAAATGATTTCCCCACATTTTTTTAAAGGTTAAAAAAAATGAAAGAAAAACTTGAAAAAATTATAAACCACTACGGATATAACCACCAAAAGATAAAACTTGTCGAGGAATGCTCCGAACTCATCAGAGCGATTGCGACCGAGGACGAGCAAAATATGCTTGAAGAAATGGCGGACGTATCGGTTGTGATTGATGAAATCACATATCATTTTCCAAAAATGCGTGAGAAATTTGAAAAGATTAAATCTGAAAAAATTGACCGCACGATTGCGAGGTTAAAATGATTGATTTTAACCAAACAGAACTTCAGATTTTATTTGAGATAAAGCGTGAAACGTCTTTTGAAGACATTGCAAAAAAATTAAGCGTTGCGACAGTTACATTGACGAATTATATGCAAAAAATTTACGCTAAAACTGCTGACGTTATTAATTATAGCGGTTTTAGAAAGTATGTAAAACTCAGAGATGTTCTTCAAAGCGAAGACGGCAAAAAGATTTTTCCGTTTGAAGAATATGCAAAATTTTTAAAAGAAGATTTAAAAAAAGATAACGAGGAAAAAGAAAACGTTATCGAACTCAAACCGAAAAAAAATGAGGACAAAAAGTATTCAAATCGTCTGACCAAAAGGGAAAAGGAAGTGCTGTTTTCGTTGATTAAAACGGTTAATTACTCAGAAACCGCAAAAGAACTTTGTCTTTCACTAACAACACTCAAAACACACACAACAACTATTTTCTCAAAGTTACAGGTCAATTCTTTTCCAGAATTGGTGAAATATTTTTATACGAAATTGGATAAAAAGGTTGAGTTTGTTGAGATTTCAAAACTCCGCCGTAAGTATGAAGTTGAGATTTTTTCTCACAAAAGTTCGATTGCCGAAATTGAAACAAAAATCAAGGTCTTAGACGAACTCGAAAAAGAATTTATTAATGAAAAAGCATAGGTACGAAAGGAGTAAAAATGCAACAAGAAGCGTTAACTTTTCAAGAATTAATGAGCCAAATTCCGTCCATTGATTCGCAGGACAGAGCAAAAAGTTTAGACAAAACTATTGAAACGGAATACAAAAATTTGATGAGGAAGATAACAGAATACGGAGCAAAAGGCGAACTGAATATCAAAGTCGTATTCACACCGCAAAAAGATACAAAAAGCGGCTTAACAATCGAGGCGACCGTGACAGCAAAAGCCCCGAAAGGTAAGCCAAAAGTCAATTTCTATCGTGGACAAGACGGGGTATATTTAGGCGAACCGTCCAATCTTTCCCTTTTCAAAAAGGAAGAAATAATCGACTTTAAAAACAAACAAGCAAACGACAACTAACAACAGAAAGGATTAAACAATGTCAGATTTAAAAGAAAAAGTAACTGAGTTTATTTCAACAATCGCTCCAAAAAGAAAAGAAACTCTCCAACACCCCGTGGCAGGAAGATACAACAATGAATCAATCCAAAATTATCTTTATATTGACCGCAACCAAAGTTACGAAGAAATGAAAGATTTTACAGAAGGTCACGCTTGGAAAGTTTCAACCGCAACAAATTTTGCAAAACTTATTAAAGAAGAACTCAAACGTCGAAATAATGCGACAGGAGCAGGGGCAACCGTAAAATTAACTACACAAGGCGGTTTGTTTGTTGCAAACGATGAGTTTAATCGTGGAAAAAACGAATTTGAACGTGCAAATTCTCAACAATGGTTGTGGTTAAAAAAAGGTATCAATAAAACATTTACCCATAACGAATTTTTAGAGTGGTTTAGAGGATTGAAACCTTCTATCATTAATTTTGAAGATTATTTCAAACAGTTTGCACAACTTAGAATTATTGGTATGAGTGAACTTTGCAAAAATCCGTATTTTACGAATAATGAGCAACAACAAGGTTATAGAGTAACATATAAAATTGAAAATTGCGTAAACGAATCGGAAGATTTTTTGCCGAGTGTATTTATGGTTACAATGCCCTACGAAAAAGGGAACGACAAAATGTATTCCCAACCGATTGAACTTTTGTACGCAAACAATGACGGAGAACTCGAAATTTCTGTTTTCGCACCCGACTACGAAGCAACTGAAGAACAGGCGATTTTAGACGAGGCTAATGCTTTACAGGAAATGTTAAAAGAGCAAACAGACTTACTTGTTCTTCCCGATTTTTATTGATTATAGGGGCGAAAGCCCCTATTTAAAGGATTAATATGAAAAAGAAAAATAATCAAATTTCTGTAAAATCGTTGGCAGAGATGTACGGATATCACGAAGTTACAATGCATAGATACCTTCAACGAGCAGAGTTTTCGGAATTTTTGTACAAACCCGACGGCAGACAAGTCAGAGTAGTTTTCACTTCGGATTTTAAAAATCGATTTGAAAAGTTTTTATCCAAACTCCGAGGTCGAGCAAAATGGCAGAAAAATAAAGAGATATAAAAAATGAAAGAAAAATTTGAAAATATTAAGTTTAAATCATCAACTCTCGATGTGATACAAAAAGCAAATGAAATTATCGAAGAATATCAAGCAGACGGTTTTGATTTAACGCTCAGACAACTATATTATCAATTCGTCTCGAGAGATTTAATTCCAAATTCACAAAAATCTTATAACAGATTGGGCGACATAATCAGTAACGCAAGATTAAATGGCGATATTGATTGGGGTGCAATCAAAGATAGAACAAGACAACTAAAAGAAAATCTCCATTTTGACAATCCGTCTGACGCAATAGAAAATATCGCAGGCTGGTACAAAATAGACACAAGAGCAGACCAAGACACGCACATTGAATGTTGGGTCGAAAAAGAAGCCCTTGTCGGTGTAGTAGAAAGAGCGTGCAGAAAACTTGATATTCCTTTTTTCGCTTGTCGTGGTTACGTTTCACAAACCGCAATGTACGAAGCGGCTAAACGATTTCAAGATATTAGCGATTACGACTATAAAAATATTGTCATTTTGCACTTAGGCGACCACGACCCAAGCGGAATTGATATGACAAGAGATATAGCAGAACGCTTAAATCTAACCTTTGGCACTCCCGTAGAAATAAAAAGAATTGCGTTAAATATGTCGCAAATTGATGAATATAATCCGCCACCGAACCCTGCAAAGTTGACGGATAGCCGAGTTGGCGGATATTTAAAAAAATACGGGCGACAATCGTGGGAACTTGATGCTCTTGACCCGAAAACAATAACTACGCTAATCGAAAAAGAATCAAACAAATATACAGATATCGCAAAACGAAATCGCTTGATTTCCAAATTAAACCAACAAAAAAATCTCTTAATTAAGTGTAGCGAAAATTGGGAAGATATTACCGAATATCTTACAAATCAAGAATAGCAAGCAAAGGACGGTAATAATGACAGATAAAATTATAATTGGCGACATAGACGTAACCGAATGCAATTTTAGATTAGAGCGTGATAATCAACAAAAGTGTGAGTGTTGCCACGCAACAGGTTTTGGGGTGATTTGCGATTGTGAAAAATGGCATAATTGCTACTTCAAGCAACTCAAACGAGTAGAACAAGAGTGCGAAACTTTAAAAAGCGAAAATTTCACTTTTGAAGAACTTGTAAAATATCAAGACGAGCAACTTGAGCCATTTAACGGTGGATACTTCGAGCATTTAGATACTAAAATGATTGCCGACCTTGCGAAAAAATCAATAAGGTTGACAACGGAAAATAGAAAACTCGAAAATGCACTTGATGAGATTGAGGAATTTTGTATTGTATATTCAGACAGTCACGATGCTTACGAAACGGTTTACAAACATATTTTAGACATCATCAACAAAGCAAAGGAGCAGGAAAATGCAAGATAGATTTAAGGTTAGAGTGTGGAATACTTTAGTTAAAAAGTTTAGTTATTTTGACAAACCTGAAATGCAAATAGGAACAGACGGATTTGATAATGGCTTAATATTTCCATTGTCAGAAAACTCAAATTTATATATGGGTAAATATTCAGAACCTCAATTTAGCACAGGCTTGAAAGACAAAAACGGCATATTGATATTTGAAGGTGATATTTTAAAATACACCTCAAAACCAACAAATACTCAAAAGAATAATCCCGAATACAAACCATATAATGAAAATTATTCTGTTGTTTGGGAAGATTTTTATACTGGATATAATTTGCGCAGCAAAGAAAAAGTAAATTGTTTTAATCTCGGAATAATGACAAATGATTGTGAAGTAATTGGGAATATATACGAAAACCCCGAACTGATTGGCGGTGAAGAATGAAAAACATTGAAGTAATCAAGAAAATGAACACAGACGAACTTGCAGAATTTTTGACCGATTTTGACTGTTTTAGATGTTGTGAACACGACGGTTCGTGCAAATCACGGTCAAATTGTGTTAGCGGACTAAAAAAGTTCTTAGAATCCGAGGCGAAGAGTGAATAATATAGAGATTTTCACCGCTATACTTTTCGGCGGAATATTATTCACGGGCTGTTTTTTAATTTTCCACACTTGCTATCAAGTTATTAAAGAGATTGTTGAAGAATAATTGTAAAAAAAATTTAAGGAAAGGTAGAAAAGCATGAGTGATAATGTTATTTTGTTTCCGAGCATATTTGAACAAAAGTCTTTTATAGATTTAAAAGAAGCAAGTCTAATGACAGGTTTGCGATATCCTTTGCTATACAAAATTGTAGTAAGCAATAATGAAATAGGATATTGCAGAATTGGCAGAAAAATTCTCTTGCAAGTTTCTGATGTTCAAGAATATATAGCACAACATTATATCAAAGCAGGAGCAAGAAAATGACAGTAAGGAAAAGACAATTAAAGAATGGATTTTGTTGGGAATTTTGCATTACAGTTTGCAAAAATCCGAGAAAGCAACTGAGAAAAAGCGGATTCAAGACAAAAGGCGAAGCACACAAGGCGGAGCAAGAAACATTAACAAAAATAAATCTCGGCAAAGTCTGTTCTGATGCGGTAACTTTCAAGGAAGTTGCCGATTGTTTTATGAAACACGCAGAAAATTATTCAAAAAGCACAGAATGTAATTATCAAAATATGTTAGATAATCATCTGAAATGTTTTTTAGCATACCGCACAAAGGATATTTATCCGTTATTAATAGATAAATGGATAGATGAAATGCTTAAAACGAACAGTCCTTTTGTTACAGTAAATTGTATTAGATTTTGCAAAGCAATGTATAATTATGCGAAATCGCTTGATATTGTCGAAACAAATCCTTTTGAAAAAGCGAGAAAAATAAGACTTCCCAAAAAGATACACGGAAGATTAGAACCTCAGCAGGCAGCAAATATACTAATAATGTGTAGAGATATATACCCCGAAATGCTTGGCATAATAGCGTTGGGTATGTTTGCAGGATTACGCAGAGGAGAAATATTGGGTTTGAAATGGGCTGATATTGATTTTGCAAGCGGATATATAAAAATAGAGCGACAATACACGAAATATGGACTAAAAGAACAACTCAAAACAAACGAATCACGCAGAAATATAAAAATGTGTGAAACATTAAAACAAATTCTTTTATTCCACAAGAAACAATTAAAAGTATTAAGCCAATTTGTTTTTGTAAATAAAAACGGTGGCATGGTCTCTCTGAAAACATTACAAAACAGGTTTAAGAAATTGTTAGAAATATGCGGATTAGGCAGAGATTTTATGAGATTTCACGATTTACGAGGCACATACGTTGACCTTTCAATCAAAGCAGGAGTGCCGTTAAAAGTAATTCAAAGGAGTGTAGGACACTCAAAAATCACAACGACATCAGATATATATGCAGAAATATTACAATCCGTAGAAGACAATGCTGCTATTCTTTTTGAAAAAAATCTACAATTTTGTGAGCATATTGTGAACATTTAGTCTTAAAGAATAACAGCATCAAACTTTGAAAATAAATAAGAGCCTTACGGCTCTTATGTTTTAAATGGCGGGACCGACGAGGCTCGAACTCGCGACCTTCTGCGTGACAGGCAGACACTCTAACCAGACTGAGCTACGATCCCTTTTGCCTGTGTCAAAATAATAAAACAAAAAAATTTTTTTTGCAACTATTTTTTTAATTTTATTTTTCTTCCAAAAAATTTTTCTAAAATCTACCACAAAAAAATCCCTCAAATCCCCTACAAATCCTGCAAATTCCGACAAAATCCACCACTAAATCAAATTCCTTCAAAAATCCTCTTTCCTAAAAAAATTTTTATTGATAGTCCTGTTTTTCTGCTATAATTACATCAAAACACAAAACTATGAGGCTTAAAATGAATAAATATTTATTGGAAATCGGTACGGAAGAATTACCCTACAAGTTTATCCCTGATGCAACGAAGCAACTCGTTGCAGGGTTTGAAAAATTCGCTAAAGACAACGAAATTACTTTTTCCAATATTAAAACATACGCAACACCAAGAAGATTGACAGTTCTCATCGAAGGTTTGCCCGACAAAAAAGAAGATGTTGTAAAGACAATCAAAGGCCCTGCTGCAAATATTGCATACAAAGACGGCAACTTGACCCCAGCAGCACAAGGATTCGCAAAGAAAAACGGCGTTGAGCCCTCTACTCTGTACGTTCAAGACAACTACGTTTGGGCAAAGACAGAAGAAAAAGGTAAATCGACAAAAGAACTTTTAGAAGAAAATGTTTCGAAAATTATTTCCTCTTTGAATGGCTCACACTTTATGCGTTGGGCTGATTTCGACGTGAAATTCCAACGTCCTATCCGTTGGCTTGTTTCACTATTCAACAACGAAGAGGCAAAAATTTCTTTCTTAGATGTGACATCCGGCAGAATTTCCCGTGGTCACAGATTTGCAGACATGTCTGTCGAAGTTGATATCGACAATTACGAACAAGAATTATATAAGGCAAAAGTCATTGCAGATGCTGAAAAGAGAAAGGCTGAAATCGTTAAGTCAGCGACAGAAGCAGCAAAATCAATCGGTGCGGAAATCGTATTTGACAAAGATTTACTCGACGAGGTAACTTACCTCACGGAATGGCCTGTTCCTGTTATTTGCGATTTTGATGAAAAATATCTCAAAGTCCCTGACAAAGTTACAGTTACCGTAATGGCTGTTCACCAAAGATATTTCCCGCTTTACAAGGACGGAAAACTTTTGAACAAGTTCATCACAATGGCAAACTTTGTTGGAAATGACGGTTTCGACAACATCAAAGCAGGTAACGAAAGAGTAGTCGTAGCAAGACTTGAGGACGGGGTGTTCTTCTTCGACGAAGATACAAAAAAACCGCTCGAAGCATACCTTGAAAACCTCAAAGACATGACTTTCCAAAAAGGCATGGGGTCGATTTATGACAAAACAATGAGAGTTGTTGAACTTTCGGAAAAACTTGCGAAAGAAACAAATGCCCCTGTTGACACGGTTACAAGAACCGCAAAACTTTGTAAGGCTGATTTGGCAACTCAATTAGTTTTCGAATTTACAGAACTTCAAGGTTTCATCGGTTGCGATTATGCAAAACATTGCGGTGAAAAACCTGAAGTTGCGGAAGGTATCAAGGAACACTACTTCCCACTCAACGCTACAAGCGAACTTGCAAAAGGTATCGAAGGTAAATTGGTCGGAATTGCAGACAAAGTCGACACCGTCGTTGTAATCTTTGCAAGCGGTGCAAAAATCAGCGGTTCACAAGACCCGTTAGGTGTTCGCCGTGCGGCTTTGGGTGTTTTGAAAACAATCCTCAATTCAGATTTAAACATTAATTTGACAGATTTAATCAAAAAGGCAATCGAACTTCTTCCTGTAAAGGTTGAGGACGAAAAAGCACTCTTTGACAAGATTTACGACTTCTTCGTTCAAAGATTGACAATCTTGCTCTCTGATACTTACAAAAACGATATTATGGATGCTTGCATCGCAAATACTGACGTCCTTGCTGATTTGAAAGGCTTTATAGCAAGAGTTAACGCACTTTTGAACATCATCGGCAAAGATTATTTTGCAGCACTGAGCGAATCAGCAAGCAGAATTATCAGAATTATCAAGGGCAAAGAAATCGCTGAAATGCCGTCAGCAGACCTCTTCAATGAAGATTGCGAAAAGGCTTTATTTGATGCTGTTAATGCAATTAACGAAAAACAAAACCCTGAAAAAATCGCTGAAGAACTTTCAAACTGCACAGACAAAATCAGCAACTTCTTCGACAAAGTCCTCGTTATGGACAAAGATGAAGCTGTCAAAAATAACCGTTTGAAACTCTTAACTTTGGCAAAATCGAAATTTGATGCAATTTGCGATTTTTCAAAATTCTCAGCGTAAAACAATAAATCAAAAAACCAAACTGCAAGCCCTTAAAGACTTGCAGTTTTTTTATAAAAAGAAATCGAAAATTATTTCAAATTATCAGAAATAAATTCAAGCATCGGGTGAAGTGCATTAAATCTGTGAGAAATTTTATTTTTTTCTCCGTCAGGAAGTTCCGCCAAAGTCATTCCATATTTTGGGACATAAAAAATCGGGTCATAGCCGAAACCGCCACAACCTGCTGCTTTTTCCGCAATATATCCTTCAACCTTACCAACCGTTTTGTGAACGACATTCCCATTTTTATCCGTCAAAACCATACAACAAATAAAGCGAGCCGTTCTTTTTTCAAAAGGCACACCGTCAAGTGCCACAAGAAGTTTCTTGATTTTTTCGTCCTGAGTCGGAGCGTATCTTGCGGTATGCAAGCCAGGAGCACCATTGAGTGCATCAACGCAAAGTCCAGTATCGTCAGCAAGTGCAAAATCTTTGACAATCAAAGATGCCGCTTTCGCTTTGATAATGGCGTTTTCCTCGAAAGTTTTTCCGTCCTCAACTGGGTCAAATTCACCCTCGATTTTTTTCAAAACTATATTTTTAAATGGGTTTATACCATTCATTTCTTCGACTTTGTGTGGATTTCCCGATGCGACAGTAATAATCATTATTTTCCGAACCTTCTTGTTCTTCTTCCATACTCGAAAATCGCATCAGCAAGCGAGTTTTTGTCAAATTCCGGCCAATATGTATCCGTAACGTAAATTTCTGAATACGCACATTGCCACATCAAATAGTTGCTAATTCTTTTCTCTCCGCCCGTTCTGATGAGCAAATCAGGGTCAGGAATTTCCGCCGTAAAAAGATTGCCACTAATAGTGTTTTCCGTTATGTCATCTAGATTTATGAGACCATCTTTAACTTGTTGTGCAATATTTTTGCAAGCACGAGTAATTTCCATTCTAGAACCGTAATTGAAAGCAATTTGGAGTTTTACGCCCGTATTATTTTTGGTTTGTTCTTCCGAATTTCTCAAAATCTTTTGCAAATCAGGATTTAAGCCATCAATATCGCCGATAAATTTGATTCTGACTTCATTTTCATCAAGTTCAGCCAGTTCGTTCTTCAAGGTATTTGCGAGCAGTGTCATCAAGAAATTCACTTCCTCTTGCGAGCGATTCCAATTTTCTGTCGAAAAAGCATAAACCGTCAAATATTCAACACCATAAGAATGGCAAGCCTTCAAAATATTTTTCAAAGATTCAACACCCTTTGAATGACCCATTGCAGACGGAAGGTGCTTTTCCTTTGCCCAACGTCTGTTTCCGTCCATAATCACTGCGATGTGTTTCAACGATGTATCTTTTACTATATCTTCAACTTTTCTTTCTTCCACTACTGCAACCATATTTACCTCTTAAAAATTTGAAAAAATTATAACCCAAACAAGATTTTTTCTCAATAAAAGAGGCGGTTATTAAACCGCCTCTTGAATAAAACTCAAACTACCAAGTCATAAGTTCCTTCAAAATATTTTTCTTTTCTTGAACTTTTTTCTTGTTTGCTGCTCTTTGTTGTTCTGCTTTTTTCTTTTGAGCGTTCAATTTATCTTGTTGTGCTTTTTTAGCAGTTTCAATTTTTTTCTTTTCAGCCGCTACTTTTGCTTGTTGAGCCTTTTTAGCGTCTTCAATTTTTTTCTTTTGTGCTTCAACTTTTGCTTTTTGAGCCTTTTTAGCATCTTCTACTTTTTTCTTTTGTGCTTCAACTTTTGCTTGTTGAGCCTTTTTAGCATCTTCGATTTTTTTCTTTTCAGCCGCTACTTTTGCTTGTTGTGCTTTTTTAGCATCTTCGATTTTTTTCTTTTCAGCCGCAACTTTTGCTTGTTGTGCTTTTTTTGCATCAGCAATTTTCTTTTCTTGTGCAGCCTTTCGGTCTGCTGCCGCTTTTTGTTTTGCTGTAATATCATTTTTAACGGCATTTTTCTTGTTAGTAGCATTATTTAAAGATTTCGTAACAGCAGTATCAGCCTTGTTTAAAGCATTATCAACTTTGTTAAGGACCCCTGCGTTTACTGTCAAACCTACTGCCAAGACCATTGCTGTTGCCAATAATTTCTTCATAAATACCTCCTGCATGACTATACTCTATAAAATTTTATATGTATGTTTCAATTCTAGCACATTTTCGAACGATTGATTAATTTTATTAAACACTTCTTCATCATTCTTTGCGGTTTGTTCGATAAAATCGATAATCGAAAGCAAATTTTCATCTGAAAATCGATACAAAAATACGTTTATTCCTGCCTTCAAAGCCTTAATATATATTTCAAACGGATTTTTATCACTGACTGCTCCCATAACCATGTCATCAGATAAAACGAGACCTCTAAAAGAAAGTTCATTTTTAAGCAAATTGGTCGTGACATTCTTAGACAGCGAAGCGGGACAAGGCGTTTCGTCATAACAAGTATAATAAACGTGTGAAACCATTATCGCTTCCAGTCCATTTTCAATAGCAATTTTGAAAGGTTTCAAATGAGTTTCAGCCATTTCTTCTCTAGAAAGTTTCACAATCGGCATTTCTAAATGCGAATCCGTTGCGGTATCTCCATGTCCAGGGAAGTGCTTTCCGACAGGAATTATCCCCATTTTTTTATGAATTTTTAAAACAGGAATGGCAAACTTTACAACCTCTTCGGCACAGTCGCCATAAGCCCTCACGCCAATTATAGGATTTTTCGGATTTGTATTCGTGTCGAGGACTGGGGCAAAATTCATATTTATCCCAAACGACAACAACTCCTCGCAAAGTTCTTCAGTCTGTTTCTTAACAAACTCAAGCCCTTTCGCCGCAGCATCTTTTGCACTAAGGTATTTTTTACCGCCATGAATATTTTCAGTTCTCTCGACTCGACCACCTTCTTGGTCAATGCTCAAAAACGGTGCTATCAAAGACATTTCCTTGATTTTATCGGTATTTTTTTTAAACTGTTCAGCAGAAAAAATATTTTTCGTAAAAAATATCGCTCCGCCGAGACCATTTTTCGCAAGTTCTTTGAAAATTTCGCACTTTCCAACATCGTCGCCCTCATAGCCAACAATGAAAAGTTGAGTGATTTTATTTCTCAAAGAATACATCATTTGACCAACTTATAAAACTTAAATTCAGAAGGTTCAAGTCTGTCGAAAACGAAGGTATTATTGAAGTTTTCGATTTTATGTTCTTCATATTGTTTTGAATCGTAATTGTAAACGTACTCGTAAGCCGCCGTGTATTCTTTCGGAACATCGACAGAAGAATTATAAACCGAAGCACCCTCTCTGATTGTGCGAGTGCCGTTTTCAAAGACGTATTCCGTCGGAGCAAGGTAATTTGCCGCAACGAACAAAGTCTCTTTAGAAGAAGATTTTGAAACAGCCCAACACGCAAATCCGCCGTCAGTTTGGGTAATCATTTGTGCTTCACCGTCAGTCAAAAAATCATTGTTACGAGCAAACCTTCCGATTGCATCGAATTTTTCAAAAAATCCATAATCTTTTGCACGGCAAAGAGAAACTTCCGCCCCGATACAAGCCTCAGTTCCAACCATAGTAAACGATTCATCGCCGTCAACATACATAATCGGTCGTTGTGCCTTTTCGCCCCCTGGAAGGAAATGCAACTTGAACCACTTGAACAAAGCCCCAGCCTCGCCTAATTGAGCAGGATATTGGTTAATTTCCCTGAACTCACCGTCTTGATTGTTATAAGTTTTCAAAACGGCAACCGAACCTCTCGTGAGCGGTGCTTTGTTATAAGTTTTCAAATCGTGGTTATTATTAATAATTTCATAAGGTGTTTTTGAATTTTGTGCAATAATATCATTTCCCCAAAGAACGTCAAAGTGCATTTCTCGGTGATATTCCTTAATATTATTTTCGCCTAACATATACTCTGCAAGCGAAGCAAAGTGAGGACAATCCTGCTTCAAAGCGTCATTCATTTTGCCCAAAACGTATTTTGGTGCACGATAACTAATCGGTCTGTCACCCTTTTGAGAGTATGCGTCCACGACGTGGTCAATATGGTCGACTCGAATTCCGTCAAAATGATATTTTCCGCAAAGATTTCGAACTTTGTTTACAAAATAGTTCATCACGGGCATATTGTAATCGCCATTTTCAAGGTAAACAAAGTAATACGGAGATTGGCAATCCAAATTTGCATACTTCGTAACGTCGTTACCCTGATAATCATAGTGCTTAAACATCGGAAAATCGCCAGTTTCAGACATTCTGTCGAAAATAGGCACACCGGCAGAACACCACGCTCCACCTGGAACAGGCCAAAGTCCTTCCATTATCAATCTTTCAATGTCAGAACCTTGTTTTTTGATGTCATCTTCACCGTTAATAATTTCTTTGGGAACACCTTCAACGTCCGCAATGATTGATTTTACACGGTCAACCAATTTTATCTGCTCAGCTTTTTGGGTCATTTTTTCAGAAATAATTTTTTTCTTCGGTTCTAAAGTCTCTGAAAGTTCCTCATACATTTCACGATAATGTTCGCTAATGTCGTCAGAGCCTGCCTTAAGGATACTTTTAGCAACATTCATAATAATTTTCGCATCGTCTTGACCATATTTTTTAATCAAGTTTGCAGCCTGAAAATCGATTTCGTCGTTAATCGAAGAGATGAGCGAATTTACGTCCATCCAACGTACAATCGACGGATTTGCAAGAACTTCTTTCGAAAATCTGCTTGTTTGGGGCAAAATATCATAAATCACAGGGTGTCCAGCAAGTTGTGCCAATGTGATAAACAACTTCACTTGTTCTTCCGCTGAAATACCTAATTTTGCCGTCAAATAGTCGTCCTTGACCGCATCACTAATTCCTGAAGAACTCGGCAAATATGCACAACCAAAGTCACGAGGGTGAAACGGGATTAAGTAAATCGTAGTTCCTAAAATATTTTTCTCAAGATTGCCTGATGGCAAAATTAAAATCTGCTTTAACCAATCAACAAAATTCCCGGGAGCAGGCGAATAATTACCGTTTCCAAGTGAAGAAAGGTTAATTAATTTAATGTTGTGCTGCTCACGCTTTATCCAATCGGAGTTCGTAATTCCAGCCCTTGAGACAGGAGAAATTTGTCCTTTATTGACTTTAAAATCATCATTTTCAAAAACACCATTCAGTCTCCATTTAACTTCCAGCCCGAACAAAGTATCTGCGGCATTGAGTTCTTCAAGAGCCTTAATATGAGGATATGGAAGGTATCCATACGTCTCGATAACCCTTCTTAAATATGCCTTTCGACCTTCTGAAATATCGTATCCACGATAAATTTCTTTGAGTTTTTGTAGAATTTCACTCAATTCTTTTCCGATTGGATCGACTTCAGTTTTAGGATGTTTTTTAAATAAAAAATCAAGCATGGCAATAACTCCGAATTTATCAATAGAATTTTACCACATTTTTTAAAAAATGAAATTATTATTAAAATATTTAAAGTCATCCTATATTTAATTGAAAAAAAGAATAGATTGACCCTGTGATTAATAAAAATTTTTCAATATTTCGGTCAATGTAATTTAGAAAAAAATAAGATACATTAGCAAGGTAAGCAAACGGAGTAAGGAATGATGAAAGACCTGTTCGTAAAAGCATTATTGTGTGGCTGTATTTTTGTAGGCGGTTCTTGCGTTATGGCAAACACGCTCTCCTCAGTTGAAGTTGCAAACAACGGCAACCAAGGAAAAATCGTCCTCAACACAGACAAAACGAAAATTAAAAAGAACGTTATTTCATCAGACGAAATTGTCCTTAACCTCAAAAACACAACAGTTTCAGAAAACGTTAAGACAATTTGCGACAACCTTCCTGCAATGACTGAAATTAGCGTTATGCAAAACGGCAAAAACGCATACATCAATTTGAGCGGAAAAGATGTTGCAAACTTCGAATTGACTTACGCAAAAGACGGAAGCATCATTCCATTGAGCAACCAAAAAAGAGATTTCGGTTTCGGCTCATTTGCAATATTTGCCCTTATAATCTCATTTGGTATCGCAAGAATGATGAACAACTTCAGCCGCAAAGGTCAAGAAAGTTTGAGAAACACACAACTTGAACAAGCAGTCAGAAAACAAATGGCTGCAAAGAGAGAACTCAAAACATTAAGAGCGAGAACAAAAGTTTCAGGCAACTCTGCAATCCACGGTGCTCCTGTTGTAAACTTTGCAATCGCTTCAAAAATGAGCAGAGTAACTATGCCCTCATCGTTCAGAAACCCCGATGAATACATGGATTACAACCAATTAAAGAAGGCAGTAAACGCATAAACCCACTGCTTCCAACGGTCATGCTCATGTCAAAATGTTAAGAAATTGAAATTTAACAAGAAAGAAATTACAATGGTAGAGGTTGCACAATAATCTTGTGCAAAAGTTCGGGAAAGATATTAATGAATAGATTGAATATTGACATTAATTCGGACATAGATTTTGAAAATACTGAAGACATTGACGTCGATTTTTCATCAATCGACAGAATTGCCCTTCAGGACATACAAAACATTTCAAATATCCACAGAGTAGCGGTTTTGAACGGTAAAAAATTATACATTCAAAACGCTGCTCCTGAGGTTATGCAAATTCTTGCCTTGACAGGATTGCATAGAACTTTCACAAATTTTGAGGACGCCTTGACGGCTACTCCGAGAACAAAAAGAGGTGTATAGTGGGAATTTTGTACGCAGTTGCCGTTCCACTCGGAAATCTTAAAGACATTACCCTGCGTGCAATAGAAATTCTCAAATCAGTCGATTGCATCGCTTGTGAGGACACAAGAAATACAAGAATTTTGCTCGACAAATACGACATCTCTGCAAAATTGCTCGACTGTCACAAATTCAACGAAAAAGAACGTAGTGCAAAAATCTCGGAAATTTTAGGCGAAAATGGCACGGTTGCACTTGTTTCCGACGCTGGAACACCCGCAATCTGCGACCCTGGGTCAGTCGTCGAACGAGAACTCATCAAAATGGGTCACAAAATCGTTCCAATACCCGGGGCAAGTGCACTTACGGCATTTTTATCCGCCGTTCCAAGAGAGGACGAATTTTTCGCCTTCATCGGCTTTATGCCTCGCACAAAACAAAAACGTGAAGAAATTTTTGAAAAATTTAAAAACATAAATTGTATTTTTTACGAATCACCAAATCGCCTGAAAGAACTCCTCTCCGACATTTCAGACTATTTTGGCGACCAAAAACAAATCGCTATCGGAAGAGAATTGACCAAAGTTTTTGAGGAAATAAAAACAGACACGGTCGAACAAATCACTGAATATTACGAAAACAACATTCTCAAAGGCGAAGTCGTTGGTATGATTTTTGCAGAAACAGAAACCGAATTTGACGAAATACAAGTCAAAAACGACATCAAAACCCTCAAAAAACAAGGATTTTCGGCAAAAGACATCTCGAAAATTTTATCCTCACTAAAAAATTTACCGAAAAATAAAATCTACGAACTTGCCGCAAAAGATTAAACTATGCAAAGAACAAATTCGCAACGACAATAGCACCGATAATTCCGAGTGCATCTGCAATAAGCCCTGTCCACAAGGCATAGCGGAATTTTTTAATTCCAACAGCACCAAAATAAACAGCAAGGACATAAAACGTCGTTTCCGAACTGCCGAGCATAATTGCACCTAATTTAGTAACGTAAGAATCGGGCGGATTTTGAGAAGCAATATCCGAAAATACCCCAAGTGCCGCACTTCCAGACAATGAGCGAACTATCGCAAGCGGCAAAATATCAGATGGGACATTGATTTTCGTCAAAACAGAGGACAAACTATTCGATAACATATCGAGTGCACCAGATGCCCGAAACATTGCCACAGCAACAACTATCGCCGTCAAATACGGAACAATTCTGAGAGTAACATTGACCCCGTCTTTTGCCCCCTCGACGAAAGTTTCATAAACAGGAACTTTTTTAACCAACGCCCAAAGCAAAATTACAAAAATTATGGCAGGGAGTGCGTAAACAGACGCTAAATCAAGGAAATGCCTAATATTTTCCATCACTCACCGTCACTTTCAATTTGAGAAGGGAAAATTCTTTGCATAATTTTTGCGGTAAAAATTGCACCGATGAAAGCAAAAGAGGTTACCAAAAACGTCGGAATTATAATCTCTGTGGGATTTTTCGAACCACAAGAGACCAAAACCGCAATAACAGTCGCAGGAATGAGTTGAAATCCTGCGGTATTCATTGCCAAAAGCATACACATTGAATTTGATGCAGAATTTTTGTCTTTATTGACTTTTTGCATTTCTTCCATTGCCTTCAAACCCATTGGAGTTGCAGCATTTGCAAGCCCAAGAGCATTGGCAGAAAAATTCATCGCAACATTCCCGATAATTTTGTCGTTTCCTTTGACTTCAGGAAATAAAAAGTTTGCAACAGGAGTTAAAATTTTCGAGAGCCATTCTACGATGCCTGATTTTTCAGCGATTTTCATAATTCCAAGCCAAAATACCATAACTCCGCAAATACCAATCGCAATTTTGACAGACGTTTCCGCCCCTGACAATAACGCAGCGACAACATCGTTCAATTTGCCATTAATTGCACCGACAACAATCGAAATTAATATCAAAAAACTCCAAATGTAATTCATTTCTCTATTTTACTCTCGTAATAAAATTCAGCAAAATTGTAACAAATGTAAAAGCATGTGATAAAAAAAAACAAATCAGGGTAATTAAATATTGTAAGGGATTTGATGAGAGGAGCGTTTTTATGTCGATAAATTTTGTTTCGCTTAACGATGCAGTTTTTGCTGGCTATAACCTCAGCACTCGTCAAATGCCGATGAACCCGTTGGGCAACAAAGAAGTTGAACGTGCAATAACAGAGGACACGGAAGATTTACGCCGTACGCAAGGTTTACTCGAACTTGGTGCAAAAATTGCAGAAAGTCAAAAAACAGACGTTGACAAAGAACCGGAGGGCAATGTTCCTTGGTCTGAAATTATGCGTCAGTTGCAACTCCACTGCACGGGCAACGAAGAGGACGATTTCAACAACATTATGGAAGAAATCCAATTCCAAATGGAACATGCCCAATCACAATACGATTACAATTACTATTCTTGGCTCTTCGACTATACGATGAAAATGTTTTCCGAACAGGAAAACGAACAGGCTGAAATGAACGGAGACAACCCTTATTTCCGCAGTTTGAGCAACATGCAGACTATCAACATGAGTATCTTGTAAAAATTTTTTCAAATTTTTATAAAAAAGTGTTGACTAATCGGTTTGTGTGACATAATATAGTTGTACCCAAATGTCGGAGTGGCGGAATGGTAGACGCGCACGTTTGAGGGGCGTGTGGAGCAATCTGTATGGGTTCAAGTCCCATCTTCGACATTTTTTTTGTGTCTGTTTTCAGAAAGAAGAAAGATTTAAGATGCAGAAGCGAAACGGTTTTACTTTAGCAGAAGTGTTGATAACATTAGTTATCCTTGGTATTGTTACTTCGTTAACTGCTCGTATCGTTGTCAAATCAACCGGCGACCGTGATACGGCAATGGCTTATCAACGAGCATTAAATAACCTTAATAATGCTTATGCTGCATACTACAACAGCCCCCCGTCGGACAAATCGACAGGAAACGCTTATAAATTTGCAAAAATCCACTATGGAACAAGTGGTGAAACATTAGACGAAAGTGGAAATGCTGAATCAGATTCAAATCCTGTTATCAAGTATGATTTGGTCGATGACGGAGAAAAATACTCAATCGGCACAACAGACAAAATGGATAGCGTTTATAAAATTTTGAACAGAATTATAACAAAACACTTGCCTGTTACAAATATCAGATCAATTACCGATTCAAGTGTCACCTACCTAACGATTGAAACAGACACAACATCTTTGTTCAACTACACAACATTGGCCGCTTGCTCATCAGAACAAACTCCGATTGAATACTTCTATACTAACGATGGTATGAGATATTGCATAAGTTATAAACACATTGCAAACAATGAAATCTACGGAGAAGATACCTACGGGGTTATTTGGGTTGACATAAACGGTGAACAATTCCCGAACAAAGCATTCAAAAACTCTGGCACTGACGCATCTCCAGCATATTCAGGAGACACACTACCAATTACCATAATGAAAGACCGCTTTGTCCCTGGTCACCCCGAAAACGATAACTATAACAAGGCTGCCCAAAACTTCTTCTTTAGCAAAAAATAATTGTTGAAGTGATTTGTTGGGTTAAAACCCAACCAACAAGATTTCAATCAATAATCGTCATTCTTAGGGATTTATTCCGAAGAATCTATTTAGTAATCATCTCGATTCCTCGTTTTTTGTTGCACTCATTTTTATTATGATGTATTTTTATCAACTTTTGACAAAATCATCTATAACACTATATGCTTTTTGCAATATTTAAAATGAATTCAATTGTTCTTTTTACTTGGTCGTAGGGTAATAAATTACTGATTGACAAATTAAATTGATTATAAAAAGAAATATAATCAATTCCCATTTTTTGTGAAACGATATTTAAAACAGAAATAATATAATTTTGAAAAGCATTTAAAAGTTGATAATCTATTTGTTTATTAAGCAATGCTATTCCCTTTTGTGCAGCATCAGCTAACAAGTTAGAACTTTCGTTTTTTCTTTGCATATAACTATAAGCAGAATGAGGTTGGCTATAACTAAACATTTTTGCCTCCATTCTTCTTCATAATAGTATTCAATTCTTCATTATATTTATTTTGGATATTAAAATCAATGTTTATGTTTTGAGCTTTATTTGCGGCTTCATCTAAATTTTGTTTTGCTTGTTCCATATTTGCATATAGCGGATTATTTATCTCCCATTCAAAATCTCCAAATTTAAATTTTGCTAAAAAAGGTATAAACGTCCATATAATTAGCATACATAACATTGCAGAGTTCCCGCTGAAAGGCTTAAAAATTATTACTTCCTGCCAGTTAAATATGCAATAAAGTAATAATGTCGCAAAAATTATGAAAAACCATATTGCTAAAAATATAAACATTCCTTTTTTCATGCAAATTTCGACCTCTTTCTATTTTTAATACTGCTATTATAAACGAATATATTATTAAATGTTTATTTGTTAATAAAAAATTAAGTATTAAGTGATTATGTCCGTTTCTAACATATAAAATTATTAACATATTTATGTAATAACAAATAATTTGATATAATAATTAAAAAGAGGAATTGTGAGTATGAAAGAGATTTTGTTAGAAGATTTATTGCATATGCTAGAAAAAGAAACAACTAGTCCTATAAAAATTAAATTTAATCAGCATAATGGATTTTCTGATCCAATGGACTTATATAAAGCTAATCCGGATGAAATAAATAACCAATGGTTATTTTGGCGAAATAAAATGAGATATTTTGATGTTGGTGATATTGCAGTTTGTTTTTTGAAATTATCAAATGAGACTTGGCTTTTAACAACAATCAAAAAGGTTACAAAGGAACTAAACGTTTTAAATAACATTAATTACGAAGGTAAAGAACTAAAAGAGTATGAACAATTTTTGGGAAGAGTTATAGTAAAATACCACAAATCTCACCAAACACAATTAAGACATTATAAGAGTATAAAGGATAAACTTATTGTTATACAAATTTTGCCGACACTGTTTGATGGGGAAGATTTTCCGGGGTATGACAAGGTTCGTTTATCATATTCGCAATTAAAAACAATAATTGATAGAAACAAAAGAGATTGGATTGCTGCATTAGAAAACCAAAAAGCAGTTTATTTAATAACGGATACCCATACAGGGAAATTATATGTTGGCTCGGCGACATCTGAACACGGAATGTTATTACAAAGGTGGAAAAACTATGTTTCTAATGGACATGGTGGTAATATTGGATTAATAGAATTAGTTAAAAAAGAAGGTTTTGATTATGTAAAAAAATATTTCCAATATTCAATTTTAGAAAATTACAATGCAAAAGTTGATGATGATATTATCCTTAGCCGTGAGTCTTGGTGGAAAGAAATATTTAAGAGTAGAGAATTTGGTTACAACAAAAATTAAATGGATAAATTATGGTACAAACAGAAATTAATAATGAATTAAAAATATTGGTTGAAAAATATATTAATGAGCTACAAATCATAAAAAGTCATATAAATGTAAAATATATCAATACTCTTAAAATAAACACTTCTAATGAATCCGAGAATATCAAGGTACTTAAAACTGTTAAAAATAATATTCCTATGATTTATATTATTAGGACAAACGAAACTATAAATATAGAAGAAATTGAAGCTGCAAAAAAGAAATTAAAGGCTGATGGATTTGGAATGTTTAGAATAAATTGTAAAAAAATATATAACAATTCAAATCAATGTAAATGTTTATATGTAGGAAGTTCTAAAAAGCTCCGAGATAGACTAAAACAGCATATCGGCATTACTTCAAAATCTACATATGCATTACACTTGAGTGAATGGTGGAAAAATAAAGAAATAGAAATTGAAATATATGAAGTAGTGGATTTTAATAATATGCAATTATATGAGGATCGTCTTTGGCAAAAAAATAAACCAATTTTAGGCAGAGAAGGTAAGAAATAGCATAAATGGATATTTTAGACAGATTAGCAAAATCAAAATTTAGGAGTAGATTTAAACTTCGGGCAAAGGAACTTGAATATATCAAAGAAAAAGGACTTAATAAGATTCATTCTCATGCCTGTGATTTTATTCGTGATAGAGTTGCTCCAGCAGTGCCTGTGAATGATGGCAAACAAACTCCAATGTGCGGACATCCCGTTTTTATTGCTCAACACGCAACCGCTACTTGCTGTCGTGCTGCATAGAAAAATGGCACAAATTCCCTCAACACAGAGAACTTACCCAAACCGAACAAGAATACCTTGTCTCAGTAATTATGGAATGGATAAATCGGCAAATTAATTCAAACCCCGTTTTATAACCGTTCAAAATATGTTCAAATCCATGTTTATGATATTCTAAAAGAAAAAGGAGTTAAGTATGGCTATTCCAACATATGACGAGTTAATGTCACCAGTTCTTAAGCTTCTCAGTGATGGGGTTGAACGTTCAAGGGACGATATTAGCAATACTATTGCTAATCAATTAAATTTAACAGAAGAAGAGAAAAATAGAATATATGCAAACAATCCAAAAAAGGTTTTTAAAGATAGAATCGCTTGGGCAAGAACATATTTAAAGAAAGCCGGATTAATCGAATCTCCACAAAGAGCGACTTCAAAAATAACAGCAGAAGGGATGAAGGTTGCTAAGTCAAAATTAGATAAATTAAATCTCAAGTTTTTAGAGCAGTATGAATCATTTAGAGAATTTAGACATATTGATAATTCAAATGAGGTTGAGGGTAAATCTAAAAAAATAGAAACCGTACAAACTCCAGATGAAATGCTTGATTTTGTTCAAAATTCTTATAAAGAAAATTTACAAAGCGAATTATTGTTAAAACTTAAAAGCGTAGATCCTGTAAGGTTTGAAGAAATTGTTTTAAATCTTATGGAAAAGATGAATTATGGCGTCGGATTGATGACAAAATTAAGTCACGATGGTGGTATTGACGGAATTATTGATGAAGATGAACTAGGTCTTGAAAAAATATATTTGCAAGCTAAAAGGTATTCTGACAATAAGGTCAACGAGAAAGAAATGCAAAACTTTGCTGGAGCATTAAGTTGTTCTCCTGTACGTAAAGGTGTTTTTATAACAACAAGTTATTTTGATGAAAAAGCTAAGAAAAAAGCAGAAGACGCATCTAAAAAAGGTCTAATAATAAGACTTATTAATGGTGATGAACTTACTAAGCTAATGATAAAACATAACATTGGTGTTCAAATAAAAACCAAAATAGAAATCAAAAAATTAGATGAGGATTTCTTTGCGGAAGACTAATTAAAGTCTACCTGTACGTAAAAATAGTCCATATACGTTTTCTCTATGGTATTTAATATTTTCTAGATTTGGTTTAAAGAAATCATCTTCTGGAACTCTAATTGTTTTACCATTAAACGATTTTAAATATTCACTATCAATTTCGCTATGTACCATAATTTTATATGAATCATCTAAGGTAAAGAAACCTTTGTCAAACGCCCAATGCAAATCTCTAGAAAAAGCAATACCATTATTTGGTAAAAATAAACCTCCATGGCTTTGTGGCTTAATATGTGCGGCTTCTAAATTCATATAATTGGCAGATCTTATAACGGTACCAGTCATTGCACATAAATTTTTATATCCGACCATTACAAAATCCCTAAAGGACGATGCGTTAAATAATGAACTTACAGAAGGTTCATGTTCAATTCTTTTTGTTACTGAATCATCAATAATAACTTCTGATTGTGGAATGATTCTTGCGACCTTTTCTTCAAATTCAGGAATAATGTTGTCATATAAGGCATAGTCGCCTTGTATTGGTGAATTTTGGATTACATCGGATAAAATATTATATAAATGCTGATTATTGCTTTCTTTAACTATGTCTAGATAATATATATCTTCTTCGCAACCTGCATCATCAATTATCTTATCTTTTTTCATTATTACAATGTCACCTTCTTCAAATAATAAGGAGGTGCTATTTATAGTTCTATCAATTCCTCTATTTAAATATATGCGATACTCATTTCTTTTATGTTGTGCTGTAGAATTATGAAATAAATCATTATGATAAACAAAGTTACAATATACTTTGGTTCCAGTAACAAGAGAAACAATTGGTAAAAGCGCAGAGTCATTTAACTGTGTTGTTGACAGGGGCGGAAACATTTGTAACACATTCTCATTCTTTGATACAAATAAATAACGTCCACGACTAGGTCTGCTATTTTCTTGTATGCTTCCAAGCTCTTGGTGTTTACATCTTTTTAAATAATACAAAATTTCCTCCTGTTTTTTACATTAACATATATTTATTAAATGTTTACTATACTTATTTAAAAATATTGATATTGATTGTGCAAGTACCTTTGCAAAAAGCGGAGGTACGGCATTCCCTATCATTTTATATTGATCTCCCTGACTACCTAAAAATTCAAAGTCATCATCAAATGTTTGCAATCGAGCTGCTTCTCTTACGGTTATAGATCTTGCTTGCTTGTAATCTGGGTGTATATGCCGTAAACCATCTTTGTATAAATGTGCAACAATAGTATTGCTTGGTTTATTCCAAGCTAAGACATTATACTTATGCACACTAGAAGTTTTACCCGTCTTTTGAGTATATAAATCTTTTAATGACTGTATTGATGAATATTTATTGTAACCAAAATAAACGTCTTTTGCTAATTCTTCGAATATTTCAATATCTCTTTGACTATGAAAACGAGGAGTGTGGTTATAAAAATCGGTCATTGTAGGAAAGTGAGAATACTTTTTCCCTGAAATTTTTATTGGTTCTTTCAGTGGTTTAAACTTTGGTAAATCAGATATTGCATCTTTTACTGTTCTTATTTCTTTTACTTTATATTTACTAGCTATATTTAGATAAAAATCTTTTAATATGGCTTGTAAATCATATTCTTTAAAATAATTTCTATTAATACCAATTAAAATAACACGAGTTCTATTTTGTGGTACTCCAAATTCACTAACATCGAATACTGCATTATCTTTTATATCTTCAATTAATTCGTATCCAATAGAAGAAAAACCTTCTCTAATTTTATTAATTATTAATTCTCCATCGGGAGCAGCACTTAACATCCCCAAAACATTTTCAAACACAAATAATTTTGGTTTATACTGATTAACAATTTCTAAATAACTTTGAAACAAGTAATTTCTATAGTCATTCTTCATTCCATGTTCATCACGTATTCTTCCTGCTATAGAATATGCTTGACATGGAGGACCTCCAATAATTATGTCGACTTGATTATTACCAACAAAATTGTTGAAACCTTTAGATGATCCATACTCGGTATCGTTATCCCATCCATTGATAAGTTCTTTTGTTCTTTGTATATCAAATCTTAAAACAAAATCTTTGGCTTTTTCGTACCCCCAACGTTCACAGAGTCTTTTAGATAATGTTTCACAGGCTGATTTATCCCATTCAACGCATGCCAAAGCATTATATAAGCCGGTTTGTTCAAAACCGTCCGTTAAGCCTCCGCATCCGGCAAATAAATCTAAATAATTTATTTTTTTACTTCTTTTCATTATCTTCCATTATATATTTTTTTATTTGTTTAGCAAGATTGTAACCTAACATTGGAGGAACAGCATTACCAACTTGCCTATTTTGTTGAGTTTTAGTTCCATAAAATATAAAGTCATCAGGAAAAGATTGTAAACGAGCATTTTCTCTTACGGTTGGTACACGATTATATTTATAATGAAAATGGTTTCGATGCCCAGTATCAATGGTTCTTGATGGCTTTTTACTATGATAACGAGTCCAAGCTTCATTAAATTTACGACTTGTTCCAACTCCCGGAGGAAGATCTTTATAATTCCCTCCTTCTGGAACTAACGCAATTACACTTTTTACTTCTTCTGTGTGATTTGTTGCAACGTGATTATACAATTTTTTAGAATTTTTCCTCATTTTTTTCTGATAATCAGTTCTTGCAGCCTTTCCATATTCAGCTTCTTCAGTGCCTAAGTCTGATTCTAATGTAGGTAAATCAGAAAGAGCTTCTTCGCAAGAAACATAATTATCGGGGGTTCTTAATTTTGTGGGAAACTCAAATTCACCGAGATCTTGTCTAATACCAACAAATACTAATCTTTTTCTTATCTGAGGTACTCCATAATCTGCAGCACATAAAACCTGAACGTTAACATTATACCCAAGTTCTGTAAAGCATTCTACAATTTTGTTTTTGACCTCACCACCATATAATGTAGCCATGCCAGTTACATTTTCTATCAAAAAAGCTTTAGGCTTAAAATGTTTAACAGTGCTGACCATTGCAAGATATAACTTATTGCGCTTATCATAAAAATTTCTGGGACCTGTTAATGAAAATCCTTGGCATGGAGGACCGCCGATAATAACATCAACTTCTTGATTGGAAATAATGTCTTCAATTTGTTCGCATATATCATCGTCTGCTAAATTTATATTTGCAGCTTTTGATTTTTTATGATTTTTTTGAAATGTATTTAATGCAGCTTTATCATTATCAATTCCAAGTATAACATTAAAGCCTGCTTGCACAAATCCGCAAGATAAGCCGCCACATCCACAAAATAAATCTAAAACATTTAATCCCATACCGATTCCTTTTCAATTTCATTATACTAAAAATATTTTAATATGTCTCTTTTGTGTCTGAATATTACTTAATTACATGTGTTCAATATACCAATTAGAAACTCCAAAATGATTAAAATTCCAATGGAGTTCAAAACAAAAATCAAACTCTAAAGAGTTATCGTCTTTGAAATTCCAAGAATATTTATTTAGTTGTGTTTTGCGATAACTTTCAAACGCATCCTGAATTTCCTTTGCAAACTTTTTTCTAAATTCATAATACGGAATATCCAACGTTTCTTCCGTTAATTTATTTTTCAAAATCATCTTCAAATCCTCTGATATTATCTAGTTCTATGTTGTAGCGTTATCCTATTTTATCAACACAGGTGACAAAATCTATTGTTTTATCGGCAAACTTGTTTTGCCAAATGCAAATCAGCAAACCAATTTCTTGCGTTTTTAAGTTTAAAATCTTTGTTCTGTATAACTTGTAATCTTTTTCAACCATAATCTGCTCCTTTCAAGCTACACCATTCATCACTCTTTTAGTAAGAAACATCAAGTATATGTACCTGAAATTGTATCATTTTGACATAATAATTTTTGAACAAAATTTAAACAGCTTTTAAACACCTTTTAAATGGCATTTAAATCTTCAACTTCTTTTTCGTGGTTTATAAAGAATGCATTCAACACATCCGCATCATTTCGCAGGTGTTTAACAACTGGCGCGAGATTATAACATCCTTCTATTTCAGGTTGATTGCTAACAAAATAATTAATAATTACAGCTGTGTTATAAATATTCTCCGACCATTTACTTAATTGATTAAACTCCTTTGGTGTAATATTCATTCTGACTTTTTCCATACGACCTCCTTCAACGTGTCGTATCTATCACTCAAAGTCAGAATTAAATCAAGCTAATGTTTTTTGTATAATAAGTAAAAAGAGGATAAACATGGTACAACGCACAGGAAACACAAGATTTCCATCAACAAATTACAAAACATCAAATCATATTATTGCATATCTTGATATGCTTGGTGCAAAACAAATGATATGCAACGATAATAATTTTGATTTTCTAAATTACTTAAATATGTTTATGGAAGATGCAATTGAAGAATCTGGTGGAGGAATTTTTAAACACAAGGAAGAAATATACATAAAAATATTTTCAGATAATATTTTGTTAGCCATTGAATTGAAAAAAAATGACGATCGGATAGATAGTAAAATTGCAGCATTATTTAATACGGTAGCAAATATATATAATGAAATTTTGCGCTATGGATATTTAATGCGTGGAGCAATTGTTGAAGGTGAATTTTTCCATAACAAAACTATTATTTATGGGAAAGGACTTGTTGAAGCAGTAAATTTAGAAGAAAAAGAAGCTATATATCCAAGAATACTTGTTCGGAAGGAATTATCAAAATCATTACCACACTACCTTATGCAAGATAGGGATGGTTGGTGTATTTTAAATATTTTTCAATTAAGTGAATATTTTGATCACATTTCTTTTAAAATCGAACTTCTTAAAATGCTTAAAAAGAATAAAGACAATGACCATATAAAAGCAAAAATTATGTGGATGATAAATTACTTTAATTCTTGGTTTATTCGTCCAGAAGCAAGAATTATGGAAAAACCACAAATCACAGAAAAAGAAGTAGCTGAAGCATTGCTTTAATTTACATTATAAGGTCACCCATTTTTGAGTATAAAAAGTCCTGAATAGCGTGTTCATTATCTTGTGCCTTATATTCCAGTAAAGAAACCAAATCGGAATCTTCAAGTACAATCATATATTTATTATCATTATTAACGTAATCTCGGAGCCTTTTTATAAGAACCTCTTTATCTTCAATTTGCCGACATAGCAATATTCCAAAAACTCCTCTTTTACTTCCAAGCCTTCCTGCAAGCTGATCTAATTCAGGATTTTCAATATCGCTACTATAATTTTTGCATTCAATTATGATCTTAGGTGCTCTAAGTTGATACTTCATGCATATGTCAAAGAAGAAGCCACAGTGACTTGTATTTGCTGCAATTATATCAATTCTTTTTCTCCCTTCATCAATTTTTGCTTCTTTTTCGAACATTGATAAATCTGGATAAAAAAGAGTATTTAATATATCAATACAAAGACGGTGATATGAGGTCGCACCATCATTGCCCGAAGGTATTTTTGATAATTTTTCAGAAAGAATACTTGTTGGATTATTGTATGATAATCCTAACATATTATCAATTTTTGCGTTAGAAATTGCACTATATGCTTCGTTTTCTTTTTGTTCTTTATATTTAGAAAGTTCTTCAGGGTGTTTGCTAATGAATTTATATATAAAATCTTTTGATTTATGGTATTCGTCTTGTTCTTTTAATTTTTTCTTCGTAACCCTTTGATTTCCATTTTTTAATGCTTCAACCAAGGCCGTACCTGCATTTAAATGTTCTGCTTGCAAATAATTCAATATACCATGTTCATAAAAATTATCATCATTTAAAATAATATGGTATCTTACAATTATTTTAGGACATAATAAAATTGGCTTTCTTTCGTATATTGGTAATTCATAATAGTCATTTACCCATTGTAAACTTTCGCTGTCCCAATAAGGATTGAGGCTACACTTTTTAACTGGTATATTGTATAACTCACATTGTTTCTTTGTATATAAAGCTAGCTTATTTCTTATGATATTTATTGTTATATCAGAGACTTTATCTGGACCAACTCCTTCAACCATAAGAGCACAATCAGACAAATCTTTTAAATCTCCTGTTTTGACAGCTGCACTATTATACAAGGCTTTAAATAGTTCATTTCCTTGTTTAGGCCCTACTCCTGCTCCTTTTGATTCGTTGTCGCAATGCCCTAGGTGCGTTTCATTAGGTTCTGATAAATTATATAATAATCTTTTTGCTTTAGATTTATTTTCTGTTCTAATACAGTCAATTAACTCTTGAAAAAAGCTATTAATTAAAACGCTACATTCTTGAAACCATGCTTCTTTTCGAATACTTATTGCATATGGGTCAACAAATAATTTTATATCTGTATCTAGCGGAATATCAACAAAATCTAATTCTGCTTGACTTTTATTTAAATTAAATACTTGTGAAAATCTTTGCATACCCATATCCCCTTACATCTATTATAAGTAAAATATAATAGATAATCTAGTTTCTGCTATTTTGATTGTTACAAATAAAAATTCATATAGCTTTCATCAATAATATCTTGTTCTATTCCTATATAGCGGAGAGTGATGGCGGAGTAGGAATGGTTGAAAATCTTCTGCAGAAGTTCAATGTTATCAAACTGTTTATAGTGATGATAGCCGAAGCTTTTGCGCAGAGAATGTGTGCCGATTTTGTCCTGAAGATTCAATGTCTTTGCAGCCTTATTCAAAATTCTGTATGCCTGATTACGGTCAAGCCTGTTTCCTTGTTGCGTAATAAATAACGGCTCGTCTTCCGATCGGTCTTTTACAAAATCTTCAAGCACAACCTTTAGTTCGGAATTTAGCGGAAAACGCTTGTTTTTCTTCGTCTTTTTCTCTTTGATTTCGACAAAATCTCTACCCTTAACATCCCCGACATCTAGTTTCAAAATATCAGAAATCCTGAGTCCGCAATTTATCCCGAAAATAAAAAGCACAAGATCTCGCTTTTTGCGTTTCAAAACCGTCTTCATTTTCTCAATATCCTCTCTATTCCTTATCGGTTGGACAATATTCATACTCCCTCCTATATCACAAAATAGTCTACCCCCAAGTTGTATCGCACGAAAAACTCAAAATCCTTGCTATATCTTTCGCCCGTAATGAGTTTAGAAATATAGCTTTCGGTCATTTTGAGCCGTTTTGCAAGTTTCTTTTGCGTAAATTCTTTTTGCCGCAAAGCAAACCGAATCGCAAGTTCCCGCCTGTATAAAAACACGCTTTTAGTCTTTGCCAAATTTTCATCGGCGCGTTCTTTAATATAATCAATGCTTTGTAGCTCTTTTTTCTTCATAAAAACCTCCGAAATTCTCTGGGGAAACACATATTAACTCTGTTTCCAAGAAACATCAAGTCCATAAATTTTTGTGTCGAAATGATACAAAAGGGGTAAATATTAGTCGGAAACAGTTCCAATTTAAGGTCGGAAGAGCGATAGATGTGAGTACGATGAATAAAGATAAATACATCTCAATTCAAGAATTAGCAGACCTTAAAGGTGTGAGTACTCGGGCGATTCGGATGTCGCGTGATAAATATGTCACCCGCGAGATAATTGTCAGAGGCGGAAAAAGTTTTGAAATTCTGCTATCAAGTATTGAATTGGATTTACAGGAAAAATATTTTGACAAAAAGACACAGATAACTTCTGAATCAACGGCTTTGATACCGATTTTGCCTATAAAAAATCTTCCGACTAAGGTTAATGAGATTGCGCTTGCGCGTTTGGATTTGCTCCGCGAATGGCAAAAATACAGAAAACATCACCCTGGGGGTAAAACCCGTGCCGGGATTGAGTTTATCGAAAGCTACAATACCGGCATGTTGTATCCGCATATTTTTAAGGTGCTCGGCAAAACTTCAATCGGCTCGGTTGAGCGTTGGAAACGCAAGCTCGGAAATACGACGGATTATCATTTGTTACTGCCAAAATATGAGTATGCTACAGAATTTCGCACGTCTTTGACCGATTATGAAAAACAGGTATTTTTGAAAATTTTGCTGCACCCGAACAAGTTTTGTGTCGGGAAAGCAATCTCTATAACCAAGCATATTTTGTCAAAAGAGGGGTCGATAAATGTTCAAGATGTGACATTCCGCCGTTATGCGAATTGGTTTAGGGATAATCATTATGACATTTGGACATTGGCTCGTGATGGCGAAAAGGCATTAATAGACAACGTTGAACCATATATTTTGCGTGATATTTCAAAACTTGAGGTCGGGGATGTGCTTGTGACAGATGGGCATAAACTCTCGTTTTTGGTACAAAATCCGTTTACAGGGAAACCTACAAGAGCAACTTTAATTGGCTTTTTGGATTGGAAATCGACGGCACTTGTCGGTTATGAAATTATGCTTGAAGAAAACACTCAAAGTATCGCATCTGCTCTGCGCAATGCGATAATCAACTTGCAAAATATTCCTAAAATCGTGTATCAGGATAACGGCAGAGCGTTTAAGGCGAAGTATTTTATAAATACAGATTTTAAGGAAACGGGGTTTGAAGGAATATACGCACGGCTTGGGATTAAGACGGTTTTTGCTCGGCCGTATAACGCAAGAGCCAAAGTCATTGAGCGGTTTTTCAAAGAGTTTCAGGAAAGTTTTGAAAAGCTTTTGCCGACATATTCCGGCTCAAACATTGAGAATAAACCCGCGCATTTTAAACGCAACGAAAAATTCCACAAGAAATATTTTAAGCCAAATTATTACCCGACGATTGATGAGGTTAAAATGCTTGTCGATAAGTGGCTTGAATTTAAGAACGCTCAGCCTTGTCCGAATGATAAAACGCACACAGTTGCACAAGTTTTTGAAAACAGAGCGAAAATCAAAATTGATACAGCTCAGCTTGACGATTTAATGATGACGGCTGATATAAAAACTATTTATCAAAACGGGATTCGGTTCCTTGGCACGTTTTATTATTCTGATAAATTATATGGGCTCAAAACTCAGGTTATGATTCGATATTCACTTTTTGATTTATCCGAGATTAAAGTTTACACAGTCAAAAATCAGTTTTTGTGTAGTGCAAAACGTGTAACCAAAACTCATCCGATGGCTTATCATCTTGGCGATATCAAAGATGTCGAGGATTTGAAACAGAAAATTCAAAAGCAAAAACGGCTTAAAAAGAAGACGATTAAAGAATTACAGAAGTTCTTGCCGAATGTGGATTTGAAATTTATTGAACAGGATATTGAAGAAAATATTCAGGAAGTAATTGAAGTTAAACCGGTAAAAACGAAAAAGCCGACACCGAGAGAAGAACAGATGAACGCACCTGTGTTTTTGAATAAGTACGAAAAGTTTGAATGGCTTATGAAAAACGGCTGCACCTCTGTAGATGACAGGGCGTGGCTTGCTGAATACAAACAAAGTGAGGAATATCGAGGTCTATATGAAACGTAAATTTGTTGTAACGCAGAATGTAAAACGATTAGTGGATTTGATGGATACGCTCAAAAATGCACCCGCGAATCTGCCGAAGATGGCGTTAGTGTATGGCGATTTTGGGCTCGGGAAGTCGCAAACGATTATGTGGTGGGTTACGAATAATGATGCGATTTATGTGCGGTGCAACCACAAAATGTCTGCGCGTTGGCTTTTGACCGAGATTGTCAAGGAGCTTGATGATGTGCCGACATACCTGACTTCGCTTTTATTCAAGCAAATTGAGGATAATCTGCGTGAGCGGCCGAAGGTTTTGGTGGTGGATGAGGTGGATTTTCTTTTGAATAACTCGTCTGCGATTGAGATTGTACGCGATTTGCACGACAAAATCGGGATCCCCGTTGTGCTTGTCGGAATGAGCCTTGCGGAAGCAAAACTCAAACGGCATAAGCATATTTATGACAGGCTTTTGGGAGTATTAAAGTTCGAAACTTTTAATAAAGAAGATGTGGCAAAAATTGTGACAGAGATTTCTGAAGTCGAGTTTGAGACTGATGCACTTGAGCTTGTTAGTGCGAAATTTAATCAGTTCAGGCAGATTGTGAAATTTTTAAATAAAGTCGAAAACATTGCTGAGATGAATAATTTGAAAACGATTACTCTGACGGTTATGGAGGGGATTTTGAATGAAAAATAAAATTTTGAAACTCGCGAAAAGACTCGAAACATTCAAACTTGAAGATGTTGAATCGATTATAGGCGAGGGGATAGAAGATGTTTTACAAGAACTCGTTGAGGACAGACAGTTGAATTTGGTTGGCGAAATTTATTCCTATAAAGCCGAACTAAATTTACCTCTGCCGTTTTGCTTTAAGTTTCATTCGCAGGAAAAAATTGAGATGATAACGAAGTGTTTTTGTGCCGGGGTGAAGTCGAAACAGGCGAGTTTTCTTTTGGATATCGGGGATGCGACGATGCAGAATTTTTATAAACATTTTCGGCAGATGCTATATGAAGGGCAATTGAACGCCCTTAAAACGCACTTTGAACAAAAGCCGAAAACTGCCAAGATGCGGAGGTTTTACAATATACCTGTTTATTTATATCTGTATGATGAAGAGCTTTTCGTAGCCAATAAGCCGCTAAAGACAAAACGAAAGAAACTTCCGCACACAAAAGAAGAATCTTTGCGGATAAAAGTCCTTTACTCCCGCCTCCGCCGTTCAATAAACCACTCCCAAATGAAACAAAACTTGGCACAACATGTAGCGGAACATATTTGGAGGTATGGGAAAGATTATTATATATTAAGTTTAACTAAATAAAATCACATTATTTCCATTATTTATTATAAAATCAATAATGAGGAGATAAATTATGACAAATAAAATTATTTTTTCAGTTGAATTTGATATACCATCTCTTCATGATGGTTATATATCTTTTGATTCAAAACGATCTTTATTAGATGCCGATATTATTGTTTTTTGTCCAAGAATACGGGGGAATTATAATTTAGATAATTTAAGGGGTACTTATAATGGTAAAAATTGCTATAGTTCTACAAGTTCTTTTCGTGTAGTAGAACAATTAAAGCACTGGTATAGAGAATTAACAAATGCTTTTAAAGCAGGTAAAACAATTTTTCTATATTTAGATGATTTGTATGAATTTTTCGTTTATACGGGAGAACAATCAGTTTCCGGTACTGGAAGAAATGCCAAAACAACAAATTATGTAGCAGAATGTAATAATTACAAGTGTATTCCTTTTATACCTACCGATAAATTAGTATGTGCTAAGGGTAAAATTATTAAACCTACTTCTAATATAGGGATTATATCATCATATTGGAATGATTTTTCAGAGTATTCTGAATATGAATGTTACATAAAAACCGAACAAGATGTTCCCACATTAGTAACTCGCACTGGAAATAAAACGGTAGGAACTTTTATTACAGGTAATAAAGAGAATAGCGAAGGGAATATTATAATTTTACCCAAATTACTGTTAGATTCTCCAGATTTTACTGAAACTCACGAAGATGGAAAAGAATATTGGACAGATGAAGCACTAAGTCTTGGTCATAAACTTATTAATTGTTTTGTGCAAATTGATAAAGCTTTGAAAGAGGAATCTCAAGAATCTGTGCCTCCAGATTGGGCAAGTCAAAAGAAATATCAATTACCAGAGGAAATTTTAATTACAGATAAAATTAGCAAAATTGATAAAAAAATTGATGAATTAAAAGATAAAAAACAAAGCTTACAAGTTGATTTAAAAGAAAAATGTAAGTTAAAAAGGCTTTTATATGAAAAAGGGACTTTGCTTGAAGATGCAATCATAAATGCTCTTAAGATTTTAAAATTTAAAGCAAAAAATTACAAAGATTCTGATTCAGAGTTTGATGCCATTTTTTCTTGCAATGAAGGGTGCTTTTTAGGAGAAGCAGAAGGAAAAGATAATAAAGAAATTGATGTTACAAAATGTCGACAATTAAGTGGTAATGTAAGAGAATATTATGAAAAGTTTGAGACTTTTCCTAAGGGCATTTTGTTTGGTAATGCTAAAAGATTCACGGAGCCTAAAGATAGAAAAACTGTTTTTACAAACAAATGCTTAACTTTAGCAAAGATTGATAAGTTAGTTTTGATAAATACTTGTGACTTATATTTAGTTTGTAAATATATATTAGAAAGCAATGATAGTCAATATATAGAAGATTGTCGAAAAACTATTTTTGATACCGAAAGTGGTATTATAAAATTCCCAAAAATTCCTAAAATAAGCAAAGGGAAAAAGTGTAAGTTGACTGAAAAGTAATATTCTTATGATTTTATATTATTTATTAAATATAGAAACATATCTTTGTTTACGATTATTATAGATGCTATTTGAACTTCCGACTAGCTTCCGAGTTTGGGGGTGGGTAGTTTCAAAACGGACTTTTTGTCCGAAAAGTGTCATCGGGGGAATGTGGCTATATATTTAGATTACAGCGATTTTGCCGGATATATAGTGGAAAGTTGCCGCCAAATTGTGGACAATAAAGTGACTTTCTGAGTAGTTTCAGTCAAGTACTCGGAAGGGGATGTAATTCAAACACTAAGCCGAAAGGCGGCTGAAAAATCTTTTTTCAAATGTCCCATTAAAACCCATTTTTTACCAAACCGCAGAATGACAGTAATGAATTTTTCTAAGATTCTTCGCTCCGCTCGGAATAACATTCTTATTTCAGACCAACGCCGAGTGCAAACGCAATACCAGCAACGAATACAAGAAGTTGCATAATACTATAATAAGTCAGTTTTTTATACGTTGCAAAATGTCCGATTATAAACGGAGAAAATCCGCAAAATACCAAAATCGGCTTTGCAGGTATCGATGCAAAAAACATACAAACAATCGAAAACACCGAATAAAACGACAAAATTATCACTGAAATCGTAATACTTTTTTCACGAATAAATCTATTTTCATGATTATAAAAAAACAATCTTCCGAAGAAAAATGAAAAAAATGCCAAAATGCTAAGCACTACAAAAATCGTCGTCATACACTCACCGCCTGTTCTTGCGGCACATTTGAACGGTGATTCAAAAATTCGAGAGATTTATTAAAAACGAAATCCTTTTCATTATCATACAAAACCATATGATAACTATCTTCTAAGATAATCAACTGTTTATCTCTTGATGAAACCGACTTGTAGACCTCTTCCGCACCTTTTTTGCTTGCCAAATCATCTTCTCTTGAGTGAATAATCAAAAGTGGGGAATTGACCGAATGTAAATCGTGGCGGACGGTATGAGAAAGTTCCAAAAGTTCATGGAAAGCACACATCGGATAATTATCCATTCCTCCGTCAGTTTTTGCCAAGGCTTTTTTCACAATTTCTCGAACCCGTTTATTCTTTACACCATAAGGTTCACATTCAGGATATTCATAATAATATCTAAAAATCGTATGAAGTCCAAAAGGCATAAAACAAGCGTACCACGGCAATCTCCATCCGTCCAAGTACAAAGTCGTTGAGAGCAAAATAGCCCCTTTGACTTTTTCCTTATATTTTTCGCACAACGCAAGCGAAACGACCGCACCAAGACAAAGTCCGCCTAGAAAAACTTCATCATAATCTTCACAAAGTTTTTCAAACTGCTCGAATGCATAATTTAGCCAATCATCGTAGCAAACCGTATAAATATCCGACTTGAACTCCCCATGTCCTGGCAAACAAGCACCATAAACGTCATAGCCGTGTTCAGACAAAAATTTTCCAAATTTCTTCATTTCAAAAGGGCTGCCCGTAAGACCATGAAACAACAGGACAGCCTTTTTAGGGTTATCTTCGTTAATAAATTTGAAAGCTGAACCCAATTATTCGCACCTCGTGAGGAGTACGTCGAAGAGTTCAAGTGCTATATCGATTTCTTCTTTTGTGATGAAAACGTTCGGAACAAACGTGATAATGTTCTTGTAAAATCCGCCGTTGTGAAGAATCAAGCCACACTTTTTGCCGTTATAGGTCAAATCGCCCTTCAAGCCTTCAGCAAGAATTTTTCCGCACAATTCTCTGTTCGGAGAAATTCCATCTTCACAAACAAGTTCCGCTCTCAAAGCCAAACCTAAGCCGCCGACTTCTCCAATACATTTATGACGTTTTTGAATTTCCTTCAAGCCATCCAAGAAATATTTTCCTTTTTCTGGAACTGTTACGTCGAAGTTTTCTTCCTCAATCATCTTCATAACTTCATATCCTGCACGAGTTCCTATCGGATTCGAGCAGAATGTTGAGTGAGCAGATCCTGGGGGAAACTTCTCTGGGTTGATGTATTTTTCTTTTGCCCAGAAGCCCGACAACGGGTTCATACCGTTAGTCAAAGACTTAGCAAAGCAAATAACATCAGGAGTTACACCGTAATTTTCGATTGCCCAAAGTTTACCCGTACGATAAAATCCCATTTGAATTTCATCGTCAATAAACATAATTCCGTATTTATCAAGAATTTTTTTGAGTTCTTTAAAATATCCCTCAGGAGCATTAATATAGCCGCCAGTACCTAAAACAGGTTCAGCGATAAATGCTTTATATTCTGTTTCTCCGTCGTATGGATTGCACAAACCTTTGTATTCACTGTCGAATTGACGTTCAAAATGTTTGATACAATAAAAATCGCAACTGTCACATTTTTTGTCAAACGGACATCTGAAACAATACGGAAACGGCACAAAGTGTGCTCTATCACCGTAGTGACCATATTTTTCACGGTATTTAAAATTAGAAGAAATTGCTGTTGTTGCAACTGTTTTGCCGTGATATCCGCCTTGGAATGCGAAGAAACTGTTTCTGTGAGTATTGGCTCTGACCAATTTAATCATATCTTCAACCGCTTGTGCACCGCCAACATTGAAATTGATTCTTCCTTCTTCGCCAAATCGTGCTTCGCATGCCTTACACAATTTTTCTGACAAAAGAACTTTGTACTTATGAACGTATTTCGGTGTAATTTGAGGCAAAGTATTCATTTGGTCGATAACAGCGTTTATAATTCTTTTGTTATTATAGCCAAAATTTGCAGCCGAAAAATACATCTGCATATCCAAATACGGTGTATCGTCCGCATCATACATATATGCACCTTCACAGCGGTGAAAAACTTTAGGATTCTTTGAATAGTGAACCGTATCACCAAAAGAACAATATTTGCTGTCCTTTTCCAATAGTTCTTCGTCGGTTATTGTGTTTTCAATATCATTCTTTAAACATGTCATGATTAATTACCTCGTTAAAATCAGAATATTTAACATAAGGGATATTATTCTCTTTACAATACTCCAAAAGTTTCTTCTTTGCAAATAAAAAATCTGCTTTTGACGATGGGCAAAAGTCTGATGCACCGTCGCCTATGTATATAATTTTTTCATATTTTTCACGAAATTTTTCAATAAATGAACATTTGCAAGTTCCTGCTCCACGCTTGCAGTTATTATTTTTATAAGGAAAATCCATAATAAAATTTCCGTCATTAAAATCAAAATAATTTGAATAAATTTCAATATCATTAATGCTATATTTGGCAAGCACTCGTCTTATAAAATATTCAAATCCGTCGCTCACAATTACGACTTTATAACCTTTTTCCTTACATAATTCGTAAAATTTTTCAAAATAATCGTCAATTTCAACTGTTTCAAAAAATCGGTCGAAAACCTCTAGGGTCATACCTTTTATCATGCTAAATTGAGAACGCATTGCATCACAAGTCGAAATTCGACCAGCAACCCAGCCTTCTTCCACTTCAATCCATTTTTTATCCGCAAATCTATCCAAAAAGTCATTTATAGTGTCTTTTTTCGTAATTGTTCCGTCAAAATCACAAACAAAAATCGTGTCATTTTTCATGGCACAATTTTATCAAAAATTAATTAATTATGCAAACCAAGAACACATCAAGGAAAAATCACGGTTTAAGATTTTCTTTCGCCTTCGCCGTCATCGATAACCCTAATGTCTTGCGGCACAGTGAGTTTGTATCCTTTTTCCTTAACGCCTGCTAGCAAACAATCGTTAGCCGTTTCGCCAAGGTGTATAAATTCGCCGTCCAATTTTTTAACGTCCTCAATACCTGTTTTATCAAACAATTTCTGAGTTACAGCCGTTTTATAAGTTTTTGAAAAATCAATCGGTTGGTATTCGCCATTTTCGTCCATAATTTTGATAAACTTCGCAACTTCCTTCATATCGGTGTTGCCTTCATTTTGCAAACGAATAATCGCCCCTCTGTCCATTTGCAAGCCTGACCAACCCATAAGAACGTTTCTTGTCTTGTTTTCGTTATTTTCACGGACATTTTGGTCAACCATTTTCGCAATAGTTTCCCCCGGGAAGTTTCCGACTCTGATTTTTGCCTCTTTTTCAATCAAACCGCTCATCAAATCCATAAGTTGCATATTTGTAACAGGATTTTCCTTGTCAACTTGAAGTTCCGAACGGAAAGCAGAAGTGTTCATCATAAACAACTGCGTATCAGGTTCTTTCGTTTTGATGTGCGAAATAATTGTATCCGTAACTAATTTTTCAAGCGGATTATCGGCAAATCTGATATTATCAACCTTCAATCTGTCACAGCCTGCAGGGTCAGTAATTTCAACAATTCCCTTCGTATCTTCTGCGAAAGTTTCATCAAACTGTTTTTTGAAAATCGCATCTTGTTCTTCAAGTTTCACATACAAAGTTTTTGAATCGAAAGAAAACTTGCCATCGTCGTCAAAATGGACATTTACAGCATCCATAAGTTTTGCGTTTTCAGATAATGAGCAAACCAAAGTTTCCTTACCCGTTGCAGCACTTGTGAAAACAGAGGTTTCATCTTTGTGATCATGCCCGTTCAAAACAAGGTCTAAATCGCAATGGTTGCAAAGCATTTGAACAACTCTTTGACCGGCGTGATTTAAGAGCATAACAGGAGAATCAGGGTTTTCTTCCTTAAACTTAGCAATTTCTTCGTTGAATTGTTTGTAAGTTTCAGTCAAATCGCCTTCTTCTAATTTCACTTCTTTTTTACGGTTTCTATCCAAAATATCCAAATCGTTAATCAAGCCGTTGCAATAATAGTCCATATTCGGGCAAATCATACCCAAAACAAGCATTTTGTGAACCTTATCAGGATTTTTGTCATCAGGAACTTCTAGAATTGTTGAAGTGGTAATTTTCTTTTGTGCTTCTGGTTCAAGAGAGGTAATCGACTTGGAATTTTCGACGTTAACATTCGTCATAACCGTTGTCATATCGCACTTTTTAGTCTTATCAAAAAGGAATGAGTCGCCCCCTTCGAGACAGTGATTTCCTGGTGTATAAAGAGTCGTCAAATTACCTAAACCTGATTTCATTCTGTCAATCATATCGCCCAAAAACTTGCCTTGCATATCGCCGATAGTTTCTTTGAACGACAAATAACCTTTTCTTGTCGGGTTCATAAACCAGTCCCCAACAACCGCAAGAACGTTTTTGTTACTTGGATTTTTTCCGTCAGGGTGAATTTGATTTTTATTTTTTTCGTAAGTATCTTGAATTGCGGCACACTTGTCAATTTGACCGTGAGTGTCACTAAGTGCGGCAATATTAATATTTGCCTGTCCAAAACTTAAATTATTTTTTGCATTGTTTTTGACAAAAAAAGACTTATTAGGATTATTCGAAATATCAGTCATAATTCACCACCATTAATCTATGAATTACATAAAACACGTCAACATAAAAATTTGATAATGTTACATTTAATTTTAACATAATTTTGCAAAATGTTAACCTTTTGGAAGATTTTTAATTAAAAAAATTTATATTTTTGATACGATAAAAAAATCTTATAAAAAGGGTTAAAAATTATGAATATCTCTAATGCGTTAAGCAAATTTTTTAAGTTCGAGGAATTAAATACAAACCTCAAAACAGAGTTGGTTGCCGGGGTAACGACGTTTGCAACACTCGCATACATTATGATTGTTATTCCAAACATTATGAGCGGAATCGGTATGCCACAAGGGGCGGTTACTTCAACAATTATTTATATGGCGTTTGTCGGTTGTATGTTGATGGGATTGATTGCAAACAGACCGTTTGCGGTTGCACCATTGCTTGCTGAATATGTTTTTCTTGCATACACGGTTGTGCCGATGTTTGGCGAAGGTGAATGGCAAAAGGCATTCGGAGCAGTCGTTATCGCTGCAATTACGCTTTTTGTTTTAACAATTTGCAACGTGAGAGTTTGGCTCGTAAATTGTTTGCCCGCTTGCTTGAAATTCGCATTCACAGCAGGTTTGGGACTTTATCTTGCATTCGTCGGACTTAAAGGTGCAGGTATTATAAATGTGACCGATAACCTCACTATCGGCAACTTTTGGGATATAAACACACTGCTTGCGATTGCAGGAATTTTAATCATCGGAATTTTAATGTCGAGAGGGGTCAAAGTTGCAATGTTAGCAGGCTTAATTGGCGTAACGATTTTATCATTCCTTTTCGGGCAATCAACTTTACCAGAATCCTTTGTTTCTGCTCCGGCAAGTCTTGCACCTGTATTTTTAAAGGCAGATGTAGCAGGCGTTTTGAACATTGAATCGCTTCCGATTATTTTCATCATTTTGGTATTAATGTTTGTTGATACAATGGGAACAATGATTGGCGTTTCTGCAAAAGCAGGATTTTTGGACGAAAAGGGTAATTTGCCGAACATAAAAAGAGCAATGCTTTGCGACTCAACAGCGACAGTGATTTCATCATCTCTTTGTGCAATTACATCGGGTGTTTACGTCGAATCAACAACAGGTGTTCAAGCAGGCGGTCGTTCGGGCTTGACGGCGGTCGTTACGGGCTGTTTGTTCTTGACCGGTTTATTCTTTACCCCTGTATTTGCAATAATCCCGTCAGCGGCTTGCAATGCGGTTTTGGTCATAATTGGTATTTTGATGATGTCAAATATCAAAATGATTAATTTTGAAGATATGTCAGAAGGTATTCCTTCAGCGTTGATGATATTTTTGATGTCATTCTCGTCAAATATCGGGGTAGCAGTTGCTTGCGGATTTGTACTTTATCCGATAATGAAACTTATTGCAGGCAAAGGAAAAGAACTCAATATCCCTGTTTGGATTTTGTTTGTCGCATCTTGCTTGTTCTTTGCACTTTACAAATTTTAGGAAAAATTTATGATACATAATTTTTTAAGAAAACAATTAGGCTTGAAAAACTTAACATTCGCAATAATTGCAATACTTTTCGTTATTTTCATAGCAAAAATTCAAGATATTGCAATAATGTTCTTCGCATCATACGTTATCGCATGTTCGTTAGAACCAGTTGTTGCAAGGCTTTCTAACAAAATGCCAAGACAAAGAGCGGCATTATTCACCTTAATCGGGGTGCTTTTGATTATCGGAGTAGTTCTTGTTCCTGTAATTGCCCTTTCGGCTTCTGAAATCAAGACTTTCACTGTATCATTCCCCACCTTCATAGATAAATTAGATGAAACGCTGCAACACTCGGCAATATTGGCACATACACCGTTTGCACAATTTGACCTCGACAAGTTTGCATCTTCAGCAGCGGGCGTAACGTCAGATTTCATTGAACATTCAGTCGAAATCATCAAAGAATTGAGTTCAGCGGTTGTTTATTTCATCATTTCTATTCTCATTATCTACTATTTTATGGCAGATAAAGAAATTATCAGAAAAACTTCACTCAGACTTTTCCCGAAACATTTGAGAAAAAGAGCGGACGAAATTATGAATATAATTTCTGAAAAAATCGGAGGATACGTTGCAGGACAGTTAATTGCGGTATCTAGCATCGGTATAATCATGACAATTGGACTTATCCTTTTAGGTGTCGATTACGGATTTTTACTCGGTCTTATTACTGCAATTTTAGACTTTATCCCTGTTGTAGGGCCTGCTATTGGGCTAGTTATCTGCATAATCGCTTGTTATGAAGCAGGCGGAAAAATTATTGTGGGAATTCTCGTCATATTCGCCATTGCACAAATTGTCGAAAACAATCTCGTCAGACCGTACGTTTTCAGCAAGTTGCTCAATTTACACCCGATTTTGATTTTCTTGTCATTATTCTTGACGGCAAAATATATGGGCATTATAGGTGTCGTATTTGCCCCTGCAATCGCAGCAACCGTCTGCGTTTTAATCGAAGAATTATACATGAAAAATTTAAATAGAAAAAAATATTTAGCAATGAATAACAAAAAAATAAACTGTCTTAAATTAATTATATTGAATATTGTAATAATCTTAACTATTTTATTATGTTTCGAAATTTTTTTTCTAATTTTAAAAACAAAAGAAGATATAGAATATGATTACAAAATAAACAACAAAAATTTTGAATTAAAGGCTCCAAAATTATCGCTAAAAAAATTTGTCAAATATATGTTTTTTAATGAAATGAAAATGTTATATTTATATAAAAGTGACAATTATTTTAAACAAGAGGAATTCAGAAAACCCTCTGTCGGCAAAAACTATAAAAACGAAGATATAATCATTGCTGGTTGTTCATTTGCCCATGGAGCAAGCCTAAAAGATAACGAAACAGTCAGTGCTATACTTGCGAAAAAATTTCCAAAATATAAAGTTTACAATATTGGATTGAGTGGCGCTTCTCCAAGAGAAAACTTATTCATTTTGAGAAATTCTCAAAAATTCAAAAATTGGGGTATTTTACCAGATGAAAAAGAAAACACAAAATTTTATATTTACATCTATTTCAAAGGTCAAAAGGAAAGATTATTTTTGACAAATGTTCGTCCAGATAGCCCTCATTACAAAGTTAAAAAATTGAAAAATGGAGAGCAAAAATTAGATTTTTATATTCCTAAAAATAATATAAGAAAAACTTTTATATATAAATATACAATCTCAAAACTGACTTTGTCTGATGCTATATTGGAAAATTTCAACGGTTTATTGCTTTTATATTTCAAAGAAATTCAAAAAGAAATTAAAACAAAATATCCAAATTCCCAATTTGTAATATACATTTACGATTATTATAGCGATCTTAACAACAATGACATAAAAAATCTTGAAAAAGAAGGGATAAAAGTTATAATAAGTAACAAAAATTATAACGAAAAACAATATCTAGATTTTGATAATCAACACCCCAACGGACGTGCTTGGAAAGAAATTGCCGATTATCTTGGAAAAGAGTTAAATTTTTAATTCAAATAGTCTTTGAATTTTTTATTGACGCAAAAACTGTATCCGCAGCCGTCGAGCGGCACTCCGCCATCGTAAACAAATTTTTGGTTGACTTTTGGATACAAACGACAATTTATCGAACGAAATTTATACGCTCCACAACTGCCATCATCGTTCAAAGCCTTACATTTAAAGAGCAATTCTCCATTTTCGCCCTTGCCGTTGATTACAAAATTTCGATATTTTTTGTCGAATTCTTGCATTTTCAGAAACTCTTTTTCGCTTGTCACAATTCGTTTTCCAACAAAAAATGTGATATTTTGACAGCAAGTTCCACATTTTTTGCACTTTCCGGTGACGATAAATCTTGAAGAGGTCAATTTTTGAAACAAAAATTTGATTTTATCAAACAAAAACATTATCTTACCCAAAAATCTTGTCTTGCAAGGCATTTATCAGGTCTGCGAAGTTCGAACACCTGCATAATATAAAGCCCTGGTGTCGTCATAACAATATAATCGGTATAGTATTTTTTCGTGTTGTCAATCGGCACGTTAATGCCGTATTTGTAAGAAAAACCAAGCGATGGGGCTTTGGTATTTTTTGTGAAAATTTCGATTTTCAAAGCCGTGTCCTTAAATCCTCTCGGAGACATTACCGCATAATAAATCCGTTGATTTGCCTGAAAATCGTGCTCATATTCCATGTAATTTTGCGAATTAAAAGGCTCGGACTTGAGCATTATAACTGCATTGTCCGAGCATCCTGTCATAAAAATCGTTGAAAATAAAATTCCGACTAAAAACAGAAACTTTTTCATTGCTTATTGAGCCGTAATTTTTTTCTTCAAAGCGTTCACCGTTGCCTTAACAGAGGCTTGAGCACCTTTATCCGTCGATAGTTCGATGAATTTTTCATAATTTGTTATCGCATCTTGATAATTTTTTGCCTTTTCAAATTCAATACCGAGTGCATAATAAGCATAAGCGTATTGGTTATTGAGTTCTACGGCTTTTTGGTAACTTGTAATCGCTTCGTTATCCTTGCCCAAATCTGAGTAGCAAAGACCAGCGTTAAAGTAAGCGTCTGGATTGTTTCCGTCCTTTTCGATTGCTTTTTGATAATATTCAAGAGCCTTTTCATTCGAAGAAAGTTGCTTGTAACAATTACCGGTTTTAATCAACAATGATGGATTATTTGCATCAAGTTCGATTGCTTTTTCAAATTGGTCTTTTGCGTTTGTGAAGTTTTTGTTGTCATAATATTGTTCGCCAAGTGCAATCAAAGACATAGCCTTTTCTTCAGGGGTTACGTTTTCAGAATTAACAATATTTTCCGTAACTTTTTGTGCATCGTCTGTCTTTTTGTATTTCAACAAAACTTTCGCATACGCCGTCGAAATTGACTTATCGTCAGGATCGATTTCCAAAGCCTTTTCGTAACTTTCGATTACTCTTGAGCCTGAACCCAACTTATCATAAGCATTTGCCATATTTACATAAATTTCTGAATTGTTAGCATCGATTTCTGCCGCTTTTTCGAAATTCACGATTGCCTTGCGGTAATTATCAGCAATAATAAGATTCTTGCCGTTCGCAATATACGCTTGTGACAAATATAATTTGATATTGTCCTCAGGTTGTTCTGCATACAAGGCAGTGTAAATATCTATTGCTTCTTTGTATTTTTGTTGAGCCTGTAAAGCCAACGCCTTATTGAATCTCAACGTTCTATCCTTCGGCAAAGAAGTCAACAATTCATCATAAAGTTGAACTGCGTGAGTGTAATCCTTTTTGAAGTGATAACATTTTGCAAGTTCAGCCTTGAAATCCTCGTTATCTTTGGCATTTTCCATACCTTTGGTAAAACTTGTAATCGCATCGTCATAATTTTTTTCTTTTGAATAAATTATGCCCAAATTGAAATAAGCGTGTGGGTCATCGGGTTTCATCTTAATATATTTTGTATATTGACCTTTTGCTTTTTCATCTTGTCCCAAAGAAAGAAGTGCATCGGCGTATTCGATAGTGATTTCAGCCGATTCAGGTTCAAGTTTCAATGCTTTTTCGAACAAAGCAAGTGCATCTGTTCCATCGCCAGTTCTTTCCATTACGATACCAAGGTTGGCGATAGAAGCAGCATCGTCTTTATTGACGTCGATTGCTTTTTCAAGAATTGTTCTTGCATCGTTCCATTCGGAATTTTTCACGAGAGAAAGTCCGTATTGAGCGTATTCATTGAAGTTTTCGGGGTGTTTTTCCATCGAAATTTTAAATTGTTCGTTTGCATTTTTATAATCACCCAACTCAATATAAGCCGAGGCAAGGTTTTTGCGAGCATCAACATGGTTCGGATAATTGACCAAAAATACGTTGTAATTTTCGACAGCCCCTTTGAAATCTTTCAAAATATATTGAATATTAGCAAGATTTAAGTAGTTGTATTTGTAACTCGGGGTGAGTTGCAAAACGTATTTGTAAGCCTCAAGGGCATTTGCATAATCTTTTTTCTGTTGCAAAATCTGACCGATTGCAAGGTATAAAAATGAATCGTCAGGTCTCAACTGAGTTGCTTTTTTATATGCAGCAAGTGCATTATCCCATTCGCCCAAATTTTGGTACAAACCTGCAAGTTTTGTATAATAAAGTGCGTTATCGTTTTTCAACTCGATGGCACGTTGCATTTTTTCGATTGCACCTTTAATGTCGCCTTTATCCTCGTTAGTGCAAGCCTGAATATAATATGCCTGTGCAGGATAACCTACTGATTTCGGTGCGGCATTTACCGGAAGTGCCAATCCTGCGGCTAAAATTAATGCGGTAGTCAATAATCTTTTAATTGTCCTGCCCTCCATGCTGTATTCTTAAATATTATATACGGCAGTGCATTTAAAATCAAATTGTTAACTACTCTTCGTACAATTCTTCGTCGTAATGACGTTGGTGCTTTTTCTCCTCTCGTTCCGTCAAGCGTAAATATGTACGATAGTTGAATTCACCGCCGAGCAAGATAATCATTGCCGTATAGTAAAGCCATACCATCATAATAACGAACGCACCAATCGTTCCAAAAACTCTATTATATGTATTCAAGTGGTCTAAATACAATGAAAACGACCACGAACCCAATAACCAAAAACAACTGAAGAACAACGTTCCAACAAGTGCCGCTTTCCTTTTAACCCACTCGTTACCTTTGATATCGGGCAAAATATAGTAACTAAAATAACTTGTAAAATACAAAACCAAAAACGACAACGGCCATCTCAAAATCATAATAATTTGATAGGTCAAATTCGGAATATGGAATAACTCAAGTGCAACGCTCATAATGATTTTCCCTAGCAAAATCATATTTACCGTCAAAAACAATACTATTACATTCAAGAAAACCATCAAAACAGATAAAATTCTTGTATAAATAAATGGTCTTGTTTCATCAGTTTGAAATGCTCTATTCAAGCCCTTCATAACTGATGCGACGGCGTTTGACGACAATGCAATCGTAACAAAAAAGCAAATAACCGCCATAATTCCGCCATGTTTAAAAACGGTAACTTGAGACAATGTGCTTTCGATAAGTCTCGAAACATCACTCGGTGCCACCTGTGTCAATGCCGAAATTACATACCCGCTCAACGAACTTCTGCCAAGCCATGCATAAACAGACATAGCAAAAAGTAAAAACGGAAATAGCCCTAAGATGAACATAAACGCCATCTCTGCAGCCATTCCAGGGTAATCGGCATCAATCATTTTATTGACGATACTTTCAATATATCGAATAGTCGGAGTCGAACGTACTTTTCTGATAACTTCATCAAAAATCATACGAGAACTCCTCTTTGATAGCCTCAAGCAATTTGTTCAAAGCGATAGTATAATTTTTCTTTATAGTGCAACCAGCAGCCTTAGAATGTCCACCCCCATTGAATTTTTGAGCAATTTTGCTAATATCGGAATTCTCACTTCTCAAACTGATTTTCGAAAATCCTTCTTCAGTTTCTTTTATGACAAATGCAATATCAACAGAATTTACCTGTCTCAACATTTCTACAATGCCGTCAGTATGCTCGTTTAAGGCTTTATTCTTTTTCATATCATCAAGCGTAATAATCGTGTATGCGATTTTGCCGTTTGATAAAAATTCTGATTTCGAAATCGCACAAGCACTCAACTTCACAGTTTCAACAGGTTTCGACTCATAACAACAACGATAAAGCAAAGACGGATTGATGCCATAAGCCATCAAATCCGCAACCGCCAAAAATGTTTCCGCTGTCGTATTGTCAAACTTAAATCCGCCTGTATCAGTTAAAATTGCAACGTAGAGTGCATTTGCAATATCACGGTCAAACTTCCAACCACATTCTTTTGCAAAATTCACAAGAACTTCGCCCGCCGAACTTTTTTCGCCATAAACGTAGTTATATTGTGCATACATTGGATTTGTTTTGTGGTGGTCAATATTAATTTTTACTTTTGCCTTGTCAAAAAACGGAATCACTGTCGCCAAGCGGTCTTTCGCTGCACAATCAATCGCAACTACCGTATCAAATTCTTGTCCTGAAAGTTCATCAGGATTTTTAAAATTATCAATATTCGGCAAAAATTCATATAACTGTGGAACTTTAGGAATAACACACAAAACAGACTCTTTACCATATTCATTTTTGATAAAAGAATACAATGCCGAAGCCGAACCGAGACAGTCGCCATCGGGGTTAACGTGCGTAACCACAAGGATTTTCTCACCCTGCTTAATTAATTCGGCTATTTCTTTTGCAGTATTATTCGTTTTCATAGTCCACTTCCAATTTTTAATATATTAACACAAAAAGTCGTTCCCGAAAAATCTGTAACGTTTAAATCAACTTACAAATAGTCAACACTTCTTGAAATATATTGATTTTTAAGGGCTTCAAACTGTTGTAAAATTTCATTATAATCTGTTGGAATTTGACACAAAACTTGATTGTTAACAACAAATTGTGCATTATCGTAACATTCAAAATTGATATTATTTTTCAGACATAAATTTTTCATATACTCAATCAAAAATCTGATATGAGGGAGATTATAGCCGTATTTGTTGCTATACCAACCTTCTGCGTCAATTACAATCGTTTTTACATTCGAAGATTTTACCTTGTCAACAAACGCATCAACCTCATCAATACTGTCATTATAGTGTGGAACGACAAGCATTTTCGCCTTAACAAAATTTTCTTGGTCAAAACTTGAATATTTTTTTAAATTATCCCAAACATCATCGAAATGAGGATTTCGTTTTATCGTTTCGTACGTCTCTTTTTTCCCCGTATCAGGAGACACAACAAGTGTTACAAGTTGTTCGGCAATTCCATTTTCAATAGATTTTGAATACTTTATTCCCGATGAATGAATTCTGATTTTTGCATTATTTTGTATAAAAATATCGAGCAATTCCTCAAATTCAGGAAGTAAAGTCGGCTCACCACCTTGAAAAGTAATTTCGCCTGTCGGCAAAAATCTTCCCGATGAAACTAAATTTTTTATCATTGGCAGAACATTAAAATAAAAATCACCACCGTTATGTTCTTCTGAACAATAGATACAGCGTGAATTACAGATATTCCAATGGTCAAAATTAATAATCGAAATGTAGTCTCTTTCCCACGACAAATCAGCATTTTCTTCTAAATAAAGACAACCCTTGCACATCTTTGGATTATTTAATTTTTCGTTTTTAAGTTTTCTTTTTAACTCAAAAATCTTATCTAAATCAATCTTTTCTGGATTTTCAATTTCCATAATAAACGGCGAACCACTACTCTCTCTTTGAACGCAGCAGTCTCGAAGTTCAGTTTTGGATATATTAATGCCGTGTGAAAGAATTGCACAATCCATTTTTGTCTCCTAAAAAATTATAAATAATTCAGAAAAATTTAGCAAACTTTTGTAAACTTTCGAGCGGAGACTAAAATCCTATTCACAAATTTGCGTTTTTGCCGTATGATAACAAATATAGTAAATAGGGATTATAATATTGTTTCAAAAATTCACGGAAAAAGCCATATCGGCAGTAAGAGATGCACAAATTTCGGCTATCGAACTCGGTCACAGAAAAATCTATCCAGAACATTTACTCTGGGCTTTGAGTAAAAAAACTACCGAATTGGGTGCAAAAATTCTCAAAATGAACCACGCTTCACCCGATAAAATAAAAGAAGCACTCGTTGAAGTTTTGAGAGATAAAGAAATAAAAATCCCCGCATCGAGCGTACTTTTCAGCAACAGAATCAGAAAAGTTTTCCAAAAAGCAGACGAAATTGCCTCTGAAAACGGAAACGGTTTTGTTAAAACTGAACACCTCTTCTACGTTCTTCTCTGCGATGAAGCAGGTTTGGATGAACTTTACAACAAACTTTACCTCGACAAAGAAAAAGTTCGTGACATCATGAAAAAAATTGTCGAAAAAAAATCAAAACAAAAAGAAAAGCATCCAGAAGGCTTTGAACAAAAAGAAGTTGACGAAAAATACAACCACATTTTATCGCTCGTAAAAGACCCTGCATCAGCAACAATTTTCAGCAAAGCAGTGGCAAAACTCACAACTTCTGAATACGAAATTTTGGGTACAGAACAAATTATGCTCTCGATTTTGGACGACGAATCGGGTGAATTAGGCGAAACGCTTAAAAATGCAGGCATAACCTATGAAAAGTTTTCTGAAAGATTAAAACAAGTTACATCAAGACTTGCAGAATACGAAGATAAGCAAATTATTTTCACCCCAAATGCACTCACTGCACTTGTTAAAGCATCAGAAACAGCAAGAGAACTCGGCAGCACGGCAGTCCGTCCGGAACACGTCGTTCTTGGCATTTTGAAGTCAAAAAAAGGTATTGCCTACAACATTTTGAAGGATTTGTATCCAAACGACAAGTTATCAGAACAAATCTTGAGACCTTTAGAAAAACAAATGAACGAAACCCCCGTAATTCTTCGATTTGCAAATCAAGAAGCAAGAAGAATGGGCAGAAATACTGTCGGTACAGAACTTATCCTTCTTGGCATTATGCTTCAAGGAAGCGGCATCGGCTATTCGGTTTTGAAAAATTTGGGCATAACCGTTCACGACTTGAGAAAAGAAATCGAATCATTGCTCGGCACAAACGATGAATATGTCGACAAAGAAATTACCTTCACTCCAAGAGCAAAGGCAGTTTTGGAACTTGCGTGGGGTCTTGCGAAGAAGGAAATGAAAACGAAAATTTACTCAGAACATTTGCTCGAGGCAATCGTTTCGCTTTCAAATTCTTTGGCGATGAAAGTTTTGACAAACCTCGGAACAGACGAACTTGAAGTAAAACAAGGTATCAGAAACAAAGTTCAGGGCGATGATTAGACGTAATTTTAAAATAGAACTTTTGGCACCCGCAAAAGATAAACAAACGGCAATTTCAGCCATAAATGCAGGTGCTGATGCTGTTTACATCGGTTTTTTGAAATTCGGAGCAAGAAAACAAGCAGGCAATTCACTTGATGACATAAAAGAACTTGTTGACTATGCAAACATATACCGTGCAAAGGTTTACGTCACATTAAATACGATTTACAAAAATGAAGAAATAAAAGATGTCATAAAAACTATCTACAACCTTTATGAAATCGGCGTTTCGGGCATCATTGTACAAGATATGGGACTTTTGGAACACAAATTGCCCCCGATTAAAATTTTTGCAAGCACTCAATGTCATAACAACACATTAGAAAAGGTTAAATTTCTTGAAGAGACTGGCTTTGACAGGGTTATTTTACCACGTGAATTTTCTCTTCAAGAAATCAAAAATATTACGGATAACACAAATATCGAAATTGAAACCTTCATTCACGGAGCATTATGCGTATCGTACAGCGGACAGTGTTATTTAAGTTATGCAATCGGCGGAAGAAGTGCAAACAGAGGAGAATGTGCTCAGCCTTGCCGAAAAAAATATTCACTTTTTTCAAACGACGGAAAAATTATCGAAAAAGACCGCTATCTATTGAGTTTAATGGATTTTAACCTCTCTAACAGACTCGAGGACTTAATCAACGCTGGAGTAACTTCATTCAAAATAGAAGGCCGTCTAAAAGATGAAAATTACGTCAGAAACGTCGTTTCGTATTATCGCCAAAAAATTGACGAGGTCTTAGAAAAAAATAATCTTTCAAAATCATCAATTGGAATTTCTTCGCCAGACTTTGAGCCAAATCCCTCAAAGTCTTTCAACAGAGGATTTACAGAGTTTTTTATCAACGGAGAAAGAAAAAATTTCTGCACAAAATATTACTCAAAATCAATCGGAGAATTCGTAGGAAAAATCACAAAAGTTGGAAAAAATTATTTTTCTACAAATGGACAAAAACTCGATAACGGCGACGGAATTTGCTTTTTGAACAGCAAAAATGAACTTGTCGGGGTTCAAGTCCAAAAGGTTGAAAACGAAAAAATTTTCCCAAAATCGATGAACGATATCAATGTCGAATTGAAAATTTTCAGAAATTCTGACATCAATTTCGACAAACTCGTCTCAAGAAAAGACATCACAAGAAAAATTCCGATTGATGCGAATGTGAAAATTTCAGAAAAAGAAATAACTTTGACATTAAAAGATGAGGAAGGAATTTTTACAACGGCAAAAATTAAGGACAATTTCGAACTTGCCCAAAACCCCGACAAATCGACAGAAACAATCAAAAATCAAATTTCGAAAACTGGAAATACCGAGTTTGATATAAATAATATATATATAGAAAGTGATAAACCGTATTTCGTTCGAGCAACAATTTTGAACGAACTCAGACGGGCTGCAATCGAGGATTTGCGAGAAAAAAGAGCAGAAAATTATCAACACGATAAAAGAACAAAAAAAATCAAAATTGTCCCCTATCCCATTAAACAACTTGATTATTCCGCCAATGTATATAACAATTTTGCAAAAGATTTTTATGAAAAAAGAGGGGCAAAGGTCAACGAATATGCCGCAGAAAGCCAAAACAATTTCGATGGCAAAACGTTAATGACAACAAAACATTGCATTAAATATACCCTCGGACTTTGCCCGAAACATTACAAAAACGTAACAAAATATAAAGAACCTCTCGTTTTAACAGATGAATTTAATAAAAAGTATATACTTGAATTTGATTGCAAAGAATGCCTTATGAAGGTGAAATCCAGTCATGGTGCATGATGAGCATGTTACGTTATGTAACAATATTTAAAAAAAGTGCACATATCGGGCGTAAAATGTTTTTATATACATGTGTGTAGTTATATGCACATAGGTGCGATTAGAAGAAAAGGAAAGAAAATTATGGGAATTGTTGATGCTTTGAAAAACGGTAGGGTTGAATATACCGGCAACAAATCAAGTAACGTAAAAATTGAATTAGGAAACGGTAATGCCAACATTAATGTTCGAGGCAACAACGTTGACATCACGACGGGAACGGGTAATCAAAATGTAGTAGTTCTCGGTAACGATGTAGATATTAAACTTGATACTAATGCCCTTTCGGATTGGGATTCATCGCTTGACCAAGATATGGTAGCGGTAGTCAGCGACAAAGGTACAGTTAACATTAACACAGGTGATGGTAATGATACGGCTTTGACGGTTGCTGATAACGTTAATATTGAAATGGGCAAAGGTGATCACTTAGTCGGCTTCTGGGGCGATGACGTAAAAATTAAGGCTGATGACGGTTCAAATACAATCATGACAATGGATAAAATGATTGCAAATGGAACAATCTCTGAAAATACAACGATTTTGGGCGAAAAAATCGGTCAAGCAGCAATTGATGCTGTTGAACTACGTACGACAGAATCGACAGAACTTTTGTATGATATTACTTCAGAAACAGGCAACAACGGTAAAGCAGATTTCATGAAGAAAATGCAAGATACATACAAACTCGATGCTTCTAACATGAAAATGCTCGATACGTTGTATGAAAATGGCGAATTATTCAAAGAATATGCTAAAGGTGTTCCTGCGTACGCAATCGTTCAATCAGTTACGCAAAAGAATGCTGATGGCAGTGCAAAATATGTTCTTGCAAGAGTTGATGGTCAAAATGATGATGGCTATATTCACACAAGAGGCTTGCAAGACGGCACATTCAAAGAATGTATCGCAACTAAACAAAGAGGTACAAATTCTTACACTGTTGAACAAGAATACACTCGTGAAACAGCAACAAGAACGACTTACAAGGTTGATGGTACAAAGAACCTTGATATCGATCTTGCAAACGGTAAAACGAATAACATCGATGTTACATCAACAGGTATCGTTGACATTAAAGCAGGCGACTTCGACTTCTCAAGAATCAAAGTTGATGCAGAAGTTAAAGTTATCGGCGATCCCGATGTTGTTAAAAACGTTTACACAGAACCGGCAAGAAGAATTGCTTGGGGTACAAACATTGGTGAAACATATACATCACCTATCATCGTTGACTTTAACAAAGATGGTAAAGTTGATGCAACATCCGGTAACACAGGTATTGATGCTGACGGAAACGGAATTGCAGATGGTGCTGCAACCGGCGGTGATAAAATGCTAGCAATGAGCGATATGAACGGAAACGGCAAAGTTGACGGTTCAGAAGTATTCGGTGACCAAACTGTCAGCCCGTTCACAGGTGAAAAAATCAATGCAACAAACGGTTTTGAAGCATTGAAGACAATCGCTCAACAAGCAGAAGAAAAAACTGGTATTAAATGCTACTCAGGTGGCTTAGTTGACCTCCAAGCATTGAAATCAGCATTGGCTACGGTTGGTGTAAACCTCGGCTTCATCAGCGATGATAACGTAACTGAACTCGAAGATTTGGCTCACGTTGTTGCATTGAACGTTGACAACTACAACCAAGTTGATGAAGAAGGCGATGTTCAACACAGACAACAAGGTTCATATGTTGCTAACGATGGTCAAACGTACGGAGCAAACGACGTATGGTTCAAAGACAGAACTCAAATGGACAACATGATTGATCGTCTTAAAAAGAGCAAATAGAACCAACCTTTAATCAACTAATCGCAACTAATTTTAAAGCCCTTACTGAAAAGTAGGGGCTTTTTTAACGATTATTTTTATGATATAAAAAAAGTCACACTCAAACGGAAAATATTATGGGCTTTTTTATACAAACATTATTAATTAGCATCGGGCTTTCAATGGACGCTTTTGCAGTATCTATCTGCAAAGGTCTCGGAATGAACAAATTAAACAAAAAACAAATGCTCATCATTGCATTATATTTTGGCGGATTTCAAGCATTTATGCCCTATATTGGTTGGGCTGTCGGAGCAAGATTTTCGTCTTATGTTTCTCAATACGCCCATTGGATTGCGTTTATTTTACTTGCCATAATCGGCGGAAAAATGATACACGAAGCACTGACCGAAAGCGAGGACTGCGAGGACGATGGCATAAAAGACAAGAAACTTTCGCACAAAGAACTTCTCCTGCTTGCCATAGCGACAAGCATAGATGCACTTGCTGTCGGAATTTCATTCGCATTCTTAAACGTGCCTATTATCCCCTCAATCATAATTATCGGGTTAACAACCTTCGCAATATCTCTTGTGGGAGTAATCATTGGAAACATTTTCGGTTCAAAATACAAGAACAAAGCCGAGTTCGTTGGTGGATTAATCCTCGTGATTATCGGATTGAAAATAGTTTTAGAACAATATTTGATAGTTGTTTAATAAAAAAACCCCGACGTTAAAATCGGGGTTATTTTTTATTCGAAATTGTTTGTAATTCCGTATAAATACTCAATAATTTGTTCAAAATACGGAATTGAGACCGAACCGTTTACAATAATATCCCACTTGTGCTTGTGAGGAAGAATGTATTTTTCGGAAGCCTCTCTGATGTATTTCAACTGTTTCAAGGCATTTTCACGATTTTGGTTACGAGAAGCTGCACGAACCAAAAATCTTTCTTCTTGTTCTTTTCTATCGATATCGATATAAATTTTGATATCGAAAAGGTCATAAACGTTATCATACATTGCTGCCAAGCCTTCAACTGCAATAATTTTTTGAGATTTAGCAGGCAAAGATTTCGGGATATTGACCCCCGTCCCGTTAATCAAATACTGCGGAGTCATAACATCGTGACCTTCTGCAAGCATTTTCAAGTCTTCTTTGAGTTGGTCTGTCATAAAGTTGCTCGGAGCATCAAGGTCATAACCTGATTCCAAGAACTTGTCAAACCCGCCATATTGCTTGATTAAATCCGAAATATCGTTGAAATAGTTATCCGTACTGATGATTTGAACAGGGAGTCCATATTTGTCGACAGATTGCTTAATGTGTTCGCAAATCGTCGTTTTACCGCTTGCAGACTCACCGCAAATACCTATCATAATTCTTTTTTCAGGATTTTCGATAATTCTTTTGGTAAATCTCGGAACAAAATCTTCTTTTACGCTTTTAAAAAACGGCGTTTCTGCATCTTTATCAATATGCAAAATATACTCAAATTCTTTTTGAAGAAGATATGCCAAAATACCTCTACCCTCTTTCGACGAAAAGTCGGGCTTTTTGATTTTTTTATCTTGAATATTTTTTAATCGCTGCATCATATTTTCATCTTCCGTTTTTAATTATGCAATTTCTTCTTGTTGTTTAAACTGCATTTCGTATAAATGTTTGTACTCGCCGTTTTCGATAGTCATAAGTTCATCGTGTGAACCTGATTCGATTAATTCACCATCTTTAATTACTATTATTCTATCCGCATTTTTGATTGTTGACAACCTATGAGCGATAACAAATACTGTTTTATTGCTCATCAAATTGTCGAGAGCCTTTTGAACAATGGCTTCTGACTCATTGTCTAATGCTGATGTCGCTTCGTCAAGAATAATAATCGGAGCATTTTTAATCATCGCACGGGCAATCGCAACACGTTGTCTTTGACCCCCAGAAAGTGTCGTACCTCTTTCTCCAAGTACCGTGTCTAAGCCATCCGGAAGTTCATTGATGAGTTCGTCTAAATGTGCATACTCAACAACTTTATTCAACTCTTCATCAGTTGCGTTTTCGTTGCCCATTTTAATATTTTCACGAATAGTTCCTGTAAAAAGAAAATTGTCCTGAAATACCATTGAAATATTCGCTCTTAAACTCTTGAGGGAATAATCTCTTACGTCAATTCCATCAATCTTTATCGCACCATCTGTTACGTCATAAAAACGGGGGATTAAGTTGACAAGAGTAGATTTTCCGCCGCCAGAATTACCAACAATCGCAATCGTTTCATTTCTTTTGACGTTATAATTAATATTTTTCAAAATCATTCTGTCTTGAACATAAGCAAAACTTACATTTTCAAAATTAATTCCGCTATCCAAACCGTTCATTTTAACTGCATTTACTTTATCAACAATGCTCGGTTCAATATCAAACAACTCGAATACACGACCCATTGCAACGAAAATAGTTTGCAATCCAGTCAATGTATTGCCCAAAGTCTTAACAGGCTTATACAAAAGCAACAACGAAGTTACGAATGATGCGAAACCACCGGCTGTCATTTGGTCAGTATAAATCAAGTGTGTGCCATATCCCAAAACGAGTGCAATACCAACTGATGCAATCAAATACATCAACGGTGACATCCAGCCAGCACGTTTTACCAACGACATATTATTCGAAAATGCTTTCCAAATTTGGTCGCAAAAAATATGTTTTTGTCTTTCTTCCAACGAATACGAACGCATAACCTTGTTCCCAATATATGTTTCGTTGAAGTTAGTGGTAATATTTCCTCCAATAACCATATTTTTGTTCGAAGTTGATTTAACTCTTTTTCTGATTAATGCAACCGGAATAAATGCTGCACCCAAAATAACTACGCCGATTAAAGCAAGTTTCCAAGAGCAATAAAGCATTACCCCAATCAAACTCAAAGCACCGAACAATGCGGTTACGAATGTTTTTAAGTTATTAACAATACCAGCAGATGCTGTATCAGGGTCGCTCAAAAATCTTGTGATAATTACACCAGACGAATTTTCATCGTAAAATGATGCGTCCATATCACAAAGTTTATTGAAAAGTTTAATCTTAACAGCATTAGTGATTTTTTGGCTTGTCCAGTCTGTCAAATAACTGTTCAAATATCTCAAAACACCTTGAAGTGCCGCAAACAAAACAACCCCGAACGGTATTGCTAAAGCCAGCATTGTGTACGGGATTGTAATATGATGATTTAAAATTGAAATTGCCCAGTCCTGCTTTCCAACAACATAGTCCATAAAGGGTTTCAATGACACGGAAACGATACCATCTAACGCACCAACAGGAATTGCAACCAAAAATCCTAAAATTACACGTCCCATTACCGGCTTAATAAATGGAAAAATTCTCCCCAATAACCATCCGTATCTGAAAGAATTGCTTGCCGTTGTATCTTGAAGTTTCATTTTGTCACCATACTGCCATTTGAAATAAGTTCTTTTTTCTATTCTACACCAAACACAAAAAAATTAAAATATTACCAGAACAGAGAATGAATAATTTTTTAATAAAGTTATACTAAAAATAATATTATCCTGTCGGAAAATCAATGAGGTATTGAAAGATGAAAAAATTTGTCGCAACTATGTTGCTTTTACTAAACGTTACAAACTTAGCCTTCGCCGATTGTGTCACGGGTTATGCCTGCTCAATAAAAGACTTAAACAAAAATAACACAAATAGTGTTATGCAAAATAAACCACAAAATGACCCACTTGAAAATTCTAAAGAAAAAATCAACACCGAACAAAAAAAAATTAGAAAACAAATTGATGAAAAAACAGAAAACGAAAAAGAAATTCAGTTTGAAGAAAAACCCTAAATTATAATCCCAATTTTTCCACAATTTTTGGGGTCAATTCGTCCCAAGTAGTCTCACTCGGGTGGTCATTATCAGGAAGTCGATATTTTTTCTCACAAAATCTATGACCAACAAGTTTTGATGCATTAATGTATATAATACCCAAATCCTCAATCATTTTTATGTTTTCGGGAGTTAACTCATACATTCCTTCTTCATAATTATCCAAACACAAATCAGATTGAGGAAATTCGACCAAAACGAACTTCGAATCCGGATATAATTCGTGCATTTTATCGACAGAATTTTTCAAAAAACATAAAAACATAGGCAAATCTTGCGAAAATTCTTGACCATAGAGTACATTGGTTTTGTATTCAAAATAAGTTTTCAAAAGAAAAGACCAATACATAAACCAGAACGGGTGCGATTTTTCTGTCAATTTCCCATTTTTGAGTGAATATTGCAAATTTATTTCCGAAGTGTAAGAGCAAAGCATAGTCTGAAATTGACGATACAAATGGTGATGAATAAAAGTATAAATCACATACTCTGCATCAGGAACATCTTTTTTAAAATCTTTATCAATCAACTGCCGATAAACCAACTGGGGACCTGTGCCACTAATCCCTCTGTTATAAGTCGTTCTACCCGTCAATTTATTCAGTTTTGAGGCAAAAGTCTGATTATTTTCAAGTCCGGTCCCCTCGGTATATGAACAACCAATCGTAACAATGGGACGCTTTTTCGGATTTTCTGTTTTAAAAATACGAAACTTCATTCGTTTCTCAAAAATCGAATAGTCAAATTTTCTCGGAAACAAATAATGCGGTGTATTTTCCTTTATAACTTCTTGAGGATTATCAAAAAGATTTGCCTGATTAGAAATCAACCCCGAATATCTGTTACGATATGAATAAAAAGCCGCAATTTCAGCAATAACGCATATTACAAGTATTATCGCAATGTTAACTATCAAAAACTTTTTTAACTTTGTATTCATAAATCAATAATATCACAAACTAAAAAAAACAGACGTATCTCAATTTACAAGATACGCCTGTTAAAATTATGCCGACAAATTAGCAGCAGCCACAAGTGCAGTTGAGGTTGAGTGCTTTTTTCGCTTCTTCCATTCTGACTTTGATTCTGCCGTCAACCGCAATGCCTTCACCTGTTTTTTCTGAGATGAGAAGCGGGTTGATGTCGAGTTCGTCGATGAATTTGTAATCATTTACGAGTTGTGACAATCTCAAGAGAGTTTCTTGAATTTGTTCCATTTGTGCAGGTTTTGTACCTCTTGCACCCTTCAACAAACCATAAGCCTTAACTGATTTAATCATTTCTTCAGCATCAACGTCTGTCAAAGGAGCAATTCTGAATGTAACATCCTTCATTGTTTCAATGAATACGCCGCCCAAACCGAACATCATCATAGGTCCGTATTGCGGGTCAGTTGCGATACCGCAAACCATTTCTCTGTTGCCTTTAACCATTTCTTGAATGATTACACCTTCGAGACCGTCGATAAGTCCTTTTTCTGTCAATTTTTCGATAAGGTCTTTGTATTCTGCTCTGAGTTGTTCTTCGGATTGAATGTTAACTCTTACACCGCCAACATCTGTTTTATGTGAAGTTGTTTTTGAAGTCATCTTCATTACAACAGGGTAGCCGATTGAGTTACCAAGTTCAGCAACTTCTTCTTCGTTCTTAGCCAAGCCGTATTTGCAAGCTCTGATGCCGTATGCTGCGAGCAAATCGATTGATTCCAAAGTTGTAAGTTGAGCACGACCGTCCATCAATGCTGATTTCATAATTTTTTCAGCCTTGTTTCTATCTACGTCGTAGCAAGGAGTTTTGCCTTCAGGTCTGTTAATCCAAAGTCTTTGTTGGTTCAATCTCTTGAATCCGTCTGCAGCTTCTTCTGCATACATAAAGAACGGCATATTAACATCCATTTCTGACAATGCTGTGAAGAATTCGCTCTTAGTCATAAATACACCGATTACAGGTTTTTCAGGGTGTTCAGCCTTAATTTCCATAACTGCTTTTGCAACATCGATATCTTTCAAGCCCAAGAACGGCAAGTAGATAACCATAATCATATCAACGTTTTCATCTGCAATAACAGTTTCAAGAGTTTGCTTGTAGTGTTCAATCGGAGCTGAAGCAATCATATCAATCGGGTTTTTAACAGATGCTGCTGCCGGCAAGAAACTTCTCAATTTTTCTTTAGTTTCGTCTGTAATTTTTGCAATTTGCATACCGTATTCGCAAACTGCGTCAGTAGCCATAATTCCGGGTCCGCCAGAGTTTGTGATGATTGCAACTCTGTCGCCTTGCGGAATCGGGCAGTTAGCAAAAACTTTTGCTGTTGAGAACAAATCTTTCAAAGAATATTCTCTGATAACGCCTGATTGCATAAGAAGTGCATTTGCTGCTTTATCAGCACCAGCAAGTGAGCCAGTGTGTGATGATGCTGCTGAAGCACCTGCTGCTGAACGTCCAGCCTTCAATGCCAAAATCGGTTTTTTCTTTGAAATTCTTGTTGCCAATTTTCTGAAGTTTGCTGGATTTTGGATTGATTCCATATAAAGAAGAATTTGTTCAACGTCTTTTTCGTTTTCCCAATATTCAAGAGCAGTTTCAGCGTTAACATCTGCTTGGTTACCGATTGAAATAAATTGAGCGAAACCAAGGTTCAAGTCTTTCAAGATGTTTAAAATACCGCCGCCTAATGCACCTGATTGTGAGACGAAACCAATGTGTCCTCTTTCAGGAAGTGATTCTGCGAAACAGCCGTCCATTCTAATTTCAGGATCAGTATTTACAACGCCTAAGCAGTTCGGACCTACACATCTCATACCGTATGAACGAACTTTTTCCAAAAGTTGTTTTTCAAGTTCAGCACCTTCTTTACCAGTTTCTTTGAAACCTGCAGTGATAACACAAAGACCTTTGATACCCTTTTCGTGGCATTGGTCAATTGTTGCCAAAACGAATTTTGCGTTTACAACGATAATTGCCAAATCAATTTCTTCAGGAACTTCCAAAACTGAAGTGTATGCTTGTAAACCTTCGATGATACCACCTTTCGGGTTAATAGGGAAGATTTTACCGTTAAAATTGTATTCTTGTAATCTTTTCATGATATCCGAACCGATAGTGTGTTCTTTTGTTGAAGCACCAACAACCGCAATCGATTTCGGTTTCATAATTTTGTCTAAGTTTTGTTCCATGATTTTTGCCTTTCTGTATATATAAGATTTGAATTGATTAATAACCTTTTGGAAGCCATTCTCTGTTTCGGAATTTTGCACCTAAAGAGTGGCAAATTTTTTCACATTCTGCGATGTCGACAGGGGCTTTTTCAAACCCTGAAACGACTGACGCCGATGTGTCAAGTCCAATTTCGACACAACCTTTAATAAATTCAATGACAGAATTGTAAGCATTTTCTTTGTCCGAAGGTTGAGAAACGAAATTATATTTTTCTTTATTCTCTGCATTTAGACTGATTGAAACAGCATCAGCGTATTTTGCAAGTTGTGGGATAATATTTTTTTTATGGATTAAATTTGCCTGACCGTTTGTGTTTACACGAATTTTGATAGAGGGATAATTTTCTTTAATAAATTTCGAGACTTCACAAAACATATCAAACTTAATAAGTGGTTCACCAAATCCACAAAAGACGACTTCTTTTGATTCAGGATTTTTAGAAATAACATCTTTAAATTGTTCTATAACAGCAGAAGAATCGAAGTTTTCATTGTCTAACCAAAGATTTTTACCTTCGATTTCGTCGGATAAATTTCTGATACAAAATAGGCATCGATTTGAGCATCTGTTGGTCAAATTGATGTAAATTTTACCGTCTAACGTATAAACCAAATTCAGATTTTTATTTATCCCATTCATGCTTTATATTGTCGCACAACCCGTGTTTGTTTTTCAAGGACTTTTTTGCTTTTTTTTCACAATTAAAATTCTAATCGTGATTTTTATAAACATTTTTGAGTTTTGAGTTTTTCAACCAATAACGGAAATAAATCCTGCCAAACCTTTTCCGTAGGGTGAGGATCTCCTCCGTGTTGATATTCAGGTCGCTCCAAGTCTATTTCTTTTATATCGTATGTAGAAATTACAATAATGTCTTTATCAAAATATTTAAACAAGTCTGAGGACTTATCATATTGATAACAAAGAAATACAAATTTCGAATTTGGATACATTTTTTTTAAATTTCGATTCGTCAGATTAAGCATATCTGCAAAGGATTTACAATTTTTTTTATAAAATATTTTTGAATTTTTTATAAAAGAAACTCCTTCCAAAAGATATCTAAAAAGAAAAATCCTTGACGGAAAAGCATACCATTCGTTTGCTTTAACGTATTTATCTCCTTGCTTTACCATTCTAAAATTGCAATAAGGAGCAAAAATTGAACATTTTATAAATTCATTATTCCTATTCAAATGGTCATCAATAAAGGTATAAATTGCCAATTCAACATTAGGATATTTTTTTGCAAAATCATCTTGGGAAGTCATATAAAGAGCATCTTGTACCCCACCTCCAGGGATTCCTAAATTATAAACAGTTTGCCCAGTTATCGATGATAAATAATACGAAAATGATTGATTTGGCTCGAGATTTGAACCATAAGTATAAGAACAACCCAAAAGTAAAACTGATTTATCACTTTTTGTTATAAAAGAACGGTTTTCTTCAATTGGATTAGCAGAATGATAAACATTTTTCGCAAAATGAACAACTTGATTTTTATCAAAAACACCTTCCGATGAACTGCTAAATTTAATATATTTTGTTTTTTCAAAAGTGAAAAATCCATAATCAGCAATAACTAACAAAATAACAATGATAAAAATATTTAACAAAATTATACAAAATTTTTTCATAAATTAATTATATATCAATCCCAATTTTTTCTAATTTATTTTTTAAAATAGGAACAAAATCCTGCCAAACCTTTTCCGTAGGATGCCAATCATTTCCGTGTCTGTATTCAGGTCTATGTAAATCAATCTCTTCAAAGTCATCTGTCGAAAGGACATAAATATCCTTATCGAAATTTTTAGTCAAATCAACCGATTTATCCATTTGGAAAAATAAAAAAACAAACTTTGAATCAGGATACATTTTTTTCAAATTACGCTTGGTATGGTTAAGCATATCAGAAAAAGAATCACAATTTTTTTGGTAATACTTGTCCGAATTTTTTATCGCAACAACCCCATCTAAAAAATACCTAAAAAGGAAAAATTTTGCAGGAAAGGCATACCATTCATTTGCTTTGACGTATTCATCACCACGTTTTACCATTCTGAAGTTACAAGAAGGAGAAAACACACTGCTATTTAAGTAGCGGTTATTTCTTTTGATATGGTCAGAAATAAACGTGTAAATAATTAAATCAACATTTTTATATTTGTTTGCAAAATCCTTATCCTCTGTCAAATACAACGCCTGCTGAATTCCGCCACCTTCAACAGCAAGGTTATAAACAGTCCGCCCCGTCAAATTCGACAAATAATACGAAAAAGACTGATTTGCATCAAGATTTGACCCAAATGCATACGAACAACCCAAAAGCAAAATTGATTTGTCACTATTTTTTATAAACGAGCGATTTTTGTCCGTTTTTGCAACAGAATGAGGAACATATTTTACAAAGTGAGAAATCTCGCTTGGATTAAAAAACTTATAAGATTCATATCTTTTAGTAAATTTTGCCTTCTCTAACCCGAAAAACACAAAATCAGCAACAAAAAGCAGAATTATGACTAAAAAAACCGATACGAATACACTTTTTTTCATTTCTAAATTATATCATAATATTGCGGATATTTGACAGATATTTCTATTAGATATATGATTTCAATATGAGCGAAATTTGTATTTTATACTGTTTAACGAAGCGAGAAATGACGATTTATTCGGTGAAAAAGCACATCTCCGAATATTTTGGAGCATTTACAAACCCGAGCCACGGCACAATCCACCCTTGTATGAAAAAACTTTTAGGTTATGGATTTTTAAACGTCAATGACATTTTGTCAGAAGGTGGCAAAAAATCCAGTTATTATTCAATTACCGACAAAGGTAGAAAATATTTTGCCGACTTAATGATGAGTGATTTTAGTGAAAATCCTTCGGTGTTTTTGGGAGAAATCAACACGAGAATCGCCGCAATGGGTGCATTGCCAAACAAAGATAAAGAAGATTTTCGTCAACATTGCTTGCATGCGTTAGAATTGTACGAAGTTTCGACAAACAATCTTATCAATGATGAATATACAGGATTGGACGATTTTCAAAAGGCAACGGCGAAATTGAGTGTTGAAAACACAAAAGCGATAGCGAATTTTTTGACGTATTTAAAGGTGTAATATGCCCGCAAAAATCATCGAAGTTGCAAAAAATTCAATAGCGGAAGAACTCGAAATCGGTGTCGGCGACGAGATTTTGAAAATCAACGGACAAGTTCCGAAGGATTACATTGACTACAATTATTTGACGACTTGCGAGGAGTTAATTTTGTGGGTCAAGCACGCAGATGGCACGCCTGAGATTTATGAAATTGAAAAAGATTTTGATGAAGAACTCGGAATAACCTTTGAATCTGCAGTTTTTGACAGAATTAAACCTTGCACAAATCATTGTATTTTTTGTTTCGTTGACGGACAACCCGAAGGTATGCGAAAAACCTTGTATATCAAGGACGATGACTATCGACTCTCGTATTTGCAAGGGTCTTATGTGACACTGACAAATTTGACAGAAAAGGACAAAGAGCGGATTGCGATGATGCACCTTGGACCGCTTTACGTTTCTATTCACGCAATGAACCCAGAACTTCGTGTAAAAATGCTCCGAAATCCAAAGGCTGCACTTATTAAAGAAAATTTGAAATTTTTGCAGGAAAATGACATTCCATTTCATGCACAAATAGTGTTATGTCCGAATTACAATGATGGAGAGGAATTGAAGTTCACCCTTAATGAACTTTATCAGTTCAAATCTGTCCTGCTCTCTGTTGCGATTGTTCCCGTCGGAATTACGCAATATCGAAAAGACCACCTCACAACAGTTGATAAGACGAAGGCTATTGAATGTATTGAAATCGTTGATGAATTTAACAAAAAGAGAAAAAAATTCCCTGTTTGTTTGTCGGACGAATTTTATTTACTTGCGGAAAAGGAAGTACCGCCAGCGAAGTATTACGGCAATTTTGAACAAATCGAGGACGGTGTAGGTTCATTGAGATTAATAAAAGATGACTTTGAAATGAGATTTAAAAAAGCACCAAAGAAACTCAAAAAGCCTTTACGATTGACTTTTGGAGCATCAAAATCTGTTTACGACACATTAAAAGGTTTCGAGAAAAAACTTGTCGAAATAGAAAATTTGACCGTCGAAATCGTGAAAGTCGAACCACATTTTTATGGAAAAGATATTTCTGTTGCGGGATTGATTTGTTATCAAGATTTGGTTGATGCAATGACGCCTCGCAAACCAACAGATTTGGTCATACCATCTGTCATGCTTTCACCATACACAAACAAATTTTTGGACGGAAAGCACCTTGACGACTTGAAAAACGCACTCAACTGCAAAGTTCATGTCATAAAAGATATTTATTCTGTTAAAGAAATTTTTGATTTGATAGCGACTTATAAATAACCAAAGGGAAACAGTTTTGGAAACGAATAGCAATAATTTTTCAGATGAAGAATATGTAAGTTGTGAATATTTGCAAAGTGGCTTAAACATGCACACTTTAAATATATCAACTTGTAATTGGTTTACGAAAGGGCTTGTTTTTTATAAATTTAATGAGCCTATCGGAGGTGTTAGTGACCCCCAGACTAAGAATATTGATTTCAAAAAAATTGACGAAATGAGAAGAGAGACAATCGAAAGTCGTAAAATTCCAGAAAATTGCAAGGGTTGTTTTAATTTAAAAAAGAAAAAATGGAATTATACGGGAAAAATCTCAAATATAGAGATTGACCACTGGCGAAATTGCAATTGCGGCTGCATATATTGTTCAAACAGAAATCATGACTTTTGTAATTTTTTGACTACAGAAGTGACAAAATCGCAGTTTTATGATGTTTATCCAATTTTAGAAGGAATAAAAAAATACGAAAGACTTGACAACAATTGGCGGTGAGCCTGCCGCATTGGAGGAATATTCCAAAATTATTCAATTTTTTATTGATATTGAAAACGAAAAATTGAGTAAAACAGAAATCGGAATGTTAACATCAGGAATTGTTTATATTCCAGAAATTGCCAAGGTGCTTGAGTCTCAGGACAAATTTTTAACAATTTCTCTTGATTGCGGTTGTCGAGAAACTTACAAAAAAATTAAGCAAATTGATGCTTTTGATGTTTGTGTTTCGAACATTGAAGAGTATATAAAACACGCTATGTTTAAGTTTCAAGTGATTTTAAAATACATCTTTTTGCCAAATATCAATGATAATAAAGAAGAAATTGACAAATTTTTTGAGACGGTAAAAAAAGTCGGCTGTAAACAAGTTAATTTTTCTTTGGAATTTTGCCAGTCAATAATATATAAACAAGGAAATGAAATTCCTAAAAATCTATACGGATTGTTTGATTATGCCCAATCGAAGGCGGAAAAAGCTGGAATTTTATACCAAGTTTACGACGTTGTTAAAGATTTATTGAAAAAAGGTCATTACTAACCATTTTTTATGTAATAATGATAGTATGAGTGAGAAAATTATCATTAGAGGTGCTAACCAACACAACCTCAAAAACGTAAATCTTGAATTGCCGAAGAACGAGCTTATTGTTTTCACGGGCGTAAGCGGCTCAGGGAAAAGTTCACTTGCCTTCGATACTATTTTTGCAGAGGGACAAAGACGTTATATCGAGAGCCTTTCGGTTTACGCTCGACAATTTTTGGGACAACTTGATAAACCAGATGTAGAAAGCATCGAGGGACTTTCACCAGCGATTGCGATTGACCAAAAATCAACCAGCAACAATCCTCGCTCGACAGTCGGCACAGTCACGGAGATTTACGACTTTTTGAGACTTTTGTTTGCAACCGTCGGAATCCCACATTGCCCGAAATGCGGACGAGAAGTTGTTCCGCAATCCGTCGATGAAATTGTTGATCAAATTATGTCAATGCCTCAAGGCTCAAAAATAATGCTACTTTCGCCAGTTATTAGAGACAAAAAAGGTGAATTTTTAACGACATTAAAAAATATCCAGTCGGAAGGCTTTGCCCGAGTAAAAATCGATGGCGAAATAGTCAATTTGACAGAACTTGACGAAATCAAAATCGACAAAAATTTGCGTCACAATATCGAAATCGTAATTGACAGACTTGTGATAAAAGAAGGCATAACCTCGAGATTGACGGATAGCGTACAACTCGCACTCCAAAAAGGCGATGGATTAGTTTATGTCGACGACAATGGAAAAATCACAATTTACAGTGAAAAATCCTCTTGCCCCGACTGTAATTTGAGTTTTGAAGAAATCACACCAAAAATTTTCAGTTTTAACGCCCCTTATGGCGCTTGTCCTACCTGCTCGGGACTGGGTGCACACTTCGAAATCAACCCCGATTTGATTGTCCCTGACGATACAAAATCGCTAAATCAAGGTGCAATTTATCCTTGGGCAAGAACTGGAAATCCTTACTATCACGAGATTTTAGAATCAGTTTCAAAAGAATTTGACATAAATATGGATACCCCGTTCAAAGATTTGCCCAAAGAACACCAACATATTATTTTGTACGGCAGCGATGGCAAACGAGTTCACATGGAGTATATGAGTTTTAATAACCAACACCTCGAAAAGCGTTATATTCCGTACGTTGGCGTCATTCCTTATTTCATGAAAAAATATAACGAATCATCTTCAGAAGAAATTCGAGACGATGTTCAAAAATATATGTCTGCAATTCCTTGCAAAGACTGCCACGGTGCAAGATTGAAGCCATTTCCGCTTGCAATAACTGTCGGAGGAAAAAACATCTATGAAATTTGCAAAATGCAAATCAAAGATGCCTTTTCGTTTTTCTCATCGTTGTCGCTCGAACTTTCGGATTATCATTTAAAAATTTCTAAACAAATTTTGACAGAAATTATGTCAAGGCTCAAATTCTTGATTGACGTAGGTTTAGGCTATCTCGACTGTGCAAGAACAGCAGGAACACTATCAGGCGGTGAGGCTCAGAGAATTAGACTTGCAACCCAAATAGGCAGTGGCTTGACGGGTGTTTTGTACGTTCTTGACGAACCGTCCATCGGCTTACACCAATACAACAACGATATGCTCATCAAAACTATGATGAAACTCCGAAACCTCGGTAACACCTTGATTGTCGTCGAACACGACGAAGAAACCATACGGAGTGCAGATTACATCGTTGATATAGGTGTAAATGCAGGCGAACATGGCGGAAACGTCGTTTGTCAAGGTAGTTTGAGCGACATAAAAAAATGCAAAAATTCGCTCACAGGAGATTACCTCAGCGGCCGCAAAAAAATTGAAATACCAAAATTCAGAAGAGAAGGCAACGGCAAAAAACTCGTAGTTCGTGGTGCAAAAAAGAATAACTTAAAAGACATCGACGTTGAAATTCCGCTCGGCAAAATCAACGTCATTACAGGCTTGAGCGGTTCTGGCAAATCGACCTTGATGAATGATTTGATATACGAATTTGCAATGCACAAAATTTACGGAAACCGCCCGAAACCGCAAGGTATCGACGGTATCGACGGATTTGAAAACATTGACAAAGTCATCAATATTGACCAATCCCCAATCGGAAGAACCCCTCGTTCAAACCCCGCAACATACACGGACGTTTTCACACACATTAGGGAACTTTACACGAAAACGACAGAATCAAGAGTGCGTGGCTACAAACAAGGAAGATTCAGTTTTAACGTCAAAGGCGGTCGCTGTGAGGCTTGTAAAGGTGATGGCGTCAAAAAAATCGAGATGAGTTTCCTCTCTGATGTATATGTCACTTGTGATGTTTGCGGCGGAAAACGTTATAACCGTGAGACTTTAGAGGTCAAATACAAGGGCAAAGATATCTCTGATGTTTTGAATATGAGCGTTTCAGAGGCGATTGAGTTTTTTGAAAATATTCCCAAAATCAAAAATCGCTTACAAACTTTGAAAGACGTAGGTCTCGGCTACATCAGGCTCGGTCAATCATCAGACACTCTGTCTGGCGGAGAAGCACAAAGAATTAAACTTGCGGCAGAATTGAACAAAAAAGCCACAGGCAAAACGCTCTATTTGCTTGATGAACCCTCTGTTGGCTTGCACTGGGCTGACTTAGACAAGTTGATAAAAATCATAAACAAACTTGCTGACAACGGCAACACGATTTTGATAATCGAACACAACCTCGACATCATCAAAATTGCCGACCACATCATCGACCTTGGTCCAGAAGGTGGCGAAAATGGTGGATTCATCGTTGCTCAAGGCACGCCCGAACAAGTTGCAACCTGCGAAAATTCTTACACAGGTCAATATTTAGGCGAAATTTTATACAACGACTAAACTTCCTCATCAGGAGCAATTTCTGGATTTGCCTTAACTTCGTCTTTTGGCAAATATTTTATATTGGTAATTTCGCAATATTGCTTACCTGTTGCGATAATTTCATAAACAAAAAATTTGTCAAAATAAGCCAAATCAGCGAGTTTCAGGACAACATAAACCTCAGTTGTGTCTCCATAATTATTGAAAATCTCCTCAGCAGTCATTTTTCCATTAAAAACAACTGGTGCTTTAAAATAATAATCCATTGAATATTTGTTCGGAACATCATAAGTCACAAGGCGTGCACCGTCTTTTTTCGCCTTAATCGAAAAATTCACCAAATCGTTTTCGCCAAAAGAATTGACATAATTGAACAACAACCCTGTCAAAATGAAAAAGAACAAAACAGATGAAAAAGCGTGAACCGAATAATTCAAAACTTTTCTTCTTAGCACAATCGCAATGATACCAGGGATTGCCACAAATAGTGTTAAAATAATCAACGGCGGAATCAAAGACTCAATATAAGTTTTTTGGATTTGAGAAAAGAAGAAATAAACAATAACCGTCCCAACAGTCACTAACAAAATTGATGAATAAAAAAGCAAAGAGGAATAGTTAACAGAAAGTTTATGCCTATCCATATCCACGTATTTATACCAATAATGGGCAACCGTCATTGCAGCAAAAAACAACGTCGGAATTAGCGTCGCATAGTTATTTTTCGGATAAATAACCAACAACAGCAATGACACAAAAAAACCCCACATAGAAATGCAGAAAACTTTTCGCTCATTTGTCATTTCAAATTGGCTAAAATAATATCTATTTTTTAAAAACTTCAATACTCGAGACATATAAGATGCAATCATTGCAAGGAAGGAGAAGAACCAAGGCATTATTCCTACAACAAATGCAATAGCAAATTTTTTAAAATGACACAAATAGTGTTTTCCAGAAAAATCGATAGCAAATATTTTTTCTAACAACTCAGGGATATAGGTAAAATGATTGTAGTTATTGATTTTGCAAGACAAGAGCAAAGCACCATAAATAACAACAACAAAAATCATCACCCCTGGAAAAAAGTTTGTAAAATTCAAAAACTCTTTTTTTCTTCTTGAAAAAATAACGACAGGAATAACAACAGCCAAAGGCAACAATACCGCCTGCAAACCGCCTATTAACACAGATAGTGTTATTCCAATCCAAAACCATAGAAAATACCACTGTTTGTGTTTTTTGTTATTTGAAAAGACCGAAGTAACCACTGAAAGTATTGCCCCTATTGCAAAGCAAGACGACAACATATATGGTGAAGAAATTGTTGAAAATAAAATCAACAAGACTAAAGAACTTGTCGTAACTGCTGAAATTAGTGCATATTTTTTATTTGTCATTCTGCGAACAAGAACGTAAGTTACCAAAAACATCGACAAATAAACGATTACCGACGGAAATCTTACAGAAAATTCCGTGAAACCGCCAAATATCAAACTTGAAATATGTAAAATCAAATAATACAACGGACCAGCATCAAAAAACACAGAACCATTGAGTTGAGGGGAAAAAATATCAAAGATATTTGCCATACCGATTGCAGCACCGACGAATTTTGCCTCCTGCAAAACTTCCATAAACAAATAGGCACTAATTCTCGTCAAAAATACGACAAGAAGCAATGCTGTAAGTACAATTCCAATGATAATATCTTTTTTATTTTTAACCATAATTAAGTATTTTCGTTTATATAGTCTTTATAATCGAACAAATCGTACAAATCAGCCTTCATGTCGACAGGTTCAACCTTAACAAGCCAACCATCGCTATACGGCTCAGAGTTCAAACTGTCCAACGAATACGCCAACACAGGGTTAATTTCAATAATTTTGCCTCCAATCGGCATATAAAGTTCCGCCGCTGCCGCATCTGCCTCAACAGTTGCAAATACTTCCTTTTTCGAATAGAACGAGCCAACTTCGGGAAGTTCGACAAAAACCACGTCACCCAATTTAGAAAGCAACAAATCTGTCAAACCGACCAAACAATAGTCACCGCAATCGATTACATACTCATTAGTTTTTGCACACAACAATCCATCGGGAATATTCATACTGTTCCTTTCAATTATAAGACATACAAAATTTTATATTATTTTAGGCATATTGACAAGTGTTTGTAACAATTTTGGCGATTTTTTATCATAAATTTTGCACTGTTTTGAAGTGCATTTTTGCAACACATTTCAAATTTTCTTTGCCAAATTTTTGAACATACTCTTTTGCAGTCAAAACGACCTTGTCGCTTGCACCTTTCGGAAAATCAAATCCAAATTTATTGCTCAATTCTCCACAACGCTTTACAAATTCAGCACGAGCGATAACAGATGCAGCGGCCACTCCGATGTAACTTTCCCCTCGAACACGTTGTTCAAGATTAATTTTACGACCGTTTTTCAAAAGTGCATTTTTGATTAACGACTCATCGCCAAATTTATCCGACAGAGCAGAATCGCATGACTGTTTTTCTAAAACGTTCTCGATAGCCCTTGCATGCCCCCAAGCAAGCAACTTATTCAAATTTTTAAATGAATTATAAAGTTCATTATATTTTTCAGGCATAACCACCACAACTGAGTGAGGGGCGTTATTTCGGATATGTGCAGACATTTTCACAATCATTTTATCATCAAGTTTTTTACTGTCTTTTATCCCCAAATCAACAAACTTTTTCGAAAGTTCTTCGTCAACGTAAACCCCTGCAATCACAAGTGGACCAAAGAAATCGCCCTTGCCTGACTCGTCTGTTCCAATGTATCTTGAAAAACTTACATCATTATTCTCATAATCAGTTGTATCAAACAATTTTTGCTCCTCAACTAACGCCGAAATTCCCATAAATTTTTCGAAATCAGAAGCAATTTTATCAGTCATTTTCCCCTGCACAACGAACTTCAATGACTTGTAAAACGAAGCCACATAACCGTTTCCTTCTGCCTTCCAATACCCATATTGTAAAGGTGAAAATTTTGAATTGATACTCTCAAAAAATTGCCGAATTTTATCAACCTGTTGAGCCGAAAATTTGTTTGTGTAAATATTCATATAAAAAGCATACCACAAAAGGACGGACGAATGAAAATACAATTATTTGTTGAAAACCCAATACAAACGAATTGCTGGGTCGTAATTGACGAAGAATCAAAAGAATCAATCATCATCGACCTCGGCGGCGGTTACTCAAAAATTAAAAATTATATTCAAGAACAAGGGGCAACTTTAAAAGCAATTCTCTTGACCCACGGGCATTTTGATCATATTATGGGCATTCCTATAATGCAAGAAGGAAATGACAATATTCCCGTTTTAATGAACGAAAAAGACAAACTTTTCGCCGAAAATATCAACGACATGCTCGAACTCTTCGGTTTCGAAAACAAATACCCGCCAGTAAAAATTACCCATTTCATAGACGAAAATTCAGACCTCTCTATCGGTAATCACAAAATTCAAGTTATCGAAACTCCTGGTCACACCCAAGGTGGCGTCTGCTTTAAAATCGACGACCTTCTCTTCACAGGAGATACCCTCTTTGCAGGCGAAGTCGGTCGATGTGACCTCCCTGGAGGAAACTTCAACGACCTCATAAATTCTCTCAAGACAAAACTTGCACCGCTCGAAGGCGATATCCTCGTTTACCCAGGACATGGCCCTTCGACAACTCTTAAAGCAGAAAAATTACACAACCCATATTTTAAATAACACTATTAGTGTTTCACAGCACAAATAAAGAACGATAATAAAATTAACACAAATAGTGTTACAATAAAAACACAACAACGATAACTAAAAACACTATCAGTGTTAAACAACACATAAAAAAAGAAACCGTCCTCAGCGGTTTCTTTTTTCTTCTCTAAAACTAAAAAATATTTTTAACGAACTATTTGTTCAAAACATTAACGATTTCATTTTCAAAAGTGTTGAACATTTCAAAAAGGCTCAAGTTCAAAACTACTTCATTAACTACTTCGTTCATTGTCATTGTATTCACCTTTCAACTTACCTTACCCTATATATATCGGCACTTTGAGAGAGAAACTTTAATTTTTAGTTTTCATTTGTAACAGATTGTAACAATTATTTTTCGACGCAGAATAAAAAAACACTCTCCGAAGAGAGTGTTTTTAAAGATTTCAGTTTATTACCCATTAGTGAGGAATCAATGAAAGCAAAACGCCTGCTGCAACTGCTGAGCCGATAACGCCTGCGACGTTCGGACCCATAGCGTGCATCAAGAGGTAGTTTTGAGGGTTATATTCAAGACCGACTTTATTTGATACACGAGCAGCCATAGGAACAGCAGAAACACCTGCCGAACCGATAAGCGGATTGATTTTTTCTTTCAAGAATAAGTTCATAATCTTCGCCATGATTACACCTGCAGCAGTTGCAAGTGAGAATGCGATGATACCCAAAATCAAGATGAACAATGTTTGGGGAGTCAAGAATTGTTCTGCTGAAAGTTTTGAACCGACTGACAAACCCAAAAAGATTGTTACAATATTAATTAAAGCATTTTGCATCGTATCTGACAATCTGTCAGTAACGCCACATTCTTTACACAAGTTACCAAATGTCAATGCACCTACGAGTGGGCAAGCATCTGGCAAGAAGATTGCACAAAGAACCAAAACGGCAAGAGGGAATACGATTTTTTCTCTTTTTGTAACTTCTCTGAGTTGTTTCATTTCAATTTTACGTTCTGCATCTGTTGTTAACAATTTCATAATCGGTGGTTGAATAACAGGAACGAGTGCCATATATGAATATGCAGCAACAGCGATTGCACCTAAAAGTTCAGGAGCAAGTTTTGATGTAACGAAGATTGATGTCGGGCCATCAGCTCCGCCGATAATACCGATTGCACCTGCTTGCGGAAGAGTAAATCCGAAGAAAACAAGAGCCATCAACAATGCACCGAAGATACCAAATTGAGCAGCACCACCCAAAAGTAATGTCTTAGGGTTTGCAATCAACGGGCCGAAGTCCGTCATAGCACCAACGCCCATAAAGATAATCAACGGGAACAAACCTCTGTGGATACCGATTTCATAAACGATACCCAAAAATCCGTTCGGGCCAGCCATATCGCATACAGGAATGTTTGAAAGCAAACCGCCGAATGCGATAGGAACTAAAAGCAACGGTTCGAATTGTTTTTTAATACCGAGCCAAAGCAAGAACAAACATACGACAATCATAATCGGTGCACCGAATTGGTGCATAATTTGTTCTGCACCGCTCAAACTCGGATCAACAGGCTTAATAAAATTCATAATACCTGTCGACATCCAAAGATTTTGTAAACCTTCTGCTAATTGCATTTTCGACCTCCTAACCTACTGTTGCCATAACTTGACCGGTTTGAACCTTGTCGCCTTGTGCAACTGAGATTGAGTTAATCGTACCTGAAACAGGAGATTTAATCGGTGTTTCCATTTTCATTGCTTCGATAACGAAAATTTCTTCGTTTTCTTCAACGCTATCGCCGACAGACTTGAGAACTCTCAAAACTGCACCGGGCATCGGTGCTTTAACATTAGTACCTTCGCCTGAACCAGCGTTTGTTGAAACTTCTTCAATACCGTCTTTAACGTCAACTGTGTATTCTTTGCCGTTAACAACTGCTTTGTCACCGTTGAATTTAACTGCGAATTTTTTACCGTTAACTGTAACTGTGCAACCGTCTGAATTTGATGTTGTTGATGTTTCAACCTTTTTATTTGCTGATTTATCAACAGAGACAACGCCTTTACCGAGCAAGAAGTCGATACCCTTATCTACGTTGCCATCTTTGCAAGCTGCTGCGATGAAGAGGTTTTCATCTGTAACAGGCAAGCCTGCTGCTTCGAGTCTCTTCTTAGCGGCTTCAACTCCTTTTTCAGGGTCTTTTTCGTTAATATCAACAACTTTTTCTGTTGTCGGTTGCATGTTCAATTTTTCTTCTGCCCATTTAACCAATTCAGGATCAGGTTCGCAAGGTGTTTTTCCGAAGTAACCCAAGAGCATTTTTGCATAACCGGGGTTAGCTTTTTCCCAAGGGTGTTCAGTGATTGCGTTCAAGAAAGATTGTTGAGCATAGAATTGTGAAACAGGTGTAACTGATGTAGCGTAACCGCCTCTTTCAACAACTTCTTTCATATTTGCAATAAGTTTCGGGAACTTATCGAGCATACCCATATCTTTCAACTGGTTAACAGTTGTAGCCGTAGCGCCACCCGGAAGCGGAGCTTGGATAAGAATAGGATTTACAGCCAATGAAATCGGTGAAATCGGGTAATCTTTCATACATTCTTTGAAGATTTCTTCCGTTTCCATAACTTTCTTAATATCGAGGCCTAAATCGTATTCTGTGCCCTTCAAAGCATGCCACATTGAAATAATATCAGGTTGACCTGTACCGCCTGAAACAGGTTTCATAGCGAGATCGATACCGTCAGCACCACCATCGAGTGCTGCCAAGTATGCTGCCAAGCCTGTTCCTGCTGTTTCGTGAGAATGGAATCTGATGTGAGCATCTTGACCGAGAAGTTCTCTTGCCATCTTAACTGTTTCGAAAACTTTTCTAGGGTTTGAAGTACCTGAAGCATCTTTGAATGCTAATGAATCGAACGGCAAGCCTGAATCCAAGATGTTTCTCAAAACTCTTTCATAGAAAGCAACATCGTGTGCACCTTCGCAACCAAAAGGAAGTTCCATCATTGTGATTGTAACTTCGTGCTTCATACCGTATTTTTTAATGCTGTTTGCAGAATCAACAAGGTTATTAACATCGTTCAAAGCATCAAAGTTTCTAACAACGTTAACGCCGTGTTTTGCGAACATTTTTGCATGCAAGTCGATAACGTCACGGGGTTGAGAGTTCAAACCAACAACGTTTACCCCTCTTGCCAATGATTGCAATGTAACATCGGGACCAACTGCTTCTCTGATTTTGTCCATTGTTTCAAAAGCATTTTCATTGCAGAAGAAAATTGGTGCTTGGAATCTTGCACCACCTGCTGTTTCAAAATGTCTGATACCAGCATCAACTGCTGATTTCAAAGCAGGAAGAAAATCATCTACCAATACTTTTGCACCGTAAATAGATTGAAAACCGTCACGAAATGACGTATCCATTACTTTAATTTGTTTTTTAGCCATTTTTGTTTCCTCTATAAATAATCTGAATTTTTATTTTCTGTTTTTAGCCACAGCAATCGCAATCGCAATTTCTGCTCCAGCAGTTGCTACTGCTGCTTTTGCAGCCGCAGGTGCTTGAGTTTCTTCGGGAAATATTTTGTTCAAGAACAAAACAACTTTGCTCATGCAAAATACCGCAAACCAAAGAATTACGAGGAAAGAGAACACCGTTCCCATTCCGACGCTCATTAAAATTAAGCCTTCGTTTAACATAATATATCTCCGTTTACTATTGTAATTTTTTTGCCTTTAACATCTATGACTCTAAGCGTTCCATCATCATTAAGAGCATCAAATTTATACTCGCCATTATTCGCAGAACCACTTATTTTCAACTTTTTATTGAACTTGCACATGTTTTTGTACTCGTTCGCAATTAAGCCAAAACCTCTTTTCGAAAATTCTTCAAAATCTCTAAAAAATTCATTTACAAGATTTTTCAAAAAATTTTCTTTATCAATATTTTTACCCAAAATAACACTAATCGACGATGCTTGAGGGAGATTTTCGAACACTGACAAATCACAATTTACGTTAATTCCGACACCAAGTGCCACACCCTTGAAATTTCCGCCTGTCGCCTTTCCCTCAGCCAAAATGCCTGCCAATTTTTTTCCGTCGCACAAAATGTCATTCGGCCATTTAATATTTGATTTCACATCATAATCTCTATTTAAAATTCTGTTTAAAACAACTGACAAATATTGAGTCAAATTCACATAAGGAAAATCCGTTGTATTGCTTGGTTTTATGACGAATGTCATATAAATATTATCCGATGATGAACCTTGCCAAACTCTATCAAATCTTCCTCGTCCAGCCGTCTGAACATCAGCAATGACAACATCTCCAGTTTTTAATCCATCGAAATTATCGAGGACAAAAGAGTTCGTTGATTTTAATTCTTTATAGCGTTTCAAGCATGGTGTGTTCATACAATAATTGTACAACAGACACTAATAATTTGCTTATTAAAATTTTAAAATCGCCACAAAAGTTAATATTTAGCAAAATGCCCTATTCATCAACATTAAAGCCCATTTCTTCAAGTTTTAATTTTAAAGGAAGTTCACCGCCTGCGACCAACATTCTTTTTGAAAGAAAATCTACGCCCAAATTGTCCGCAATATATTCAATATTATACATGCCTGACACGATTAAAATCTTTGTATTAAAGTGAGAGCGGGTGTTTTTGACCTGCGAGACAAACCATTCACCAGCAGACATAGGGGCAAAGTCGCTCTCCATTTGAAGGTCTGAAATAATTAAATCGAAAGGCTTTTTGTCATTTTGTAGCATGGTATCATATCCGTCGATTGCAGAACTTGCGAGTTGAATCTCGACATTATCTTGTCCAAAAATCGACAAAACCGCATCTCTATTGAAGTTTCTCCAGCCTTCACTATCATCTGTAATTAAAACTTTTAACATAAATTCATATTCGTCTTATAAAATTTTTTTGGTTATATCCCTCACTATAACAAAAAATCAGCCGAAAAGGCAAATTTGAATGAGAAAAAAGTCCGATACAAATCAAACAAAATGTGCAATAATGATTTTGGTAAGAATGAGAGGGACATGTAGTATGTTTCAATTTTTTAGTGAACTCCAAAATTCAGTCAAGAACTTTGACAGACTTACATCAGAAAACAAGTTTATGTCAAACCCGTTCAACAAGGTTTTAAACCAAACATTCGTTTGGACTGAAAAATCACCTGTCCTCAAACGACCTGAAATCGAACAGTAGCAGAAAAATTTAAAGGGTTAAAATAATTTTTCAAGGGAGGATTTTCACCTCAAAAACGGCAAATTTTAACCTGATAAATTAACTCAACTGTTTTTTATATATCTCATTATCTTTGCTGATTTTCAAGAGAATTTGTGAGTTTATTTCGGTTAGTAAATTCTCTGATATTTTGCACTGTCATTTGCAAAATTCTTTCGGCTGCTTCCGTAGTGTTGTAAGCGATATGAGGAGTTACGATAACATTATCAAGGCTCGCAAGCAAATGATTTATCAAAGTTTTTTTGAGACATTCCGAACAGTTGTTCTCTGCACTGTCAAGGTAAGAATTGACAGGGTTAAACAACTCCTCACACTCAACTACATCAAGTGCTGCACCTTTGATTTTACCTTCGGTAAGTGCCTTGTAAAGAGCCTTAGTGTCAATCAATTCGCCCCTTGCGGTATTAATGAGATAAGAATTCGGCTTCATCATTCCGAATAATTTTTCATCAAACAAATGGTAATTTTGTTCGGTATAAGGAGCATGCAACGATATAAAATCAGAATTTTGACACAAAGTTTCAATGCCGACAAAGTCAGCATGGTATTTTTGCTCGATATAAGTATTTTTGAACAAATCGTTACACAAAATTTTCATGCCAAAACCATGTGCAATTCGAACGGACTGCATACCAATCGAACCGACCCCGATAATACCAATCGTTTTGCCGAAAAGTTCGACGCCTTCGTACTTTCCGTCATCACCACCGTATTTAATTTCTGAAATTGCAAAATGAACTTTTCTAATCAAATTTAATAAAAGAGCAAAAGCAAACTCAGCAACGGTATTATCACCATAGTGCGGTGTTATGGCAATTTCGATGCCACGATTTTCGCAATATTTTCTATCAATATGGCTGAATCCCACCGAGCGTGTCGTGACAAATTTCAGATTTTTAAATTTCTCCAAAACTTCTGCACTTAGTCTCGAAAATGCCGTCACAGAAAGAATTTCTGCCGACAAAACCTCATCACTCAGCCCGCAAGCCTGCAACAATGGTTCGTTAAAAAACAAAATTTCGTTATTTTTAAAATCTAAATTTTTCTCAAAATAAGATTTTTCATAATTTTTCACATCAAAAAATACAATTTTCATACAATGAAAATAACTTTTTTAACAAGAAAAACCAATACCCGAAAGGCTATGCCGATTGTTTACCGTATTTTTCTGCTCTTTTCTTCAATAAAAGTTTATATTTGAAGAATCCAAGCGGACGGAATTTCTTCGGCGAAAGTCCCAAATATTTTCTATTTCTATTATAGTCAAATTCGTTTTCCCAACAAGCAACTGCAACAGTCGCAACGCAGTTTCCGATGAGGTTAACGGTTGTTCTACCCATATCCAAAATTTGGTCAATACCAAGCAAAATCGCAACCCCAATCAACGGGTAATTGAAACTTGTCAAAACGCCAGCCAAAACAACGAGTGTAACCCTAGGAATACCGGCCATACCTTTACTTGTAACCATAAGTACAAGCATAATCATCAACTGTTGGCTAATCGTTAACTCAACATTTGCAATCTGAGTTGCGAAAAGTACCGCCAACGAAAGATATAACGTGCTGCCGTCCATATTAAACGTATAACCGGTTGGCATAACAAATCCGACGATATTCTTAGGAACACCGAAATCTTCCATAATCTTCATCGCCTTAGGCAAAGCAGATTCTGAAGTTGCAGTCGTAAACGCCAAAAGTGCAGGTTCTCGAAGAGCCTTCAACAATCCTAAAAGCGGAACATGACAGAACTTGCAGACAGTCGTCAAAACAACAAACAAGAACACAAATAGTGCTGAATACAATGCAAAAATAATTTTTGCATAATTTGCCATAATGCCCAAGCCGTTAACAGCGATTGTGTGTGCGATTGCACCGAAAACACCCATCGGAGCAAACAACATTACAAACTCAGTAAACTTGAACATAATGTCTGTCATTGACTTCAAAACATCAAGTACAGGCTTCGCTTTCTGACCGATTGCACAAACGGAAATGGCAAAGAAAATAGCAAACACCGCAATTTGCAACAAATCACCCGTTGCCATAGCCTGAACAATACTTGTCGGGAAAGCATGAACCAAGATATTCGACACGATATCCCAAGTGCTGCCGCCCATATCCGTTTTTGCCATACCTGAAACAACCGACAACATTTCAGGAGATTGATTTACTGTAAAACCTTCTCCCGGCTTGAAAATGTGTCCCCAAAACAAACCGATGAACAATGCGATTGTCGTCACAACTTCAAAGTAAATCAGTGTTTTAAGCCCCAATCGTCCCAAAGAACGAATGTTTCCGTGTCCAGATAACCCAGTTACCAAAACAGAAAACAACAATGGAGCAATAATCATCTTAACCATATTTAAGAATATGGTTGCTAAAGGTTGCATCTTTGCACCGACAGACGGAAAAAGCCAACCGACCAAAATGCCCGCTACCAGTGCCACAAATATCATTATTGTTAGTTTAGAATTTTTCAAATTTAATCACCTGTTTCAATTATACTTTAAAAGTTTACAAATTTGAAAAAACTATCGATTTTATGTTAAAATCTGTAAAGTGATGATAAAAATCAAAACTTAAACAGGAGAAAAAATGAGTTTATTGTCAAAATTTTACCACAGAAGATATATGAGAAAAACTCTTGAACAACGGGCTAAAAACATCGAAAACGATATCGATGAAAATGTCGATATGAAACGTTCACTTCTTAGCACTGACGAAACATACGAATCAGCGAATTCAGGGTTTTTCGCTTCTGCTGGTGAAGTAATCAACACTGACAATAACAACGGTAATTTCTTTATATAAAAAAGCAAAAAAAAGACCGCCTCAATGACGGTCTTTTTTTAGTAAAAATTTTATTTTTAGTTCAAGTTTCTACTTTCCATTGCGTTATAAACAGCATTTGATGCTCTTACAACGAAATCTTTGCCATTAGGGTTGTTGTAAGGACGTTTTGCCATAATTGCAACGATGTATTTGTGTCCGCTTGCAGTTCTCACAATGCCAGCATCACCGAGCATGTGACCGATGTCGCCTGTTTTGTGCCAACATTTTGCACCTGAGCCTAAACCAGCAACGAGCAATCTGTTATTCTTAACATGTCCCATATAATCAAGGATTTTTTCTCTCGAATCTGCTGACAAGAATTCATCATTTCCAATGTTATAAAGCATTCTTGCCAAGTCTGCTGTCGTTGTGTAATTTGTACCTTTCATATCAGGAAGCCAGTTGTTGACTTGCGTATGTTGCAAACCCCAAGCTCTGACAGCTCTGTTAACATCGCTCATTCCGCCGATTGAGGACATAAGCATGTTTGTTGACGAATTATCAGAAATTTCAATCATTTTTCTTGCCAAAGAGTCTAAAGAATACTGATTTCCTTCTTTTTGGAACTGCAAATCGCCTGAACCTTCTGCACGATAAAAATCTGTCAAAGTCATTTTTTCATCGATTGTTCTTTGACCAAATTCCATAGAACGGAACAACTGTAACAATACTGGGAGTTTAATGATGCTTGCCGCAGGGAAAGTTTCATCAGAATTATATGAAACATATTTGCCGGTTTCATAATCCCAAGCGAAAACTGAACCGTGAACATTAGGGTATTCCGCTGCGATAGCCTTAATTGTATTTTCAACTCCGACCATTTCGTCAGTCAAGTTCAATTCCATCATATCAGGAGCATCTTGTTCTGCACCGGACAAAATTCTTGAACCCATAAAATCATTGTTATGTAAATATGCTGACGTTGGAGAATAAATATCTTCAACTTTTACGTTGAATGATGATTTTTCAGGATTTTGAAAAACTGGGGTCAAAAAATACTTATACGAAAACGGCATTACACAACAATAAACGAATGCTGCCATGAGCAACACCGTAACAAACATAGAAAAATTAAACTTCTTCTTTTTTGGTTTTTTAATTGTTTTTGTTGTATTTACAAGTCTTGCAGGTCTAACCAAAACTGGCTTGTAAGCAGGTCTTGTATAACGTTGTTCATCGTATTTCAAATTGTATTGTTTCATAGGAACAGAAATAAAACCCTTCCGATGATTGAACAAAAAATCCAATTCATCACTATTACTTTGCAACTGATGCACTTAATTCCCCCAAGGTCACGAATCTACTATACAACAAATTGTATAGTAGAACAACTTTGTAAATTATTCTATCGTACAGCCAGATGAAATAATATGTAAAAAACTATGAAATATTTGGAATATTTACGTTTTTTTAGTATAATAAACTTATAATACAAATGTATAGAAATGTAACAAAGGATAGAAATCTATGAGAAACGTCATTATTTTTAGCGACAGACCTTCATCAGAAATTCAATTTACATTGAAAGATTCAGATGATTATGATGTAAGAGTTAAAAGCATCAATGAATTAAAAGAAGCAGAAAAATACAACCCGTCGGTTATTATTTTGGATATTCCAGAAGAAAAATTGAGAGAAATCTCAATGGTTGTTAAACTTCCCGTTCCGACATTGATTTATTCGGAAAAAATGTATGAAAACTTGAAACTCAGAGGTGACGTTTACGATTATATTTTCAAGCCAGCAAACGAACTTGAATTAAAAATCAGACTTCGTAACTTCACAAGATTGAAAGAACTTCGTGAAAAAATCGCCCTCGTTTCTACAACAGATGAACTCACGGGCTTGCACAACAGAAGATTCCTTCAAGAACGTTTGGAAGCAGAAATTTCTCGTGCAAGAAGATATGGCACGAAACTTTCTTGCATCTTGTTCGATATCGACTTCTTCAAGGTCGTAAACGATATGTATGGCTATGATTGGGGCGACGTTCTTCTTAAAAAAATCGCTGAAATGCTCTCAGGATTCATCAGAAAAGAAGATATCTTGACAAGATACGGCGACGAAGAATTCATTGTAATTCTTCCGAACACAAAAGAAGAAAACGCATTCATCTTCGCAGAAAGATTTAGACGTGAAATCGAAAAAATGGAATTCATTCCTGCTGGCGAAGAAGAAAGACACCCGATTACAATTTCAGGAGGTATTTCATCGTTCCCGTTCCTCGAAAACGTTGACGAAAATGCAAACACGTTAATCAGATACGCTGAACACGCTTTGTACAACGCTAAGAAAAGAGGAAAGAACAAGGTTGTATTGTTCTCACAAGTAAACCTTGATTACTAATCGGAGATAACGATGGAGAAATTACCCCGTTATTTTGCATTTGCTATAACGGACAGATGCCAGTCACATTGTGCAACCTGCAATGGCTGGCAATCTCCGTCCGAATACAAATATGAAGAACTTTCAACAAATGATTGGAAGTTCATTTTGTCATCTATGCAGCAATGGCTCGGAACGTTTGATTTTATTTTTACAGGCGGTGAACCGTTTTTGAGGGAAGATTTGCTCGAAATTGCAAATTACGCAGCAGAAATTGGCTTACAACCTAAGGTCATCACAAATGGTCTTGCTCTCAAAAATAAGTGCGAAGATGTTATAAAATCAGGATTTACGGACATTACTATTTCTTTAAATGCCGTTAAAAACCCAAAAATTCACAATGATTCTCGAGGAAGAAAAGATGCGTTCAAAATCACCAGCGACGTTATTCAAAATCTTTCTTACTTAAATAGAAAATATAATGCAGGCAAAACAATCCTTATTGCGGCAGTAATTATGCCCTCGAATCTTACGGAAATGGTGCCTCTGGCAGAATTTGCACACCAAAACGGTATCGGGATAAATTATCAACTATTAGATGGCGGAAATTCTTTCTTCACGGCACATAACGTCCAACAAGAAAGTCTTAAAATGTTTGACGAAATGAAACAACAAACCGTCGATGCCATAAATAAACTGATTGATTTGAAATCGCAAGGATACTTGATTTACAACAGCAACAAGCAATTATTGGCGTTCAAGGATTTGATTGTAAACTCTGAAACGCCTGACGAAAGCGAACTTTCGTTCAAAACGATGATTGTGGAGGACATTGTTCCGAACATTTTTGATAACAAAGACAGAAAAGTTGAGGACAAAATCAATCCTGACTTAATCAAAAAGGTTATAAACAGACCTTATGCAGAACTTCACCCCGACAAGGCTGCTGTTGAAACAGAAGCAAGTTGTCAAATCGGTCATTACAATTTCTTAATAGACCCTTATGGCAGCGTGAGAGTATGTTTTTCATTCGACCCGATAGGCTCATTGATTACAACTTTGCCACAAAATATCTGGAACGGTATGGCGGCAGAGAGAATCAGAAGCAAAATTGCAATGTGTGGAAAGTCTTGTAAACTCTTAAATTGTAACTATCATGACGGGGACAATTAATGTCTGAATACATCAGTTGCGAATGGCTTGAAAACGGAATGGACTTTGATGTCGGAGTTTACGGCTCAAACATCATGCAATGTTGTTATGTAAGTTGTCCTGGGGGCGGAAACATAATGCTCAAGCGTGATTTTGACGGTTCTCCAATCGATTGGGAAGAATTTTGGAAACTCAAAAATCACTACCGTGACATACAAAAATCAGGTCAGACCGTCAAAGAATGTACGGATTGTGTATTTTTAAGAAAAGACAACTGGGAAGAAGGAAATCACATCAAGAGTGTGATTTTTGACCATTTTACACGCTGCAACTGCGATTGCGTATATTGTTACACACACGATGACAAACATAAATATAATACTTTAAAAAGTTATAACGTAATGCCCATAATCAGAGATATGGTTGAGCGTGGAATTTTTGTTCCCGGTGGACAAATCGGATTTGGCGGCGGCGAACCGACGATGCTTGAGGAATTTGAAGAACTGATAAATTACCTTCTTGACCACGGATTCGACAACATCAGCATACCAACTTCCGCAATAAAATATTCTCCCGTAATCGAAAAGGGGGTCTCAATGGGTGCTGTCAACGTTCAAAACTCAATCGACAGCGGACGAAGAGAGACTTTTGCGATGATAAAAGGGATTGACGCATACGACACTGTCATCGAAAATATGAGCCGTTATGCCTCAAAAAAGGCTGAAAATTACAACGTCATCAGCAAATACATCATTTGTCCTGGGTACAACGATATGAAACGTGAAGCGGATTTGTGGCTCGAAACTTGCGATAGAATTGGCATAAAAATGCTTATGCTCTCAGTTGAAAATATTTGGCTTAAATCCCACCGCCACGAAGGAAATCGAAGAATTGTAGATTTAGTTCGATATATTTTGGACAAAGGTCGTTCGATGTTTCCGTACTGTGAGGGCGAAAACCACGTTATGCAACTGCTTTCAGGCATTGAAAAAGATGGACAATAAAAAACGTTGCCTTTTGAGCAACGTTTTATTTTTATTCAATTTCTTCGTTTTTAGCCATGCAGCATTTTTTGTATTTTTTGCCGCTACCACACGGACAGGGGTCGTTTCGACCAACTTTTGGAATTTTCGGTTGGGATTCTTTTTCTTCTTTTTCGACCTCTTTTGTCATAATTTGAGCGAAAACTTTTGAAGAATATAAAATCGAAGCGGGGGCAATGACTGGCTTTCCGAGGTTGTGAGGTTTAAATCTTCTTAAAATTTGTTCAAAAGACAAATTGAAACCCTCGATTTCATTCACTCTATCAACGAAATTCGGATATTTTTTCGCAACGTAAGTTAACACAATGCTCGAGATTTTATCGTTATTCAAAAAGTTTTTAAGGCACTGGTCGTAGTTCGGAACGCTTTTGTAGTCGTCTCTTTCGAAGATTTGACAGAATGTACCGAAAAACGGAATAGCAAACAAACCTGAACCTTCGATAAAAATAATACCTACATCGTAGGTGTTTCCTTGAGCAGAAAAACCTGCGATAGATTTTTTTGCAAAATTTTCATTTGTAAAATTAAAATCACTTGTGGGGAAATACGAATATTTTTCAGGTTTTGCAAGTCCTTTTTCAACAATCTTTTTAATTTCGTCATTTCCAGTTTCGCAGTAGTCGTTGAAGGAATTTATGATTTCATCTGCAAATTTATTCGTCGTGATTACTTCATTTGAGTTGAAACATTCTTGGAATTTTTTCTCAAAATTTCCAATTTGCTCTTTGATTTCGGAAAGTTTTTCATCGTTGTCAAAAAATACAACATCTGGATTTTCAAGGATTTTGCTTATAGCATAACGGTTTGCACCACCGACCTTGTCAGCCCCTGTAATCGCTCTGACGTCGAAAACGTAGAATTGACCTTCAATTTTGCAAAGGCAACAATACAAATACGAACCGACATAAGCACCACGAAAAGCAATCATTGTATTCATTGCATTAACTTCGTATATTTTTTCATTGATTATGCTATAAAGTTCGAAACCGTCTTTATAAACCTTTTTAACCTCGAAAACGCCGCCAAAAGCATTTTTCAAGGCATCAACAACGACGAGTTCTTTTTGTACAAGATTAAGATTTTTTGACAAATAATAATCGTAAACCGATTTGCCAGAAACTCTGCGTGATGAAAGATACATCAGCGTTCTTGCTCGTTTTTCGTCTTGTGATAATTTTTTCGCCTCAAACTGCGTAAAATCCAAAAAGTCCTTGCGTAAACCAACATCGTGGCTTAAAAAATCCATAATTTTATCAATAATTTGAGGAATTAAAACGTTTGTATCTATAATTTGCATTTTTTATCCTTTTTACTAATTTTTAATACGGCGGAATGTCTTGCGGTATCGCCGTTTTCTTTTCTGTATGAGAAAAATACATCATTACTGCAAGAAGTGCAATAGCCCGAAACGTCAACCTTGTGGACAGACATTTCATTCAAAAGAATTTTGTTCACTTCTTTCAAGTCGACAAAATATTTTCCGCTTTTATCATCAAATGAATAAGCAGATTTTGCAAGGGTTTCGTCGACTCCATCAAATATTTTAAGAAAAACATCTTCATTTACATCAAAACAACATTTGCCGATACCTGCACCGATAGCCGCTCTAATGTTTTCGGGCTTAGAACCTTTTTCGGTCAGGATTTTAACTGCTTGCTGCTGAATTTTTGCCGCAGTACCTCTCCAACCTGCGTGAACAACTCCTCCGGTATTTTCAATCGGGTCGTACAAAATTATCGGAATACAATCAGCAAAGTTCAAAAACGTTGCAGTCTCTGGCTTTGTGAGGATTATACCGTCAGTATTATCAAAGAAATTTTCTTCCCCATCTGCAATCTCGACATTCGCCGTGTGCATCTGTTTGCAACGATAAAGAGAGTTTTTATTGATATCAAATTTTTCAATCAAAAAGTCAACATTTTTTTCCGCAATAGCCGTCAAATCCTCTCTTGTCCCTTGAAAAAGAGGAAAATCCCTTGTCGTAAAAAAATGTTCACAACCTTCTAAAAGTGTTGATTTTAGCACTTTTTTTCCGAAAAAATCATCAAAATAGAACATTAATTTTCTACCGTGTTGAAAATTCTGTCACCAGCATCGCCCAAACCAGGAATAATGTAGCCGGTTTTGCTCAAAGTTTCATCAACATGTGCCGTTGTGATTTTCAAGTCAGGGAAGTTTTTTCTAATCTTCGAAAGTCCCTCTGGAGCAGCGATAAGGCTTACAAATCTGATATTTTTAACTGGGATTCTTTTGCTTGCAAAAAGTTTTATGCAATCGAGTGCAGAATTTCCTGTCGCAATCATCGGGTCGAGAATGAAAACGATTGTTTTTTGCGGATCGTCAAACATAATCGGAGTTTTGTCATAATACCAAACAGGCTTCAAACTCTTTTCGTCACGATACATACCGATGTGGCGAATACTTGCTGTCGGAAGAACTTCACTTGCAATATCAGAAAAAATCAAACCTGCTCTCAAAATCGGAGCAAGAATAATTTTCACATCTTTTTTAAGAACTTGAGTTTTGCACTCTGTCATCGGCGTAACAGTTGTCACCTCTTCGGTTTCGAGGTCTTGTGTTGCCGTATATAACAATAAATATGTCAATCTACGAACTGCATTTCTAAAAAGTTCCGAACTGGAATTTTTATCTCTGATAATTGTCAAATTTTGGTGACACAATGGGTGTTCACAAACTATTGTATTAGGATCATTCACTAACGTTGTCGTCATATTTACTAACTCCTTCCGAGGAATTTTCTTCTTCATCATTTATAATTTCATTATCAGAAGATGGAACAGACATCTTTTTCATAATGCCATTTTCACCTTCTATAAAAGATTGTACCACATTATTGACATGCCGAGCAGCGTCCTTAATCATCGGAACAGTAACCCCACTGCCTATAAATTCGTCCAACATTATGCCCGTATTCGTCATCATATTTTCAAGCAAATAGTTAATCTTTTGCCCCTGAGCATAATAATCTGAAACTCTATATGGGTCTTTTGAAATGATAACTTCTTTATCCGTCAATTTTTCTTTAGGGGGAAAAACTTCTAAAGATTTTGAACCGCCAAGTCCGTAAAACTCTACCCTCGCAACCGCACCCGACGGAATATAAATGTTTTTCTCCGTAACAATAAAAGAAACAAAAATATTGTTCTGAAACACCTTAACATCTTGAACGTGACCGATGTGATATCCCATCATTCGAACAGGCGAACCTTTCGAAAGTCCGTCAACGTCCTTAAAAAACATATAGTAACTGTGGTTTTTCAATTTTGCAGTGGCAAATGAATATGTAAAGCCGAAAATTAAAGCGAGAAATACTATCACCCATATAAAAATTTCGGTAAACCAAACCAACTTTTTGTTCATAGTAATCTCATTATATCCTTGATTGACTTTTATCGCAACAAATCAATTTTTATTCACAATCTTGAACAGTCCAAATCCACCAACAATGGTAAATATCACGGCAACCAACACCGCAACCGGAATTGTTCCGATATTCAAAACGCTATCAACCCTCACAAATTCAATGAAAAATCTTACAATCGAATACAAAATCAAATAACAACAAAATATTGCACCGCTTTTGTTTTCAAATTTTTTTCTCAAAACGAAATACAAAATCAAAAAAATAACAACATTCGCAATCGATTCATACAAAAATGTCGGGTGAAAATATTCATCATAAAAATACTGCTCGGGTCTATTCGCCTGAGGGATATACAACTTCCACGGCAAGTCGCAAGGTTTTCCAAAAGCCTCGGAATTAAAGAAGTTTCCCCATCGACCGATAGCCTGTCCTATTGGCAAAACGAACGCAAACATATCGGCAAGTTTTGAAAAACACAAATGGTGTTTTTTCACATAAATAAATCCTGTCAAAACTCCGCCAATAATCGCACCCTGTATAGAAATTCCACCCTGACTGATTGCAAAAATTTCACCAAATTGAGAAACATAATATCCCAAATTGAGCAAAACATACCACAATCTTGCCCCCAAAACTCCACCGATTATAAGCCAAAACGACAAATCATAAAGCATATCCTCAGAAATAACATCGGGGTAATGTTTTTTCCTAATTTTGCCCAAAACGAAAACGGAAACTGCAATCGCAGTTCCCATTGTAATACCGTATTTCATAACAGGTCTGCCGAACAGATAAAAAGCAACCCTTTCACCTGCCGCAAACATCTATCTGACCTTTACATCAGAAGGTGTTTCAACACTGTATTTTATTAAGTCTTTATTCAAAGATTCAATCTTTTCATTTACCTTATCTTTGTCATCAGAATTTGATTCTTTTGACAAATATTTATTATAATAATCGATTGCAGTTGTCATATAATCGCAAATTTGAGTTTTTTCAGCATCTGTCAATTTTTTTTTGGTTTCTGTATCTTCAGCAACATTTTCATCAGCCTCTTTAACGTTGCCGTCCTCATCTTTAACTTCGCCATTAATAATATCAACAGCCTTATCCTCATAAGCAACACCCATTGAGTAATAAGCATCAGCGAAATCAGGATTTAACTCAATAGTTTTTTCAAGTGATTTAATCGCCTTGTCATATTTTTTTGCTTGAATATAAACAACCGCAAGGTTGTAATGAGTTTCGAAAACTCTTTCGTCCAAGTCAATACTTGACTCTAGTCTTGCAATAGCATCATCAACACGGCCTTCTGCCATCATTGCTTTCGCATTGTTGTTCAACTCTTGAACTGCAAATTTATTCACACAAGCCGTTGAAAACAAAGTCACGACAAGAATACCTATTATTAATAATGTTTTTTGCATATAAAAATATCTCCACCAAAGTTGTCTATTTGTATATTTTAGTAAATTTTTATTTTTTTTGCAATAATATTAAATTTACGATACAATATGCTTAACAAAGAGGGTAAATTATGAGCGAAGAAGAAAAAATCGTATCACTTTCAGGAGCAAGAAATAAAGTTAAAGCAGAAAAACCAAAGACTGAAAAATCAGGCAATGACAGTAATTTGCCCGAACCTGTATTTTGCAGTTTTTGCGGCAGACCAAATACCCAAGTCTTAAAAATGGTTCAAGGCCCCGGTGTTAACATTTGTTCAGAATGTGCAATGATTGCCGTTCAATATTTAATTATGGAAGATAGAATGCCCTCTGGCGAGGCTCAGGCTATTTTAGACAGTTTTTGGAGTAAAATCAAATAATGGCTTTGAACAAACTTCAAATCAGAGCAAAAATGCTCCCCGTTTTATCGGATTTAAAAGCAGATGCAAGACTTTCTTTCGAAGTTTTTATAGAAAAAACGAAGGAATTTCGTGAAATTGACGATTTCAAAACGATGTTCGAAATCCTCTGCAAAGAAATGTCCAAACAAAATGAGGACAAATACACCGACATTCTACGTGCAGTTTGCATCGAATTTATTCCAAGAGATAAGTTTGAAGAAATGGCGATGAATGTTTTAGAATCGCCAAATGAACCTGATATTCTTAAATATCAGTTAATACAAATTTTCAAAACTGTCGGCAAAGATATCGACTATCAAGAATTTTTTGAATATTTGAATGATGCAGAAGCAATCATCAACTACGATACCGAAAAACTTCTTGAGCACGCAGTTGTTAACCCCGAAACACAAATCGACTTTTTAGATTTTCTCGCTGCATTACAAACAGAGGACAAAGGGCTTTTGATAAACTCGCTTGCGGAAGATTACACAGGCAACAACCTTGCGAATATTTTAGCCCCGATTTTATATGCCGATTACCCACAAGATGTTTTATTAAAAACAATTGATATTTTGGGCGAAACAAAGTCTCCGCTTGCAATTGACGGACTTGAATTTTTGCACTTAATTACAGATGACGATGTCGTCAGAACAGCGTGCAAAAAAAGTTTGAATATGTTAAAACTTGCTGGTGCAACAAAACAGGCTGCCGATATTTTTTACAAAAAAGTTATGTCCGAATCCACACCCTACAAATGTTACACGGGTGTTCCGGATGGTCACTATAACCAAGGTTTTATTTTCTCAAGAAAACGTGCCGATGGTTCGTTGATGATGTTTTCACTCGTAGTCAGTAAACTCTACGGAATAGTTGATTCTTTCGGATTTTTCAATCTTTCTGAACAAGAATTTGAAAGAATTGCACTAAGATTTTCAAAAGACGAAATCAGATTTGAGGTTTCGCCGGAATACTGCAAAACTTTATTAAACAACGCACTTGATTTGACCAAAACAAGACGAGAAACGATGAAATACGAATTCATTTGCTGGTCAATGTTAATGTGCGACATCGAACCGATGGAACAAAACGAACTCGAATGGGTTCACGAAAATATTACCCCCATTCAATTAAACAAAAAAATCGTAAATCTTTTATACTCGACAAACTATCTCGACAAGTGGTTTTTCACTCCAAAAGATAATGACGAATTTAAAGATTTAATTGACGATTTTATAAATCAGGAAAACTTGACGTTCGAATATGTCGAAGAGGCGATAAAAAATTCATTCGACAAAATTTGGACAGAAGAAACGGATGCATTGATGTTACAGAATATCATAACAACCTGCTATCTCTTTGGTTACACTGATTTTACAGATTATGCAAAAATTCTTTACTCAGTTTTGTATAATGAAGAACTCAAACGTGAAATGAAAGAGGAAATGATTAAAAAGAGCATCTATGAGTATCTTTTCAACGAAAAACAACATCACAAAGAATTTCGCTTTCCGACAAATATTTTCCGCCGAAAAGAAGAAAAATCGAAAGAAATCGATATGAAAACGGTGGATAAACTCATCAGTCAAATTGAAGAAAAGTGGGTAACAGAGCAATGATAAGAGTTTTATGCCTTGATGTCGGGACAAAAAGAATAGGAATCGCCGTAAGCGACCCGTTAGGGATAATTGCTTCGCCCATTCCAGCAATCAGCCGCACTCCAGAGGACAAGGCTATTGACAATATTAAAAATCTTTGCAAAAATTACAACGCAAAAACAATCGTAGTTGGCTTGCCAAAGCACATGAACGGAACAATCGGAGTTCAAGCGGAAGATTGTATGAACTTTGCAAAGAATTTTGAAGATGAATATGAAATCGTCTTTGAGGACGAAAGACTCACAAGCCGTCAGGCAGAACACAATCTTGCAACTGTCGGAAAAAAATATACAAAAAACAAAGGGCTTGTGGATACAGAAAGTGCATGTATAATATTACAACAGTATTTAGACAGAAAGTAGGTCAAAATGGCAAACAGCACAAATAATGACAACATCATTGAAACAATCGACGAACACGGACGTCACGTCAAATTCGAATTAATCGACATCGTTGAATTAGACGAAGTTGAATACGGTCTTTTATACCCCGTAGAAGGCTTTGACCCCGCTAATCCTTCAAAACCTGGGGATAAAGTCGTAATTATGAGATTAAAACAAGACGGCGAAGACTTCATCTTCGAAAAAATTGAAAGCGATGAAGAGTTCGATAAAGTTGCAGACTACGTTGCAGAAGTTACGGAAGCACAACTTGCTGAAGAAGCAAACGGTGAAAATTAATCAATTTTCTTAAAAAATAATGCACCATATTTAGGCAATGAAATTTTCAGAGGGGTATTACCATCGGAGACAAGTTTTTCCGAATTGAGGAAATGCCCCTCTCCACCATATTTAGGGCTATCCGTATTCAAAATTTCTCTCCATTTGCCTGCTGGAAATTTGATATTATAATTTTGCAAATATGAAACGTCAGAAAAGTTCTTGATTGTATAAACTTCATCATCACAAGATTTGCAATCAGCAGCATGAACCCAAGAAATCGGGTGCGAAACCGTATCGACAATTTCTCCATCTTGCAAAGCGTGATAATTTGCATTGATTTTATTTAAATCTTTCATCAATTTTCCGGTATTATAAAGGTCTTTGACGTATTTTTTGCAATAATGAATACTTCCTATTTTAGAATCCAACAAAGCGTCAATCCCCGGTTTATAACCTTTTGTTTCAAGGTATTTTTCGTAGCCCGAAGAAAATTCTCTAAAGAATTTAAAATAGGTCATTTCTCCCCATTCGTCCCCTTGAAATACCATTTTCGGCCCCGGACTTGAGAAGGTTGTTGCAATAGCAAGCCTAAACATCTTCAACGACTTACGATAAGCCTGTTTCAAAAATGGAACGGTCGTTTTTAATGACAAATAATTTTGTTTTGCAAATTCTGCAAACTCAGTCTCTGACATTTGTTCGAGTTCACCAGTCATAAGTTTTTTCAAAATCGAATGCGAAACATGTGCAAACTCTTGTTCCCGTCTATGTTTATAATTTTTCGGAATATTTTTGTAAATATCAATTTGTTTTGCAAAAATTTTCGTGATAAGTCTTGTGCCATCGATATTTCCGATTTCATCGTGGCTCATTGCATATTTTACACGATGTTTAGAATTTCTGACAACTCTATCAAATGATGAAATGCTTTTCGGATAACCGTTCCAATACTCGAGCATCAAAGCAGCAATTTGCTTATGGTACGGAAAATCCCACTCAGAATCGAAATTCAAAGTATCGAGCGAACAATCATTTGCCATAATTTTGCTTATGAAATATCTGTGATTTCTAAGATTTTCAGCCTTTTCTTCTATCGGAAAAGGACTTGTAACCCTTTCATCATTTTCTCTTGCATCTTCTGCAATCAAAAACGCATCGTTAACGTGATAATGCAACTCAGCCGCAATCATTTTCATCGTGTAGTCAGAATTCATATATTTCGTCAAATCAAATCTCAAACCGTCGCAATGATAGTTAACAAGCCAATTTAAAGCAGCATTGACGATAAATCTTCTTGCGTGCTCGTAATTATCGCCTTCATAATTGAATTTCAAGCCAAATTCGTTACAACCATCTGTATATGGTCCAGCATTGTTAACATCAACCATATCAGGTCCAAAATGATTCGGGACAATGTCCATAATAACGTTCAAATTGAGCGAATGAGCGTAATCAATTAATTCCTTCAAGTCATCTGGCGTACCATAAGTGTTGTTCGGAGCAAATTTATCTACCCCGTCATAGCCCCAGTTGAACGAAAAACAATTCTCGACGGGCATTATTTGAACAGCGTTGAAACCCAATGATGCAGCCTGTTTGAACTTTGTCTTTGCAGAAATATATGTACCTTTTTCGGTCAAAGAGGGAATATTCACCTCGTAAATTCGCAAACTGCCAACGGGTGCCATTTTTCTCAAAGGGCCTGCAAGTCTGCTGACTTTGGCTGGATTTTTACCGTTTTGCCATCTTTCATCGTGCCATTTGTATTTGTGATGGTCAAAAATTATCGACCAAACGCTGAATTTCTCCTGCAATGCAGAATACGGGTCACGAACACGTTTCGTCGGCAAATTTGGTCTTTCAATAACAAATCTGTATCTGTCGCCAGCCTTAGCAATTTTAGAATTTACTCGCAATTCGAAAACGCCATTGCATTTATTTTCAAGAGGCAAATATTTTATTTCTCTTTTATGAGTAGATTTTATTTCTACCGTAACAGATTTTGCGTCAGAAAAAGTTGCGAACCTAAAAAACACGCTTTTATCTTTATCAACATAAGCACCCCAATGAAGGTGTTCCGCCTCGTGAGAAGGATTTAATTCCAAGTGGCAAGTTAGTTGAATTTGTGGAATTTTTTTTGCTCTTAACTGGTTATATTCTCTTTTTAATGCTTTTTTTTCTTTTTTTAAAAGGTTCATGCTATCTGACTTTATTTACTCGTACCAAATATTTGCGATTAATTTTCGCTACAAAAACTATTTTAACATAATAATTTTTATACAAAAATACACCGATTGAATAAATTATCGACTTTTTTACAAAATAAATATATAATCAAACTATGAAAGTTATAGGCGGATTGTCACATATTCACGGTTTATCCCTTGCTTTGGGATTTTTTGACGGCATACACACAGGTCATGCCGTTGTTATAAAAAATGCCGTAAAATGTGCAAAAATTTACAACACTCAATCGGGGGTAATCCTTTTCCGCAAGCACCCAAGAGAGACCTTCACCGGCGTTAAAAACGAGAATATTTTAGAGTTTAACGAAAAATTAAATATGTTGAACAGGCTCGGGGTTGATTATGTATTTTTGCTCGATTTTAATGAAGATTTTGCAAAAATGACGGCACAAGATTACCTCGAAAACGTTATCCTTCCGTACTTTCAACCAGTTGCAATCACAACAGGTTTTAACCACACCTTCGGTTTGAGAGGAGAAGGCAACCCTGATTTGCTCAAAAAATATTCAGAAGATTTTGGCTTCAAATATTTCCAAGTTCCGCCAATCACAACGAAAAACACCCTCATAAGTTCAACAACAATAAAAAATGCAATTAAAAACTCAAACTTTGAACTTGCAAGAGACCTTCTTGGCTACGGATTTTACATCAAATCTCCTGTAATTCACGGGCGAAAAATCGGCAGAACGATTAACTTTCCAACCGCAAATTTAATCTATCCTGAAGAACTTATCAAAATTGAACGTGGAGTGTATTTTGTAATCGTTTCGACCAACAGAAAAAATTATCGTGGCGTGATGAATTATGGACTTCGCCCAACTGTTGAAATGGGTGATATCATTGCTGTTCCAGAAGTTCACCTATTAGATTTTTCAGGCAATTTATACGGCAATATCGTAAAAGTTTCACCCATTGCAAAAATTCGTGAAGAAAGACCGTTCAAATCCTTGTCGGAATTGAAAGAACAAATCACGAAAGACAGTGAATTTGCGGCGAATTATCAACTCGGAGAACCTCAACGAGAAAAACGAACTATGCTAATTCCTGAGCATACCAAGGTGCCTTCTCCGGATTTTCTTTAATCATATTTTCGACACGCTCATACATTTCAAAGTGGGTACCGTATTTATCGGACAATTTTTTGATTTCGTAAACAAAATCAAAAATACTTTGGGGCAAATCCTGCTCGTGAGCCTTGAACCAATTTTCCTCAAGGTCAATAATCGTCGTACGAATACCAGCCTCAACATCAGCCATAATCCAGTTTTTCACCTCTTCCAATGTATCATTGACATCTGGAATGATAATAAATTTCGTACCAACCATAAGGCTGCCGTCCATATAAATTTCGGGAGTCAAGGCATGTTTTCTGTGAACCTGTGCAGCAGCATAACGTTTCGCATTTTCACGAACAGTATCGTACTGAGGAACTTGCTTAATTTTTTGGTAAGTTTCAGCATTTCCTGCATCAACGGAAACGACAACTCTCAGGCGACCTTCACGCACCCCTCGTTCCAAAATTGGACTATATTTGATGCCAGAAGTATGTACTCTCAGGTCGTAAAATTTATAATCCAATAAAAGTCTTATAATATCCTCAAATTCAGGCAACAAAGTTGGTTCGCCACCGCCAAAGTGAATACTTCCGCCTCGTCTTAAAATATTTTTTTGAAGCATTTCTTTTATAATCGGCAAAACCGAATACGGTTTTGTTTTATACTGAAATTCTTCAGGGTGCTGAGCCTCAAAACAGTACACACATCTACAATTACAGTCAACCCAATGACTGATATAAAGATTTGAAAGATATTCCTCTTCATTCTCCCAATCAGAAGCGGGTCTTTTTTGTAAAAACGGACAATCAACGCAATTATCGTTAATCAAGCCTCTTTTTGCTAAACGATTGAAGGTCTTTTTTTGTTTAAAAAGATGTTCCCAATTAATCGGCTGACCACTGTAATTATCTTTGACGAGTGTATGACCGCCGCCTGCATGCCCACAATAACAGCACATCGTCAATTTATATCTAAAAAACACCAATCCGTGTTGAATCCAAGGGCAACTGTAAAACGACGGAATAAAATCTTTTGAGCAATCATATTTTTCGTGATATCTAAACATTTTTTCCCATCTTTCTCATTGTGCCACCAAAAACAGCCGTTTTGACATGGTGGACTTTTCTCATAATCGATGCTCTTTCATCATATCTCAATTTCAAATTTTCTCTGTCTGCAATTTGTTTTGTATAGACAATCAAATCATAAATTCTTCTTTCATTTTGAAGATTATTCATGTTTTTTTGCACCCAATGAATGTCGATATCGATTGCGACGTGTTCAATTCCAAGTTCACGAGATTTTTTCAACCAAAGTTCGATTTCATTTTCATTATCGTTATAATCAGGAACGATAATAAATTTCGAGCAGAGATAAAGTCTTTGGTCACCTTGAGCGGCTGCATATCTTTTCAAATTTTCGCAAACCGCATCATAAGTTTTAACCAACTTAATTTTTTCGTAAGTTTCACGAGTACCAGAATCGATTGAAATAACAACCTCAAGACAATGGTTTTTCAAGCCTTTTTCTATTGCAGGAGAAAATTTTATCCCCGAAGAATTGATTAAAATATTGTCACAGCCGTAATCTAAAAGAAGATGAAGCATATCTTCAAACTCCGGATATATCGTAGATTCCCCACCAGCAATGGAAATATATGCGTGCTTGTCTAAAACTTTTTTGTCACACATATCCTTCAAAACAGGTAAAATGTCATAATGTTTATTTTCTCGTTTTAATTCGTCGTCACGCACAGCAGGGCAATAAATACAACGGCAATTACAATCAATCCAATGAGTCAAAAGCAATCGTTTTATGTAATTTTCATCATCCCATTCATCTTCACGAAGGAGTATGCAACCCTTACATTTTGAGTAAGTTTCGCCACTTCTTTGAACATCACGCATTTCTTTTTTTTGAGCAAAAATTTTATCCCAATCCAAAAGTTCACCGTGATAATTATAAGCAAGTATAGGTCTGCCGCCACCCTCGTTACACTGGGAGCAGCAAACTCGAATAATATTGCTATGGTCAAAAATTATGCCATGTTCGAGCCAATCGCAACTCAGAAAAGTATGAGGATTATTAATATCAATATTTTCCATAAAACTTTGCCTGCCTATAGGAAACGACTAAACTTCATCTCCGAGGTCTTTTTTTCTATCCTCACGAAGGTTCATCGCTCTTTCATAAAGTTGATATTCATTCAAACCATAATGATAATGGTTCTTTATGACATAATCGAACAAATCGTAAATATGTTGAGGAATATGGTGACGATTTGCCTTAAACCAATGATCTTCAATATCGAAGGCAATTTTCTTGACGCCAGCATCTTGGCAATGCTTCAACCACGCCTGTATTTCTTCCAACGTGTCGTTAAATCCAGGCATCAAAACGTACTTAACGTAAAGTTTTCCTTCTGCTTTTGCATATTTTTCAATATTTTCACGAACTTTTTCAAAAGCATTGATGTTTTTAATTTTTTTGTAAGTTTCAGGGAACGCAGAATCAATTGAAATGATTGTCGTAACCTTACCTTCCGCAAGTCCTTTGAAAATTGCGGGAGAAAATTTTATACCTGATGAGTGAATTCTGATGTTGTTGATACCGTGAGATAAGAATGCACCAAGCAAGTCTTCAAATTCCTCAAGAATAGTCGGCTCGCCACCGCCAAAGGTAATTTCTCCACCGTTTCTGATTAAGTTTTTATCGAGCATGTCTTTGATTACAGGATAAACTTTATAGAATTCACGGGTGTTGTAATAATATTTGTCCTCATCTGTGTAGCAATAAATGCAGTTGCAGTTACAATGTGACCAGTGACCGATAAGCATTTCACTGAAATAATCTTCGTTATCCCAATCTTTTTCTTCAAGGTAATAACAACCTTTACATTTTTTGTAAATTTCACCGCTCTTGTGCAAATCACGGAGTTTTCTTCTTTCTGCAAAGAATTTGTCCCAATCAATCGGTTCGCCAAAATAATCGGGAACACACTCAATTTGTCCGCCGCCTTCATGGCTTGAAATACAGCAACATTCAATGTTTCTCGAGAAAAACGCAATACCGTGTTCTAAATGTTTACAACTAATATATTTCATGAATCTATTTCCAATAATTAAAAATACCGTCAATAAAATAATTATATTTCCAACAATGATAATATTCAAGAAATAATATAGATTTTTAACTTACAAGTTTTAACGAAATTTTTCAAAAACTTGACGAGCAATTTCAACGATGATAACTTATTAAGTATAAAATATATTTTAAGGAATTGGATTTTGAGATATAAAAGTTGCGGATATATAGAACACGGTGTAGATTTTGAGCATACGAGATTAACGACATGCTGTTTTACATGCCATTCAGGCGGTGGTCACATCGATATTGAAGAAAATTACAATGGAGAACTTGTCGACTGGGATAAAGTTTTCGCAATGAAACGCAAAATGCGTGAAGAACACAAAAAAGGTAATATCACGCCTCAATGCAAAGGCTGCGTGTTCCTCTACGAAAATGACTGGGACGATGAAGATTACATCGACAGACTTCAATTCAACTATTGGATTAAATGCAACAGCAAATGTATTTATTGCTACGCAGAAAACAATAAAACGCAATATGAACATTTGATTCCTTACAACGTAGTCCCCGCAATAAAGGACTTGATAGATAGAGGACTTTTGAGAAACGGCGGCGAAATCGCATTCGGCGGTGGCGAACCGACTATTTATCCTGAATTGGACGACTTGATTAACCTCTTTACACAAAGCGGCATCACAAATATGCGTATCCACTCATCAGGGATTAAATTCTCTCCAGCAATCGAAAACGCAATCAGAGAAGGTGCTTTGAATATAGTTATATCAATCGATTCGTCTTGTCCTGAAACTTATAAGAGAATTAAAAGAGTAGATTGCTACGATAAAGTTATCGAGAATATGAAAAGATATGCCCAAGCAAATGCCGAAGGCTACGGACTTATGACCTCGAAATACATCATAATTCCTCATATCAACGACAATATCAACGAAATTGAAAATTGGATTCAACAAACAAGAAAAGTAGGAAGCCGTTGGCTCGCACTCGATATCGAAGATGTTTGGTACAAAATGAACAGAAACCACATTCCTGATTTCTATCTTGATTTGGTAAATTACGTCATCTCAAGGGCTAAAGACCTCGATATGAAAATTGAACTATACGATAGAGCAAAAGGTCTCAAACAAGGCTTGAACGTGGTTTAATGTTTGATTTGTTAATTCAAAAAATCACAAGGCACGTTAAAAATTCCTTGAAAAATACACCTTATTCAATCGTTTCTCTCGGTCCAAATTGTTATCCGAGAACGGTTTTGACACGCAAAAAATTGATAAAACAAAAAAGTTGCGGCAGATTGACAATGCCTTTTGACTTTGCATATTATCACAATGCCAAATTCGTAACAGAATTTTTGGAAAATGATTTTGTCGACTTTTTCAAAGATTTACACTACTCAGATTTTTGCAAATCCTTTGATAGCGGAGAAAAAATCAACTTCAGTCACGAAGGATATCTTAAAGATACCGAAAAAAATAAACTTGTAAAAATTTACGAAAACAGAATTAAAAATTTTCGAAATGAATTAAAAAAGGACAACCCGATTTTGTTTTTGCAAATTTTAAAAGACGAAGATGTCGACGAGGACTGCAAAAATACATATTCGACATTGAAAAAATTGTGCAGAAAACGAAAATTCGCCTACGTCGTAGTTGACTGCAATGACCTTGTCCAGCCACACAAAGTGCCATTTGAAATATATTTGACGAAAATGCACTTGCCAAAAGAAGATACAGATATTTTTTCATCAGAATTTTACAATTCAGAATTCGGAAAAATTTTTGAAGAAAAGATTGCTAATTTTGTTGGAAATGTTATCATGAAAGAGTTCGGATATAGAATTGAAAAATTTTTATGAAGAGATGTAACAATTTCTTAAATTTTTCAATAAAAAGAAGTGTTTTTTAGCAAAAGGGTAGCAAAAAAAACGGAATAAATGCTTTTGAACATGTGAAAGTGAGAAACTGACGTGGTCAACAATTTATCAGGTTATGTAAATTTCAGCGGAAGAACGACGGCTGCAAACGCAACGACGACGAAAAAAACTGCTGAACAAAGTGAAACAACGGCACCGAAAACGGCGGCGAAGAAAGCATGCACGACCGAAACTGCGAGAGCATACGGTACGACAGGCATAAGAACAACTTTGGCGACTGATGAAGCGAAACAACAATACCAAGTTGTTTCATCAATGGTTAACCCCGAGACAAGAGTAGCACTTTCAGGCTTATTGAAGTCAGGAGTTTTGCTCAATAATAATTCAAATGATGGCTCGTCCGTGTTGGACAACTTGCATAAAATTGCGACAGAACCAAGGATTAAGGGCTTGAACCCCTCGACATTGTTAACAGAAGCGATTACAACGGTTGCAGACCCCGGAACGATTACGCAAACATTCGGAGATATTCCAGACTCTGTAGGCAGAGCAGTATTCAGACACCCTGAATTGGGCGTTCGTTCGAAAGAAGAAATGGATATTGGAGAATACTCAAATTGCTGCGTAGCGGCAAGTATTGAGTACAATATGGCAAGCAAACACCCTGCTGAATTCACAAGAATGGCAGCGGGCTTGTCGTCGGAAGATTATAGCGTAACGAAGAATTTGCATCTTTCAGATATTTCAGAAAACAGAGACGATGCACTTTGGTTGCTTGATAAATTCAAACTACCACACGCATTGGACGGAAATGATAATTTGAGAGTAACTATTGCCCCTGATAGAAATGCAATTATTAGAGCCAGAGTACAAACTTCGTATAGAGACGAAGGGGAACGTTCATCGATAGATGTTTTGATGCAATCAGCATTGATGAATGTCGGCTCGCAGCAAACTTATAACGCTCTTAATGACACAAGAACAGGCGTGTTAAACAATTCTCCGACAGGATTGACAGACTTAGAAAAGACATTTACAGAAGAAGTTGTCGAAGGCAAGGCTAAGGAATCTGTTATTTATCAAGCACTTGATGAAACAGGCAGAGTACAAGCACGTTCTTGCGATTATCAGACAATGGCTACACAAATTTTGACTGCACTTCAAGGTGACAACAATGTTATCGTCGGATATGTAAACTTCAACGATGAAGGACAGGTTGTCGGCGGTCACGAAATTACGATTATCGGTGCAGGAGAGGCACCGACGGGCGATTTGTATTTCGTATGTAACGACACAAACGATAATAACGATGAACCCATTTGCGTGCTTGCAGAAAATTTATTGCCGAGATTGCACCACGCAGGATTACCGAAAGAAGCGATTGAAGGACAAGATGTTCCGACCGCATTTGACGGAATTCAGTATTATAAGGAAGTTCTCGGCTGATTATAGTCAAACAAGAACGAATAGCCTCTCATAGAGGAATTTGTTTACGTTCTTTTTTAGAATGTAAGAGAGTCTAATATGAAGAAGATTAAGAACAATAGATTAAGCATAAACGACTTGCCTAAGCAAGTTCCCGACTTTAAAAACTCAAAAATGCCAAAAGATAGGTTAACCGAACAGTGGTTAACTCAATGGATTGTGTCCTCACTTGCAACAAACAAGATTAAAAGAGGAGACATTTTGCCGAAGAAACACATGATTGCAGAATACCTCGGAATCGGTGTCGGCACAGTGCAAAACGCAATCAGATACACTGAGGACAAAGGCTATTTGCAAAGCAAACAAAAGACAGGAACGTTGATTGCCGGCTATTCAAGTTCAAGTTCGCTGAAAAAACAAACCTCTAAAAGAGATGCTGCGGTAAGTAAAATAAAAAAACACATTATCGAAAGCGGAATTGATACAGTTATGCCGCCGGCAGCAGTTTTGGCAAAAAAGATTAACGTGTCCGCAAACACAGTGAGATTGGCATATTTGCATCTTTGCGACACTGGATTTTTGCAATACTCAACAGGTAAATCGGGCAAAAAGATGTTACGAGTGGTTGAAGTTCCAGAAATGCCTTCAGAGAGAAGTGCTTCGCACACATCACTTGTTGAAAAAACAGAACAAGATTTGTCAGATTATATTACAAAAAATATGCACAAAGGGGATAAACTCCTTACGAGATTTGAACTTTCAAAGATTTTGAACGTCAGTGTAAAAACAGTTCATGATGCAGTAAATAGCCTTGAAGAAAAGGGAATTTTGCTCTCAAGACGAGGCAGATATGGCACTGTAATCGAACAAATGCCAAATGATGCAGCGATTTTCCAACCGATGAGAGAACGCTCGATTTTTGCAAAAGCAGATGATGCAATTTTTTATCGTTGGGAAAAAATCGAAAATGCAATAGTCAAGATGATAAAAGAAGAATTTGAACCAGGAATGAAGTTGCCTTCAATGGATATTTTGTCAGAAAAATTTGACGTAAGCACAAATACAATCCGAAAAGCACTCAGAATGCTTTCAAATAAAGGCATTGTGGATTTCCAACGTGGAAGATACGGAGGCACATTTGTACTCGACATACCAGAACAAGATAATGCAAACGCTTATGAGTGGATTGCCGTAACACCAGATTTTATGCCTGTTGGAGCGAATAATTAGGAATAATTATGGAAAATACTGAAAAAGAAAAACTCAAAGTTAAAACAGCAATTTCAAAATGCCCCAAATTACCTACAGACAAAGAATTTGAGGAACTTTTTCAAACAAAAAGAGAGAATAAACTTCCTAAAAATATCGACTTATCGGATTTGAACAAATAATTTTTAAAATAATAAAATACATCAATTAAGCCGTTCGCTTATTTTTACGAACGATGAAATTGCTATAAATATGCGGAAAAATGACATTGAGAGGTAAAATATGAAATTAACACTAATTGTGTCATTGAGCATACTTATTGCATTTTCGGGGCTAATTTCTTTTGCAGATAACTATAGCGTTCACAATCCCAAGGACGGAATTTCAGACCTTAATTCATACGAAAAAATTTTATTTATCGTTGATTTATCAAACAGTATGAACGATTATATCGGAAATAGAACGAAGATAGATATTGCCGTAAACACACTTGCCTCAATAACTTCAAGATTAAATCCAAACATCAAAACAGGACTTCGAGTGTATGGACATAAATTCAGTTTCAACCCGATTTTTGGCTGCAAAGCGTCAGAATTGGTAGCACCTTTGAGAGAAAATAACACAGCAAATATCAATTCGACCTTGGCAAGAATGAGTGCGGTCGGCTGGACACCAATTACAAAATCGCTAAAAGATGCAGTAAATATGGACTTTGCAGGAATTGTAGGACAGAAAAGAATTATTCTTTTGACTGACGGTGGAGAAACATGCGACGAAAGCCCTTGTGACTATGCGATAAAACTTGTTCAAAGCAGAGATGATATAAAAATTGACGTAATCGCATTTGCAATAAATGACCCTGATGCAGACGCTCAACTTAAATGTACGGCAGTTGCAACATCTGGAAATATTTATCGCGCGAATACAGCCACAGACCTTGCAAAAAGCCTTGAACAGGCACTAAACGTCACAACAGATGTACAAGGTACAGTAATTATGAAACAACACTAATTCAAAAACGAAAAAGAATAATGACCGTTGTTGAAGTCCATTTGCATCATAATTTCACGCCCCTCAAACCCCACAGTCGGTACAGCATACACAGGCACTCTCATTAACATGTGATACATAGCATCATCAAGTGACTTGTTACCCGATTGAGAAACAAATCGACGGTTAATCAATTTTCCATCTGGAGCAACGGAAAACGCAATCTTTGCTGTACCTTGACCCTGAACGTTCAAAATAGGAAAATTTGCAAAAAGTCTGTTACGCAAAGAATTTTTGTATCTCAAATATTCTTCAACACTAATAGTGTTATCAGGCTTCGTTACGGGTTTTTGGAGTTCTGTTTTAGGCTTGACAGTTTCAGGTTTTGCCTTTGCAACTATTTGTGTTTTTTGAGAGTCTTGTTTTTTAGTGACAGGCTTAGGAGAAGTATTTTTTTCTGTTTTAGACGAAGTTTTTTGAGCAGAAGGTTTTGCAGGTGTAGTAACGTTTTTCTTATTAACACTATTTGTGTTCACACTATTTGTGTTATTTTCTTGCCTCACATTGTTCGATGAAGTTTCAGTAGGCTTTGAATCCGTCCAATATTCGTTTACATCAGAAGGTATATACGATTCGATTTCAACAGAGGCTGTTTTGTCGTGAGATTTTTTAACCAAGACTGAAACATTTGAAATAATCATAATTGCGGCAGTAATCAAAACAACGACAAAAACAATAATAGCGACCAATTCAGAGGTTCGTTGTTTTTTCAAATCTTTTTCGTAAGAATTTTCGTTTTCGAAATCATCATCATTATGAGCGGAATTATTTTGATTATAGAGAAAATCGACATCTTTGCCAGAATTAAAATCTGTTTTGACGGTAGAATAATCGAAATTCTCAACAACTTCGACAAACTCATTGTTTCCACATTCACAAAAATCTGGTTTAAAATTAAAATTTCGCCCACAATTATTGCATTTATAAATCATTTTGTCACTCTTTCGTAGTCATTATAATCGGAAGGAGAGGAATACCTGCTCGAACGAGCCATGGTAAATCCACCATTCACGTTAGTTATAACACGTTTTGAACCAGTTGGAAAGTTCAAAATCGCAGTTTTTTGATAACTCAATAGCAAAGGCTTTATAACCCGTACCGCAAGGGGGGTATAGGAAGGATTGGACGACCAAGTTTTGAGGTTTGAAATTGTTCCAAATTTGTCAACCGTGAACGAAAATTCAAATGATGTACCGATTGGAGCGGCAATTTTCGAATCTCTCATCAATTTATTTTGCAAATCTGAACGCCATTTGTTCCAAGCGATAATTTCTTCTTCTTCGGTCAATACCTTAACAGCAGGCTTGGTTACAGGTTTTTCACTAATCTTTTCAACAGGAGAAACAACCTTTGACTTTTTTGTATTGTTGACAACTTTAGACTCAGATTTTTGAACAGGCTTTGACTCAACCTTTTTGACCTCAGTTTTATTAAGTTGAGTTATTGGAGAATTTTTCTTTGACACTATTTGTGTTTTCGGTTGATTTTGTTGAGATTTAGTAGTATTTTTTGCAGTTGAATTTTTGGAATTAGTATTGGTATTTGTCTTTATCTCGGGAATTTTGACATTCACTGGAGGAAGGTTTATGTCAACAGTCTGGGATTTAATTTCGACAGAATTTTGCACAAGATTCAAATCGGACGTTTTTGGTGCAGCAATTTCGTCAGAAATCAACTCCAATTTAAAATTTCTATCCTCAAAAGCAATCGGCTTGTGCGTTTTCGGGCGAAAGACACAAACAAAAACTGTTGCAATAAGAAAAAATGAAATTATAATAATCAAAATATTTTTGTTCATTATCTGTCCGCTTTCGCTCTAATTTCTTCAAGTGCAAATATTTCAAACTCTGTTCCGCTCAAAAGGAAGGTTTCCGCAATCAAAAGTGTCGTAGGGACAAGTGCCGCAACGAGACTTAGAAACAAACCATAAAAATCCTGACCGATTTCAGTTGAAAAATAAGAAACATTCATTGTAAATTCGATTAGAATAATTATCAGAGCAGAATAAAGTGCAAAATTCTTTTCTCGTCTTGCCTTTGAAACGCCTTCAAGACCTGAAATCCCAGTGCAATGCAACAAATAGTTGCTAAAACCATCGTGCTTGATTACATCAGAATTATCAATCTTTTTGTTTGTAGTAAAGGCGTGTACGAAAAGGAAAAACGCAAAAATAATCAAAAATGAAGCGAGAACCAAAAATACAGGAGAAAATCTCATTTGCGAAATTCTAACCCAACCTGCGGCTTCTGAAAAGCAATTAGCGAGAGTGTTTGAGACACCATAAGCCAAAAACGGTGCTGTTAAAAGTCCAACAAGAATTTCAAAAAATTGTTTGATTCTCAATTTGAACATTTTATCACTGATATACTGAATTTTGGATTCGCTCAAACCATTGATATACAAGCCTATCCAGTTATTATACTCGTGAATAACCTTTTCTAAATCAGGTCGAAATTCATATTTGTTCAAAAGTTCTGCCAAAATATAACCATTACTCTTATAATAAGCCGATGCCGAAGCCAAAACAAAAGCAAATCCTACAAAAAACAGCGACATCAAAATCGGAAAAACAGGATTTTTCGTATAATCAAGATAATAAAGTAAATTAATCGTGTAAACGCCCACCATTATTAACGATGAAGAGAATATGAAAAAAGACTGGACAACTTTTGACATCGAATTAATCTTTGATACCGAATTAAACCAGCCAAACATACCCTGCTTGAACAAAAGCATAACACCCAAAATTAAAACCGTATATAAAAATAAAAGTTTCAAATCGGTCGGCAAATGAATGTAATCGGCAGATTCTGTGATAGAAAGCCCTGTTATGTAATTTGTCACAGCAAATGCACAGACAAAACAAGCCCAAAACAAAGCAAAATGCGTAAAAATCGCACCTTTAGTGTTCTGTGAAATTTTCTTCTTCAAATCTGCAACGGGTTGAGAAATCTCAGAAATTATTCCAACTCGTATATTTTCGATTTTTGATTTAGCTAAATCAAGTTTGGATTTTGGAATAATGCCATCAGTGTTATTCATATTGACATCATTAACACTATTTGTGTTTTTCGTGTTTGTATTTGCTGGCAAAACCTTAATGTTCAAGTAATTATCTGAATTCGGAAACAAAAATCTTGTTATTGAAGTAATTTCAACTTTTGAAAAATTTTGCCCCTTAAACAAAATGCCACTATTCGTGTTATTGGTTGCAACATAGGTGTTTTCAGAAGGAAAATATTGCAAAATTAAAGAAAATTTTTCATTGTCAACGATGAAATCACAATCGGGAGTCGAACCAATTTTGATTGTGAATTGATTATCAAACTGCTTTTCAGAATATTTTGTTGAAATAATTACTGCCATTTTATCCTCTTATCTGCCCAATGCCTTTAAAATTTTTCTCGAAGCCTTATCAACAGTTAATTCTGTCGAGACAATCAACTGATTTTCACCCAAAACAGGTGTCAATTTTAACTTTGCCGTATCTAAACCTTTCGGTTCAGCCCACAAAAAAGAAATCGATAAATCAGGCATATATTTTAATGTTTTTTTGATGTTTTTTGGTAAGGTATTCCAGTCAATCAGAGACTTTCCACCATTTTCAATATCTCCTATAACAACAATCGATGGAACATAACCGTTCTTCTTCATAACAAGACAATGTTGAACAGCCTTTTTTATCGCCTTATCATAAGTCGTTCCTTTTGTGTTTTTAATGTCTTTTGTATGAACGTCAAGAGATTTTTTAATCCCGTTCAAATTTTGCGGAGAACCCTCATAAATCAAATACGAATCCCCTGAAACTTGCAAAATTTTAATTCTATCATCTGGATCAAGAGTAGAACAAAATTGTTTTATAAACTTCTTTTGTGTCTCAAGTTTTTGATTTTTGTCAGAAGAATCAAGCAAAAATGCAATAAAAGCAGGCTTGAAATCGTCAACTTGAACATTTTCGAAAATCGAAAAAATGCCAGAAACAAAAACTGACACGACAATAACAATTCCTGCTAAAATATAAAATCGTTTTGCAATCATAATTACTCCGTAACCACCGTCAGTGCTGCACCTTCTTTAATATCGATTTCTTCACCGTTTGCACCAATTAAAGAAATCCCACCACCGACAGCACCAGTTGCTGCCCCAATGGCGAGCGTTTTTCCCCAATCATCTGTGCTACCGATTGCACCAGCCAATGCCGCAAATGCAATTCCTGCAAGCGTTGCCGCAACCATACGGCCTGAAATTTTTGCAGCACGAGAAGACGTACCACTATTTGTGTTTTTCAAAACTATCGGCTTTGAATTAAAAGAATACTCTTCCCCTTCAAGTGTCAAAAGTCTATCAAATTTTATAGTTACAGAACCGTCACGATATGCACCGCCTGCTCTTTCCGCCTGAGTTGCTGTTCCATAAACAAGACTGCCTGCAGGAATTACAACATTTCCAACTTGAACATCATCTTTTAACGTTGCAGACAATCTATCTTGTGAATCAAGGCTCGAAGTGCTGACTGCTGATTGCAATAACACTAATAGTGTTACTCCTGAAGGAAGAACATTACCACTTATAACTGAATTTTGATTTACCGATACAGAACCTTGCTTAACATATTGCGATTGTTGATTTTGGATAGATTTTGGAACATTTTCGACTCTATAATTATTTTGATTTTGATTATTCAAATTTTGAGAATATGAATTATTTTCTATCTGAAAACCTGCATCATACCGAGCCTGAGCCTCATCACTAAAATCATATCCAGCAATAACACTATTTGTGTTATTTGGTTTAAATGCAATATTATCAAATTTATATTTTTGATAATTTTCTGCGGATTGTTTTTGTTCGTTATATTTTTTCTCAAAATCTTTTATAATTTTCTGAGCATCTTGTTTCTTCATTTTCAACAAAGACGAAGAGCGTTCGTTTGAAAATTTCAAATTGTTTTTCTTAAAACGAATCTTCAAATCCTTTTGAACACTGAATTTGTCTGACGGAGAATAGATAAAAAGGCTAACATCATCAGCGTTTTTTTCGTACAAAGCAACCCAAAAATCACCTTTTTGAGAAGAAACGACAACAAACGTATAATCAGAATTACTCGACACTTCAGGCATATTTGTTTGCCTTGCATAAAAGTCTACAATATTTTTAACACTATTTGTGTCAGTCTTTTTGACATTAACAAGCCAAGCCGTTTCATCTGCTAACACAGGGAGTGAATTTAAACAAAACATCAATGTCATTAAAAAACAGGAAAAAATTTTCTTAAACATAGATTTCATTACCTTTTTCAACCAAGTATATCAGATTTAAGGTTTGATTACAAAAAATATAACGAAAAAAACTTAAAAAAGTTCAAAATTTTCTTGACGAGCCACTATATAGCAAATTATAATCAAATAAATGCCGAAGTGGCGAAATGGTAGACGCACACGTTTCAGGTGCGTGCGAAGAAATTCATAAGGGTTCGAGTCCCTTCTTCGGCATTATTAATGAGAAAAAGATGAAAAACCGTAGCGAATTAACCGATATACTAAAAAAATTAAAAACGAACTACTTTGCCGAAACATTGAAAGCAGAGGCTCTTGAAGATTTAACAAGAGAAGATGTCGAAAATTTAAAAGAACTTGCTGATGATGCACAAATGGGATTTACCCTCAAAGTTGGCGGTTCTGAAGCGTATCGTGACACAAAGTTTGCAAAAGAAATCGGCATTAGAAAACTCGTTGTCCCGATGATAGAATCTGCGTATGCACTTGAAAAATTCATCACGGTGGTCGAAGAAGTCTATCACGACGATGAATTTCCTGAAATTTACGCCAACATCGAAACCTTCAACGGTGCTGCACTTTTAGACGAGATTTTAAATGCCGAAAGTTGTCAAAGAATGAGCGGCATAATTTTCGGTCGAACAGATATGTGCGGCTCTTTGGGCTTAACAAGCCAAGACGTCGACAACGACGAAATTTATCAATATGCACTCAGCATTAGCAATCAGGTTGCAAAGTGCGGAAAGCCCCTCTACATCGGAGGAAGAGTCTCTCCTCACTCTATTTCATTTTTCAAAAATTTACCCTACATGAGCGGTTTCGAAACAAAAAAAATATTGTTTAATTCAAAAGTTTTAAACACAAATGAACCTCAAAACGCAATCCTTGCTGCCCTTGAGTTTGAACTCCTTTGGCTTCAATCAAAAGAACAAACACAACGTGATTTGAAAAGAATTGAAATCATAAAAAGAAGAATAACCCTCAAATAATTATTCTGTTAAAAATTCGTAACAGATGTATTTTTTTAATAAATATGATATTATAAATGTGGAAATGAGGGAAAAATGTTCTGTCCTAATTGCGGTAAAGAATATCAGGAAAATCAAAATTTTTGCAGATTTTGCGGTACAAAGTTGAACGAAAATACCGAAAATGTTGCTGAAAAAAAATTAGAAAATGAAAAAACGGTTTCTGAACAACAAGATAATGTTCAAAAAACTGAAATTCAACCTGAAAATACAACGGTCGATTTGACTATCAAAAATCAAACCGAAGAAACAACAGAAGAACAAACAGAAAATGAAAAATCCCTCGAAACAACACCCGATGAAGAAATCAACGAACAAGATGAAGAAGAACCTGAAACATTAAAAGAAGAGGTTAACGATTTCTTTACAGAGTTGAAAAATAGTTTGATAATAGAAACTCCCGAGGGTAAAAAACTCACCCCGAGTGCAATAACACTATTAGTGGTATTGTTTTTGTTCATAGTTTTTATGGGAAACCTCTTATGGAGCATTAACGATGCAATTCAAATTAATCCGTCAATGACGAATGAAAATGCTCTTATGAATATCCCGAATGACAATGAGGACGGTGCATACACCCAAACGCCTGAACCTACGGAAGAAGAAGAAAATACAGAAGAAGAACAACAAGAAGAAAATCAAGAGGAGCAAACATACGCAGAACAACCTCAACCGATAGAAGAAGAAGCACCTATTGTTCCGATTGAAGAAGTTAGACAAAGAGAACAACAATTCCCTGAGCCTGAAATTCCAGCCCCACAAGAATTTACCGATGCAGCAGAACATTAAAGAATAAAGCCGTCTTGAAGGAAATCCCCAAGACGACCGTCACAACAACTTTTTTATGTTCTATTTTTCGTATTCTTTATGCAATTTTTTCGTGACAAAAATTGCCAAAAAGAAGTACAAAACGCAAAGAAACAACAAGCACAAGAAATCAGGCAAAACCTGATAAAAAGTTGCACCTTGAACATTAACTTTTGTGATACCGTCAATTGCAGGCGTTACAGGGATAAACATCGAAATTACGTTCACAATCTGAGGAATTGCCTCTTTCGGCCAAATTATCCCAGGAAGGAAAATAAAAACAAGCGATGTAACGACCAAAACCATCAACGAAGCCTCTCTTATTCTAAACCCATAAGAAATAACTTGTACAAAAAATGCCGCAGCATAAAGCATTAAGCCATATAACACAAATAGTGGCAAAACATTATAGCACATCGGATATCTGCACAGTGCCGGGCAAATGAGAAAAATAAACGCACCATACAAGAAATACAAAAGTACATAAAATGTCGTTCGAGCAAACAAGGTAATCGGAATTTCCTTATCATTCTTACAATAACGAATTTTTTTCTCGTTCCGAGTTCCTTGCAACATACCCAATGCCACTATTAGTGTTTGGTGTAAAATCATCATCAAAATAACAGGGTAAACATAAGTTTCATACCCACCTGCAGGGTTATACAAAGGAATTTGGACAAATTGAAAAGGCTGTTTCGAAGCAAGTGCAGTTTTTTTCGGCACACCCATCTTAACGAGTCTGCCAATTTCTACCCTTGCACCAGTTTCCAAGGTTGTTTGCATAACACCTGTGTAAATCGCCTTATAAATTATCAAATATGCAGAATCGACATAAAGCGACAAGTCGACTTGCTTTCCACGATAAATATCCTTCTGAAAATCTTTTGGAATTATTGCAAAACCAGAGATTTCACCTTCGTAATATTTCTTTTGAGCCTCTTTCAAACTTGGTAATTTTTCAACAACTTTGACATAATCGGTCGCATCAAGGTTTCGCACAAATTCTCTCGAAAAACTTGTCTGGTCCAAATCTACAACCGCAATAGGTGCTTCTTTTACAACCTCATTTGCATAAGGCACAGCATAAAACAAAGAATATACGACAACCCCGACCACCATAATCAAAATTACACCGTGGTCATTGATAAAAGTTTTAAATTCATTTTTCAAAATATCAAAAAACTTTTTCATTCTTGATACCACCTTTTTTCATCAAGTGCAAGTTTTTTCAATCGAATTAACGTCGCAAATCCAAATGCTACAAAAAGAATCATTGCCACAAAATGCTTCAAATCATAAACAAACGGGAAGTTTCTGAAAGTTTGATCGAGCATAATTTGAATCCAATACGACAAAGGAAGCAATGCCCCGTAAATCTTTGCAAACAAAGGCATTGACATTGTAGGAAAAGTAATTCCGGCAAAAGCAAACCCCATTGCAACGTAAAATGCCGAATTACTCAAGCAATACCTGAAATTCCCATTTAGCGAGATAAAAATTATTCCAACAGCAAAGCAGGAAACCAAAAATACCAATGACGCAAGCACCGCAACCATTGCATTTCCAACAAACGGCACACCACAAAGACCAAAATAAACAAGTGCCAAAATTGCATACACGAGCAAAAATATTGCAAAATAAGGTGTCCATTTACCCAAAACTGCCGTCAATATTGAATTATTCGCAAGCCCGAGCCACTCTTTTGTCGTACCATATTTGAACTCAGTACCAATAATGTATACTGAAATCATCACCATATTGATTTGCAAAATATGTCCAAACGCAATCAGAGCAAGGAAATACAGATAATTGAAATAAGGATTTGAATTAACATGGTCAACTATCGCAATCGGGTTCGCCTGTGCAATCGCCGCTTCCATCGGCATACCTTTTTTATTTCGGATTTTCGCATCAAGCCCAACCACCATACTCTGAAGCATTACGGTAATATCCTTCGTGATAATTCCACCAATCAAAATCCGTTGATTATTGTAATAATACATCAATTCAGGTTGTTGCAAACGGTAAATGTCTCTTTGAAAATTTTTCGGAATTGCTATAAATCCGTAGACTTTGCCCTCCGTGAGCAAATCTTGCCCCTCTTTGAAACTCGTAACCTGATATTTAACTTTGCAGGATTGCAAGGTATTCAAATTCCTGATAAAAACCCTAGAAAGTTCCGAATGGTCTGCATTATAGACCGCAATAGGCAAATCCGTCGGAGTTCCTTTTCCAAAGACGATACACATCATAAGACACATTGACAAAGGGATAACAAATGAAACTACCCACCCGAGCGGACGGGTGAGAATTCTATCAATTTCCCTTTTTACTACGTCTAAATATGCCATTATTTCAATTTTTTCCAATCAAATGTTGCACTCATGCCCGCTCTGAGGTCGTTTTGCGGCTCAATCGGAATTGCACGAACCTCGAATGTTTTCATATCAAATTCGCCCTTTGCCTTGGTGGCACGCCAGTTTGCAAAATTTCCCATAACAGAAATATAATTTACTTTAACTTTAACCGGCTTATCGCCAACGGCTGGGATATTTACGTCAAGTTCCGTACCGTTCTTGACTTTCGAGAGCAAATCTTCTCGAAGATTAAAAGTAACCCAACAATCAGAATTGTCGACAATTGTCACGATTGGTGAGCCAGCACCAACAAGTTCTCCCTCTTCAACGGTAATTTCCGTAACAATACCGTCTATTGGAGCAACAATTTTATTTTCTTTCAAGTAAGAAGAGACCTCTGCGTTCGCTCCTCTTGCACGTTTTACATTCGCTGCAGCTGAAAGTTTATCTTCATTTTGTGCCCCATTTACGAGCATAGTATATTGTTCTTTTGCTGCTTGATACTTAGCCGTCGCTTCGTCCAATTTTTGTGTCGGAATAACGCCCTCTTTGTGCAAACGGTTCATTCTGTCGTAAGTTTTCTTTGCAACATCGAAATTAGCCTTAGCCATTCCAATTTGCTCTTCTCTTGTGCCGTTATTGACTTTCGCCTGTTGAGCCATAGCAAGTGCCAACATAGCATCTGCCTGTTCAGCCTTTGCGTTAATTTCAGGAGTATCAAGTTCTATTAAAACATCGCCCTTCTTGACGCTATCGCCTTTTTCAACATTAATTTTCAGAACTCGTCCGACAACTTTCGATGACAAATCCACCGTTTTTGTATCAACTTCGCCTTGCAAAATCAACGTATTTGCTTGGTCATAAGCATATATTCCGCAATATGCCAACAACGCAACAACAATTATAAAAACTAAGATTGCAATTTTCTTTTTCATATCAACCTCACATATTTGCCTTATTTGAATTAGAAATGTAATTCAAAATTTCATCAGTATCGCCGTTCGTTTTGAGCAAATCTGCCAACGTTACGTCGTAATTATAAATAGAATTTAAACGCTCAATTTTAACCTTTAATAGCATCATTTGGGCGTCCGTAACCTGCAATGATGTTCCAAAACCTTCTTTAAACGAAAGGTTTGCAACCCTCAAAGATTCTTCTGCCGTCTCAAGCGATTTTACAGCCGAATCGTAATTTTCTTTATACTTCATAAGTTCTTGATATTGCTTTGTGACAAGGCATTCGATGTTATATCTTGCATCTTCAATCTCATAGTCAACACTCTTGCGTTCAGCCTTCGCCGCACGAACATTGTTAGTTCTCGCAAATCCGTCAAACAAAATCATATTTGCACTGCCGCCGATTGCCCCTCTCGGTATCGTTTCAGACAAATTACTTGCCGCTGCAATATCCATTGCAAAAAGAGAAACCGTCGGCATATAATCCGCAACCTTTGCATGATATTTTGCGTTCATAATTTTTCTTTTTTCTGCCAACTGTTTGAGTTTCGGATTATTCGTCAATGCATTTACTCTCATAGCGTCAACATCAACCGCCGTTTCATCGTAAACAAAAAGCAGTGATGCAGGCTCAATTCTGACCTCTTTCAAGTCAACATCTTGTGCCTTAATAAGCGTTTTCAAACCTTCTTCGACTATATTAATATCACGAAGCGATGCCTTATAATCCCTTTCAGCATCTGCATAAGCAACTTCTGCATGCAATCTTTCCGCCTTAGATATCACGCCCTCTTTTTCCAAAAGTCTTGCATCTTTAACGTGCTTTTCAATACATTCAGCCGTTTGTCTGCGAACTTCCGCAACATCTCTTGCCAAACGCAAGCCATAATATCTCTTTACAAGTTCAACCGTCAAATTGTCCTTGATATCACGATATTTCGCATTCGTCGCCTCGTACTTAGCCCTTGCGGCAGCGTGATTTGAGAGCAACTTTCCGCCCGTAAAAATATTCCACACAACTCCCCCACCAAATGTGAACAAATTTTTGTCCTGAATGTGCGAAGTTATTGCAACAGGGCGACCCATAATCTTGTCGCATGTCGTCAAATTCATATCTTTTGAAAAATGTAAATACGTTGAATTCATAACAACTTTTGGCGAAAATTCACCAAGTGCTGCATTTTTCTCAAACTTAGCCTGCTTTATAATCTCATTATGTGCTTTTAACGAATTATTATTCTCAAGCATAAGTTCATACGCCTGTTCAAAACTTAAATCTACAAGGTCAACGCCTGTCCTTTGAACATCAGCCGCCATAACACTTTTGCAGGAGCAAAGCAAAATCATTAATGTCAAAAACTTCTTCATTTTACCCCCAGAAAACACAGAAATCTTTTCAAAATTTCTGACTTTTTTTCTTCAAAATCGTCACCTTCCGACAAAAATTGGATATATGTGCTGATGATATTGTCAAAAATATGTGCAAATAACATCGCCTCGTCCTCTTTCATCGGCTTAATTTCCGCAATATAACAAGCCATTTTATTAATGACCTTTATCATCGGGTGTTCCTGTCCTCTCGAAATGTTTTTCAACGAAAGAAGATTATTCTTCATATACCCTTTAATCGCAGATTTATTGAGTTCAAAATATCTGAATTTCAAATCAACGCACAACGACAATTTTTCCTTCGGGTCGGTCAAATTTTTACTGTCTTCCAATAATTTTTGATAACCTTCGTCAATAATGGTCGATAACCACGCCAAAAATAAGCCCTCTTTCGACTTAAAATAGCCGTAAATCGTTCCAACTCCGATACTTAATTCCTTCGCAATTTTATCAATCTGCGTACCCTCATAGCCGTAATTTTTAAAATACTCATGAGCAGTTTGCAAAATGTATTGTCTCTTTAATTCATCTACTTTTTCATTCAAATTTATCATAACAGAATAATATTCTATTTCAGAATATTATTCTATATCAAAAACCAAATTCTTTACATAAAGAAACATTCTATCCCGACATGGGCGAATTTCGGAGATTTTGTGTTTTTTTAGCAAACAAAAAAAACGCCACCAAAAGATGACGTTTTTTGAAAAATTTAGTCTCAAAATTATTTTACAGTTCTAAGATATCTGTAATAGTCGTTTTTCGGGTATTTATCCGCCTTAGCGATTAAATCTTCACGAGTCAAAAACTTCATACGATAAGCAACTTCCTCGAGACATGCAATTTTGATGCCTTGATTTTCTTCGATTGCTTGAACGTATTGGCTTGCTTGAAACATCGAGTGGTGAGTTCCCGTATCGAGCCATGCGAAACCTCTGCCCAATTTTTCAACAGAAAGCGTACCTTTTTCGAGGTAAATTCTGTTCAAATCAGTAATTTCGAGTTCGCCTCTTGCTGATGGTTTAAGGTTTTTCGCATATTCTACAACTTTGTTATCATAAAAATACAAACCGGTTACAGCGTAATCAGATTTCGGATTTTCAGGTTTTTCTTCAAGAGAAATAGCCTTACCGCCTTCACCAAATTCAACAACACCAAATCTTTCGGGGTCTTTAACTTTATAACCGAAAACAGTTGCACCGCCTTCTTCATAAGTTCTTTTAACAACTCTTTGGAGCATTGAAGAAAATCCGCCGTAGAAAATATTGTCGCCTAAAATCAAGGCAACACAATCATCACCGATAAATTCTTCGCCCAAAATAAATGCTTGTGCAAGTCCGTCAGGAGAAGGTTGTTCTTTATAGTTCAATTTAATACCGAAATCAGAACCGTCGCCCAAAAGTTTTTCAAAGTTTGGCAAATCTTGAGGGGTTGAAATAATCAAAATTTCATTAATTCCCGCAAGCAATAATGTGGAAAGCGGATAATAAATCATCGGTTTGTCATAAATAGGCAAAAGTTGTTTTGAAACTGTCATTGTAGTCGGATAAAGTCTCGTACCTGCACCGCCTGCTAAAATTATACCTTTCATTTTTGTCCTTTCCGTTTTATAACAAATCCGTCACGTCTTTTAAAAACGGTTGTTTTTTATCTTTTTCGCTTAATTGAGGTTCAAAATCGATACCCCAATTTACGTTGATATCAGGGTCATTCCAACGAATACCTCTGTCGTTTTCAGGAGAGTATTCATTTGAACATTTATACAAAAATTCTGCTTCATCGCTCAATACAACAAAGCCGTGAGCAAAACCTTCGGGAAGATAGAGCATACATTTATTTTCTTCGGAAAGTTCTCTGCTTACCCATTTTCCGAAAGTTTTTGAGCCTTTTCTGATATCGACTGCAACATCGAGAATTTTACCTTTTACGCATCTAACCAACTTTGCTTGTGCTTTCGGATGCATTTGGTAGTGCAAACCTCTCAAAACGCCCTTTCTCGATTTTGAGTGGTTATCTTGATTAAATTCGTCATTAATGCCATTTTCAACGAAAACAGATTTTTTATAAGTTTCTGAAAAAAATCCTCTGTCATCGCCAAAAATTTGAGGGATAACGTAAATTACATCTTCTATTTCTGTTTTTTGAAATTCAAATGTCATCGCTAACCTCTCTTAGTTCTTTGCTACTGCTTGTTTGTCGAGAATTGCCTGAATCCAATCTTGGTGATTAAGATACCAATCGATTGTAATTTTAATACCTTCTTCGAACGTCAATGACGGTTTCCAGCCAAGTTCA
>ENA-ORNF01000025-ORNF01000025.1-human-gut-metagenome-genome-assembly--contig:-NODE-25-length-130158-cov-11.959094_pt1 | contig 130158 bp, 95 predicted proteins | sample MGYA00242110_ERZ509012 | MGnify/ENA primary metagenome ERZ509012 (study PRJEB26280, sample SAMEA2338714) | human gut metagenome | biome: human gut; feature: human-associated habitat; material: faeces... | reverse complement strand
GAAAGAATGGCTACCGCTAACGGTCGCCGAGTATTGGCTGCACGTCGTGCTAAAGGACGTAAGAAATTAACTATTTCTGACGAATACAATGGCGTGAAAGCATAAATACGTTGGAAAAGGAAAAAGAAAGCCGCAAATGCTGTGAAGCGTTTGCGGCTTTTTCGTTTTCATATTGTATCTTTGCACACAAATATATATATTGAATGATATGATAAAACTGAAAGATTTCTTTTCGTTTAAAAATAACCGGTTTTTCTGGGTGAACATTTTTGCGATGATTATTGTCGTTGCAGCTCTTATAATGGGCGCATTGTGGGGATTGGATGTCTATACCCACCATGGAAAGGCTTATATGGTGCCCGATGTGAAAAACAAGTCGGTTAATCAGGCTCAGCTGTTGTTGGCCGATAAGCATATGAAGGGGGTTGTGGTAGACTCTTCTTATGTGAAGGAACTTCCGGCTGGGATAGTGCTCGACCAGACTCCCGTAGGCGGAATGAAAGTGAAAGAGGGCAGAACTGTTTATCTTACCATAAATTCAGACCAGGTACCTACAGTCAGAATTCCTGATGTGATAGATAATAGCTCCATGCGTCAGGCAGCGGCTAAGCTGAGAGCGATGGGCTTTAAGTTGACCGAACCGGAGCTGGTAGGCGGTGAGCAAGACTGGGTGTACGGCATTAAGTATAGAGGCCGCAGCTTGCAGACGGGCGATAAGGTGCCGTCGGAAGCAGAACTGACTCTGTGCATTGGCAGCACGCAAGTACGCGATTCTTTGAATGTAGATTCTCTTGACATTGAGATAGAGAACATGATGGAGCATCAAAACGGTAGCGAACAGTCGAAACCGGAAGTTGATGATTCGTGGTTCTGATAGTGCGGACCGCTTTAATTCATTTCAATGTTGAATAAGATAATATGGCAGAAGATTACATAGACGAACTCGACGATTCGTTAGAGGATATAGAAGAGGTGCAGCAACCAGAACTATACGAGCATTTTCGTGTAGTGGTAGATAAGGGGCAGGCTCCGATACGTATAGACAAGTATTTGTTTGAACGTATAGTGAACGCTTCGCGCAACCGTATTCAGGCGGCGGCTGATGCCGGATTTGTTATGGCAAACGGTAAGCCGGTGAAGAGCAGCTATAAGGTAAAGCCGCTCGATGTGCTTACGGTGATGATGGATCGTCCGCGTTATGAAAATGATATTATTCCTGAAGATATTCCACTTAACATAGTATACGAGGATGCCGACCTGATGGTGATAAATAAGCCGGCGGGATTGGTGGTGCATCCAGGATGCGGCAATTATCATGGCACGCTGGTTAATGCTATAGCGTGGCATCTTAAAGATGTGCCGTCTTACGACCCCAACGACCCGCAGGTGGGATTGGTGCATCGTATAGATAAGGATACGTCGGGACTGCTGGTGGTGGCTAAGACTCCAGATGCCAAGACTAGTTTGGGACTTCAGTTCTACAACAAGACCACCAAGCGTGAGTATAATGCTTTGGTGTGGGGTATAGTTGATGAAGATGAAGGTACCATTGTGGGGAATATCGGCAGAAATCCGAAAGACCGTATGCAGATGGCGGTGCTGAGCGACCCTACACAGGGTAAGCACGCCGTAACTCATTATAAGGTTCTGGAGCGTCTGGGATATGTTACGCTGGTAAAGTGTGTGCTCGAAACCGGACGTACTCATCAGATTAGGGTACACATGAAGCATATTGGACATGTGCTGTTTAACGACGAACGCTATGGCGGACATGAAATTCTGAAAGGTACCCATTTTAGCAAGTACAAACAATTTGTAAACAACTGCTTCGACATTTGTCCTCGACAGGCACTTCATGCCAAGACTCTTGGCTTTGTGCATCCGCGCACTGGTGAGGAGATGTTCTTTACTTCCGAATTGCCGGAAGACATGACTCGTTTGCTGGAGAAATGGAGGGCTTATATAAGTAACAGAGAAGAAATATGAAACGTATCATTGCAATTGTAGCCGGAGGGGATTCTTCGGAACATGATGTGTCTATGCGTAGTGCAGAGGGCATTTATTCTTTTATTGACAAAGATAAGTACACCTTATATATAGTAGAACTTACACGTAACAAGTGGGAGGCGTTGCTACCTGACGGCAGTCGTGCTGTAATAGATAAGAATGATTTCAGCTTTAATCATGACGGACAGAAGGTAGTGCCCGATTTCGCTTATATCACTATTCACGGTACTCCGGGCGAAAATGGTATATTGCAGGGTTATTTCGAGTTGATAGGCATACCTTATTCTACTTGCGATGTATTGGTGTCGGCCATGACTTTCAGCAAGTTTACTCTGAATCAGTATCTTAAGGGATTCGGTGTACGTGTGGCAGAGTCTATGCTAATTAACCGTCGTCATGAGGTGAGCGATGAAACGATTATAGAGAAAATAGGTCTTCCTTGCTTTATCAAGCCTAATGCCAGCGGCTCTAGCTTCGGCGTTACTAAGGTTAAGACTAAGGAAGATATTCGTCCGGCGCTGAAAGAGGCTTTCAAGGAATCGGACGATGTTATGGTTGAGGCTTTTATGAACGGTATAGAACTTGCCAACGGATGCTATAAGACTAAGAACAGCTCTGTAGTGTTCCCTATAACGGAGGTAGTGAGCAAGAACGAGTTCTTCGATTATAACGCCAAATATAAAGGTGAGGTTACCGAGATTACTCCGGCACGTCTGAGTGATGAGCTTACCGCCCGTGTGCAGAAGCTTACTTCTGCTGTTTATGATATCTTAGGATGCAAAGGCATTGTGCGTGTAGACTATATAATAACCGAAGGCGATAAGATTAATATGCTCGAAATCAATACCACTCCGGGCATGACAGCCACCAGCTTTATCCCTCAGCAGGTGCGTGCCGCCGGCATCGACATAAAAGATGTGATGACAGATATTATAGAAGACCATTTTAATTAAATCTTTGCTTATGAATATCCCTGCCGAATTTGACGAAATCCGTCCGTATACTCCCGAAGAGTTGCCTCAAGTGTTCGAAGAGTTGCTATCCGATTCTTCGTTTCAGACGGTAATGGCTAAAATTATGCCTGGTGTGCCTCAAGAGGTGTTGGCTGCTCAGTTGAAGCAGTGTAAGACAAACCTCGATGTGCAGAAGAACTTCTTTTATAAATTGCTGTATGGCATTATCCGTGAGCATAGCGATGGGTTCGATATGGATACGTCGTCTATTCCTGATAAGCAGTGTAGCTATACGTTCATCTCGAATCACCGTGACATTGTGCTCGACCCGGGATTCATTTCTGTGGGATTGATAGATAACGGTTTCCCTACTACTGTGGAGATTGCAATAGGAGATAACTTGCTGATTTATCCGTGGATTAAAAAGATAGTCCGCGTAAATAAATCGTTTATAGTGCAGCGTGCGCTTTCTATGCGTCAGATGCTGGAGTCTTCTGCCAGAATGTCGAGATACATTCACTTCGCCATTACGCAGAAGCACGAGAACGTGTGGATTGCTCAGCGCGAAGGTCGTGCCAAGGATTCTAACGACCGTACACAAGACAGCGTGCTGAAAATGCTTGCCATGGGTGGCGGAAGAGATGTTATAGATAGCTTGAAGGAACTGAACATTGTGCCTGTGGCATTGTCGTATGAATACGACCCGTGCGATTTCTTGAAGGCTCAGGAAATGCAGCTGAAGCGCGATGTAGAGGGCTTTAAGAAGAGTCAGGCAGACGATTTGATGAATATGCAGACTGGTATATTCGGATATAAGGGACATGTGCATTTCCAGACTTCTACTTGCATCAACGATGAGTTGGAAGCTCTGCGCGGACAGCCTAAGACAGAGTTGTTCGCTCGTGTATCTGAGTTGATAGACAAGCATATACATTTGGGCTATCGTTTGTATCCGGGTAATTATGTGGCTTGCGATTTGCTGCAAGGCTCACAGGCTAATGCTTCTCATTATACCGCTGAAGATAAAGTGCGCTTTGAACAGTACTTGCAGAAGAAGATGGCCATGATTCAGATTCCTAATAAGGATGAGGAATTCTTGCGCAAGTGTATGCTTACTATGTATGCCAATCCGGTAATAAACCAGCAGAAGGCTAAAGGGTTATGAAAAGTTGGATAGGCGCTGTTGTCTTTGCCGGGATATGCAGTCTGTGTGCATGTAATGATGACGATAAGTATGTATATCCCGATGTGCAGACTGAATTTGTGTGCCTGCAGACGGACGCTACGGGTACGGGGGTGAAATTGCTTACCGATAAGGGTGAGGCTTATTCCATCCAGTCGCGCAGCGGATTGGACAAATTGTCGAATGATACAGTCTACCGTACTGTGTCGGTTTTTCAGTTGATGCCACAGGCAAAAGAGGTGCAGCTGTATTCTTGCAAGGCTATCGTTTCGCCGAATCCGCTTCGCCCCGAATCATTTAAATCGGGGGTGAAGACCGATCCGGTAGAGATACAGAGCATCTGGCTGTCGGGTAATTACCTGAATATGGTACTTCTTATTCCGGTGAAAGAGGAGAAACACTCATTTCATTTTGTAGACGAAGGGGTAGAGACTGCCGCCGATGGTAAGAATGTTCTGAATCTGCGTCTTTATCATGATAGCAACAATGATTATGCGGCATTTACCAATAGGGCATACCTTTCTGTTCCGTTGCACGGATATAAAGATAAGTTGTCTGTAGGCGATAGTGTTTGTTTTCGCCTAAATACAGTGAAGCAAGGAAAGGTATTCCGTAAGTTCGCGTTAGAGAAAAGTATAGATTGAATAGATATAGAACCTATAATTAATACAATATGATAAAAACACTTTATTTTATGTTTTTCGTCGTGGCTTTTTCCTTGGGGATGATGGCCTGCGCAGGAAAAAACAAGGATTCGTTCAAGAATCTTTCTGTGGATGAATTTGAGAGATTTATAACCGATGAGAATGTGCAGTGCGTAGATGTGCGTACCGTGGCAGAATATTCGGATGGGCATATTCCGGGAAGCTTGAACATTAATGTGATGGACGAAAGTTTTGCGCTTAATGCCGGTGAAATGCTCGACAAGAGTCGCCCGGTAGCCGTGTATTGCAAGAGCGGTCGCCGTAGTCGTAAAGCAGCAAATATATTGGTAAAGAAAGGATTTTCGGTTTCTAACCTTGATAAGGGTATAGAAGACTGGAAAGAACACGGAAAAGAGATAGAACGATGATAAAAATAAAGCGAGACGCTAACAACGCCTCGCTTTATTTTTAGGTTATAGGTAAGAAATGATTTCGTCCGCTTCTTTTCGTTTTTTAGGAGCGGCTTCGGCTGTAGCTGCCGGATATCCTATTGGAATTAGAACGGCTGGCTCTAAATTCTGTGGCAAACTTAGTACGTTACGGCATACGGTGGGGTCGAAATTACATACCCAGCAAGTGCCTAACCCTTGTTCGGTGGCCGCCAAGCAGATGTGCTCTACAGCGATGGCGATATCTATGTCGGCATGATCCTTGTTATCGGCTCTGCGATGCCAACTTTCGGTATGGTCGGAACACGCCACTATGATGCACGGGGCCGACTGAATCCACTCGCGCGGATAAGCCGCTTTGATGGCGGTAAGCATTTCGGGAGTGTTTATGACGAAGAACTTCCACGGCTGAAAATTGACAGCCGATGGGGCCATGCGAGCGCACTCCATGACGTAATCCATTTTCTCTTTCTCTATCGGGCGCGGGTCGTAACTACGAACCGAATAACGCGTTTTTGCTAAATCTAAGAAGTTCATACTGCTTAATGGTATTTGTTGATTTTCTGTCATACAAATATACTCTCTTTTAACTTGTACTTACAGATTATTTTGTACTTTTGTTCAAATTACTATTTAAAAAATCATATTATGGAAGATGCAATAATTCCTTTTGCTTTATTATGCTTTACATCGTTTTTCACGTTGACTAACCCGCTGGGCACAATGCCGGTATTTCTTACCATGACCAATGGCATGGATGAGAAAGAACGTAAGCATATTGTGAAGCGCGCTACTATAATCTCTTTTATCATATTGATAGCGTTCACGTTCTGCGGACAGTTTCTGTTTAAGTTCTTCGGAATATCTACAAACGGCTTCCGTATAGCGGCTGGTATCATTATTATGAAGATTGGTTACGATATGCTTCAGGCACGATACACCAATACCAAGTTGCGCGATGAGGAGATTAAGACTTATGCCGATGACATTTCTGTTACTCCGCTTTCTATCCCGATGCTGTGTGGTCCAGGAGCTATCGCCAACGGTATTATCCTTATGGACGATGCTAACACTTGGGCACTGAAGGGCACGATGGTTGGTGTTATCGCTTTGGTATATATACTTACTTATATCATTCTTCGTCTCTCAACCCGACTTGTTGTACTGATGGGTGAAACAGGAAACAACGTGATGATGCGTTTGATGGGATTGATTTTGATGGTGATAGCGGTAGAATTTTTTGCGAGTGGTGTGACTCCTATTCTTACCGATATAATTCACAATAGTTTAATTTAAATTTAAAATAGTATCTCTATGGATGAAGCCGGAATTTGGGGAATAGTGGCAGTTCTTGCCTTCCGTTTGGTGTATCTGGCTGTCATCTTGTTTACTATCGTTATTGTTTTGCTCGACAACCGGAATCCGGTGAAGACGATGGCATGGGTATTGGTGCTTGTCTTCCTTCCGGTGGTGGGGTTGGCGTTCTATTTCTTCTTCGGACGCAATACGCGCAAAGAACGGCTCATCAGCAAGAAAGGTTTTTCGCGTTTGAGTAAACGTCCGATGGCGGAGTATCAGGCTCAGGAGGCTCTTGGTGATTTTACTGGGCGGAATCAGTTGATACCTTTCTTTCATAGGGTGAGCAATGCCTTGCCTTTCGAGGGCAATGATGTGCAGGTGTTTACCGACGGGTATTCCATGTATCAGGAACTTTTCCGCCGGATAGCTAAGGCGAAGCATCACATTCATTTGGAGTTTTATATTTTTGAGAACGATGCCGTAGGGCGTTTGTTGCGCGACTTGCTGATTGACAAGGCGCGCGAAGGCGTGTCGGTACGCTTGCTCTATGATGATGTGGGTTGTTGGGACGTGAATCCGATGTTCTACGACGAGATGCTGTGCGAAGGTATAGAAGTGCGCAGCTTCCTGAAAGTCCGTTTCCCGCAATTTACCAGTAAGGTGAACTATCGCAACCACCGTAAGTTGGCTATAATAGATGGTAAGGTGGGCTTTATCGGGGGCATGAATATCGCTTTACGATACTTGAAGGGTGTGCCTTGGGGTGTGTGGAGAGATACGCATATCTGCTTGAAAGGTAAGGCAGTATACGGAATCCAGACTGCGTTTCTCACAGATTGGTTCGCTGTAGACCGAACTCTGCTTACCTCTGCTCAGTATTTCCCTAAGATGGATACTGTAGGTACATCGGTTGCCCAGATTGTTACTTCCGACCCGGTGGGAGAGTGGCACGATATTATGTTGGGACTGGTAAAGGCTATCTCGTGCGCACAGCGTTACATCTATGTGGAGACTCCGTATTTTCTTCCTACAGAGCAAGTGATGGCGGCATTCCAAACCGCAGCACTGTCGGGTGTAGACGTGCGGCTGATGATACCGAAGAAAGCCGATGCGTTCATTACCCATAAAGGTACCATGTCTTATCTTGACGAGCTGATGAAATCGGGGGTGAAGGTTTATTTTTATCGTGCTGGATTCTTGCATTCAAAACTTTGGGTAGCCGATGACGAGTGGGCATCGGTTGGCTCTACCAACCTCGACTTCCGTAGCTTTGAACATAACTTTGAGGCCAACGCCTTCTTCTATGATGAAAAGACCGTGTGCACTATGAAAGAAATTTTTCTGGAAGACATGAAGAAGTGCATGACGTTGTCTCAAAAAATATGGGACAAACGCTCTTTTAAAAACAAGATTGTAGAATCTGTTGTAAGACTGCTTGCCCCGTTGCTTTAATAATACTATTGTTTCTCTTCTTTCTGAGATAGGCTTATGCCTTGAAGAAGGTGAAGTTTACGCTTCCGTAATGACGATGCTCCAAGAAGTGCGGATGTTCTTCGAAACTTAGGTCTTTGCCATGCTCAAGCACGAATATACCGTCTTCTTTCAACAGCTCATTCTCGAATATCTTGTCTGGGATAGACGCAAGCTCCTTTAGTGCGTATGGAGGGTCGGCGAAGATGAAATCGAACTTCTCACTGCATCGCTCTATGTACTTAAACACGTCGCCTCTCAGCGGAAAACATTTGTCGGTTTTCACTTCGTTAATCATCTTAGAGATGAAAGCGTAGTGTTGCGGATCTTTTTCTACCGAAATAACCCTGTCGCAACCTCTCGATACCAGTTCTATGCTGATGCTTCCTGTTCCCGCAAAGAGATCGAGCGCGGTTACGCCTTCTTCGAAATCGATGTAGTTAGAAAGCACGTTGAACAAGTTTTCTTTCGCAAAATCGGTTGTAGGTCTTGCCTTGAATGTATGAGGAACATCAAACCGTCTCCTCTTATAAATACCACTAATTACTCGCATATTAATAGAGATTGTATGTCAAACGGAATGTCTTCTATCCGGTTGGTTTCTGATTGGTTGAATTCTGCTTGTGGGGTAATCACGAATACTTTTCGGATATATCGGCGCAGTGTCTGTGTCATGGTGTTGCATTCTACGCCTTCCCCTATAAGGTGCATCTCGTCTCGCTCCTGGTCGTACTTCAGCTGTTCCCAAATGTTCATAAGGTAGTAAATGCGGTCTTGCGCATTTGCTGTGGGGTAGGTATTCAGTAGCAGGGCTTTTCCGTTCTCGAAGCAGAAAACGTCTATATTCTGCGGGTGTATGTTAGCGTAAAGCTTACGGTTGTTCCCCTGTCGGCTTCTGTTGGTCAGGTACTCTATTTGCGGACTGACAGAAGAGAAGAAACGCGCTTCCGGGAACTTTTCGTTCAGATATAGATGCGTCAGCTTATCCATCGAGAATAATACCACCATATTACTTTTCCCAAGTATATTACACAATACTATTTCATTGTTTACCTTAGGGAAGTTCTGGTAGAATATATCTTCCATTTGCTCATCTTCGAACAGCTCTAGCGGAACGGAAGTATATCGTGTGCTGTGTATCAGGATATTTGTTTGCCGATACGGATGTTTTACCTCTTCGGCTTCAGACAAGAATTGCTTGACATTGGCGGCCATCGAATGCTGTGTGTTTACAGGATGAGTGCGAATGAGGAAGTCGCTGCCGCCTAATGGGTTGTAGATAGAAAAAGAAAATCCATCCGTACTAAGACGGATGGATAAAGTATATTGTTCTGATTTTGTAAAATCAATACTTTTGTCGGTCATGCCATTATTCCCAGTTTCCGGCGTTGTTGTTCGGCTGTTCGATATCACCAACTTTCAAGCCAAGATATTTACCAAGTTTTTCCTGCATGTCTTTCAAGTTAACCAACTGCTGCTTATCGAGGTCGCCCAAGTATACATCGTAAGCTACCTGTGCCTGGAACAAGTTCAGAGGAGCACCCGATTTAGTAGTATCTTTACGTACTGCCATTTCGAATTTAGCGCCGTTACCGTAAGGTACGAAAGCCAATGAGTCAGGGTTGAAGCCTTTAGCGAAGATAGTATCCATTACAGCTACCCACATAGTATCACGACGGAAGTTGGTCAAACCTTCTTTTTCAACGTCTTTCCAGTTGCCAGTCTTCTTAGCTTTTTCGATGATAGCCATAGCTTTCTTTTCAGTCATGCCATTGTTAAGCTGTTCGTCGGTCAAAGAACCAATTTTCATGATGAAAGGCAATTTCGCAGTCTTAACGAAGTGGATAAGAGTGTCGAAGCTTGCAGTGTAAGCGCCTTCGTGTGTCAAGCGGTATTCTTGCTGTGCACTACGAATGTCGATTAATCGTGCGATAATAGCTTTATCGCGGATAGCTTTTTCTTTGTCAAAATTGATCGGACCCATGATGCTGCCATAGCATATGTACACTAAAGCGATGGCGCATAAAGCCAGAATAGCATTAATAACTGTTTTCATGATAATATTTATTTTTTTTGGTTTATATTCGTAGCGCAAAAATAATAAATAACTAGAACTTCAAGGGAGTTCTGTCAAATATTTACATGCCAACTTATGTTAAACGATGATTTATCGCAGCAAATTAAACGAAATTTTCTCTATAAACCAACAGAAGAGCAAGAAATTGCTATCACTTCTTTTTCTGATTTCTTTTTTTCTGCCGAACATGACTCGGTTTACCTTTTGAATGGATATGCCGGAACCGGAAAAACATCGTTGGTAAGCGCTATAGTCAAGACTCTGGATAGTTTGAAACAGAAGTGTGTGTTGCTGGCTCCTACTGGTAGGGCGGCAAAGGTATTCTCGCATCATGCGGGGCATTCGGCTTATACCATTCATCGCAGGATATACAGGCAGAAGTCGTTTTCTAACGAGTTGGATAATTTTACGATGAATTCTAACTTGCATCAGTATACTTTGTTCATAGTTGATGAGGCTTCTATGATTAGTAACGACGGGCTTTCGGGCAGTATGTTCGGCAGCGGGCGTTTGCTTGATGATTTGATACAGTATGTATACGGCGGTCAGGGATGCCGATTGATGTTGATTGGCGATACGGCTCAGCTTCCTCCGGTAGGCGAAGAAGAGAGTCCCGCGCTGTCATCCGATGCGTTGCGCGGCTATGGCTTGGAGGTTACGGAGCGCATTCTTACACAGGTGGTACGACAGGCTAACGACTCCGGCATTCTGTATAACGCTACTCGCCTTCGTCATTATATAGCCGATGATGATTGTTTCTCGTTGCCCACCATCAAGGTGTCGGGCTTTACCGATGTACGTGTGTTGCCTGGAGGTGAGTTGATAGATGCCATTAACGAGAGTTACGATCATGTGGGCATGGACGAGACGATGATAGTGTGCCGCTCTAACAAGCGTGCAGGGCTATATAATAAAGGTATTCGTGGAACCATATTGTATCGTGAGGACGAGTTGAATACTGGCGATTGGCTGATGGTGGCTAAGAACAATTACTTTTGGGGAACTGATTGCAAGCAACTCGATTTCATAGCCAACGGTGATATGGCGGTGGTGAAGCGTGTAAGGCGTGTGCACGAGATGTATGGCTTCCGTTTTGCGGATGTAGCCTTGTCGTTCCCCGATTACGATGATTTGGAACTCGATGTAAGAATCTTGCTCGATACGCTGCATTCTGATGCTCCGGCACTGACAAAGGAGCAAAGCGATAGTCTGTTTAATGCGGTGTGCGAGGATTACGCCGATATTACAATAAAGCGAGATAGGATGAAGAAGGTAAAAGAGGACCCGTGGTATAACGCCTTGCAGGTGAAGTATGCGTATGCGGTGACTTGTCATAAGGCTCAGGGTGGTCAGTGGAAGCGTGTTTTCATCGACCAAGGCTATATGACCGACGAAATGCTGTCGCCCGATTATTTCCGCTGGCTATACACTGCCTTTACCCGTGCCACAGAGAAGCTTTACTTGGTGAATTGGCCCAAGGAGCAGACCGAAGAGTGATATAAACATCAATCCCCGACAAATGTTGGTCATCTGTAGGGGATTAGTGTCTTTATTGCTTATTAATGAATTATCGTTCTTACATGAATGCTATTGTAAGACCTGCCATGACGATACTTACCATCGACATTAGCTTAATCAGAATGTTAAGCGACGGACCTGAAGTGTCTTTAAACGGGTCGCCTACAGTATCGCCTACAATCGTTGCCTTATGGTTTTCGCTGCCTTTGCCTTCAAAATGACCTTCTTCAATCATCTTCTTGGCGTTATCCCATGCACCGCCCGAATTTGACATGAACACGGCGAGGGTAAAGCCTGCAGCAAGTCCGCCTGTAAGAAGACCTAATACTCCGGCTACGCCAAGCACTAAGCCTACTACGATGGGGATAACTATGGCAAGCAGCGACGGGATAATCATCTCGCGCTGAGCGCTGCGTGTGCTTATCTCTACGCAACGACCGTAGTCGGGGGTAGCCTTTCCTTCAAGTATTCCTTTTATCTCGCGGAACTGGCGGCGTACTTCCTGAACCATAGATTCGGCGGCGCGACCTACGGCACCCATCGTAAGTCCGCAGAACAAGAATGCTGCCATAGCTCCGAGGAATGCTCCTACAAGAACCTTCGGGTTAATGAGGTTCACCTGGAAGAAGTTGATGAAGTCTATGGTTGTGGCGTTTGTAGGGTCGAAGGCGTTTCCGGCAGCATCGAAATACTGCTTGCCGTTTTCTATGGCGCGAATCATGGCGATTTTTATCTCTTCGATGTACGATGCCAAAAGGGCGAGAGCGGTAAGGGCGGCAGAGCCGATGGCAAATCCTTTTCCTGTAGCTGCGGTAGTGTTGCCAAGGGCATCGAGTGCATCGGTGCGTTCGCGAACTTCCTTGCCAAGTCCGCTCATCTCGGCGTTACCTCCAGCGTTATCGGCTATCGGACCGTAGGCGTCAGTAGCCAATGTAATGCCGAGGGTTGACAGCATACCAACAGCGGCAATTCCGATTCCGTAAAGGCCGATGCTGATAGACTTAGCCGACAACGACATGTCGAAACCGTTGGCGCAGAGATAACTTAGCATGATGGCTACAGAGATAGTAACCACAGGAATCATGGTAGAAATCATTCCCGTTCCTATACCTTTAATAATAACCGTGGCTGGGCCAGTCTGTGAGGCTTCGGCTATCTTTTGTGTAGGCTTATAGCTCTGCGATGTGTAGTACTCTGTAGCCTGACCGATAATAACGCCTGCAGCAAGACCGCTTATTACGGCGAACGAGAGTCCCAGCCAGTTTTCTATGCCCAGCAGATACAGTATTATAAATGTTGCAACGGCTATAAGAACTGCACTAACATTGGTACCAAGTCCCAGTGAATGAAGCAAATCTTTCATAGACGCTCCTTCTTTGGTGCGTACCAAGAAGATACCGATGAGCGAGAGGAATATTCCTATCGCGGCAATAATCATAGGTGCTATCACGGCGCGTAGCTGCATATCGGCATTCATGGCAAAGGCTGTAGCGCCTAGAGCGGCTGTAGATAGGATAGAGCCGCAATAACTTTCGTATAGGTCGGCACCCATACCTGCCACATCGCCTACGTTATCGCCTACATTATCGGCAATGGTAGCTGGGTTGCGAGGGTCATCTTCCGGAATATTCGCTTCTACCTTACCTACAAGGTCGGCTCCCACATCGGCAGCTTTGGTGTAAATACCTCCGCCTACACGGGCGAATAGTGCTTGTGTAGAAGCACCCATACCGAAGGTTAGCATGGTAGTAGTTATGGTGATGAGGGCTGTTGCTTCGCCTTCATATACAGCGTTAAGAACAATAAACCAGATGGCAATATCGAGCAGTCCGAGTCCTACCACAACAAGTCCCATCACTGCGCCGCTGCGGAATGCAATTTTCAAGCCTTTGTCAAGCCCAGTGCGTGCTCCGTTGGCTGTGCGTGCAGAAGCGTAAGTAGCGGTTTTCATGCCGAAGAATCCTGCCAGGCCAGAGAAAAGCCCGCCGGTAAGGAATGCGAACGGCACCCACGGGTTCTGCACTTTCAGTACGTAAGCCATGAATGCGAATACAATGGCGAGTACTACGAACACTATGGCCACAACCTTGTATTGTTGCTTCAGATAAGCCATAGCACCTTTACGTACGTGTGCCGCAATTTCTTTCATTCTCTCCGTGCCTTCTTCTTCTTTCATCATAGTGCGGAAGAAGAACCATGCCATTCCTAATGCTACAACGCTGGCAATTGGAATTAGCCAAAATACTAATGGGATGTTGTTCATAGTGATATATTTATGTGATAATATATTCCGTTGCTCATCATAGTATAACGCTGTTGTAAATATATGAAATATATTGGCAAGAAAGAGTAATGGGTGAAATATTTTATCGCTGTAGGTGAAATATTGCGTTAGTTGTGCGAATGGATTTATAATGCAGAAACGAAAAGTTGATGATGTGCAAAGTAAAAGTTGTATTTGTTGTGCGAAGAAGTCTGTTTCTAGCCTAAGTTTTTATAAACTTAAGCTGAGTATATATATACTTAGGCTTAGTTTTTATAAACTTAGGTTAAGTATAGAGAATTGAATGTGGTTTATCGAGTTTTTATATGCAAGCTTGCCAATTGCTGCCTGCATTTACTGATTAATTTTTTTCGGATTATGTGTAAGGTGCGAACTATTTAAAGATTGGTTAGTTGATGTTGCAAAATAAAGTTGAATATGGTGGTTGTATGGCAAGGGAAACAAAAAAAGCTAAACAGTTATTTGATTAACTATTTAGCTTTTTCATGTGCGCCTGATAGGACTCGAACCTACACGTCTCGCGACACCAGATCCTAAGTCTGGCGCGGCTACCAATTACGCCACAGGCGCGAAGCAATGAACATCGATAGTGATGTTTTTGTTTTGCGAGTGCAAATATAGAACAACTTTTTAAATCTGCAAAATAAATTTTAATCTTTCAGCAATTTGCAGGCAATTTCTATCATTGTATCCTTGCCTTTTTGCATATCTTCGCTTGTCATGTCGACTTTTACGTCGGGGTTTATTCCGAATTCTATCTGATTCATTTGAGGATCGAGCATGGGGCTGGCAGAGAAGCGTATCGACCATCCGCAGGGTATTTCTGACGTAAACGGAAGTCCGGAGCCACCTCCTGTCTTATCGCCTACGATGGTAATTAGCGGAAACTGCTTCATGCTGTTCACAAAGTCGTTTGTTGCGCTGAAAGAGCGACGGTTTGTTAATACTACGGCACGTTTCTGCCAACGTATTCCGTTTGATGGCTCTATGTAGACAGGGTAGGGATTAGAGAAATCGCTGTGTCCTTTTCCTGTTTTATGAGTCATGTATCCTACCAGCGTCTTCTGGTTTGTGAAGCGTGCAGCAAGCTTTTGCGCTGTTGTAAGGTTGCCGCCTCCGTTGTTTCTAACGTCTATAATCAGTCCGTCGCAAATAGCCAGACGATTTAATGTTTGGTCGAGGTTGCCATCGCCTATGCCGTTGCTGAAACTTGAGCAATAGATATATCCGATATTGTTTTCCAGTATCTGATATGTCAGTCCCGACGATTGGTTATAGTCTTTCTTAAGATAGATGCTCTGTATGCTGTCGCTAAAATTGCGCGGATAGCTATCGAACCACTGGCGATACTGCGATGAGGCGAGCGAGCTGGTAAGGTTTACATGCCCGTCGCGCAACTCTGCCACCATTTCAGAGAGTACCTCGAACAGTGCTTCCCATCCCATAGACGGTGTGATGCGCTTGGCGTATGTTTCGTGCACTTGGTTCCAGTCTAGTCCGTACTCCTGTTTCTTATAGTCGAGGAAACAATATTGCTCATCGATTATTTTCCAGAGCGATTCGAAGTTGGCTTCAGGCGTATTGCCAGATACATCTTCGCGGATGCACGAGGTTGCGCAGAGCAAGCCAATCAGCAGAAATAATATATTGAGATGTTTCATGGGATATTAAAATGGAGTTGTTTTTTTCAGACATGCTAATTCGGTTCTTGCCGCGCAGCAGATATATATTGCGTACAAAGCCTATCATGAAATCATGAGAATACGAGTGGCTTTTCAGTCCGTTTACTTTCGACTGCTGTATGTCGCACACATATCCTGCTCGCATGATAACCTTGCGGATGGGGAAGTCTACGGTTAGCATTTGGAAAAGCGAAGGATTGTTATGCAGCGATGTAAACTTCACGTTTCCTTTATGATTTCCTACAGAAAACATTTCGTAGTACGACTCTCCGTATTGTGGCGAGAACATGGCTCCAGCTAAAGGCAGGTTAGCTTGATAGCGTATAGTGAGTGGATACTGCTTGATGCGTACCTTATATATAGCCGCTCCCGAAAAGCCCACGCCTCCGTATGCCTTAGCCTGAGCCGGATTGTTAGAGTTGCGAGAGTTATATACCACTCCGGTGTTGATGCCTATGTAAGGTCCCGCCAGTAACTTTAATCCCGGCGCTACTTCTCTGAATTGGTAATGCAAGGCGCAGTTCCAATTAATCATTCCTGCGTAGGTATTGGCAGTACCCGATATGTTTTCTGTGTACGCCCCCTGCACCTGAATTATGTTTTGCACTGATACATTGCCTTGAAGCAATCGGGTCATTCTCATACTTTCATGCATGAACCGAACCTCCGGGCCGTTGTACTCTAAGGGCGATAGGTAGGTTTCGAACACATTGTTATGTCCGGCACCTATCATCGTAGAGCGCATTACATAGCGGTTAGCCCGTATGCTGTCTTCTTGCGCCTTTGCTTTTGTACAGAAAGTCATCGCTGCGGTCCATACAGCCATCAGCAGAGTCAGTTTATATCTCATATTTCTCGTTTAGAATAAATTCATTTGTCCGTTGTCCGTTGTCGTCGTCGTCGTTCGTAGCTTCATCGTCACCTGCTTCAGGTTCCGTTGCATCTTCCGGTTCGGGCATACGGGTTGGTTCCAACTCTTCTATATTTCCTACGGTGTATGTAGTGAGTCGTTTACCTTTTGCCTTGTAGCTCTTTACTCCCACAAAGTCGCTTGCTTCTACTATAAGCGGTTCGCGGAAATCATCGTGACCTCCGAATACCACCTGTATGCGCGGGAATACTTGTTCCGACAGCAAAATAAGTTTGCTGTGCTTGTTCTCGCCCAAGTAGTTCTGCTTCTTTGCGGTCGCTTCAAAAGTAAAGCGTTTCAGATAAGGATAGTTCTGCTGGTCGGCATCGTAAAGCACGGCAGTCCATACCTTTTCCGGATCGTATTTCTCTATTCTTTGAATGTCGGCATCGTAGTGATTATTCAAATCGAAGTCTGTGGTATAGAAATCACCGTTATTCTGAATAATCAAGATGCTTTCATCGCTTTGGAATTCGCCCAAGTACTGTCCGCGTCCATCGTAGTTAAGTCGAAGCACATCATGATCGAACCATACCTTTCGTCCACCAAGTGTAGAGCCTCCACGTTGCTTCAAGCCGATTTTATGGACTTCGAATTTCGTCAGCAGATTACCCATAGACTGTCTTCCTTTGATGGCGATGGTACTGAAGTCTTTCTCGAATATAAGCTTCTTGATTCTCGGGTTAGGGCGTAAGGTTACCTTTATCACTTCCGCCTCACCGTTGGGGTTGGCTGTGAAATAAGCAATCTTAGAGCCGGGCGTACCTTGCGTAACATCGTACTCACGGTCGCGAATCATTGAAGTCACGTTGAAACGCTTTATGTAGTAGTTGCCTTCTTTTCCGTCACGATAGATGGCATTATAGATGGTGCGTTTATCGTTCTTCTTGAATATGTTGACGTACAGTATGTTCTTTCCGATAAACAGCTTGTCGGCTATGCGTACTATCTTATATTTTCCGTCTTTATAGAATATTATTACATCGTCTATATCAGAGCAGTTACAGATAAACTCGTCCTTCTTCAGTCCGGTACCTATGAATCCTTCTTCGCGGTTTATGTACAGCTTTTCGTTGGCTTCCACTACTTTGGTAGCTACGATGGTATCGAAGCTGCGAATCTCTGTGCGGCGCGTAAACTTGGCTCCATATTTCTCCTTGATTCGTTGATACCAGTCGATGGTATATTGCGTGATATGCGAAAGATGATTGTCTATCTCAGCTATCTCCGCTTTCAGTCGTGCAATGAACTCGTCGGCCTTGTCTTTGTTGAACTTCAGGATGCGAGCCATCTTTATTTCCATCAACTTCAGGATATCGTCCTTAGTAACCTCGCGCACAAACTGCGGGTAGAACGGAGTTAGTCGTTCGTCGATATGCTCGCAAGCGGCATCCATGTTGGGTGCTTGTTCAAACTTGGTGTCTTTATATATTCTTTCTTCTATGAATATCTTTTCTAGCGAAGCGAAATGCAGTGTCTCAAGTGCCTCTTGGCGTTGGATGTTCAACTCCTTGCGCAGAAGCTCTAGTGTATTGTCTACCGATTTCTTCAGCACTGTGCTTACAGAAAGGAAGTGCGGCTTGTTGTCGTCTATAACGCAGCAGTTTGGCGAGATGTTGACCTCGCAGTCGGTAAATGCGTAAAGTGCATCTATTGTTTTATCCGATGAAGTACCCGGAGCGAGGTGAACAAGTATCTCTACGTTGCCCGATGTCAGGTCTTCTACCTTTCTAATCTTAATCTTTCCTTTTTCGCTTGCCTTTACTATCGAGTCGCACACGTTGGCAACGGTCTTTCCGTATGGTATTTCGTGAATTGCCAGAGTTTTATTGTCTACTTTCGAAATCTTGGCACGCACGCGTACCACTCCTCCGCGTTCACCGTCGTTATAGCGCGACACGTCTATCGAACCTCCAGTAAGGAAGTCCGGATACAGTTGAAAGCTTTCGCCATGCAGATAAGCTATCGATGCATCGCAAAGCTCGTTAAAGTTGTGCGGAAGTATTTTAGAAGACAGACCTACAGCGATACCTTCCACTCCTTGCGCCAGCAATAGCGGGAACTTGACAGGCAGAGTAACCGGCTCCTTATTTCTGCCGTCGTATGATGCCTGCCATTCTGTAGTCTTAGGATTGAATACCACATCGAGCGCGAACTTAGACAAACGTGCTTCAATGTAACGAGGAGCGGCTGCGTCATCGCCGGTAAGTATGTTTCCCCAGTTACCCTGGCAGTCAATGAGTAAATCCTTTTGTCCAAGTTGTACCAAAGCATCACCTATAGAGGCATCGCCATGCGGATGGAACTGCATGGTGTGACCTACGATATTGGCTACTTTGTTATATCGTCCGTCGTCGAGGCGTTTCATTGAGTGCAGAATGCGTCGTTGCACGGGCTTAAGTCCGTCGTTGATATTAGGCACGGCACGCTCTAATATTACGTACGAAGCATAGTCCAAGAACCAATTTTGGTACATTCCGCTCAATTGGTGCTTTACGCTTTCGTCTTTTTTATCTACAGGTTTATAATCCGAATGCTCTTCTTTTCCGTTTATTGAGTTTTCAAGAGTTTCTTCTTTGTCAAAGGTATCGTCGCTCATATGTAAGTTTCAATCTAATTGTGGAAAGATAGGTCGTATTAAATATCGATATTACACTATCTTGCAGCAAAATTACAAAAAAAATGGATTGAATTGAAGTGCAATGGCACAAAAGAATAGGGTCGGTTTTTCATGCAATTGGCTTTTTCATTAAGTTTGCATCAGAAAAAGAAAATTAAAAGGAGGATTATATATGAAAATTGGAGATAAAGTTCGTTTCCTCAGCGAAGTTGGGGGCGGAATAGTAAGAGGCTTTCAAGGCAAGGATACTGCATTGGTAGAAGGGGAAGACGGTTTCGAGATTCCTATGCTGATAAAGGAGTGTGTGGTAGTTCAGACAGATGATTATAATATCCCCATCAAGGCTATGAAAAAGCCGAAAGTGGAGGAGCCGGAGATTGAAGCGGAGGAAGAGGAAGAAGACGATCGCCCCATTACTTATCGTGCGCCCGAGATTCGTGGTAACGATGTGCTGAACGTTTTCTTGGCATATGTGCCTCAGGATATAAAGGCTATCTCATCTACAGCTTTCGATGCTTATCTGGTTAACGACAGTAATTATTTTGTAGATTATCTGTATTTGTCTGCCGAAGGTAAGAGCTGGACATTGCGTAGCCGTGGTACTGTGAAGCCGAATATGAAACTTCATCTTGAGGAGTTCGAAAAAGCCGATTTGAACAACATGGAGCATGTGTGCGTGCAGTTGCTAGCTTATAAAGACGACCGTACGTTCTTGTTGAAAGATGCCGTGAATATGGAGCTTCGCATAGATACGGTTAAGTTCTATAAATTGCATACGTTCGAAGAGAATGATTTCTTCCCTCAGCCTGCGCTTATCTACGATATTGTACGCGATGACGAGCAGAAGAAGCAGGTGTTTCTTTCTGCCGACGATTTGAAGAACGCTATTCTTACTAAGAACGGAAACGATGGTGGCGTTCCGTCTAAGGTTAAGAACCGCCAGCAGCATAAGGTAGTGAAAAACAATATTGTAGAGGTAGACTTGCACATCGATGCTTTGCTAGATGATACTACAGGCATGGGAAACGCCGAGATGCTGAATTATCAGATGGATGTGTTCAGAAAGACTCTCGATGAATATCGCTCTAACACCGGACAGAAGATAGTATTTATTCACGGTAAAGGCGATGGGGTGTTACGTCGTGCCATTCTTGATGAGTTGAAGCGCAAGTATAGAAATTATTCCAGCCAGGATGCTTCTTTCCGCGAATATGGTTACGGGGCTACCATGGTGACTATCAAATGATAGGTATTTCTTATTTTTACTTAAAAGGATGCAGTAAATAAGAAATAATTCCGTTACTTTAGAAAACTAAGTCGGATTTTAAAGTAACGGAATTATGAATGTAACAAAGTTATTTGCTTGGCTTTCTGCCACATTTTGTTTGCTTCCGTTTTGCTGCAAAGGTCAAACGTACGAGCAACTATGGAGAGATGTTGATGGATATGTAAGAATGGATTTGCCCGCTTCGGTTGTTTCCACAGCTGATAAAATATATGATAAGGGGCAGACCGAAAGAAACATTCCGCAGATGATGAAGGCGTTCATTGTGCGTGCGGAGTATCGCGGAAATATTGCGCCCGATAGTCTTGTGATTGAAAAGGATAGGCTAAAGCGGTGGGCAGAGACCGAAACAGATCCGTTGGGTCGTGCCGTACTGAATTGTATAGTGGGCGATATGGTCTTAAATAGTCCGCGGCACGATGTTGATGAGGCTGTGCGCTATTTTGAGCGTTCGTTGGCTAATAAGAGAATGCTGGTAAAGGCGTCTGCCAAAGATTATTATCCGATGACTAACAGCGGATGGATTAGTAAGAAGTATTTTGGCGATAGCGTGTTCGATTTGCTTGCTCGTCAGGCTATCCGTTCGTTGTCGAGTGCTTCACGGTTTGATTCTATGCCCGAGCAGGAAGCGGCTTTCTCTTTTTATGATGATTTGATTGGTTATTATGAGTCGGTTGACAATCGTGCTGCCGCCTTTTTATGTAAAGAGTCTAAGTTGGTGTTCCGTTATGAGAATATGGGGATATTTAAGAAATACCAATCGACTGTCGATGAAAAAGTATCTGAATTGCTTTCTTTAGCTTCTCAATATAAAGAACTTCCAGTGTGTGCCGACGCTTATCTTAAAGCGGCATCGTATTGTCTTAACGCAGGCAAAAAAGTGAAAGCCGTAGAGGTAGCTCAACAGGGACTGAGAGAATATCCAAAAGGCGAGTGGACCGCCGATTTACGTAAGGTAATGGATAATGTTAAACATGCGGAGATTACCGTTTCCATTCCTTTCATTTATCCTGAACGCGAAACTGAGGTGAAAGTCTCTTTCGCTAACGTTACCGATGTTACTCTGGAGTTATATCGTCTTAATCTATCGCCGGCATCAAAGGCGTTGTTAGAGAATAATTGGAGTTCTTTGCAGAAAAAGTACGGGTCGAAGGTGGCTTCTCGCAAATATAGTTTAGCTCCGTCGGCAGATTATAGCAGGCAGGATACTACCTTGCGTTACACTTTGCCTCAGGCTGGTATTTATGTATTGAAGCAGATAGCGCATGGCGTAAGAAAAACTACGTTTGTCGATGGGTATGTGCTGTATGTTTCTCCTTATCAGTGTGTAACTGTTCCTGTATCAGACGTTAAGCGTGAGGTGATTATAATTGACCGCTTAACGGGGTGTCCTGTATCGGGAGCGGAATTGGTGGAATATGATTCTGAGAGCCTTAATCAGAAGAATGTTTATAAGGCTGATGATAATGGCAGTGTATTGCTGACGCTGTCTCGTAAAAATAGACGTTCAAAGTTTAACGCACGTACTCCAGGCAATGATTTCATGGCTCTTTCGGCATTGGGCAACAGCTTCTATTTGTCTGGAGCTAATCAGCAGGAAGGGTGGGACAATAAGGCTAGGCTTTTTACAGACCGCTCTATCTATCGTCCGGGACAAATGGTTCATGTGTCGGGATTGCTTTTCGCTCAGCGAGGCGATTCTGTGCAGGTGCGTACAGATAAACCTGTAGAACTTAAACTCTATAAGGGCACGCGGACGGTGGCGAGCCTCAAGGCTACATCCGATAGCTTTGGTGTATTCTCTAGCGATTTCGTATTGCCGCAGTCGTTGCTGCCGGGGCGTTATGTCATCTCAGGCGAGAAAACTTCTGCATTTATTGATGTGGAAGAATATAAGCGGCCAACTTTCGACGTTAAGTTTACACCGTATACTGCAACTTATACTCTTGGCGATTCTGTCAGTCTGCAAGGCGAAGCCAAGGCTTTCTCCGGTGCTCCGGTGCGTAACGCTAAAGTGAAGTACCGTTTTGTTCGCTCTTGCCGTTGGTGGTATAGATGGAATAAGCAGAACGAGGTTACGTTGGCAGAGGGCGAGTTGCTGACCGACTCTGAAGGGCGGTTTACGGTGGGTGTTACGCTGAAAGCTCCCGATGATATTGATTGGGGCGATAGCTATTCGCCTTGTTTCTACGATTATCAGCTTACGGCTGATGTTACGGGTGGTGCCGGCGAAACTCAGGGTTGTATATTGTCGCTTCCGGTAAGCCGTCAGTCATTGTATTTGTCTATCCGTAATCTCAATGATATCGTGATGCGCGAAAAACAGCCGTCTGTTCAGTTCTGTGCTCATAATGTGAATCGTGAGCCGGTAAAGACCGCCATAGAGTATCGTGTTTATCGGTTCGAGGCTGGTAAAGATGGCGATAAGGGTGAGCTGAAATGTAAGGGTACTACAGAGAGTCAACGCTCTTTTGTTCCTGCCGATGTGTGGGCTTTGCCTTCGGGTAAGTATGTTATTGAGTTATCTGCCAATGATGATAAGGGCCGTAGTTGTGTGGCGAAGAAGACTTTCACGCTATTCTCTAAAGACGACCGTAGGGTGCCCGATGAGTCGGTGGCGTGGTTCTATCAAGACGGCAACAAGTTCGATGAGAAAAATCCTCCCGCTTTTTATGTTGGCACTAATGAGCGCGATGTATATCTGCTTGTAGATATTTACAGCGATAAGCAACGCATTGAGTCACAGCGTATAAAGTTGGATAATGAGTTACGTGCTTTCTCATATCCATATAAGGCGGAGTATGGCGATGGCGTGCTGATTAATGTCGCTTTCGTGCGTAATGGGGTACTTCATAATCGCAGTTTCAGCATTGTTCGTCCCGAGCCTGATAAGAAACTGAACCTTACATGGGAGACTTTCCGCGACAAGCTTCGTCCGGGCGATAAGGAGGAATGGCGAATGCATATCACCGACCGTACAGGAAGTCCGGTGCAGGCTAATCTTATGGCGGTGCTTTACGATGCTTCGTTAGATAAGTTGCATGCGCATAATTGGAATTTCGGTCTGGCTTTCCCGCGTCCGTTGCCTTCTGTAAGAAGCTCTTTGATGTGGGGCGAACAGTCTCTCTATTTGTCGGCTGCGGATTCTTACGTAAACGTTAAGAATGGCTTGAATCTGATTAATTACTCATCGTATTATTCATCATGGAATCCGGGAAAGGTTGATTATACATCGTTATTCTTATTCGGAGGAGTGGCTCGCGGATTTTACGAGCTGGAGAATATGAAGGAAAGTACCGTGATGGCTTACGGGGTAAATAAACGTGGCAGAGCAATAATGATGAAATTCGTATCTGCAGAGGCTACTATGTATGATAAGGAGTCGCAAGATGCTGGAGCTAATGAAGAGGTAGCTGTAGAAGCTTCTATGGCAGCGGAAGAAGAGCTGCAAGACCCTGTTACGGTGCGTGAGAATTTCGCTGAGACGGCTTTCTTCTATCCTCAGCTTCGTACCGATTCCTTGGGTAATGTTACGGTGGCGTTCACCGTGCCCGAGTCGCTGACGGAATGGAAATTCATGGGCTTTGCTCACACACCTTATTTATATAATGGCATGCTTACGGATAAAGCCGTAGTGCAGAAGCAATTTATGGTGCAGCCTAATATGCCGCGCTTCGTCCGCAGAGGAGATAAGGCTACTATTGCTGCATCGTTGGTTAATATGGCTGCGCAGGCGGTAAGTGGTGTAGCGCGTATCGAACTGAGCGACCCTGTTTCGGAATCTGTAGTTTATCGTGCGTCGCGGAAGTTCTCGGTTGCCGAAGGCGAATCGGGTGTGGTAAGTTTCGGTTTCGAAGTACCTCAGAAATACGATGTTTTGGTTTGTACCATAACGGCTTCGGCTGGCGAGTTCAGCGATGGTGAGCGTCATTACCTTCCGGTGCTGACTGATAAGCAGTGGGTAACGGAGACCGTAGCGGTGCAGGTGGATGGCGATGAGGGAAAGACAATATCTACTTCTAATCTGTTTAACGGTAGCAGCAAGACGGTTACAGATTGTCGCCTCACTGTAGAGATGACTGCCAACCCCGATTGGTATGCGGTTCAGGCATTACCGGTAGCGGGTAATCCGCAGAACGAAGACGCTTTGTCGTGGGCTACCGCTTATTATGCTAATGCTTTGGCGGGCGTTATAGTTGAGGCTAATCCGCGCATCAAGAAGGTGTTCGAGGCTTGGCAGGCTAACGGAGGTGATAAGAAGACGCTGCTTAGTAACTTGGAGCGTAATGCCGATTTGAAAAATATCTTGCTGAAAGAGACTCCGTGGATTACCGAGGCGGTGGACGAAACCGAACAGAAGCGTCGCATAGCTTTGCTTTTCGATTTGAATACTATGCGTAGCCGTCAGCAGGCAGCGGTGCAGAAGTTGGCAAGCTTGCAGAATGCCGACGGTGCGTGGAGTTGGTATAAAGGTATGCCGGGCAGCCGTTATGTCACTACGCAGATAGTAGAAGAGTTTGCGCGACTCAAGGTTATGGGTGTAACTCTTGACGGTACTATGGCAGCATCTTACGCTAAGGCGGTGAAATACTTGGCATCTTGTGCCAAGAAAGATTATGAAGAGATGAAGCGTATGGAAAAGAAGACCGGACATGCCGTGAATATGCTGAACGAGCAGACCATACATTATTTATATATATGCTCGCTCGATAAGGTAGCCATGAAGGGTGCGGATAAGGCGGTCAACGATTATTTCATCACTAAGCTTGAGAACCGCTCTGCCGGTTATACCATTTACGGAAAAGCGTTGGTGGCTATCGTGATGCAGGGAGCTGGCAGAACCAAGCAAGCTGCAGAACTGGTGCAGTCTATAAAGGAATATTCGGTATATACTTCAGAGATGGGGCGTTATTTCGATACCAAGAAGGCTCTCTACTCTTGGCGCAACTATAAGATACCTACCGAGGTGGCGGCTATAGAGGCTATTTATCGTGTTTCGCCCGACGTTAAGGTGCTGAACGAAATGAAGCAGTGGCTGCTTAAGCAGAAGCAAGTACAGATGTGGGATTCGTCTATATCTACAGCTGACGCCGTATATGCTTTCTTGTGTATGAACGGTAATAAGCTGAACTCTACCGGAAAGATGACGGCTACTGTTGGTAGGGCGGTATTCGATACTCCTGACGATGCTTTAGGATATACCCGTAAGACTTTGACTGGCGCTGAGGCTAAGGTGGCTTCTCTGCGTATGGAAAAGAAAGGCGAGGGCTTAGGCTGGGGTGCCGTTTACGCTCAGTATCATGAGGACTTGTCTCGTTTGTCGGAGTATAAGGGTAATGGCGTTACTATAGTCCGCGATTATCTGTTGAATGGTAAGTCGGTCCGTTCTGGTCAGACTCTGCACATAGGCGATAAGTTGACCGTGCGTCTTACTGTAAAAGCCGATAGAGATATGGATTTCATTCAGATAAAAGACAGTCGTGCTGCATGTATGGAACCAACCGACCAACTTTCGGGTTATAGCTGGAATGGAAAGATAGGATTCTATCGTGCTTCTTACGATGCCTCTACTTGTTTCTTTATCGACCGTATGCCAAAAGGTACTCATCAGATAGAATATACGGTAAATGTAGACCGTGCAGGAACTTACCAGTCGGGTATAGCTACCGTGCAGTCGGCTTATTCTCCCGAGTTCGGAGGTCATTCTGCAGGCTTTACTGTTGTAGTGGAAAAGTAAATTGCTGTAAAAGTTTATAGCTTCTTTTATTGAAGTTGTCTCACATCGACCGATGTGAACGTTCGTATCGACCGATGTTAGCGTTCGTAACGGTCGATGTGAGCGTTCGTATCGGTCGAAGTAAGACAACTTTTTTTTATGCGGCAAACAAAATGCAAGCGTATTGTCTTACAATTTTTCTGATAGTATGCGTATTTAACATTTAAACAATAGTCGGTTTTTTAGCAAAAATTTGCAAAAGAACGATAGAACTTATAACTTCGTGGCACGTTTTATATGAAAATTGTAATCATTAGAAAAGAAGATTGTGAAATTTGTAAGATAAGTTCATTATGGAGAATATCAATATTGACAACATACGCCGTGGTGATAAATCTGAGTTTCGACGTCTTTTTCAGGTGGCTTACCCTCAAATGATGGCATTTGCGTGTCGTTTTGTATCGGAAGAGGTGGCCGAAGATATGGTTCAGGATGTTTTTGTGATGTATTGGGAAAAACGTGCGTCTATGAGTCCTGATTCCATACGCTCTTTTCTGTTTAAGTGTACACAAAACCAATGTTTAAACTTTTTAAAACACCAGAACGTTGTGCGCGACTGGGAAGATAACGTCCGTTTGGCTGAAGAACGTGTCGCTTTCAATCAGGAAGCATCGGACGACTGTGAGTCGTGGGATAACTTGGTTGATAGAGATGTGGAGCAGCAACTAAAGTTGGCTCTTCAGAAATTGCCACCCAAATGTCGTCAGGCTTTTGAACTATCTTACTTTCAGGAAATGACCTATCGCGAAGTAGCGGAAAAGATGAACATTTCTCCACGTACGGTGGAAGAACACGTGCAGAAAGCGACAAATTTGTTGCGTAACGACTTGCGATATCTACTTTATTCCACTTTATTGGCTATTTTGCATTGAGTTTAATTTTTATTGTAACATTCTTAGTTTCAATAACTTCCTTGTGTTAAACGCTTCAATTATTTAAATACCGAGAAAAATTTTTCATTTTTTTTGTGTTTTGACCCCGTAGTTTTCTGCGGGTGAGTTGTCTTATTATTGAATGAGGCAAAAAAACACGTGATAATAATAACGAATATCCTATTATGAAGAAAATTTATTAGTTCGATATATTATGCATCACGTCACTCCCGAAGAGGAGATGACAGTGAAGAGTTGGCTCCGCGAGTCGGATGCCAATCGCCGTCGCCTTTTTGAATTGGAACAACTTTGCAGCTTGCGCAAGGAAATGGAGATTCGAAAAGATACGGAGCGCATGGATCGTGCTTTCTCTGCCCTTAGTGATCGCTTAGATTTTGCCGAAGAAGAACATAAACCGGTTAAAACAGCTAAGACATTCCGCCTTGCATGGTATAAGGTAGCTTCGGTAGCTGCCGTACTGTTGCTCTTGGTAGTAAACGTATTCTTCCTTACTCGTGAAGAAAAGCAAGCATGGAATACAGTATTTGTACCGAAAGGACAACGCGTATCTTTATTGCTTAGCGACGGTACTACTGTATGGCTTAATTCAGAAAGCCGTTTCTCTTATCCTACACAGTTCACTGCCGACCATCGTGAGGCTAAACTCGAAGGTGAAGGTTATTTCGAAGTAGCTCATAATCCTAAATGTCCGTTTACTCTTAGCTTGCCAATGCTTGATGTGCATGTGTTAGGTACTAAATTTAATGCACGCGCTTATTCTGGCGAACCTTGCTCGGTAGCTTTGAAAGAAGGATCTGTAGAGGTTGAGACTGCCGACCACGCCAAACGTCAGCGCATGGAGCCGGGTGATGAGGTTAATTACACTCCGCGTAATGGTTTGGTGTTGATAAAAGGAAAGAAAGATACATCGATTGATACTTGGACTACAGGCGATTTGATGCTTAAAGATATGACATTGCGCCAAATGATACGTCAGATGGAACGTCATTTCGACGTGAAGATTCATGTGGGCGACAATGCTTTGCTTGAAGAATACTTTACTTGCCACATCCGTAAGGATTTGACAATTAATCAAGTTATGGAATTGCTGAAAGAAACTCGTCGTCTTGATTATACTATTAATCATGACTCGGTATATATTTTCAGACCTTAAAAATGAAATAAGAATATAAATATAAAGTCAAACCTTGTATCTAATACCATGAGTGCCTATGAAACATGAATAATTAGAAAAATTACCAATTAAGGGAATATAAGATATATAACTCTCTCTTATATAATTTACCCGAAACATGAATTAATTACCTTAAAATACTTGAATTACCAACTAATCATTTAAAAAGTATGAATTATCTTGCTAAAACAGCGCGTATCGCGAAGTTGTCTCTTCTTTGCTTAGCATTGGAGGCTGCGCCTACTTTCGCCGCTTCAGCTGGTGCGCAAAACGTGAGAATTTCACTTCACATGAAGTCTGCTCCTGTTCGCGACATCTTGAGTGTCATAGAAAAACAGGGCAATGTTTATTTCACTTACAACCTTAATCAAGTAGATGTAGCCCGCAAGGCTTCTGTAGACGTTGAGGGTAAAGACCTCAGCCAAGTACTTGATCAACTCTTCGCTGGTCAGAATGTTGACTATAAAATTGAAAACGATCATATCGTACTCTTTAAGAACGCACCGTCGCACAGCGCTGCTTCTGCTCAGCAGCACCGCAAAGTGACTGGTACAGTTATCGCAGCAAACGGTGAACCTATCATCGGTGCTTCTATTCTTGAAAAAGGTACCAGCAATGGTATTATTACAGACCTCGACGGTAACTTCGAACTTACTCTTACTCAGGGTGGCGAACTTCAGATTAGTTATGTAGGCTTTATCACACAGAATGTGAAGGTTACAGACAACAAGCCGTTGAAGATTGTTTTGAAAGAAAATACTAAACTCCTTGACGAAGTCGTAGTAATCGGTTACGGTACTCAGAAGAAGTCAGACGTTTCTGGTTCTGTTACTACCGTTCAAGGTGATAAATTAAATAAGATGCCTACCGCAAATGCTGAAGCTGCATTGCAAGGTATGGCTCCGGGTCTTGCCGTAAACTTCGGTAGTGGTGCTGCCGGTTCTTCTCCAAGCCTTCAGGTACGTGGTGTTACCTCTTGGGGTACTGATAACTCTCCGTTGGTTATCATCGACGGTGTTCCGGGTGATATGGCTTATTTGAACCCTGAAGACATCAAGTCAATGTCTGTATTGAAAGATGCCGCTACAGCCGCTATCTATGGTGCTCGTGCTGCTGCCGGTGTTATCTTGATTGAAACTAACCGTGGTTCTGAATCTAAACCGAAAATTTCATTCTCTGCTTACTGGGGTATGGACGACCTGCCTAAGAAGTTGGATATGTGTAACAGCGCAGAATTTATCAAGGTTCGTAAGATGGCGTTGACAAATGGTGGCATCGATAAGTCAAAATGGCCGAAATATGTTGCCGCTTACGACGCAGATCCTACTCAGTTCGCTGATACAGACTGGCAAGACGAATACTATCGCCGTGGTTTCGTACAGAAATATAATGTAGGTTACACTGCAGGTACAGAATTTACAAATATCGCGCTTTCTGCATTCTATTCTAAAGAAGACGCTGTAGTAATAGGTACTGGCGATGAAAAGATGGGCTTCCGTTTGAACTCTGACGTTAAGCGCGGTAAGTTCAAAATGGGTGAAAGCATCAGCTATAGCCGTTGGAAAGCCGATTTGGAAGCAAACTCTGGTTTCCCTGGTATCTATCAGGTTACTAACATGGAACCTCTTGCTTTTGTTTATGACTCTAATTGCGAAGGCGGTTACGGTGGTGCTATTCAGGGTATGGGTATGAGCGACGCTTGTAACATGGTCGGTTATAATAATTTGGTTGATTATACAAGTGCAAACGACTATATCTCTGCATCTGGTTACATTCAGTTTGAGCCGATTAAGGGATTGGTAATTAAAGCACAGGCTGCTCGTAACATTTACTTCGGAGAAACTCGTACTTTCAAGCCGACTTATCAGTTGGGTGCTATGAAGAGTAACGCACGTGCTACATTGAATGAATCAACTTCAAGAACTCAGAACGATTTGTTGGAAGCTACAGCTAACTATAGCACTACTCTTTGGAACGACCATGAATTGCAGCTCTTGTTAGGTGCTTCACAAGAAGAGAAGACTTACAAAACAATCTCTGGTTACGGTGAAGACTTTGAAAGCAATGATTTGTCAGTTCTCGATCAGGCTAAAGAAAACTACAGTGCCGGTGGTTCACACACTCGTAGCGGTTTGCGCTCTGTATTCGGTCGTTTGAACTACAACTATAAGATGCGTTATATGTTGATGGCTTCGTTCCGTTACGATGGTTCTTCTCGTTTCGCTAAAGGTAACAAGTGGGGATTCTTCCCATCAGTATCTTTGGGTTGGAATGTTGCTAACGAAAACTTCTGGGAAAACATGAAGGATAAGATCAACGCATTCAAAGTTCGCTTGAGCTATGGTGGTTTGGGTAACCAGAACATCGATCTTTACAAGTATATCCCTACTTTGTCGGGTAATACATCTACTTTGAACTATCCGTTCGATGGTAAGACTACTTCTTTGGGTTATGCCATTACTTCTTTGCCTTCAACTAACATCAAGTGGGAAACTACTATCTATAAGAACCTCGGTATCGACCTTGCTTTCTTCGGCAATAAGTTAGAGTTCTCTGCTGAAGCTTATATCAAGGATACACGCGATATGCTTTCTTCAAAGAATATCAGCCTTTGTACCGGTTTCGGTTCTTTGACCGTAAACGATGGTAAATTGCGTACTACCGGTTTCGAAATCCAGACTATCTATCACGGTAGCGCAGGTCAGTTCAAGTACGATTTGGATATGAACCTTAGCCACTATAAGAGTGTATTGAAATCTATGGCCGATCCTAACTACCTCTATGAAAGCGGTGCAGCACGTACTTACGTAGGTGGTGAAATCGGTGAATTCTGGGTGTATAAAACAGCTGGTATCTTCCAGAACGAAGCAGAAATTAAGGAATGGAACAATGCTCATGGACGTACAGCTATAGATTCTGAAACAAAAAAAGAGATCTGGATACCTTTGCAGCCAGATGCAAAACCTGGTGATATCCGTTTTGAAGACCTTAACGGTGACGGTCTGTTAGATAGCGGCGATAAATATAAAATCGGTAGCGGTGTACCTAAAGTTTCTTTGGCATTCAACGTAAACTTGGCATACAAAGACTTTGACTTGGTAGCTAACTTCTACGGTAACTTCGGCGTTAAACGTCATAACTATACTAAGTACTATCTGCAGAGAATGGATCAGAACTTTAACTATGGTAAAGACTGTTTGAACGCATGGACTCCTGAAAATCCGAATACTGATATACCTCGTGCCGTACAAGGTGACCCGAACAGTAACTCTCGTTTGGCAAGCGACCGCTTCATTGAAAACGGTGACTACTTGCGCCTTAACAACTTGCAGTTAGGCTACAACTTGCCTAAGAAAGCTTGCACTAAGTTGGGCATCAGCAACCTCCGCTTCTACGTAGGTGCTACTCGTCTCTTCACTATCACTGGATATAAGGGATACGACCCATCTACAGGTTCTACAGTAGGTGAAATGGGTATTGACTATGCATCATCACCATTGAGCCGTACATACATGGCTGGTATCAAATTTGGTTTTTAATCGATAAATTGAATAGAATATTATGAAAATAATGAAAAACATATTGTTGTTGGCTGCTTTGTCCGGCGGTTTTACAATGACTTCATGTTCTGGTTCCTTTTTGGACGAAGATATGAACCCCAATTATCTGTCACCTGCTACTTTCTGGAAGAGTGAGGGCGATATTATGAAAGGACTGACAGCTGCTTATGGTGGTATGCAACCTAATGCAACTTGGGCTGTACCATTCAAACGTTATATTGTGATTGATAACTATCGTAGTGATGAGCTTCTTCACCGTGCCGACGTTAGTTCTTGGATGGCTTTGGCTAACTTTACCAATGACGCTACAAATAGTGTTACAAGTCAAGAGTGGACTAACTTGTATAAAGGTATCAACTACGCTAATCAGTGCATTGACAATATTCCTAATGTACCGGAATCAAGTAGTGAAGTAGCTAGTTTGAAAAAACAGGCAATAGCAGAAGCTCGTTTCCTGCGTGCTTTCTATTACTATCGTCTTTTCATTAACTTTGGTGAGAACTTGCCTATATTCCTTCATCAGTTGGAAGGAACAGAAGAAGAATTCTATCCTGATCAGGCTGCTCCGGGTGAAGTGGTAAAACTTATAGAAAAAGAATTGACCGAAGTACAAGCAGATCTGCCCGAAAAATATGACGCAGACAATGGTGGACGTGCTACACGCTACGCTGCAGCTGCATTGCTCGGTAAGTTCTATATGTTCCGTCACGAATTGAAAAAAGCAGAAGCTGAATTCAAGAAACTTATCGGTAAGTTTGAGTTGGTAGATAATTACTACGACAACTTTGACGGTATGCATGAAAACAATAAAGAATCAATATTGGAAGTGCAGTTTACAGGTGATGTAAGTGGTGGTCATTCTGAATATAACGTATTCGCTATCCACTTGGCTTCATTTAATGCTATTTACAATGGTTACGCAGGTTACGAAGAAGCTTATCCTTCAAAATGGCTTTACAATACTTTGATGGCTGATAAGACAGTAGAGGGTAAACACAGTGACCGTGCAATCGGTACAATCATCTTCGACGATCCAGATTGCCGTCCTTTCTATTATGAAAAGGGTAAATCATTCAGTGACTATCATAAAAAAGGTGAATACTTCTGGCATAAGTATGTACATTATGATCCTTCACAGGGCCCGTACTGGGATAACAGTGGATTCAATGTTCCTTTGATTCGTTACGCTGATGTACTTTTGCTCTATGCTGAATGTTTGAACGACCGTGGAGAAACAGCAGAAGCTATTGGTTTTATTAATCAAGTTCGTGACCGTGTGAATGTTCCTAGATTGCCGCTGGATATGAGCAAAGACGCTGTCTTGAAACACTTGCAAGATGTAGAACGTCCTTGCGAGTTGGCTCTCGAAGGCTCACGCTGGTACGACCTTATCCGTTGGGGTATTGTAGCGCAAGCTTTGAAAGACCACGGGAAACCTAATTGCGCAAGCTTCGTGGCAGCAAAACATACAAAGTTACCTATTCCTCACGAGGAGTTCTTGATGAACCCTGACTGGAAACAGAATGAGGGATTCAGTAAATAATCGTTTTTACAATTCTTAAAATTCTGAAAGGGGAGGGTTCCCTCCCCTTTTTTATTACCTTAATTATTTTATATGAAAACCAGATCAATGCTTTTGAATGGAGCGGCACTGCTATGCCTTGCTACAGCATGCTCTCCGTCTTCGTCAGAATCGAACGAACCATTGCTCTCTCAACAATCAGACTTTTATAATCTTATAAATGTCAAGAATGTGCCTACTCAGCCGCGTAACCCTTATGTTATGCTTAATCTTTTTGCTGACTTGGGTTCATGGTCGGGATACGCACTTCCTGAAAACGAGAGCAGCGACTACGCCGGCGCATTTATCGGCCCTATGGCTATGACCGGACGCGGTTGGGTGTCGGCAACTATGGCTCAGCCTTTCATCCAAGTCAACGGAAACCCTTACGACTTGGCTCGTAACATACAGACCAGCAAATATCTGCCCGGACGTTTGGTGCAGGAATTCAGCGACGAACAACTTCAAGTTAAAACCGAACTATGCTTCCTTTCTTCAAGAACAGTGTTGGTACATTCTTCAGTAGAAAACTGCAGCAATCAGCCTCTCACATTGTCTTGGACTTGGAAAGGTGGATCATTCCCCGAAACAGCAACTTGGAGCTTCGAAGACCATCAGGCTACAGCACTCCGTCTGAAAGACTCGGTACGTGTAGCTACTCGCTTCATTACTGCAGCAGATGTTACCCCAGTGGGCAAAGACAGTCTGCGTGTAAACGAAAAATCTGATTTCGTATTGCAACCTGGAGAATCGTACACATCAAACTATACTCAGACTTTGATGTTGCGTAATGAAGATATGCAGGCAGAACTTGCTAAATGGCAAGCTCCCGATGCAGAACAATGCTTGAAGCAGAACGCTGAACGTTGGAACGGATGGCTCGCTTCATTGCTGAACGGAAAGAGTAAATATCTGAAAGATAATATGTATCGCCGCGTGATTGTTAAAGCTATGATGACGCTTAACAGTAACTGGCGTTCGGCTGCCGGTGATATCTTGCACGCAGGTAGCAACCCATCATATACTGGCTTCTTGGGCGGTATATGGTCATGGGACTCTTGGAAAATCGCTTCTGCCAACGCTCTGTATAATCCAGAAATGGCTAAGGACGAAATGCGTACTTTGTTCGACCACCAAGCTCCTAATGGCATGGTGCCCGACTTTATCGGATATAATCGTCGATATAACAACTGGCGTGATACAAAACCACCTGTAGCAGGATGGGGTACAATGAACGTATACCGCGCATCTGGCGACAAGGAATTCTTGGCAGAAATGTATCCGAAGTTGATGAAGTTCCATCGCTGGTGGTATGCAGAACGCGACCACGATCATAACGGTATCTGCGAATACGGTTCTACCGACGGTACTCTTATAGCAGCAGCATGGGAAAGCGGTATGGATAATGGCGTACGTTTTGACGACGCTGTAATGCTTCAGAACGGCGAAAACGCTTGGTCAATGAATCAGGAAAACATCTGCTTGAACTCATTCCTCTATGCTGATAAGTTGGCTTTGGCTGAAATGGCAGAAATCCTCGGCAAGAAAGACGAAGCCGCACAGCTTAAGAAAGAAGCAGAAGTGGTAGCAGAACATGTACGTACTAAGATGTTCGATCCTGAAACCGGATTCTTCTATGACACACGTCTCGAAACAGGCGAGTTCATCAAGGTGATGGGAGCAGAATGCTGGTTGCCGCTTTGGGCTGGTATCGCTACTCAGGAACAAGCTAAGGCTGTTATGGAAAAGATGATGGATACTAACAAGTTCAATTCAACTCTTCCTCTTGGAACATTGGCCGTAGATCATCCGCGCTTGCGCCCTGTACGTGGATATTGGAGAGGTCCGGTATGGGTAGACCAAGTTTACTTCGGTATCACTGGTTTGCGTAAATACGGCTTCAACAAAGAAGCGGACTTCTTGACAGAGAAGTTCATCCGCAACGCTCAGGGTCTTACTACCGACGGTACTATCAACGAAAACTATAACCCGTTGACAGGTGAACAGCTTAATGCACCTAACTTCGGTTGGTCATCGGCTACTATTATAAAGATGCTTTTGGAGAATTAAACAACTTCAATTTCTAATACCTTAATAAAATAAACATGAATAATAAATTGAAATTTACGCTATTCGCATTGTGCGCTCCTTGGATGGCAATGTATGCTCAGTACAACGGAGAGCCTATGCAGAAACCGCAGGAGCAGGCTAAGCAGCAGCAACAGCAGGTGGTACAGCGTAACAAATATCCTCACTCTGATAACGACTGGGAAAACTTTAATGTACTTCATATCAACCGCCTTCCTTCGGCTGCTACATTCTTGGGTTATCCTACCCGCGAATTGGCTCGCGAAGATAACAAGGCTAAATCTCCTTGGTTCCTTTCACTGAACGGTACTTGGAAATTCAAATACGTAGGCCGTTACGACCAGCGTCCGATGGATTTCTGGAAAACAGGTTTCGACCTTTCTTCTTGGAATGATATCCCCGTTCCGTCTAACTGGGAAATGGAAGGATATGGATATCCATTCTACGTAGGTTCAGGTTACGGTATCAAGAAGAACCCGCCGTTGATTGCAGTAGAAAACAGCCCTGTAGGTTCGTACAAACGTACCTTTACTATCCCTGCCGACTGGAAAGGGAAACAAATCGTGGTTTACTTTGGTAGCGTTGCCTCTTCATTCTATGTATGGGTTAACGGAAAGCAGGTAGGCTATTCGCAGGATTCTAAGACTCCGGCTGAATTCGATATCACTCCGTATGTAAAAGCAGGAGAAAACGAAATCTCTGTTCAGGTGTTCAAGTTTAGCGACGGTTACTATCTGGAAGACCAGGACTTCTGGCGTTTGGCAGGTATCCAACGCGACGTATATGTTTACGCTCGTCCGAAAGTACACGTACGCGACTTTGAAGTTGTTACCGACCTTGACCGCACTTATACCGATGCCGATTTCCATCTCTATGTAGAATTAGGAAAAGCCGGCGGTGGCAAGATTAGCGGAGCTGAAGTAGAAGCCGAATTGCAGGATGCACAAGGCAAGACTGTATATAAAGAAACCAAACGTTGGAATCCTAAGGAAGATGTTATGCATTTCATGCGCCACGTAGAAAAGCCGCTTTTGTGGAGTGCTGAAATTCCTAACCTCTATCGTCTTCAGATTGCTTTGCGCGTAGGCGGTAAGGTACAGCAGTACATCACTCGCAAGATTGGTTTCCGCGAATGCGAAACTCGTCACGCACAGCTGTTGGTTAACGGTAAGCCTATCTATATTAAAGGTGTAAACCGTCACGAACACGACCCATATAAGGGACACGTTGTAGACGAAGCGTCTATGATACAGGATATCAAGTTGATGAAGGAACTTAACATTAACTGTGTACGTACTTCTCACTATCCTAACGACCCACGCTGGTATGAACTTTGCGACGAATACGGACTTTATGTAGTAGACGAAGCAAACATAGAAAGCCACGGTATGGGATATGATCCTAACAAGTGCTTGGCTAACCAGCCTGAATGGGAACCTGCATTCATTGACCGTACAGAGCGTATGTTTGAGCGCGACAAGAACCATCCGTCTGTAATTATCTGGAGCTTGGGTAACGAAACCGGTGAAGGATGTAACTTTGCGGCTACTTACCGCTGGGTACACGCTAACGACCGTTCACAGCGCCCTGTTCATTCAGAAGACGGTATCAAGGGTCCTTTCACTGATATCTTCTGCCCGATGTATAAGAAGATTGACGTGCTGATTAATCACACTCTCTACTTGCCTAACAAGCCGTTGATTCTTTGTGAATACGCTCATGCAATGGGTAACAGTATCGGTAACTTGCAAGATTACTGGGATGTAATAGAGAAATATCCTTCTTTGCAGGGTGGACATATTTGGGACTGGGTTGACCAGGGATTCGCAACTAAGACTGCCGACGGCAAACCGTTCATGGCTTACGGTGGTGACTTGGCTCCTAAGGGCGTTCCTAGTTCGGCTAACTTCTGTATGAACGGTATCATTGCTGCCGATCGTACTCTCAAACCACACGCTCACGAAGTGAAACGCGTATACCAGAATATCGCATTCCGTCTGGCCGACTATCACGAAGGCTTGGTAGAATTGCAGAACAAGTATTTCTTCAAAGACTTGAAGGACTTCAACTTCTATTGGAAGTTGGAAGGCAACGGTGAAGAGTTGGCTAAGGGCCAGATTGAAAACGTTGCTTTGGCTCCACAACAAAAGGCGATATTCCGTACATCTTTCCCGAAGGTTACACCTGCTCCTGGAGTAGAATATTTCGTTCGCTTCTATGCTTGCTTGAAGAATGACGAAGGTTTGTTGAAAGCAAACACAGAATTGGCAGACGCTCAAGCTGAATTGCCTTTCTATCAGCCGCTGCAGGCAGCTAAGCAAGCTGGCAAGGTAGATATGAAGCAAACAGCTGAAAGACTTTCTTTGTCGGCTAACGGCTCTGAAGTAGAATTTGATAAGGCAAACGGTGCTCTTTGCTCTTGGAAACAAGCTGGCAAGGAATGGATCAAGTCTCCGTTGCTTCCTAACTTCTGGCGTCCTGTTACTGATAACGATATGGGTAACGGCATGAACTACACTCTCCGTGCTTGGCGCGAAGCTGGTAAGAACGCTCGTCTTGAAGAGATGACTCACCACGCTTTGAACGAAGGCGGTTATGAAGTGGTTTCTACTTATCGCCTTGACAGTGTAGCTGGTTCTACATTCAAGATTACTTATCGTATGCAGTTTCGTGGTTGCCTCGATGTAGAATGCCTCTTCATCCCGGCTAACGATACATTGCCGTTGATGCCTCGTATGGGTGTCAGCGTAGGTTTGGCACGCGAAGCTTCTCAGATGAGCTGGTTGGGACGTGGTCCTCACGAAAACTATTGCGACCGTAACACTTCGGCTTACGTAGGTCTTTACCACGGTGCCGTTAAAGATGAATGCTATCTTTACGACCGTCCTCAAGAAAATGGAAACAAGACAGACGTTCGTTGGATGTCATTGACCGATGCACAGGGTGCAGGTTTGATGGCTATCGGACAGCCGTTCCTCAGCACAAGCGCATGGCCTTATGATCCTGCATCTTTGGATGAACCGGGTCTCCGCAAGAGCCAGCGTCACCAGAGTGATGTTCGCGAATCAGACGTTATCACTTGGAACCTCGATCTTAAGCAAATGGGTGTAGGTGGTGATACCAGCTGGGGTGCATTCCCTCATCAGCAGTACTTGATTCCGGCAGAACGCCAGTCGTTCTCGTTCCGTCTCTGTCCTGCTCGTTCAGCAGATGGCGCAGCCGAAGGCAAGCAGTATCTGAACATGAAACCTTAATATAGGCTTTTGTACATTTTCTTATAGATTTACCCGGTCCGGTGCAGTAAGGCGATTAAGCCGCTGCATCGGACTTTTTGTTGTTTTGTATAGTGGACTTTGAATAAAAAATATAGCCTGAAAAATATATATAATGATTTTAAATGCTTATATTTGTGTAAGTTACTAATACGATATAGCTTATGCCTGAAATTTGTAGATTCTTCGGTATTATTATATTCCTTTATTGGAAAGATCATAATCCACCACATATTCATTTTACTTATGGTGATTATGAATGTTCTATTAGTGTTTTAGATCGAATTGTAGACGGTCAAGCACCTGCGAAAGTTATCGCAAAAGTAAATGAGTGGGTTGATTTGCATGAAGCAGAAATTCTTTCTCTTTGGGAAAAGGCTCAAAAAGGGGAGAAGATAGAAAAGATAGAACCTTTAAAATAAATAGCTTATGTTACGAGTAATAGATGTAGATTATATCAGCGATTACAAGCTTCTTGTAACTTTCAGCGATGGGAATAGAAAGATTGTGAATTTGGAACCATATCTTAAAGGCGAGGTTTTCGGTGAATTATTGGATAAGGAGAAATTTGTTCAATATGGCTTGACTCGCGTTACTATTGAATGGGCCAATGGAGCAGATCTTGCTCCCGAGTTTTTATATGAAATTGGTACAGTAGCATAATCACAGATTCCTGTACGTTGTTATTAATACTGCCCGGTAAAAGTCAGCTTTATATAATATTGTGGCTGGCTTTTACCGGGCAGTATGATAGTTATGCTTATTTCAACGCTTGCAACATTCGTTTCAAAACTACTGTTGCCGAGATTTCACGGTTGGCAGCTTCTGGGATAACCAATGAAGTTGGCGCTTCTATCACATCGTCGGTAACAATCATGTTACGGCGTACCGGCAAGCAGTGCATAAAGAAAGCATCGTTAGTAAGAGCCATGTGCTCTGTATCTACGGTCCAACTCATGTCTTTGCTCAATATCTTTCCGTAATCTTCAGGATATGTTACACCAGGACAAGCCCAGTTCTTAGCGTAGATAAAGTCGGCACCCTCGAACGCTTTTTTCTGATCGTATTCTACTTTGGCTCCACGTACGAATTTGGGGTCAAGCTCATATCCGTGCGGATGAGTAATCACAAAGTCTACGTCGGCTTCGTTCATGAAGTCGGCGAATGAGTTAGGAACAGCCTGCGGAAGTGCACGTGGATGAGGTGCCCATGTCAATACAACCTTAGGACGCTCTGTCTTCTTATATTCCTCTATTGTAATCAAGTCGGCGAAAGCCTGAAGCGGGTGTCCTGTAGCAGCCTCCATAGAGAAGACAGGCTTGCCAGAGTATTTTATGAATTGATTCAGAATCTTTTCGTTGTAATCGTCTTCTCTGCTCTCGAAACGTGCGAAAGAACGCACTCCGATGATATCGCAATAAGAAGCCATTACGGGGATAGCTTCGAGCAAGTGTTCGCTCTTGTCGCCGTCCATAATTACGCCGCGCTCAGTCTCCAGCTTCCAAGCACCCTGATTAACGTCGAGCACAATTACATCCATGCCAAGGTTTCGTGCAGCCTTCTGAGTGCTGAGGCGTGTACGAAGACTGTTGTTGAAGAATATAAGCAAGCAAGTGCGGTGCTTGCCAAGCGATTCATATTTATAGCGGTCTTTCTTTATTTCAAAGGCTTCAGAAAGGGCGGTCTTCAAGTCGCCAAGGTCGAATACATTCGTATAAGTTCTCATGATATAATAAGTTTTATGTTTATATATTGTAGTGCTTCATTCATCACCAAGCTATCCGCTGTTTGATGAACTATTGCAAAAATAGCCTTATTTCTGATATTCCGATTAAAATATTCAGGTTTCGATTCGAATATATTGAAAAAAAGACTATCTTTGGATAAACATACAGAGAACATTATCCTTATTTAATATTAACCCTTTAAAACGTAACAAGACTATGGCAGAAAGAACTTATGGATCGTTGGTGGAGGTTTTTAAAGGTAGCCTCTGGGAAGCTGAATTGGTCAAGGGACTGTTGATTTCGGCTGGAGTAGACGCAATGCTTAAAGATGAGACATTGTCGGCGGTAACATCTCCTTATTCTAATGTAGGAGGTACAGTATTGGTTATGGTTAATAAGGAAGAGGAGGTGTATGCACGAAAAGTAGTTAAAGAGAGAAGAGTATGAATTTAAAATTTCTTGTAGTGCTAATATTGGCTCTCGGTGCTGTAAGTGCTTCGAGTGCGCAGGCGTTGCAAAAGGTGAAATGGAAAGCCTACGGGGTACAGTTTAATGCGCCCGTAGGCTTTGTTGTAGAAGATGATTCGGAAGACGGCTACATCATCAGTACAAAAGAGTATTATATTACGGTGCAGTTGCTGGAGGGCGATGGCATAAAGCGTTCCGAGTTGGCTAAGGATTTGAAGAATGTGGCCACCGACGATGAAGTGACCCAGCAGACAAAGGTGGAATCGTTCGAAACGCCGCAATTCTACGTGGTATGGCTGAAAGGCAATTGTGAAACCGATCAGTGTATGTATAGTTATCTGCTCGATAAGAAAGAGGGAACAGGCTTCTATCTATCAGTTATTTATCAGAAGAAAACGGATGAAATTCCGTTGCAGATACTGAAAAGTTTTCAGCTGTTCGAATAAAATGTTGTATTAAATTGGCTTAACTATTATCTCGTTTTTATTTTTAATATCTAACTTAGAGGCAATATTTAAGAACCTTAAAATGTCTCTGGGATGAAATTATCATATATATCAGTAAAGAAATTAGTTTTTTGTTCGTTGTTGGCCACACTGCCATTTGATACTCCTACCATGCAGGCTGCCACTGTGGGCGATGACGTGGAATACACTTGTGTGGAAGTTCCACGGAACATGGTGTTTTGCGGTGAAACGGTAGACTTGAGCCGATTTGACCGCCGAGAACGCATGGATCGTGAGTTGCTGGCGTTTTCGTTTATGCACAGCACGTCCATTCAGATGATAAAACGTGCCAACCGTTACTTTCCGATAGTAGAAGACATACTGCGCGAAAACGGAATACCCGACGATTTTAAGTATCTGATGTCTATAGAGAGTAATAATAACCCGTTGGCTCGTTCGGGTGCTGGCGCCGCTGGGCTTTGGCAACTTATGCCGGCTACTGCCCGCGAGTTCGGGCTCGAAGTGGGACATAGTGTGGACGAGCGTTATCATGTAGAGAAAGCTACCCGTGCGGCATGCCGTTATCTGAAGCAAGCCTACCAGCGTTTTGGAAATTGGGTGAGTGTGGCGGCATCGTATAATGCCGGTCAGGGCAGAATTTCAAAGTCGCTTGCCGAGCAATACGAAGAAAATGCGCTCGACCTTCAGTTGGTAGAAGAGACCGCACGATACGTGTATCGAATTCTCGCAGCAAAGATTATGTTTGCCAGTCCACAGAAGTTCGGATTCGTTCTACGTGCGTCCGATCTTTATCCGATGATACCATACCGAGAGATAAAAGTAGAAGAAACGATAGACGATCTTCCTCGCTTTGCGAAGGGAAGAGGTATAAGCTATGCGCTTCTGCGTAATATGAATCCGTGGCTGAGAACTTCCTCGCTTCCTGTGCATGGCAAATCGGTATATTATATTCGTATTCCAGATAAAGAAGGCATGAATGCTAATCCTAATATCATCGTACCTCACGACCCGGCTTGGGTAGTATCGCCAACAAACGTGTGGGGCGGAAAAAAGTAATGAAAAATAAAAGCCATTCCGGTTTCTTCCTTTTGCGGAGAGAATATCCCGGAATGGCTTTTGTTTTGTTGGCGGAAAAATCAAGCTTTAGGCAAAGCTTCTTTTATAACCATTTGGCGACCCATAAAGTCGCTTCCGCTTAATTCTTTAATTGCTTGTGATGCAGCTTCGTCGTCCATTTCTACAAAACCGAAACCTTTAGATTTTCCTGTTTCGCGGTCTTTGATGATTTTTACTGAATGCACAGTGCCATACACTGCTAACGCACGTTCTAAGTCTCCTTCCTTAACTCGATAGTTAAGGTTTCCCAAATACAAATTCATGTTTTTTTGATTTGAATGAAATAAAAATAATAATTGAAATATTCTCTCTACGACAGTGATGGAAAAAGAAATATGAGAGATTCGAACGACGAGCGTTTACACAATGGGCTTTCGCGTATGCGGTAAAAACCAGTAATAGAAATCGCTGTGATTAATTTTAATACCACTATCGCGAGCAAAGGAACGTATAAAAAATAAGATAACCAAGAGTTTTAAAAAATAAAATGTAGCGTTTTTAGATGGCAGGCGAGGTGTTTATCAGACAGTTTGTCAGTCGTGAACGGATTTATTTCTGTTACGGGTGATTTTAATTCTGTCTCAACAGAATATATTTCTATTGCAACTGAATTTAAATATGTTGCAATAGAATCCATATTTGCCAAAACAAATATTATGAGTGATTAAAGTGTTTTTTTTAGTACCTTTTTGGTTATTGAAATATTAAACATTATTTTTGCACACTCTTTGTATAAAGTGAACTATTAGAACATAATAAAGTAATAATTAAATAAATAAAGTCGGAAATGAATATTTCATTGCAGAATGTAGACAAAGTAAGCGCATTGCTTACTGTTCAGATTGAAAAAGCTGACTATCAGGAAAAAGTAGAAAAATCGTTGAAAACTATTCGTCAGAGAGTTAATATGCCGGGCTTCCGTAAGGGTATGGTTCCTATGGGTCTTGTTAAGAAACAGTATGGCGTATCTGTATTGGTAGAAGAAGTTGATAAGCTGATGCAGGAAAAAGTAGGCGAATATATCCGTGAAAATAAGGTAGATATGTTGGGCGCTCCGCTTCCTAAGGAGAGCAACGCAAACTTTGAAACTGACGAAAACTTCGAATTCTCATTCGATATCGCTTTGGCTCCTCAGTTTGAATTGACTTTGTCTAACGAAGACACTGTTGATTACTACGATATCAACGTAACAGACGAAATGGTTGACCAGCAGGTTAAGATGTATACTCAGCGTACCGGTAAATATGATAAGGTAGAAGAGTATCAGGATAACGATATGTTGAAGGGTCTGTTGGCTGAACTTGATGAAAACGGCAACACTAAAGAAGGTGGCGTTCAGGTAGAAGGTGCTGTTATGATGCCTTCTTACATGAAGAACGACGATCAGAAAGCTATCTTCAACGCAGCTAAGACTAACACTGTATTGGTGTTTAATCCTTCTGTTGCTTTCGATAACAACGAAGCAGAATTGGCTTCTTTGTTGAAGGTTGCTAAGGAAGATGTTGAAAACCACAAGGGTAACTTCAGCTTCCAGATTGAAGAAATCACTCGCTTGATTCCGGGTGAATTGAACCAGGAATTGTTCGACCAGGTTTTGGGTAAGGACAAAGCTCACAACGAAGAAGAGTTCCGCGCTCAGATTAAGGAAACTATCGCTAAGCAGTTCGAAGCTGACAGCGACTATAAGTTCTTGATCGACGTTCGTAACTACGCTGCTAACAAAGTAGGCAAGTTGGAATTCGCTGACGAACTGATGAAGCGTATCATGTTGGAAAACAACAAGGAAAAAGGTGAAGAATTCGTTGCTGAACACTATGACAAGAGCATCGAAGAATTGACTTGGCACCTGATCAAGGAAAAATTGGTTAGAGCTAACGATATCAAGGTTGAACAGTCTGATATTACTGAGATGGCTAAGGAAGCTACTCGCGCTCAGTTCGCTCAGTACGGTATGATCAATGTACCTGAAGAATTGCTCGAAAACTACAGCAAGGAAATGCTGAAGAAACAAGAGTCTGTAGAAGCTTTGGTTAACCGTGCAGTAGAAGCTAAATTGTGTGCTGTGTTGAAAGGTCAGGTTACTCTGAACCACAAGGCTGTATCGGCAGAAGAATTCAACAAGATGTTTGAGTAATCAAAACGTAGGGGCTGATGTCCCAACGCTGATTACTGAAACGATTAGATAAGAAGTGGAGCTTTTGATCTGGCTTTTCCGTTGTTGAGCTGAAGATTTTATAATTCTGCCCAATTACAAGTGAACAAGACGGTCGGAAGCTCCTCTTTATATATAGGTAAATTTAATAAAACGAAATAAAATGGACGATTTCAGAAAATATGCAACCAAGCACTTAGGTATGAACAGTATGGTGCTTGACGATGTTATCAAGTCGCAGAATGGATATTTGAATCCTTATATATTGGAAGAACGCCAGCTCAATGTTACTCAGCTCGACGTGTTCTCGCGATTGATGATGGATCGTATCATCTTTTTGGGTACCGCTATCGATGATTATACAGCCAATACCTTACAGGCTCAGCTGTTGTATCTGGATTCTGTAGAACCAGGAAAAGATATTTCCATTTATATCAACTCTCCGGGCGGATCGGTATATGCCGGTTTGGGTATTTATGATACTATGCAGTTCATCTCTAGCGATGTAGCTACTATCTGTACAGGTATGGCTGCTTCTATGGCTGCGGTATTGCTCGTTGCCGGAGAGGAAGGAAAGCGTTCTGCGCTTACTCACTCTCGCGTCATGATTCACCAGCCGATGGGTGGCGCTCAGGGACAGGCGTCTGATATAGAAATCACTGCCCGCGAAATCCAGAAGTTGAAGAAGGAACTCTATACTATCATTGCGGAACATTCGCATACCGAATTCGACAAGGTATGGGCCGACTCCGACCGTGATTACTGGATGACCGCTCTTGAGGCTAAGGAATACGGCATGATAGACGAAGTTCTGTCGCGCAAGCCTGCAGATCAGAAATGATTAAGAGTGTAGAACAGAAAGAATAAGTTGAATATAAAAGAATAAATAAGAGAACATTGGAAGGAGATAAACCAACGAGACGGAAATCGAACAAACGCTATTGCAGTTTTTGCGGACGTAGCGAAGATGAGGTTGGTTTCCTGATAACGGGGCTGAACGGCAATATATGCGATAGCTGTGCCGAACAAGCTCATGAGATAGTTAATGAGGCTTTGCATTCGCATGGCAATGTAGCCGATGGTCTTGATTTAGGCTTGGCCGATCTTCCGAAGCCGAAAGATATTAAGGCTTTTCTCGATCAGTATGTGATTGGCCAAGACGATGCCAAGCGTTATCTTTCGGTAGCCGTTTATAATCACTATAAGCGTTTGCTTCAGACTCAGACTAAGGATGATGTGGAAATTGAAAAGTCGAACATCATTATGGTGGGAAGCACCGGAACCGGAAAGACTCTGTTGGCTCGCACTATAGCCAAGTTGCTTCATGTTCCGTTTACTATTGTCGACGCTACGGTGCTGACTCAAGCCGGATACGTGGGCGAGGATATAGAAAGCATACTTTCGCGCCTGTTGCAGGTGGCCGACTATGATGTAGCCAAGGCGGAACGCGGTATCGTATTCATTGACGAAATAGACAAAATAGCACGTAAGGGAGATAACCCATCTATCACTCGCGACGTAAGCGGTGAAGGTGTGCAGCAAGGATTGCTGAAACTGCTGGAAGGGTCGGTAGTAAACGTGCCACCTCAGGGCGGACGTAAGCATCCTGAACAGAAGTTCATTCAAGTAAACACTAAGAATATCCTCTTTATCTGCGGCGGAGCGTTCGACGGAATTGAGCGTAAGATTGCTCAGCGTATGAATACTAACGTGGTGGGATATGGAGCTGCTAAGGAAACTACAAAGATAGACCGCTCTAACCTGATGCAGTATATCGTGCCTCAGGATTTGAAGTCGTTCGGTCTGATTCCAGAAATCATCGGACGTCTGCCTATCCTGACTTATCTGAATCCGCTAGACCGTACAGCATTGCGCAATATCCTTACAGAGCCGAAAAACTCTATCGTGAAGCAGTATATTAAGCTTTTCGAGATGGATGGAGTGAAGCTGGAATTCCAGCCCGAGGTACTCGACTATATAGTAGACAAGGCTGTAGAGTATAAGTTGGGTGCGCGTGGTTTGCGTTCTATCGTCGAAACCATCATCATGGATGCCATGTACGATGTACCGTCAGAGAATATAGATCATTTTGTGGTTACTTTAGACTATGCACGCAAGCAGATGGAAAAGGTTAACTTTTCTCGTTTGCAGATGGAGTGATGATAGAAAAAAGTGGAAAATAGATAAAACGGAAGTTCTTTCGATAAAATATTCCTCGAATTATTTGTGTAATATTAAAAGTTGTTTATAACTTTGTTACAATCGTAAAGAGAGAGACATCTCTTGGTCGGATGTATAATCACTAAAATAAGGGAATAATGGCGGAGACTATTAATTTAACTGCTGAGCTGAAGAAATATTTCGGCTTTGATACATTTAAGGGGCATCAGGAAGAAATCATCCGTAACTTGCTGGATGGTAATGATACGTTTGTTTTGATGCCTACCGGGGGTGGTAAGTCACTGTGCTATCAGCTGCCTTCGTTGTTAATGGAAGGTACGGCAATTGTAATATCTCCGCTTATAGCTCTTATGAAAAACCAGGTTGATGCCATGCGCAATTATAGCGAAGAAGATGGTGTGGCACACTTCATCAACTCCTCGCTGTCTAAGTCGGCTATAGATCAGGTAAAGTCGGACATAGTATCGGGTAAAACCAAACTATTGTATGTGGCTCCTGAATCTCTGACCAAGGAAGACAACGTAGACTTTTTGCGCCATGTTAAAATCTCTTTCTATGCGATAGACGAAGCGCATTGTATATCAGAGTGGGGGCATGATTTCCGTCCCGAATACCGTCGCATACGTCCTATCATTAACGAGATAGGAAGAGCACCGATAATAGCCCTGACCGCAACCGCTACTCCAAAGGTGAAGATGGATATCCAGAAGAATCTGGGAATGACAGAAGCCAAGGAGTTCAAATCGTCGTTTAATCGTCCAAACCTATACTACGAAGTAAGGGCAAAGACTAACAATGTAGACAAGGACATTATCCGTTTTATTAAGCAGAACCCTGATAAATCGGGAATCATTTACTGCTTGAGCCGTAAAAAAGTAGAAGAACTGGCCGAAATCCTTCAGGCTAACGGCATAAAAGCCCGTCCGTATCATGCTGGTATGGATTCGGCTGCCCGCAATGCCAATCAAGATGCTTTCTTGAAAGAGGATATTGACGTGATAGTAGCGACCATAGCATTCGGTATGGGTATCGATAAGCCGGATGTGCGTTTCGTAATTCATTACGATGTGCCTAAGAGCTTGGAAGGCTATTATCAGGAAACAGGACGCGCCGGTCGTGACGGTGGCGAAGGCCAATGCATCACTTTCTACTCAAATAAGGACTTGCAGAAATTAGAGAAGTTTATGCAGGGTAAGCCTGTTTCTGAGCAGGAGATTGGGAAACAACTGTTGCAGGAAACAGCGGCGTATGCGGAGTCGTCATTGTGTAGACGAAAGATATTATTGCATTATTTCGGTGAGGAGTATACTGAGGACAACTGTGGTAATTGTGATAACTGTTTAAATCCAAAAAAACAAGTGGAGGCTCAGGATTCATTGTGTGCAGTGATTGAAACAATCATTGCGGTAAAAGAAAATTTTAAGCAAGATTATATAGTAGATATCCTTTTAGGTAAGGAAACATCCGAGGTGCTTGCGCATAAGCATGAAGAGTTGGAAGTTTTCGGCTCGGGCATGGGCGAGGAAGATCGTTTGTGGAATGCTGTTATCCGTCAGGCGCTGATAGCCGGATATCTTACTAAGGATGTTGAAAACTATGGCTTACTCAAGGTTACTGCCGAAGGACGTAAGTTCTTGAAGAAGCCGAAGTCGTTCAAGATAGTAGAAGACAACGATTTCGATGATGAAGATGTAGAAGAAGTTCCGATGAGAAGCGGAGCGTCGTGTGCGGTAGACCCTGTTCTGTTTTCGATGTTGAAAGACTTGAGAAAGAAGATGTCTAAGAAACTCGATGTTCCTCCTTATGTGGTATTCCAGGATCCTTCATTGGAGGCTATGGCTACTATCTATCCGGTGACTCTTGAAGAGTTGCAGAATATTCCGGGTGTAGGTGCCGGTAAGGCTAAACGCTACGGACAGGAGTTCTGCGAACTGATTAAGAAGCACTGCGAGGAGAACGAAATTGACCGTCCGGAAGACTTGCGTGTACGTACCGTTGCCAATAAGTCGAAACTGAAGGTTTCTATCATTCAGAGCATAGACCGTAAGGTGGCTCTTGATGATATAGCGGTGGCTAAAGGTATTGAATTTAACGAATTGCTCGACGAAATTGAAGCTATCGTTTATTCTGGTACTAAGCTTAACATCGATTATTTCCTCGATGAGGTGATGGACGAAGATCACATGCTTGATATCTACGACTATTTTAAAGAGTCGACAACCGATAAAATCGATGACGCTATGGATGAGCTTGGATCAGATTATACGGAAGAAGAAATAAGACTTGTCCGTATCAAGTTCATTTCGGAAATGGCGAATTGATACTAAGACTTAAAAGAGGTATTACTTGGAATGCAGCAGACTGATTTATTTGTCTGTTGCATTCTTTTTTTGGGGTAATATTCGAAAAAAAATGCAAAGGGTATTCATGGTTTTTCTGAAAATGCGTATATTTGCACGCAATAAAATCTTAACGCATAAAAGCCCTATGTCATTTATTGCAGATAAAGTAGTGATGGACGGATTGACTTACGACGACGTATTGTTAATCCCGGCCTATTCTGAGGTATTACCTAAAGCTGTCGAACTCTCGACAAAGTTTTCACGCAACATCGATTTGAAAATCCCGTTTGTAACTGCCGCTATGGATACTGTTACCGAGGCACAAATGGCTATCGCTATCGCACGCGAAGGCGGTATCGGTGTAATCCATAAGAACATGTCGATAGAAGAACAGGCTCGTCAGGTAGCAATTGTAAAGCGTGCCGAAAACGGTATGATTTATGACCCTGTAACTATTAAGAGAGGTTCTGCTGTGAAAGATGCTCTTGATATCATGGCCGAATATAAAATCGGTGGTATTCCTGTAGTAGACGATGAGAAATATCTGGTCGGTATCGTTACAAACCGTGACTTGCGTTTTGAAAGAGACATGACAAAGCGTATTGACGAAGTCATGACTAAAGACAATATCGTAACTACCACTCCGGGTACTGATATGGAGACTGCATCGAAGATTCTTCAGGAGAACAAGATTGAGAAACTTCCTGTAGTAGACGAAAAAGGTAAGTTGATAGGTCTTATCACTTATAAAGATATCACTAAAGCTAAAGATAAACCTATGGCTTGCAAGGACGAGAAAGGTCGCTTGCGCGTAGCTGCCGGAGTAGGTGTAACTGCCGATACATTGCAGCGCATGGAGGCATTGATTAATGCCGGTGCCGACGCTATCGTTATCGATACAGCTCACGGACATTCATTGTCGGTTATCGAAAAGCTGAAAGAAGCTAAGAAGAGATTCCCTAATGTAGATATAGTAGTAGGTAACATCGCTACAGGCGAAGCTGCTAAGATGTTGGTAGAAGCTGGTGCTGATGCTGTGAAAGTAGGTATCGGTCCGGGTTCAATTTGTACCACTCGTGTAGTAGCAGGTGTAGGTGTTCCTCAGCTGACTGCCGTTTACGATGTAGCCAAAGCTCTTGAAGGCACTGGTGTTCCTTTGATTGCCGATGGTGGTTTGCGTTATTCTGGCGACGTTGTTAAGGCTCTTGCTGCCGGTGGTTACTGTGTAATGATCGGTTCTTTGGTAGCAGGTACCGAAGAGTCTCCGGGCGACACTATCATCTTCAACGGACGTAAGTTTAAGTCTTACCGTGGTATGGGTTCTTTGGAAGCTATGGAAAATGGTTCTAAGGACCGTTACTTCCAGTCTGGAACTACCGACGTTAAGAAGTTGGTTCCGGAAGGTATCGCTGCCCGCGTTCCTTACAAGGGAAGCCTTTACGAAGTGATCTATCAGTTGGTAGGTGGTTTGCGTTCGGGTATGGGATATTGCGGAGCGCATAACATCAAGGAACTCCATAACGCTAAGTTTACTCGTATCACCAATGCAGGTGTATTGGAAAGCCATCCGCACGATGTTGCAATTACCAGCGAGGCTCCTAACTACAGCCGTCCTCAGTAAATGGAATAATAGCGTTCTTGCCTCTGTCTGTAAAGATGGGGTAGTGAACGGATAGATATCAGAAGCGAAGAATTACGACATTAAGATTAGCGTAGTTCTTCGCTTTCTTTTTTTGATTGGTATAAACATGAAAGTAAAAACATTATTGTGTATCGTTGCGGCTATGTGGATGGCGGTGCCATGTGCGTGCGCTTCTCTGCAAGCGGATGAATTACTGAAGATAAACGGTACTTCAGTCCCTAAGTCTGAGTTCGAAAGTTATATGAAGCGTCAGTTACGCAGAGGTACAGACGGCTCGTCGGTGTCGGTGTGCTTCAATCATTTCTTGTTCGATAAGCTGAAATTGGCCGATGCACGCAGTCAGAAATGGGATACCTTGCCCGTGTTTAAGCAAGAACTGAAGGTGATGCTTGGCAGTAGATTGATGTCGGTAGGTACCGACCGCCAGAAAACTGATTCTATCGGTAAGGCGCTTTCGGACAATAAGAAGGGCCGTTTTTTGACATCCGATAGGTTTCGGTACGATCAGATATTCATTCCTCTGTCTCAGCGCGATGGTAAGCGGCAGGAACAGCGTGCCATGCTTCGGCTCGATTCCATCTATCGTGCTTTGCGGCAGGGAGCCGACTTTCAGTCTTATTCGCCTTCCGCTCCAGTGTGGGCATCGGGGGTAGAATTGCTGAAGGAGTTCTCTACACGTTTACAATCGCTTTCCGTTGGTCAGTTCTCAGAGCCGTTCTCTTCGCCTTTAGGGGTGCATATAGTGCGGTTGTTGCAGAAAGAAACTGCTGGAAATGCTGATAGTGTAGGTAAGTCTTGTCCGATTCTTTCCGTACGTTCAGACATTGCCTCGTCGTTGCTCAGCAGTAAGCTGTATGCGGGGTGGGCAGAAGGTAAGTCGGTAGCGCAATTGGCTGAGATGCTTTCCATGACTTCACTTGCCGACAGTTTGCTCGTGAAGTATTGGGATAAGAAAAATCCGTCTTCTTATCCTAAAGAGGTTTCTACCTTACAGCTTGTAGATTATTTTCAGGCGCATAAAAGCGATTATGCGTGGAGTCTGCCTCATTTCAAGGGAGGAGTTATCTATTGTCAGAGTAAGAAAGATGCGTCAAAGCTGAAAAAGAAACTGAAGAAATTGTCTTTAAATGAGTGGCAGGCAGTCGTTGCGCAATGGAATAAAGACAACCCGAAAAGCCAAGCGGATGTAAAAACCGGTCTGTTCCGCATTGGTCAGGATGCCGAGGTAGACAGACTTGCGTTTAAGTGCGGCAATGGAGGAATCCGTACGGCATACCCATACGCCATATCATTAGGCAAGTTCTTGAAGCGAGGACCGGAATCATATTCCGACGTGGCCGATAGAGTGAAAGCAGACTATCTCTTCTCGCTCGATGAGGCTCGCGTTAAGGAAATGGGCAACCGCTTTAAAGTAGAAATCAATCAAGAAGTACTGAACAGTCTTATTACGAGTAAGTAAATATATCAAACATAAAAATTGTAGAAAAAATCTCTGCGATACGTGGAAAAAAGAATGCGAATTGCAGTGCTGCAATATGCGAATGGTAAAGTGAAAGAATGTGATGGCTTGAATGAAACATTGCATTCTTTTTTTATCGACTTTCAAATTTATGTCACAATGCTTTGTATAGCGCTTTATTGCGCTGAATCAGTGTTAAAAAACAGTTAATAGTAATGTAGATAATAATTAATAGTGTATCTTCGTTCACTAATTAACAGGAAATGACCGTAACACTGAAATATAGCCTTATGGCTTGTGCTTTTTTGTTGGGAGGCTGCTCTTCGTCAGTCTCTCCGGGTGCTGGTACCCCATTGGCAGAGGTGAACGGGTCGTTCCTTTATGAGGAAGATGTGGATAGGGTAATGCCCGTGGGACTGCACGGAGCCGATAGCGTTAATTTTGTGAAGCAATATGTGCGCGATTGGGTAGAAGATGCCTTGCTGTATAAAAAAGCTAAAGACAATGTGCCCGACAATCAACGGATAGAAGAACTTGTATCTTCGTATCGCAAGACGCTGATAATGCATACGTATCAGGAAGAGCTGGTGAAGCAGAAGTTGAGCGGTGCCATAACCGATGCCGAGGTAGAGCAGTATTACAATCAAAACCCGGAGTTGTTTCGTGCTGATGTGCCTTACATTAAAGGACTTTTCGTGAAAGTGCCGGTCAATGTGCCCAACCTGAACACCTTGCGTGGATGGTGCCGTAAGAATGTAGAAAGCAACCTCGACCGTTTGGAAAAGTTCTGTGTAGGTACTGCTGTTAACTACGATTATTTCTTCGACCGCTGGCTTCCGGTTTCCGATTTCGCTTCGAAGATGCCGCTTGCGGCCTTGAAGTCTAATCCCGGTTACCTGTCGAACGACAAAAATGTAGAAGTTAAAGACTCGTTGTTCTGCTACATCCTCCACGTAGAGCAGTTCCTTCCTAAAGGAGAAATTCTGCCGTTAGAGTATGCTCAGAATGAGATAAAAGAAATATTGGTCAACCAAAAGCGTACCGAATTCATTAATCAGATGAAATCTGAATTATATCGCGAAGCTTCGGAAGACAAGAAAATAAAATATTATAAGACAATAGATTAAATGAGTGGATTGAAATTTTTAAGAATTTACGCATGTTTGCTATTCGTACTTATTGCTTCGGCAGTTGGTGCACAGAATAATGTCATCGATGAAGTGGTATGGGTAGTAGGAGATGAGGCTATACTGAAGTCGGACGTAGAGAATGAACGTCTGAATGCGCAGTATGAAAACCGACGTTTTGACGGAGACCCGTATTGTGTGATACCAGAGGAATTGGCCGTACAGAAATTGTTCTTGCATCAGGCAGAGATAGATAGTGTGGAAGTATCCGATCAGGAAGTGCTTCAGCGTGTAGAACAGCGTACATCATGGCTTATCGATCAGTTCGGTTCTAAGGAAAAGCTTGAAGAGTATTATAACAAAAGCTATACTCAGATTCGTGAGATGCTTCGCGACAATATTCGCGAGGGTATGAGAGTGCAGCAGATGCAGCAGAAAATTATAGGCGACATCAAGTTGACTCCAGCCGAGGTGCGCAACTATTTCAGCAAGTTGCCTAAAGACAGTATTCCGTTTGTGCCCACTCAGGTGGAGGTGCAGATTATCGAGTTGATGCCGAAAATTTCAGAGAAGGAAATAGAACGTGTAAAAGCTCAGCTTCGTGAATACGCCGATCGTGTTAACAAGGGCGAGACTTCGTTCTCTATCTTGGCACGTTTCTACTCGCAAGACCCTGGTACCGCAGCTCGTGGCGGTGAAGGCGGTTTTACCGGTAGAGGTGAGTTGGTTCCAGAATTCGCCAATGTGGTGTTCAACCTTACAGACCCTAAGAAAGTATCAAAAGTATTCGAAACAGAATTCGGATACCATATAGCACAGTTGATAGAAAAGCGAGGCGACCGTGTAAACTACCGTCACATCTTGCTTCGTCCGGAAGTAGACAAGAAAGACATTGACGCTGCTTTGGCTCGTCTTGACTCTATCGGCGATGATATCCGTAAGGCTAAATTCTCTTTCGATGATGCCGCTACATGGCTTTCGCAAGATAAAGATACCCGTAATAACCACGGTTTGTTGGCCAACCCTCAGAACAGTACATCTCGCTTCGAGATGCAGCAGTTGGCTTCTCTTATCTCGCAAGATGTAGCTAAGGTGGTAGAGAAAATGCAAATAGGTGAAATCTCTAAAGCTTTCACTATGATTAACTCTAAGGGTAAAGAAGTATGTGCCATCGTTAAGTTGAAAAACCGCATCGATGGACATAAGGCTACTATTACCGAAGACTATCAGCGTCTGAAATCGATGGTGACAGCAAAGCGCAGTGAAGAAAAGATTCAGAAGTGGATTGTTGAAAAGCAGAAAAATACCTACGTACGCATTAACCCGTCGTGGAGAAACTGTGATTTCAAATATCCGGGATGGATTAAGAATTAAAGACCTTATATGCAAGGAAACGAAGAGAAAAAACATAATATACGTGGGCATAAGATACTTCTGGCAAGTGTCTTATGCCTTTTCGGCTTTTGTTTGTTAGCTCAGAAGCCGGTGCAGAACAAGCAGTCGCGCCCGCAGCAGGAGGCTAAAGTACAGGCTCCTAAGAAGCAGCAGGCCAAGAGTAAGGTGTACCTGATACATTCTGATATGTTGCGAAAAGATTCGCGGCATCCCGATGCGCAGGTGGTGACGGGAAATGTGGTGTTCCGTCATGACAGCGTGTATATGTATTGCGATAGTGCTTACTATTACGATAAGCTCGGTTCGTTCGAGGCGTTCAGCAACGTGAAGATGAATCAAGGCGATACGCTCTTTCTGTATGGCGACCGTCTTTATTATGACGGAAATACGCAGATAGCCGAGGTGCGCAATAATGTGCGTATGGAGAACCGTAACACTACGTTGCTTACGGATAGCTTGAACTACGACCGTCTGTATAACTTGGGTTACTTTTTCGATGGCGGTACGCTGATGGACGAGCAGAATGTGCTTACCTCTGAGTGGGGAGAGTACAATCCGTCTACCAAGCAGTCGGTGTTCAACTATAACGTTAAGTTGGTGAACCCGCAGTTTACGTTGACTTCGGATACTTTGGAGTACAACACCCAGTCGAAGGTGGCGGAAATTGTAGGTCCGTCGGACATATTGAGCGATAATAACCATATCTATTCCGAGCAGGGAACGTATAACACCGCTACCGGAAAGGCGGCTCTGTATCAGCGTTCTATTATCACGAACGACGCTAAGCAACTTACCGGCGACACGTTGTTCTACGACCGTAACACTGGGGTGGGCGAGGCGTTCTCGCACATGGAGATGCGCGACACCATCAACAAGAACATGATGACAGGCGAGTATGGTTACTATAACGAGAAAACCAAGTACGCCTTCGCTACAGATAAGGCGGTAGCCATAGATTATTCGCAAGGCGACAGCTTGTTTCTTCATGCTGATACCTTGATGATGGAGACATTTCATCTTGATACCGACTCTATGCACCGTGAGATGCGTGCTTTTCATAAGGTTCGTTTTTACCGTACCGATATGCAGGGCGTAGCCGATTCGCTGGTATTCGCCACGAAAGATAGTTGCCTTACTCTGTACAAAGACCCTATCCTATGGAACCAGAATCAGCAGTTGGTAGGCGAGAAGGTATGTATTTACTTTAACGATAGTACCATAGAAAGGGCGCATATCATAAACCAAGCCCTTTCAGTAGAACAAATAGATTCTACCAAGTACAACCAAGTGTCGGGCAAGGAAATGAAATCATACTTCCGCAATAAGCAGATGTATAAGACCGAAGTGATAGGCTCTGTGCGTGTGGTTTATTATCCGATGGATGCCGACAGTACCCTTATAGGTATGAATGTATCCGAAACCAGTAAGCTGGATGTATACCTTGAGAACCAGAAACTGGAGAAAATGGTGATGAGTCCGAAATCGAGCGGCACGTTATATCCGATGACGCAGATTCCGGCAGGAAAAGATAAACTCGATAACTTTGTGTGGTTCGACTATATACGTCCTAAGAACAAGCAGGACATTTTCAACTGGGTACCAAAGAAGGTTACCGACCAGCTGAAGAAGAGCGTGCGAGGACCGGTAGAACTGCCGAACCAACATTTATTTGAAAAGAAAAAGAAGGAGGAATAGCTATGGGACTGTTTACAATGAGAAAACCCCGTCCGTTTCATCATGAATACATCTATGTAGACGAACGGAAGGAAAAACTGCAGAAGATGGAGGAAGACGCCAAGCGTGATTTGGGAATGATTCCTCCTAAAGAATTCTCGCCCGAAGATATTCGCGGCAAGTTTATTGAAGGCACTACCCATCTTAAGCGACGTAAGGAAAGCGGACGTGAGCCGTTGTCGTACGCTACTATCTTTGTGGCTATTGCGGTACTGCTGTACATACTCCATTATCTTGTTACTGGAGAGTTTACATTATAATAAAGAGAGAAAACCATGAGTGATGTAATCCGTTTATTGCCCGATTCCGTTGCCAATCAGATTGCGGCGGGCGAAGTAATTCAACGTCCGGCTTCGGTTGTGAAAGAGTTGGTAGAAAACGCCATCGACGCCGGAGCCAAACATATCGACGTGCTTGTAACCGATGCGGGTAAGACCTGCATTCAGGTAATAGACGATGGGAAGGGTATGTCGGAAACAGACGCTCGGTTGGCTTTCGAACGACACGCTACTTCTAAAATCCGTAAGGCTACCGACTTGTTTGCCTTGCATACCATGGGTTTCCGTGGCGAGGCTCTGGCTTCTATAGCGGCTGTGGCTCAGGTAGAACTACGCACTGCTATGGACGGTGGCGAGCTTGGAACGCTTATCCGCATATCTGGCTCTAAAGTAGAAGGTCAGGAAGCGGTGGCTTGTGCACGTGGAAGTAATTTCAGCATAAAAAACTTGTTCTTTAATATTCCGGCACGCCGCAAGTTCCTGAAGTCGAACCAAACGGAGCTTAGCAATGTGCTTACCGAGTTTGAACGCATAGCTTTAGTAAATCCGGAAGTATCGTTCACGCTCTCTCATAACGGTACAGAGATGCTGAATCTGCCTGCTATCTCGTTGCGTCAGCGCATAATGGGAGTGTTTGGCAATAAGCTGAACAAAGACTTGCTTTCGCTCGATATAAATACTAGCATGGTGCAGATTCATGGCTTCATAGGTAAGCCCGAAACCGCACGAAAGAAAGGGGCACGTCAGTTCTTCTTCGTAAACGGACGATATATGCGTCACCCGTATTTCCATAAGGCGGTGTCCGATGCTTACGAGAACCTTATCCCCGTGGGCGAGCAGATGTCTTACTTTATCTACTTTACGGTAGACCCGTCGAATATTGACGTTAACATACATCCTACCAAAACGGAGATAAAATTCGACAACGAGCAAGCGATATGGCAGATACTGTCGGCAGCCGTGAAAGAAACCTTGGGACGCTTTAACGCGGTGCCTTCCATAGATTTCGATACGGAAGGAATGCCCGATATACCGGCTTACGATGGAACGCCTACCGATAGTTCGTCGGTGCCTCCAGCTACATCGTTCGACCCATCTTATAATCCGTTTAACGTATCGTCGGCACCTCCATCGTCGTATTCTTCCGCTTCGTACGAGCGCAAGACTCCTACATGGCAACCGTTGTTTCAGGGACTCGACAAGAAGGCCGACCAACCGTGGAATTTGGCTGCGCAGCCCGATCAAGGTGGAGAATGGGAATTGCCTACCGAAGAAGAAAGTCCGACGGCAGAACCTACGCTTTATGATGGACATCCGGAAGCGGCAGTTCAGGAGAAAGTGCCTTTGCATTATCAGTATGAGGGAAGCTATATAATAACGTCTGTCAAATCGGGCTTGATGATAATAAATCAGCAGCGTGCCCATATCCGTGTGCTTTACGAGCGTTATATGAAGCAACTTGCGTCGCATCAGAATGTATCGCAGCGTATGTTGTTCCCCGATATGGTACATTTCTCACCTGCCGAGGTACCTGTACTTGAGGAAATAATGGAAGACCTTAAATACTTAGGATTCGAACTGAGCGATTTGGGCGGCGGTTCGTTTGCCATAAATGGTGTTCCTGCCGGCATCGACGGACTGAATCCGGAGCAGTTGGTAAGCGACTTGGTTCACTCTGCCGCAGATAAGGGCAGTAAGGTGAAAGAAGAGGTGCAAGGTGTATTGTCCCTCTCATTGGCTAAGGCAGCAGCCATAGTGCCGGGACAATTGCTCAGCAACGACGAGATGAATAACTTGGTAGACGAGTTGCTGGCGATTAGCACTCCCAACTATACTCCCGACGGAAAGACCGTATTATCTATCCTGAAAGAAGAAGATATTGAGAAAATGTTCAAATAAATCCATCTTATATTGCGCTAATGTTAGCGTAAGGTAAGAGGTAAAAGAAAAGGAGGGTGGGTCGTTCTCGATCCACCCTCTCTCTTGCCTATTGAAAACGTTGAATAATTATTTTTTATTCTGTGATAATGATGGTTCCTAATTTATATCTTTTATGCCCGTCGTTATCGTCATAAGGAAGTTCGAATACAGGAGTTCCGTCTGCTTGTCCTACAGAAATGTATAATTCATATTTCCCTGGTTTACAAGTTCTATAATAAGTACCCTTGGAATCAGTGAATTTTTGTGCTACTTTGAATACAGAGTTCAGAGTATATTCTTTTGCTTGATCAGGTTCACCAACCTCCATGTTACGGACATTAAAGCTTTCGTCAACTAATACAGAAACAATGCCACCCTTACTATTTTTAATGGTGAAGCAAGGATAACCACCAGGATAGCAAGGTGCAACTCCAGCATTTTTCCATTTAGATGTGATAGTGAAATCCTGACTTTTTACAATTCTACGTGGCCATTCTATTTCTGGAGCTTGCAGACGATAACCCAAGCGCAGATTTATGCGGTCTATTACGTCGCGGTTTTCTTCAAGCAACAATCTTGGCCAAGTATGTATTGACATGTACGAGGCATGATATTCTTCTATAGACTTCAGAAACAATTCCTTATCCCAAGCGCCTTTCTGTTTGGAGTTTTCGTAGTGCTCGTGTTCTAGAACTACCGGCATGGTAGGCCAGAACAGCTGAGCCATTCCACTGTGGTACCAATGATGTGGGGCAGCCTCTACCAAGATACTGTCATCGCGAAGGGTAACACCTTTCGACAATGCATAGTCAATGATTTCGAAGTGAACACCTTCTGAATAAGGACCAGCAAAGTCGTCAGAAATAACAATCTGTGTATGCTTGAAATACTTTACATACATATCAACGAACTTCTTCTGTACATCGAATCCCCATGAGTGTCCATGTATTGGACTGGTCATTACGGTATGACCTTCACCCCACATGCCAAATAAGCCTATGTCAACAAACGAAACATTTGGGTTATTGTCATAACGTTCTGCCATTTTAGCAACGAACTTTTCCGCTTTTTCCAAAAATACAGGATCATTGTAATCTGGTTCTATGTATCCGTCTACTTCATATCCCACAGCTCCTGCTTTGAACACCCATTGAGGAGTACCAGAGCGCATCCAGTTTTCGGTAGCTGTGATACGGAAAGCGACTTTTCTTCCGGCTTGAATCCATCGTTGTGCTGGAGTGTCGAGTACTTCCCAGTTGAACTTTCCTTCTTCTGGCTCTACGAAGCTCCAAGGGATACGAAGGTAAACTGTGCTTACTCCTGGAAAATCTTCTATAACATCTTCAGGATCTAATTTTGAGCCATAATTGGTAAGCAGGTTAGAGTAGAAATGCATGGTCCATCCCATCATAGGATTGATAAGAGCCTTACCATTATCTTTGAGTTCAGCTTTATGTGTACCTTCCCATGATTCTTTGTCATGATATTCTTCAGTGAGCAATTCGTTTTTTCCGCATCCGTAGATGGTAGTAGAGCATAAGAATGCTAGGACTATTGAAAGTAATAATTTCATATATATAATGTGTTTTTAGTGAGGTAAATATTTTATTTATTCCCATCCTGGGTTTTGATAGTTTACACCTGTGTTTTCTTTCAAGCGTATAGCTTCGTCTCCAGGAATTGGCATGATGAGATACTTATCTGTATAGGCTTTACGGTCTTTGTCTACAACAAAACGCTGATACGTGAATGATCCATTGTTGTTTTGGCAAGACATGCCGGTAATTACTTTATCGGTTTCGGATAATATTTTCCAACGGCGTACATCATAGAAGCGATGCTCTTCGAAAGCCAACTCTACGCGACGTTCGTTTCTTACCTTCTTTCTAAAATCTGCTTGACTCATGTTTTGCGGAACGCCAGGCATACCTACACGTGAACGAATAGCATTTATAGCATTTATAGCTTCTTGTGGCGCGGTGCCATTTGATGCTTCATTAAGTGCTTCTGCCGCGTTTAAGTAAAGTTCTGCCAAGCGGAACATTTTGAAATATCCGTCTTTATTGCTATTCTTGTCTGAATTGAAGTTAGAGTACTTACGCAGATAATATCCGGTACGTGTATGCATCATACTGGTGGTAGAGCGTTCACAGTTTCCACCCTCGTAAGTCCATACTCTGCTATTTCCGTCGCCTAAGTTAAATAATGCACCATTGTAGTAGATAGATGCTTTAAGTCGAGGGTCACGGTTAGCATATGGGTCTGCTTCGTTGTATAGAGTAGCCTCAGGATTGATTATCGGGTGTAAATGTTCATCATCAGAGTAGCCCAGTATAGGTGCTACACCGTCGGTCGTTTCATAGGCATCGACTAACTCTTGCGATGGGCAGTCGCCACATTTAATCATTCCATTCACGATAGGAAGACCGTTATACATAAATACCGGCATTTGACTTTTGCTTTCGAAAATAGTTTCTTTGTCGGTAGCCCCGTTTACATCAGAGCGCGAATAGAAATAAACATCGTATGGCAGATATCCTGCATTGCCGGCAGGAGCTTGGCTATATAGTTCGTACCCATGATTTAAACATGCATTAAGTGCCTCTTGCGTAATTTGTGCAGCTTCGCTCCATGTAAACGAGCCGTCGTTCCATAACGGGCTTGCTGCATAGAGTGCGGTTTCTGATTTGATGGCATAAGCCATTGCTTTGGTGACTTTTCCTCTATCGCTTTCGGCATTGCCTGCACGCCAACCTAAATCAGAGTCGGATACTTGCAAGGCTTCATCACAGTCTGCCAAGATTTGGCGAGCTGTTGTAGTGAAGGTGGTCTTTTTGATTTTAGAGTAATCAAAGTGTATAGGCGAAGGTTCTGTTATAACCGGAACTCCACCATATCTTTTGATGAGTTGTAAGTAATAATAGGCTCTTAAGATATGAGCTTGTGCACGCCAGCCAGCACGGTTTCTCTCTAACGATAATGTAGCATTATCTATGTTCGAGAGGAATATATTGCAGTAGCGAATGCCTGCCCAGTATTGTTCCCACCAACCGTTGTTTATAGGATTGCTATATGCGGTAACTCTTCCTTTATACCATGTATACGCGCTTCCGTTTACGGCATCGTTAGCATCGTGCGCTTCGTCGGTAAATCCGGCTAATAGTGTACTGTTACCATACTGCATTCCGTAGAAATCTACAGCAGAATAGCAAAGATTCAGGTAAGCGGCTGTTTTTTGGTCGTTTTGGAAAATCTCTTCGTACGAGATTCGTCCGTCGTCATAATCTGTCACTTCGGTACAAGCATTGTTTGTAAAAAGCAGTACCGAGAGAATGACTGCTGTGTATAATTTATTTTTCTTCATGGTCTTTATAGATTAGAATACTATGTTTAGTCCGATATTGTACGTGCGGTATTGAGGATAAACCGACAAACTGCTAGATTCGATATCGAAATCTTTGAACTTCTGTCCGCTGAATGTAAGTAGGTTACTACCACTCAGATAAAAACGTATCTTGTTGGTATGTAGCTTTTGGCAAATATACTTAGGTAGTGTGTAACCAATCTCTACATTTTTAAGGCGTAGGTAGTCAGTATTGCGAATAAAGAACGAGTTGGCTTGAGTACTTGAAGACTGCGAGGTAGACAAGGCCGGGAATGATATAGTCTCGCCCTTGGCATAACGTTCTGCAGTCCATGCTTCTTGATGTAAGCGTGTGTATACACCTTGTGCGAAATACTCGTTTACTCCATATCCTGCATAATACGAACTAGCTTTTGCTATGCCTTGTAACTGTATGTAGAAATCAAAATTCTTATAGTTTACAGTAGCGTCGAAAGCATAACTTATGCGCGGCACATTACTATAGCCTATAGGAGCTTGGTCTTGCTCATTTATCACACCGTCTTTGTTCAGGTCTTGATATATAAAATCGCCTGGACGTGGAGCGGTTCCGCTGTAGGTTAAATTAGAGTTGCGTATATCTTCTTCGCTATTGAAATAGCCGTTACCGTTTGATGTATCTATCAAGTATCCAAAGTACTGTCCGATAGAATATCCGTTTTGACGATATGGGTAGAAGAAATTGCTTGATCCTCTATTAATTTCGTCTACATCAATGATTTTATTCTTGTTCCATGACAAGTTGCCAGAAGCATTCAAACTCAAGTCTTTATTGAACCGATGAGCGAATTCTAATTCTAATTCAAAACCGCGATTCTCTACTTTTCCGAAGTTAGTATACGGATATTTTCCTGAACTTAATCCTTGCATTTGAGGCACCTTGCTATCTTTTCCTACTCGGTCGTTGGTACGCTGGTAGTAATAATCAAAGTTAAGTGTCAGCTTATTAAACAAACCTACGCTGATGCCATAGTTTTGTTGATGGGCAGTTTCCCATTTGATGTCAGGGTTGCCTAATAACGACTCGTTTATAATAGAGCCTGAATACAAACTATTTACATAGCCTCCACCGCCCATGCGGATATCATCTTGATACATATAGCGGTATCCGGCAATCTGATCGTTTCCTACAGTACCGTATGAAGCCTTCATCTTTAAGAATGATAACCATGAAGCACCATCCCATTCTTTGAAGAAATCTTCATTACTGATTACCCAAGCGGCGGAAACTGTCGGGAAGAATCCGTAACGTGGACTGCGGCGGAATTGGTCGGAAGTCATCCAGCTGGCATCTGCTTGCAAATAGTATTTGTTCTTGTATCCATATTTTGCATGTAGGTTGAAACCAATTTGGTCGTATGGCAAAATCTGTGCACCTCCACCTTCACGAATTATGTCTTGTACGAAGTAGTTTGCATAAGCGTTTACTTCATGATCTTCATTGAATGTACGTTCATAATTCAGTGTGCCGTTGAAGTTTAAGAAATATCTATAGTTTGAGCCTTTACCTAAGCTGAGAGCTGAATCTATCCATGAACCGTAAGGCTTAAATACAAGTTCGGACGTGTTTGATTCGTCTTTGATGTATCTGGCGTACGAAATGGAGCCCATGATGCCACTCTGCTGGCGCGATTCATATCCTAACGTTCCTTTTAGAGACAAGCCTTTTGTTATAAAATCGAGACCCCAGTTTAGTCCTAACGCTACATTTATGGTAGATTCTGTATAGCGTTGGTATCCAGATCGGTTTATTCTTCCGTATGTAGATTCTGCATCGTAAGGAGTTACTACTATTCCTCCATCGGGAGTTAACGGACCAGGTTCGGTAGCCGGAGTTCTATAGAAGCTCTCTAGAATGCCACCCGTACCGTAATAAGGCGATTTCGTTTTCTTGATAACCACCATTTGGTTTAGAAATGCATTTAAGTTAGGCAAAATCTGGATGTCTAAGTTGCTTCGTTCGTTGAATCGCTGCATGTATTTTGTTGCATCGTATTTGTCTGATTTTTCTACTTTCAGCAAATCGCCTTGAGAAACGAATCCGGCACTTACAAAATATTTGATGCGGTCGCTACCTCCAGAAATGTTTATGTTGTAACGCTGCATGGTAGTCATGTCTCGCATGAACATTTTATACCAATTATTGTCGGGATATAGCGCATTTCCTCCGTTTTGATATTGCTTGATTTGCTCATCGGTAAAGGCTGTTGGCAATCCGTCGTTTTTCAATGCCTGATTTCTGAGTTGGGCATATTCCCAGCTGTGTAGCATATCTGGTGTAACGGTAGGTTGTTGCAAAGCGAAGTTGGCTGTTACAGAAACCTTCGGTTTTCCGTTATATCCACGTTTTGTTGTGATAACAATGGCTCCGTGAGCAGCTTGAAAACCATAAGCTGCGCATGCTGCGGCATCTTTTAATATTACTATAGACTCTAAGGATTCAGGATCGAGCAGATTGATGTCGATAGTAGGCGAGGGGATTCCGTCGAGGATAATTAACGGAGTGTTTCCGTTGGTTGTTCCGTAACCACGCAGATACATGCTTCCTCCATCATTGCCCGGTTCGCCAGATGTCTGCATGATGGTTAATCCGGCCAACTTGCCCGTTAATGTTCCAAACAGTCCTGCAGATGGGTACTGAGTGAGCTTATCTCCTTTTACCATAGAAAAAGAGCCTGTAATAGACTGGCGAGTTTCTTTTCGCATCTGTGCTATAGGTATGAGTTCGTCGGCCTTACAGATGTCTTCTTTTAGTGTGATGGCCAAACTGCTATCGTCTGTTAAATTGACGTATGTAGTAGCAAAGCCTACGCAACTTACTTTTAGTTGAGTTTCATTTTCTGGAATAGATAACTCAAACTTTCCGTTTATATCGGTTACCGCTTCTTTCTTTACCGATTTTGTAGAGACCAATACTCCGGCAATAGGTTGCCCGTCGGTATCGGTTATTGTACCAGAAAGAACCTTGTTTATATCTTGCAGTCCGATATAACTTTTATTTATGTTTGATTCTGCTGCTTGCCCAACTATACCGTGAGCGTTAGATGCCAGAACCAACATGAAAACTATATTTTTTATTATTACTTTTTTCATATTCTGTACTCGTTTGTAGTTAATTACCATCCTGTATTTTGCCATGAAATTCCTGTTTGTGATTCCAATTTAGAAACCTCATCGAGTGGAATAGGCAGCAAATGGTATTTCTTTTCGTATGACATCTTGCTTGGTGTTTCTGTACTGAGGGTACCAACCAAAACTCGTTGATATGAGAATGTATTATCTCCGTTACGAGTGATACGCATACCAGTAGAGAACTTTTCGCAGGTATTATCTTCATCGGGTTTGCACCAACGGCGAGTATCAAAATAGCGATATTCTTCGTAGCATAATTCTACTTGGCGTTCATGATGTACATATAGTACAGCTTCTTCTTTAGAATTTGCTTTTATATCTACCGATGGTGAGAATCCGGCACGGTGACGTATTGTATTTACATACTTCATAGCTTCTTCTGTTCTGCCTGTTTGGGCGGCTGCTTCGGCTGCGTTTAGATATACTGCGCCTAGGCGGTAGTGTTTCCATAAGCCATCGTCTTGCGGACGTAACTGACCTGCTTCGGGATGCATGTATTTGCGGTTGTAATATCCTGTACGAGTGTGCGAACGGTCGTTGCTGATGCCGCAGTTTCCGCCTACAAATGTTTCTACCTTTATAGGAGTACCGTTAACCAATACGGTGCTACCATTGAAATGTATAGAGGCATAAAACCGAGGGTCGCGTCCTTCATATGGGTTCTGTGGGTCGTAACCAGATCCGGGATTGTAGTTTGGTTGCAACTTTGTTTCGTCGTTATAAGGCTTGGCCAAATTCAATACTGGCTTTCCTGTAGCAAGCATATCGTAAGCGTCGACTAGCTCTTGAGTTGGTACCGCTCCGGCCATATATCCTCCACCTTGTACCGGCAATCCGCGAATTACAAAGTGTGAGGCTGTTTTTTGATGTCCCTGCCAAATGGTTTCTTTATCGCGAGGGTTCTCTCTTAAGTCGGCGGTTTCTATAAAATACTCTTCGTATGCAGTTTTGTAAAGCGAAGGATTGTTAATATGAGTGTATAATTCATATCCATGGCTAAGAAGCATATCAAGACTTTCTTTATTAACTTGATAAGCCCATTCCCAAAGATCTTTACCGTCGTTGAAACGAGGGCTTGCGGCCCATAAGCTTGCCTCGGAACGAATGGCACATGCAATGGCTTTAGTCATTCTTCTGATTTCTACTTCCGAGGTGATGCGCCAAGGCAGATTATTGCTGGCTATAGCGGCGTCACAGTCGGCTACAATTTGTCGGGCACATTCTTCGAATGAGTTCTTTCTCAGTTTAGAGTAGTCATAGTCTACCGGTATCGGTTCTGTAAGTACTGGCAGATTACCATACCATTTAATAAGCTGTAGGTAGAAATAAGCTCTTAATACATGAGCCTCTGCTGTGAAACGGTCGCGTTGTTCTTCGCTCTCTACTGTAGCAGAAGGTATATTGCTCAAGAATACATTAATGAAACGAATTTGTTTCCAATATTTTGTCCAATATAAACCATCCCAATCTGGTGCATTAGGTTCTTCAAGTGGATGTCTGTTAGAACTGGCGTTTCCTTTATAGAATTGGGCGATTTGCAAACCTTGGGCATCGTCGCAATCCCAGCTCTCATCGCTGATAGCAATAGGAATATTATTCCAGAAGAAATACCAATATCCTTTTTGCGGAAGGTTATTATAGCATGTACTCAAATACTTGGCAGTAGTTTCTGGATCTTGAAACACTTTTTCCAAAGTACTTCTTCCGTCCGGTTCTATATTCAAAATGTCATTGCACGATGACAAAAGAAAAAGAGTGGACAAGATTATGATTAATCTATTTTTCATACGATTTAAAATTAGAAGGTTACGTTAACACCAAAATTATATGTTCTCATTGTAGGATACTGTGTTGGCCCTGTTTGTTCTGGGTCAAAGCTATCAGTTTCAAGATGATGCCATGTATAGAGGTTGTTTCCGTTTACGTAAAAACGAATTTTCTCTGCACCGATAAAGCCACTTATCTTCTGCGGTAAAGTATAACCTAATTCTACATTCTTAAGACGTACATAAGAAGCGTCCATAATGTAATAGTCATTCTTTACGTGGCTAGTAGATGTGGTGTTTGCCAATCGTGGATGAGTTATAGTAATATCTTCACCTTGTAGCTTACGCTGATAACGGTCTTCCGACCAACGGTTTAGGTGCATGTCAAAATATGATTTAGCACTTAGCTCTTCAAAGATTCCTGCATCGGCATAGTACTTACTGAATTTACCTACTCCTTGCACTAAACATGATAGGTCTATGCCTTTCCATTGAAGTGACAAAGAAGCACCGTATGTAATTTTCGGAACTAAGCTGGAGTATTTGATAGGAACGATATCACGGTCGTTTATAACACCATCGTTGTTTTGGTCTACGTAGATGAAGTCGCCAGGTCGTGGAGTTCCGATTCCATATTTCAGTCCGCTATTGGTAATGTCATCATTGCTATTGAAGAATCCGCTTCCGTCTTTACCTTTCTCAGGATCTACGCTACGGTCAATTTGGTATCCCCAGTTCTGTCCTAAGGCAAATCCTGTATTACGATAGCGATATGCATAGTCTTCGGATAGCATAGCTTCATCGTAGTTTAATACGCGGTTACTATTATATCCTAAGTTGATATTTGCGCCAATATAGAAGTCTTTCTTTATATTTTTATTGTATCCTAATACCAATTCATATCCTTGATTTTTTACTTCACCCATGTTCACTTTAGGTAATGAGCTTTGCTCACGGCCTTGGATGGCTGGGATTATACCTCTTTCAATTAAAATCTGTTTTCGGTTCTCGATGTAATAATCGAACGAAACAGAGATATCGTTGAACAATTTAAGGTCGATACCGTAGTTTTGTTTGGCAGCAGTTTCCCACGTAATGTTTGGATTACCTAATGACCGTTCTTCAATTTTTCCTCCGTGACCTAAACTAGGAACTGTAAGTACATAGTTTCCGTTGGTTCCTCCGTTTGTGTTGATATCGTCTAGATATAAGAAACGAGCGTTACCTATCTGATCGTTACCGACTTTACCATATGAACCTCTGAATTTTAAATAGGTGATGTAAGGGTTGTTTTTCAAGAACTTTTCATTGCTGGCTACCCAACCTGCAGAAAAAGCAGGGAAGAATCCGAATCGTTTTGATGGTGAAAACTGTTCAGAACCATTATAACCAACGTTTACCTCGAACATGTATCTGTCATCGAACGAATATGTTCCTCGTGCAGAGAAACCTAAAATGTTAAACGGTAGATATTTGTCTTTTATGTTATCATCTTCTGAAGCTTCTTTGTAGTCTCTTTGAGCCAAGAAAAGTCCGGTAACTCGATGCTTCTCTCCGAAAATTCTAGCATAGTTCAATTGCCACTGTAGGTTTAATACATATCCTGAGGCTATAGAACGTCCCATGTTTAATGAACCTTCAGAATCGTCTACACCACCATCGAGTACATAATTATAATCGCCCGAAGCTCCTTTAGTGTATTTATAGCGAATGTAGCTTCTCGATCCGTAAGCGGTGGAACGCGCATGTGGGTTATATGATATTTGTCCTTTTGTAGAAAGTCCTGGAGTGATAAATCCTAAATCGATTTCAAGACCTGTAATTGCATTAAGTCCTGAGCGTGTTTCTGTGTGATAACCACTTCTGTTCAGCAGAGCATAAGCAGATTCCAATGGGTCTAATGGGTCGCTTACTACTCTGTCGGCTTTTGACGAAACAAGGTCAGAACCAATCTGTAGCGGATATGACGTATCTGATAACGGTCCTGCCGATGTTGGTCTATGTGTTAATGATCCTACAAATATAGTTTGTAGTGATCCATTTGTGGCATTTACTTTTTCTACATAGCTAGAAAGGTTAATATATGCCTTTATATTACGGTTGAATCGATAGTCTAAGTTAGAACGGAAATTATATCTGTCCAGATTAGTCTGTGGGTTATATCCTAATTTGCTCTTGCTTTCTACGTTGAATATACCTCCCTGATGAGTATAACCAGCACTTACAAAGTATTGTACTCTGTCTGTTCCTCCGCTGATGTTTACATTACTTTTCACCATAGGAGCAAAATCTTTAAATAAGATGTTTTGCCAGTTTTGGTTGGGGTGCCAGTAGGGATCTTCTGGATTGCCAGTCGACCATGAGTCGAATAATTTTATGTCGTTTTCAGAAAACTCAGAGTAAGGAGCTGCTCCTTCGTTTTCGAGAGCTTCATTGCGCAGTCTGGCATAAAGTGACGATGATGTACGTTTCGGCTTGAATGCAAATTCCTGAATGCTATATTCTGCCGAAGCGTCTATCTTCATTTGTCCTTTTTCTCCGCGGCGAGTTGTTATCAAGATAACACCGTTAGCACCTCGTACACCGAAAACTGCTGTTGCCGAGGCATCTTTCAATACCGAGATATTAGCAACTTCGTGTGGGTCAATATTAGATATTTTGTCTACAGTTACACCATCTACCAATATAAGAGGTGAAGTACCGTTAAGCGTAGCTGCACCACGTAAGAAGAGGTTTACGTCTTCGCATCCTGGTTGACCGTTAGTTTGCATTACTGTTAATCCCGGCAGATGTCCAGACAATGCTGAAGCTAAGTTGGCGGAAGGGGATGAAAGTATTTCTTTTTGTCCTACGGATGCAAATGAACCTGTAACAGTTACCTTTTTCTGTGAACCGTATGCAACCACAACAACTTCATCAAGTACTTTATTGTCTGGCTGAAGTTGGATGCGTAGATTTTTTGGGTTGCTTCCTACTTTAATTTCATAGTTTTGATACCCAATGTACGAAATGACTAGGGTAGAGTTGGTTGGTACCGACAACGAAAAATGTCCGTTTACATCAGTTACTACACCAAAAGATGAATTTCCTTTGGCTACCACGTTAACTCCAATTAGAGGTTCGCCTTTTTCGTCTACTACTATACCTTTTACTTCTTTGGTTGGTTGCTTGACTTGGGCATATATGGCGTTACTTTGTGGGAAATAAACGCAATTACCCAATCCCAGCATAAACAAATACAATATTCTAGCTTTATATATATTGCAATGTAAGCCATATGTATTAAATAGGTGAAATTTCATATGTTTTTAAACTGTTGATATTAGAAATAAGTTAGTGAACTCTGCCTTCCGTATTATTTAATAAGCCAGAAGAACTTTTGTATTTTGCAGTATTCATTTCATAGGCATTGTTTTAATAGGTTTGTTTAATAGTTGTATTATATAAATATGCATATTTCTTCTTTTTCTAAAAGCGAAGCTAAATTAGTGTACGTTAATATATCAATGAGAGTTGATTATCTTTTTTTTTATCTCAAACGTACAGCGCTTCTTTTTTTTGCTGTGATGTACAAATGAGCAATTTAATTGTATATATTTGAATAGATAAAATGGGCTTTAACTACTTAATTTGTACAACATGAAACGAGAAAACTTATATCATATTTGTTGTGTAGTGCTTTTAGTATTCTTTTTTTTGCATTGCGCAAACGTTCAAGCTTATAGTAATTACTTGAGCTATGATTATTTCTATTTCCGTTCGCTAACTATCGATAATAAATTACCCCATACCGATGCAAATGCCGTGCTTCAAGATAAAAAAGGATTTATATGGATAGCTACTTACTCTGGCTTGGCTTGTTATGATGGCTATTCTGTGAAGACATTTTATAATGAACAAGGAGGCCCGGATAAAGCTTATACAAATAGAATATTCGATTTGTGCATAGACGATTCCGGCCTATTATGGATGGCTACTTCGGCTGGTGTTCAGGTGTTCGATACGAATGTACGTAGGTTCCTATCTGTACAAATCAATAAGACTGATAAGGAAGAAGTATATGAACTTGAAAAAATAATGGTCTCGTCGAAAGGTGATCGATTGCTTATCAAGACGAATACAAATCATTTGGTTATATATGATATAAAACCGAACTTGCAGTTGGAGAGACAAAAAAATGTTGTTTTTAAATGCCATTCTTTGTGGAAAGACAAAAAAGATAATATATGGATTGGAACCGATAAAGGTTGTTTCTTGTTCTGTGGAATGCTGATGACGCAGTATGTATTACCGTCTTCTGTGATTAAAGAAGAAGGCTGTGATGTATATTTTGTATTTGTCGATTCTGATAATAACATTTGGATTGCCACTAAGGATCATTTGTATGTTGGTAGTTATGATGTGCCGGATAGTAAAAAAGAAGGGACTATTAAAATAGCGGAAAAATCGCCTATTGATTTTTCTTCCGGTCTTATTACTGATATGGTAGAAGATAAGAAAGGACATTTTTGGATATCCTCTACAAAAGGATTATATCTGTTGAAGAAATATAGTGGACGTTTTATGACAACACGAATTCTGGCTGATGGAGATAATACTAATCTGAAATCAGACTTTATAGTTCGTCTTTTTATTGATAGAAGTGAAAATCTGTTTGTTTCTACCTATGCAGGAGGAGTGAATATGCTTGATTTGCAGCAACGACCTTTTTATTTGCTACAGCATGAGGTTGAATCACGTAATACACTTTCTGAATCGGTAGCTCGAGCTGTAGCTGATTCACATAAGTATCTTTGGATTGGTACAAATTCTAGAGGACTTAACAGACTTGATAAGGAAACAAGACAATTTACGGTTTTTCAAAAAGATAATAATCCGAATAGTATTGGTGGAAATGCTATTCGGGCATTGTTGAATGACGGAAACAAATATCTGTGGATTGGTCATGACAAGGGACTTGATAGACTAAATCTCCAGACAGAGCCTGTATCGTTTCAACATATGAATGATGCCTTTCATCTGCCAGAGAAAGAAGTGACCTCTCTAGCAAAAGATGTTTTCGGACAGATATGGGTCGGTACTTGGAATAATGGAATTTGTAGAATACGTAGACAAGAAAATGGTGATTACCATTTAGACTTTATGAAAGGACTACAATCAGGAATGAAGGCTTTATCGCCATCAAGAGTGATAACTATCTATGCGGATCCTGTGCGCCCTGAAGTCTTTTATTCGTCTGGGAAACAACTTATAAGACTCTTCTTAGATGCCAAAGGAGATGTGGTGAAAAGTTATGTCTATCAGGCTATAGAAGGAAATGCCAACTCTCTAAATTCTAATTTTGTTTGTGACATATGCAGGGAAAATGATTCTATTTTATGGGTAGGTACTTTAGGAGGTGGTCTTAATAAACTTACGTTAAAACCAAATGGTAATTATAAGGCGCAGCACTTTACGGCGAAAGATGGTTTTGGTATGAAAGATGTGGAATGTCTTGAGATGGATGATGCTGGTAATATATGGGCAGGCGGTAATTAACTCATAAAATATTCTCCTAAAAGCGGTATATTCCAGAACTATTCTCTTATTAATGGAGAAAAAAGAAATGGTTATAAGATTGGCGGGTCGTGTATAGGTGAAAACGGATATATTTATATGGCCGGCATACGTGGAGTTACGTTTTTTAATCCAGAAGAAATTAAAAATAATCTCACTGATGCCAGACCTTGCGTATCTTTCATTTCGTTGAACAATCAAGATATGTTTGTTCAAAACAAAGTGGCATTAAATTATTTGCAAAATAATATAGAGGTTCATCTTACAGCTTTACATTACAATTGTCCGGCTTTGTGTAGATATAAATATAGACTTATTGGTTATGATGATAACTGGAAATCTTTACCAGCTATGGATAATGTGATTAATTTCGCCAACTTGCCATATCGTGATTATGTATTAGAGGTTAAGGCAACAAATAACGATGGAAAATGGAGTTCTGAAATCTACTCTCTTCCAATATCAGTAAGTGCTCCGTGGTGGCTCACTATTTACTGTAAGATATTATATGTAGTATTGACAATTATTGTTATAGTGTTGATATATATATATTTATTGCGTTGGAATTCGTTGAAGAAGAGCATGGAAATGAAAGAATTGCAAGCACAACACGATAAGAAAATACAGGAAATACGTGTCAAATTCTTTACGAATATATCTCATGAGTTCCGTAATCCGTTAACTCTGATTTTAGGAACGATAGAGAAGATGAGGCAGGATAAGAAATTTGATGATGATAGCAGTTTGGTCTTAATCAGAAACGTTAAGCGGCTACTTAAGTTGGTGGACGACGTGATGGATTTTAAAAAGGTAGAAAGTGGTGAGCCTCGATTACAAGTACAGAAAGAAGATTTGTACTCCTTTATGCGTCAGATAGTAGACGATTATAAAACACTATCGTACGTAAAGCATAAAAACTTTGAGGTTTATATACCCCAAGGTGAGCAGTGGGGATGGATTGATGAAGAGGTGGTAACCAAGATTATACTTAATCTGCTAAATAGCGCATTTAAGTATTCTAAAGAGAATAGCACCATACAATTGGGTGTGTTGGCCGAAGATGAAGTGTATTTACCTGCCTTTAAGTGGAAACATACCATTTCAAATTACAGACATTCGGAGCATTGCCTTCGTTTTTATATACGAGATAATGGCGTTGGAATACCAGAGAATTCTATCGGTGATATATTTAACCAATACTATCAGATTCAAGATTCAGATAACGATATGTATTCTGGTATAAACTTGGCGTTTGTTAAGAGTTTGGTGTTATTGCATAAGGGTAAAATTTCAGTGTCTAGCGAATTACATAATGGTACGGATTTCTATCTTACAATTCCATGTGATTCGGCTGACTATAGCTTTGATGAGCATTTGCATAAAGCTTACGTTCCTTCCGTCAAAGAGTACCCTGAAGAAGTAAAAGTAATAACAAATACTAAACAGATAGCTAAATCTGATAAATTATTAGATAAGAAATACCGAATTCTTGTGGTAGAGGATGATGCGGAAGTGAGGAACTTTATTGTAGGATGTTTATGCGATAAATATCAAGTGATTGAGGCGGTTAATGGCGTAGAGGCTTTGCAAAAAATGCAAGCAGAGGTTCCTGATATGGTTGTTAGTGATTTGATGATGTCAGAAATGGATGGCGGTAAATTATGTAAAAAGATAAAAGAAAATCCAAAGTATGATTCTATTCCATTTATATTATTGACGGCTAATAAAACGCAAGAAGCGCAGATAGACGGAATACAGTCGGGTGCTGATGCCTATCTAAATAAACCAATCAGTATTCAATTATTGGAAACTACGATTACTAATTTGCTTGAGTCTCGAAAGAGAATGCAAAATTATTTATCTGTAAATTATCTGTCTACTGCGATAAGTGAAAACTTGCAGAATAAGGATAAAGAGTTTTATAATCAATTAATAAGCGTTATCGAAAATAATTTGTCTGATCCCGACTTTGATGTTAGCGAATTAAGTACGCAGATAGGATATAGCAGAACTAGGTTATATAATAAAGTGAAGCAAACCACAGGGTTGCCTATTAAAGAGCTTATCCGATTAATTCGTATTCGAAAAGCTGCTCAGCTCATGACCGAAGAGGGAATGTCCATACCTGATGTGTTGCTTCATATAGGTATCCAAAGTCAATCATATTTTACCGTGTTGTTTAAAAGAGAGTACGGAAAAACCCCAGCAACCTTTGTAAGAGAGTTGAAAAACGGATCGAAAAACATATAACTTATAAATAACTTATAAATAACTAAAATGAGAAACATTTTATCTATTATTATTCTAGGAGGCATAGTGCAAGCTTGTTCGTCAAGTTCAGTGATGAATGAAGAGCAGAAAGACTACTGTCAATACGTCAATACACTTATTGGCACAGCCGAAAACGGTCATACATATCCTGGAGCAACATCTCCTTTCGGGTTGATACAAGCTAGTCCTGAAACAGGAAATGACGGGTGGAAATATTGTTCAGGATTTAATTTATCTGACGATTCCATTATAGGATTTGCACAAACTCATCTCAGCGGAACGGGAGGTCCAGGGTTAGGAGATATTCTTTTACTTCCTTTTTCGCATGATAAAAACAGTTTTCCGTATAAAACCAAATATGAGAAAGATAGTCAGGTGGCTACTGCTGGATATTATAGTGTAGTTTTGCCCGACGAAAACATTCAGGCGGAAATGACCACCACTCAAAGGACGGCTTTTTATCGTTTTATTTATAAAGCTTCAGACGAACCTCGCCAATTGTTACTTGATTTGCAGAATGGTATTGCAGGATGGGGTAAGAATGTAAACCAGTTAGTGCTTTCGGCTACCATGCAAACTCCAGATGCTTACACTATTACAGGATATAATGATATTGAGGCTTGGGTTCATAGACGCTGTTTTTATGCTATAGAGTTTGATAAGCCTTTCCAAACGGAAAAATCGTTGCCTAAACAACCCGATCAGAAAGCGGAAAGATTAGTGTTGTCTTTCGATACCGATACATTGCTCGTAAAAGTGGGATTATCTACAGTGAGTGTAGAAGGGGCATTACAATCGTTGAAAAAAGAAAACAGTCAGTGGAATTTCGATAATGTGAGAAATGAAAATCAAGCGGAGTGGAATAAGCAACTATCTGTTATAGATATAGACGGAACCGATGAAGAAAAGGTGAACTTTTATACATCTTTATATCATGCTTTTATTCAGCCTAATAACCTTGCTGATACGGATGGGCAGTACCGTGGCGCAGACGATAGCATAGCACATTCTATGTCTGGAAATTACTATTCTACTTTTTCTCTTTGGGATACATATCGGGCACTTCATCCGTTATACACGTTGATTATGCCAAGCAGAGTAGGTGATATGGTGCAATCGATGGTAGAACATTATCAGAGAGTTGGTATATTACCTATTTGGACACTTTGGGGAAAGGAGAATTATTGTATGATTGGTAATCACTCCATTCCGGTTATAGTAGATGCTTACTTAAAAGGGTTTAAAGGCTTCGATCCGGAAAAAGCGTATGAGGCTATCCGTGCTACCCTGACAACAAGTCATTTAAACTCAGATTGGGAGACTTATGATAAGTACGGGTATTATCCATTTGATATTATTAAGGTAGAATCTGTTTCGCGTACTCTTGAGTCTACTTTCGATGATTATTGCGCCGCTTTAATGGCAAAGTCGTTGGGTAAGGAAGCTGATTACAAGATGTTTCTTAAACGATCTGAATATTGGAAGAATTTGCTGGACCCTTCAACCCACTTAATGCGCGGAAAGGATTCAAAAGGAAAGTGGAGAACGCCTTTCAAATCATTGCAACTATCGCACGCTACTACTTCTGGCGGTGATTATACAGAAGGGAATGCTTGGCAGTATACTTGGCACGTACAGCACGATGTAAATGGTTTGGTTCAGCTTATGGGTGGAGCAGATGTGTTTGCAGAAAAGTTAGACACACTTTTCTTTCTCAATTCGAAAGAGAAGAATACAGGATTCACTCAAGATGTTACTGGTCTTATAGGTCAGTATGCTCATGGCAACGAACCTAGTCACCATGTTGTTTATCTATATAATTATGCCGGACAGCCTTGGAAGACTCAGCAGTTGGTGCGTGAAGTATTTGATAGGTTTTATTTGCCGAAGCCCGACGGTTTGTGTGGAAACGATGATTGCGGCCAGATGTCGTCTTGGTATATATTCTCGGCTATGGGCTTTTATCCTGTCAATCCGGTGAGTCAGGAATATGTGTTAGGTGCTCCTCAAATACCTAAAGCTGTTATTCATGTTTCGCCATCGAAGACATTTGTAATTGAAGCTCGTAACTTGGGTAAAGAGAATAAATATGTAGAATCAGTTTTACTGAATGGAGTACCACTTAAGTCGTTTGTTCTTAAACATAGCGATGTTTTAAATGGTGGACATCTTGTCTTTAACATGACTTCCATTCCTAATAATTCAGAAAAGAAATGAGTATGCGTAGTTTTTTATATTGCTTGTTTACGCTTTTTGCGTTGCTGGTTCAAAGTTGTATTGGAGGGGAGATTAAAATAGTAAATCTCAGAACAGAATATCTTACAGAACCTATAGGCATAGACTCTAAAGCCCCACGCTTTACATGGGAATACGCTGGCGGAAAAGAATGTCAACCTATCACTTCGTATCAGATAAGTATAGGTATGCGGAAAGATGATTTGCGCCCTTATGTTGAAGAATTCAAATTCGAGCCTTGTACGCGTTATTATTGGAAAGTAACCGCTTGGATAGAGAATGATACAAAGAAGATAGAGTCGGATGTGGCTTCGTTCGAAACGGGTATGATGTCTATAAAAAATTGGAAGGGTATATGGATTACAGATTCGTACGATAAAGAGTATGAACCGGCTCCTATGTTCAGAAAAACATTTGTGATAAATAAAAAGGTAAAAGCAGCCAGATTATATATTGCCTCAGGAGGATATCATGAAATATTCTTAAACCAGAGTAGAGTAGGAAATCATTATCTCGATCCTGGATATACGCAGTTCGATAAGCGATGTCTTTATGTGAGTCATGATGTAACATCGTATGTAAAAAAAGGAACAAATGTAGTGTGTATGGTTCTAGGAAATGGATGGTATAACGAACAGTCTGTGGCTGTTTGGGGCTTTCATGAGGCTAAGTGGCGTAGTCGTCCTTGTGTGTTGGCCAATTTGATCTTGACTTATGATGATGACGCAACGGATGTAATATCTACCGATCAGTCATGGCTTACTTCTACCGGACCTTACTTATATAATAGCCTGTATAGTGGTGATGTTTACGATGCGCGTTTGGAAGAAGATGGATGGAAAAGTGCAAATTTCGATGACGGCCATTGGTCGCATGCACGACAGACTACGGCTCCTGCAGATAATATCGTTTCGCAGGCTATGCCTCCTATTCGTATCGTTGATGAAGTCTGCCCACAGAGCGTCAAGAAGATAAATGATAGTATATATGTTTATTCTTTCCCCAAAAATATGTCAGGTTTTTGTAGACTCAAGATAAGGGGTAAGCGAGGTACTAAAATATCGTTAAGCTATGGAGAATTACTTAAGAGTGACGGAAGGTTGGAACAAGGAAATGTGAATGTATATTATCATCCTGTAAAGCCTTATGAAAAGTTTCAAACAGACACTTATATCTTAAAAGGAGAAGGAGTAGAGGTTTTCCAACCTTCGTTTACTTATCATGGTTTCCAGTATGTAGAGGTTGAGGCTTCAGAGAAAGTAGATCTTGATAAAAGTAGTCTTACTGCTTTGTTTTTGCATACCGATTTGCAACCAGTGGGGAAATTTGAATGCTCATCACCTTTATTAAATAAAATATGGGATGCTACTATGCAGACATATCTAAGCAATATACACAGTATTCCTACCGATTGTCCGCAGCGCGAAAAAAATGGTTGGACGGCAGATGCACACATTGCTATTGATTTGGCTCTGCTAGGATTTGACGGTATTACTTTCTATGAGAAATGGATGAACGATGTTTTGGATAATCAACATCCAGATGGTGACTTTTCGGGCATAATCCCGTCAAACGGATGGGGATATGGAAAGTGGTATGGTCCTGTATGGGATGCGGCTCTTTTCGTAATACCAGAAGCTCTATATAAATATTACGGCGATACCAGATGTATCCAAAATCTATATCCTACGATGAAAAGATATCTAGACTATTTAAAGCGTTCAGAAACCGCAGATGGTTGTATCGATTTCGGATTAGGCGATTGGGTATATTGGAAATCTATTACAAACGTAGAGTTCGTTTCTACAGCCTATTATTATAGAGATTATGTGCAGATGACTCAGTTTAGTGATTTGATAGGTCAGGAGTCAAAGACTTTCAGGCTGAAGGCAGATTCGCTAAAAGCGTTACTTAACGAGAAATATTATAATCAGGCTACGGGCTTTTATGCTGAAGGAACTCAGACAGCGCAGGCATTGGCTCTGTATTTTGATTTACCGGATAAAAGTGAGAAACTTCGCGTGGCCGAAAATTTGCATAAGTTGGTAATGTCAAATAATTACTTTCTTGATTGTGGATTAATTGGTACTAAAGTAGTATTGCCTATGTTGGTGAAGTATGGTTATATGTCAGATGCAATGAAAATCCTTATGCAGACTGATGCTCCATCATGGGGATACTGGGTTGAAAAAATGGGTTATACCACTTTGCCAGAAACGTGGACTTTAAGTCCTGAGTTTAAAGACGCTTCGCTAAATCATGTATTTATGGGCGATGTCTCTGCATGGATGATGAAAACTTTAGCAGGTATAAACCCTGATGAGGCTGAACCGGGTTTTGCAGAGTTTGTTCTAACTCCGCACTTTGTGAAAGAGCTAGATTGGGTAAAAGGTAGTTATCATAGTGTAAAAGGTCTTATATCATGCCAGTGGAAGCGCATTGGCGACAGAATTGAATGCGAGGTACAAGTGCCTGTAGGGGTGAAAGCTGTTTTACAGTTAAAGAATGAGCAAAAGCAAGTTTGCCCAGGTAAGCACAGATTTGAGATATCCGATAATGTAACAGAATAATTAATATTATAAATTTTATGAAGATGTTGAAGTGTTTATTGTCATGTTGCTTGTTTGTTACTGTTAGTGCTTCATACGCTACAGTGAAATTGCCAACAGTATTAAGTAATAACATGGTATTGCAGCAAAATGAAAAGGTGTGTCTTTGGGGTAGTGCCAAAGCTAACTCTACTGTAACCATTAAGCCTTCTTGGAGTGGTAAAGCAACTAAGACTCAGGTTGATAAGAATGGGAAATGGGTAGCATACGTAGAAACAGCTAAAGCTGGTGGCCCATATAGCATTACATTTGATGACGGTGAGAAACTGACATTGAACGACATTCTGCTAGGAGATGTATGGATATGTTCCGGACAGTCTAATATGGAAATGCCATTAAAAGGATTTACTGGACAACCAGTCAAAGAATCCCTCAAGTTTATAACCGAGTCGCAAGGATATCCAGAGGTTCGTATGTACACTGGAAAACAAACAGCTTCATTATCTGAAGAATCAGATAATCAAGGTAGCTGGGAACAAGCTTCCATCCAAAATGCACCACAATTCAGTGCCATCGGATATTTCTATGCAAAAGAACTATATGATGTTTTGAAAACGCCTATTGGCATGATTCACGTAAGTTGGGGTGGAGCATCCATTGAAAGTTGGATGAGTGAAGAGACATTGAAAATGTATCCTAATGTTAATCTAAAGGATAGAAGAGTTGATGCTCCTTATCCTCAACAAGTTCCTACTTTACTATACAATGGAATGTTACGTCCAATATCTAATTATACCATAAAAGGATTTATTTGGTATCAAGGAGAATCAAATATAGGTAATTATAAAGAATATGCATCTCTCTTCTCTGATATGGTAAAGGAATGGAGGAATCTGTTTAAAGCTGGAGAAAAGTTGCCTTTTTATTATGTACAAATTGCACCTTTCCAATATGAAAATCCTGAAAACACAGGATGTGCACTCCTTCGTGAGTCTCAATTGAAATGTTTGTCACTTATTCCAAATTCAGGGATGGCTGTTACTATGGATAAAGGTGAATTAACCTGCATCCACCCTTCTGAAAAAGAGATAGTAGGACAAAGATTGGCTTATCAAGCATTGAGAAAAACATACGGATTCAACCAATTACCTTGTGATGGACCAACTTTTAAATCGATGAAACTGCAAGACAAAAAACTGATAGTCACTTTCGATAATGCAGAAATGGGACTTTATCCAATGTATGTAGAATTACCCGGTTTTGAAGTAGCTGGTAACGATGGTAAATTCTATCCAGCCAAAGCTGTGGTTAATCAATTTGGTAATACTATGGAAGTATGGTCAGACCAAGTAGAAGCCCCTGAATACTTGAGATATGCGTTTAAGAATTATATCCAAGGTTCGCTTTATAACGGTAGTGGATTACCTGCAAGTTCTTTTAGAACTGACACGTTTTAAATGACAGTATACTAATAGAGAGATTGTTGGCGCAATAATTGAGAGGTAAAAGAAAATGCCGCACGAAGTCGAGATGATTTCATGCGGCATTATTGATAATTATATCGAGATGTGTTATTAAAGTACGTTACGCAAACGCTGTAAGAACTCGTCGGCATCGGCCATGGTGAGGCACAGCGGCGGCAACAGACGGAGCACGTTGGTTCCGCTTGCTCCGGTAAATACTTTCTGTTCGAACAGCAGACGCTGACGAATTTCCTTGATAGGATAGTCAAACTCCAGACCAATCATAAGTCCGCGGCCACGAACTTCCTTTATTCCGTCGAATTTCTTCAGCTCTTCGAGTAGATATGCTCCAACTTTTGCTGCGTTTTCTATCAAGTTCTCATCTTTCATTATATCGAGAACTGCGATAGCTGCAGCACATGCCAAGTGGTTTCCGCCGAATGTAGTACCAAGCTGACCATATACTGGCTTGAACTTCGGGCTAATAAGAACTCCTGCCATAGGGAATCCGTTGCCTATACCCTTGGCCATTGTTATCATATCCGGGCGGATGTCGCTATATTGGTGAGCGAAGAACTTACCGCTACGTCCGTAGCCCGACTGGATTTCGTCGAGAATCAATACGGTACCTGTCTCGTCGCAAGCCTGACGCAGTGCTTTCAGGAAATCGGCTGTCGGCAATTTGATGCCGCCTACGCCCTGAATACCTTCTATGATGACTGCGCATACATCGCCTTTCGCCAATTCAGCCTTCATTGCCTCTACATCGTTAAGCGGCAGATAAGTTACATGTCCGTTATCGTTGATAGGAGCTATAATCTTTGGGTTGTTTGTTGCCTCTACCGCCAGTGAAGTACGTCCGTGGAACGCCTTCTCGAACGATACGATACGAGTGCGTCCGTTGTGGAATGAAGCCAGCTTCAGCGCATTCTCGTTAGCTTCCGCTCCAGAGTTGATGAGGAAAAGCTGATAATCATCGTAGCCGCACATAGCGCCCAGACGGTCGGCCAATTCCTGCTGCAACTTATTTATCACTGAGTTAGAATAGAAGCCCAGTGTAGCTACTTGCTTGCTGATAGCTTCTACATAATGCGGATGCGCATGACCGATGGAAATCACAGCGTGACCTCCGTAAAGATCAAGGTACTCTTGTCCTTTATCATCCCATACGTGGCATCCTTTTCCCTTTACAATGTTTACATCGAATAGGGGGTATACGTCGAATAGTTTCATGATATTGTCGTATTGTTGTTTAAAAAGCACTTGGCTTCAGTTTCAATCCTACGGTTTCTTCCAGATTGAACATCAGGTTCATGTTATGAACAGCCTGTCCGCTTGCGCCTTTCAGCAGGTTGTCTATGCATGAAACTATGAGCAGTTTGTCGCCATGCTTCTCCAAGTGTATCAAGCACTTGTTGGTATTTACTACTTGTTTCAAGTCGATGTTCTTTTCAACGATATGCGTGAACGAGTCTTCTGCATAATAGTCTTCGTACATCTTCACAATTTCTTCCAGCTCTATCTTGGTCTTTACCACTATGGTGGCGAAGATACCTCTCGCAAAGTCGCCTCTATACGGTATGAAGTCGATTTCCGAGTCGAAACTGTTTTGCAGTTGTTTTAGCGACTGCTTTATTTCGGGCACGTGCTGATGAGAGAACGGCTTATAGATGCTCATGTTATTGTTACGCCAGCTAAAGTGGCTTGTAGCACCCGGTTTCACTCCGGCTCCTGTACTTCCGGTAATGGCGTTAACCATTACGTCGTCGTTAAGCATAAGATGCTTTGCCAATGGCAGCAAGCCCAACTGAATGCAAGTAGCGAAACATCCTGGGTTTGCCACATGCTTGCTCTTGCAGATAGCGCGGCGGTTAAGCTCCGGCAGTCCGTATATAAAGTCGTGGTCGTCGCTCTTGATGCGGTAATCCATCGAGAGGTCGATAATCTTCAAATCTTCGGGAACCACGTGACTTTCCATGAACTTCTTAGTGTCACCGTGAGCCGTGCAGAAAAACAGCACGTCTATGCTATCCAGTGGAAGCTCATCAGTGAAAACCAAATCCGTTTCGCCGTAAAGTCCCTCGTGTACGTCGGTAATCTTGTTGCCGGCGTTACTAGAACTATTTATGAAAACTATTTCTACATCGGGGTGATTAAGAAGCAGGCGAATAAGTTCGCCTGCCGTATATCCCGCTCCTCCTATAATTCCTACTTTAATCATATCAGATGTCTGCTTCGTCTTTATGGTTAGCATAGTAAGCTCTCAGCGGAGTAGAAAGCACTTTGATGAATCCCTTAGCGTCTTCGGCAGTCCATCCCTTCTGCATTTCTCCGTATTCGCCGAACTTGTTCTTAACCAAGTCGTCTTTTGAGTCAACACCTACTGTAGAGAAGCAATACGGACGAAGTTCGAGGATCGCTGTACCGTTAACGTTACGCTGTGACTCGGTAAGCATAGCTTCGATGTCGCGCATTACCGGTTCCAGATACTGACTCTCGTGCAAGAACATTCCGTACCAGTTGGCAACTTGGTCTTTCCAGTACTGCTGCCATTTGCTCAATGTATATTTTTCGAGGAACTTATGCGCTCCGATAATCAGCATAGGGGCAGCGGCTTCAAATCCTACACGGCCCTTGATACCGATGATAGTGTCGCCTACGTGCATGTCGCGGCCAATTCCGTAAGGAGCACCAATTTCTTCCACCTTCTGAATAGCCTTAATCTTATCGTCGAAGTGCTCTCCGTTTACACCTACCAGTTCACCTTTCTCAAATTCCAGACGCAACAATTCAGAACCTGTCTTTTCTACCTGTTTCAGGTAAGCCGATTCTGGCAATCCATGTGTAGAATCCAATATTTCTCCACCGCAGATAGAAGTCCCCCAAATACCTACGTTGTACGAGTATTTCAGTTTGGTAAAGTCAGCTTCGAATCCGTGTTCGTTCAGGTAATTAATCTCGTATTCGCGGCTCAAAGCCATGTCGCGTGTCAGAGTGATGATTTCCACACCCGGAGCCATCACCAAGAAAGTCATGTCGAAACGCACCTGATCGTTTCCGGCACCTGTAGAACCGTGAGCAATAGCGTGCGCTCCTATTTCGTTAGCATATCGTGCAATTGCTAAAGCCTGGAAGATACGTTCCGAGCTTACCGATATAGGGTAAGTTCCGTTTCGCAGTACGTTACCGAATACCATGTATTTCAAGCTCTTTTCATAATATTCTTTAGTCACGTCGAGGGTAACATACTTGGTAGCGCCCAATTTATATGCATTCTCTTCGTTCTTTTTCAGTTGTTCAGGACTGAATCCGCCTGTATTGGCACATGCGGCATATACTTCATATCCTTTTTCTTTAGCCAGATACATCACCGTGAATGAGGTGTCCAATCCGCCGCTGAAAGCAACGACTACTTTTTTCTTTTCTTCCATTGTATTATATTGTTTATTGAAGCGTCTATCTTCTGTTTTTAAAAGTTGTTTATTTTATCGTCTGTATGCAGAGCCGGGTCATAAAGCATGGCTGTGCAGATACAGAACTTACGTTTTTTGGCCATCAATATCTCGTGGTTGATACAGCCTTCGCATCCCTTCCAGAACGATTCATCGTCGGTCAGCTCATTGAATGTTACTGGCACATATCCCAGTTCGGTATTCATTTTCATTACTGCGGCACCCGAAGTCAAGCTGAAAATCTTAGCTTTAGGCCATCGCAAGCGTGCCAAAGTGAACGAAGCATGTTTTATGCGTTTGGCCAGTCCGCATCCGCGGTATTTAGGATGTACAATTAATCCCGAAGTGGCCACGTACTGCTTGTTGCCCCACGATTCGATGTAAGTAAATCCGGCGAAGTCGTCACCGCATAATGCGATAATCGCCTTACCTTCTTTCATCTTGGTGGCTACATACTCATGAGTTCGCTCGGCAATACCAGTGCCGCGCACTTTTGCTGCCTCTCGGATAGTATCAAGTATCGTGTCAACGTAAGCCTCGTGCGAGGCGTCGGCTACCATAACATCTATTTGTTTAGTAGATTCCATTTTTTTCTTATGTAGTTCTTTTATTGGTTTCTGTTTTAAATGCGATTAATGTCGGGGATGATATGAGCAAGAGCTTGTTTTACGTCGGTACGGCTGCATCCTTCGCTTACCACCATCATGATGGTGTCGTCGCCGGCTATGGTGCCTATGATTTCATGCAGGCTGGCGTTGTCAATGTCGTATGCCAGACTGCTTGCGTATCCCGGACGTGTTTTGATAACGGCTATGTTGGCCGAAAATTCTATGGATTTAAATCCTGTGTTTCGCAGCAAGTCAGAGGCTGTATGCGGTTCGGTCATTCGCTTGTACATGGTATTGTTGGGCAATACATATACATAGTTTCCGTTCATACTAGCTGCCTTGGCAACTTTCAGTTGCTTTAGGTCGCGCGATAGTGTAGCTTGTGTTAATTTGAATCCTTCGGCGGTCAATTCTTTAAGTAATTCTTCTTGGCTGCCTACCTCTTTGCTTGAAATTATCATTTTGATAGAATCAAGTCTGCTGTTTTTACTTTTCATCTCGTATAATTATTCTGTTTTCGGCCGCAAATTTACCGATTTGTTTGAGATAATATGCATGATTTGCAGTGAAAATCCAGCTTTATTCTTAATAAATGTGAAATGGCTGCATAAATAATCCGACTTATTGCATAAGTGTTACATATGTTTATAATATGATGTTCTTTAGAATGGTGTGTGGTGTGTTGAGGTATGGGCTGTGAGAAGTGCTTTTCGAGTTAAGTTGGGGTAAAAAATAAAGGGATAAATACAGATTTTTGTACTTATCCCTTTAGTGAGGTTAGAAGTATATAAATTACTTCTTGATACGGTTATAGCGGCTCATGAACTTATCTACGCGTCCGGCTGTATCTACCAATTTAGATTTACCAGTGTAGAACGGGTGAGAGCTTGAAGAGATTTCAAGTTTCACACAAGGATATGTTTCGCCTTCGAATTCTACTGTATCCTTAGTTGCACAAGTTGAACGAGACAAGAACATGTCGCCGTTTGACATGTCTTTAAATACTACCGGGCGGTAGTTTTCAGGATGAATACCTTTTTTCATTTTTAGTATATACTTTATTGTTATTATTAGCTGTTTTGGTTGGTAACACCTATAATAAGCGTGTAATGGTCTGTTTCGGGTTGCAAAGATACTGCATTATTTTTAATTGAAAAAACATTTGGCTAAAATATCTTTGTTTTTTGTTGAATGACAAAAGAAACGCCTCTTGAGAAATTCCGTTTATGGCGGAATCTTCTCAAGAGGCGTTATGCTTTTTCGGATAAGACCGATTTTATATTATTTTGCTACAAAAAGCGGAGACCCTTCGAGCGCAGCCTTTGCTGTAGACATACCCATCACGTCGGGAGTTACTGTTTTGCTGCTACCGTCTTTCTGCTTGAAAGTGATAGTACCGTCTTCGTTCATAGTGATAAGTTCGAATGACTGTCCTTCTGTTTCAGCGTTCCAAGTGCGATTCTCCTTATTATATACCAAGTTTAGAGGCTTGTCTTCTTCGCCTTGCTTTATGATAGTATAGCCATCTTCATTTGTGCGGATGGTATAGTCACCGTTTTCTCCGTGGATAATCTTTTCTGTGCCGATCTGAGCTACCGGATTAGAACCCGACCAGAATTCGATGCTGTTCAATACTAATATATCGGCAAGGTAAGCTACACCGTATACAGGGATAATATTAAATGCTAAGAACACAATTTCGTTTACAAACTTAGTTCCTACACCTTGGTTCCAGTCTTTTAAACCGTTCCACAATCCGAAAGAACCGATGCATGAAGAGAAGAGCAAGCTACCGCTCAAGATGGCACATATTGCCGTGGTCTTAAATTTTTTCATGGTGCTAGTTTATTTATTGTTATACATCTTTTTTGCATTATTATTCCATGCCAGAACAATATGTAACAAAGATAGAACTTATTTGCAATCAATGAACTAAAAGGGGCGAAAAAAAACGTATATTTGTGCGCTTTTGCATGAAAATATATTATAAAACATAAATTTAAGATGAAAGAACAAAACATTAAAAGGCTGAACGACTCTTTCGCTATGCGTTGGGGGGCGTTAGTCATTGTTGCCTTCACGATGATGGCGTCTTATTACGTTAACGATGTGACCGCTCCGCTGAAAACTATGCTGCAGACCGATTTGGGTTGGACCAGCAGCGACTTCGGAGTGTTTACCGGAGCGTATAGTTTCCTGAATGTATTTTTATTGATGCTGATTTGGGGCGGATTGATTTTGGACCGTTTCGGAATCCGCTTTACCGGAAAGCTGGCAACTATATTGATGGTGGCAGGTACGGGAATTGAATACTATGCCATGACCTATATGTCGGGTAGTGCCGACTTGGGTACTATCTTAGGATATCGCTCGGATGTGTTTATCGCTTCGGCAGGTTATTCTATTTTCGGAGTAGGAGCAGAGGTGGCAGGTATCACAGCCACTAAGATGGTAGCCAAATGGTTTAGAGGTAAGGAACTTGCTACAGCGATGGGTGTTCAGGTAGCTTTGGCGCGTGTAGGTTCGCAAGGCGCATACGCTTTGTCTATTCCTTTGGCTAAGGCATACGGCATCACATCGCCTGTGTTTGTAGGATTGATTTGTTTGTTTGGCGGACTTATCGCTTTCTTCTCGTTCTCTATCCTCGATAAGAAGTTCGACCGTCAGATAGAAGATGAGCTGAAGGCCGAAGGTGCTTCCGATGAAGAGAAGTTCTCTTTTAAAGATGTGAAGCTCATTCTTTGCAATCCTGGATTCTGGTTGATAGCCTTGTTGTGCGTACTCTTCTATTCGTGCGTGTTCCCATTCCAGAAATACGCTTCAGAGTTGATGATAAGTAAATACGGTATCAGTGAAGACTTGGCGGGACTCATTGCCGGTCTGCCTGCTATGGGAGCTTTGTTCTTGACTCCTGTATTCGGCGGTTTGATTGACCGCGTCGGTAAGTCGGCTTCTATCATGATGTTTGGCTCTGCCATGCTGATTGGTGTTCACGCAATCTATTCATTCCCGTTTATTACCAGTGGAGTCGTTGCCATCGCATTGATGATTGTATTGGGTATTGCCTTCTCATTGGTTCCGTCTGCCATGTGGCCGGCTGTGGCAAAGATATTCCCTGCCAAGCAGCTTGGTACAGCATACGCATTGATTTTCTTCATTCAGAATATCGGTTTGTGGGGAGTTCCTACACTGATAGGTGTAGTTCTCGACAAGTTCTGTGTTACAGGTGTTGAAAACGGTACTGTGCTTTATGATTACACCTTGCCGATGTGCATCTTCACCGGCTTTGCTGTATTGTCTTTGACAGTGGCGTTTGCTTTGAAGGTGGCCGACCGCAAATTCGGTTATCATTTGGAAGAAGCTAACATAAAGAAATAAATAGAAGCCAGTAATAAGGTAATTAACGCTCCGCATGAAGTCGACTGATTTTATGCGGAGCGTTTTTTTTGTATGTGTTATAGTAAAAACAGCATACATTAAAATTGGCGAAAAAATCCGTTAATCCACAAAAATCCATTCGCATATTGCAGACCTGCGATTCGCATATTGCAACCTTACCATTCGCATATTGCAGGTCAACTATTCGCATTCTTTTCCATTCTCTTTTCAAACTGGTAAAAACGGCCTCAGAAGGTGCTCTGAGCTGGGTGTGTTTTACCAGATTTATACCTTAATATTGCTGATAGGTAATAGCCCATTTATCTCCTATAGTAAAAGTATACTACACTGGTAAGTGGTGTACTTTATTTTGCATCTTGAGGGATTATTTTAAGTACGATTATAATAATGGCAGAAATTATGGATAATTTTAAGTACGATTATAATAATACTCTATACAAAAAACCTCATTAGCTCGTCAAATTCAAATCTGACGAGCTAATGAGGTTTTATGAGTCCACTAAAGATTAGTCTTTATCTATCTTCACGATACCACCGGTTTCGGGGTTGAATATCACGCGAGTGTTCAATTTTTTGTTAAATAAGTCGGTAGTCAGCACCTCTGTGCTTCCAAACTGTGTGATAGGCATATCGCCGCTGAAATAGTTCTTTCCCTTAAAGTTTGCTGTTACCTTTCCTTTGCCCGGAATGTTATAGATAGCTCCTTCGGGACGTTTCTTCTTTTTCGCGTTGTCATCAGCCGGAGCGATGGGAGCCGTACTGTTTACACTTATATATATAGGCTCGCCCGACAGGTTGTTGGCATCTACTATACCCAGGAGTGACGAGAAACGTAAAACTACAGCGTTCTTCATGTCTTCTGTAGGGGCGATGCGTACGGTGAACAGCTTATCTTCGGTAATAGTACTTCCCGAGAACATTTCAGTTAAAGCCTTCTCCTGCTTATCAAGGTTGTCGATGATCAACTTGAGCGAAGTCCCGTCTTTCGGCATTGTATCAGCCTGACCACGCAAGATGAGGTTCTTGCTGTCGCGTATGTTATATATCTCTTTAGCGGTTAGCTCAGCCATCTTAGCCGTAGAACCTGCCATCAGGATTTCTTCGGTCATGTACTTACGTGCATTTTCTGCCGGAGCCGATTTCTCTAATTTATAACTATGACGTTCGTTAGAGTTGTCGTTATTGTCAATGTTTATCGACTTGATTACACCTTCGTCTGTCAGTGTTACATTCGACATCTGACTTTTGTCCTTCAGCTTAACGATATATGCCTTACTCTTGTCGGGTACACCGATAGAGCGCACGTCTATTTGTTTGATTTTCCAATGCGTTTCCGGCGAAGGGTTAACATTGTTCATCTTCAGATATCGGTTAGCATACTGGCATAACTCTCCCGGAGTATATGTAACTTGCGTAGCTATGACATTCACCTCAAGCATTGTTTTAGGCAAGAGGTAAACCACTCCTTCGGTTGTTTCGGGAGTGTAATAATCGATGTCCTGCGCGGCAGCTTTTAAAGAGAAAGCCGCCAATGCGCCCATTGCGAAAAATAAAGTTCTCTTCATATCGAATCAGATTATTTGATTACGCTTAATGTATTCCATGCTTCAGGCAGTGCGGCTATGATATCCGAAGCCGTCATGCTGATTTCTCCCATTCTGCGGCATGCTATGTCGCCTGCCAGTCCGTGTACGTATGTTCCCAGTCGGCAAGCGCTTTCTGAGTCGTCTCCTTGTGCCAGCAAAGCCAACAAGATACCCGTAAGTACATCGCCGCTACCTCCGGTTGCCATGCCAGGATTTCCGGTAGGATTGAAGTAGAAGTTGCCATCGGGAGTAATGACGGCTGTGTGCGCTCCTTTCAGAATGATATAGCTCTTCAGGTAGCTGGCCAAGTCTTTTGCTCTGCCCAGACGTTCAAAACTATTGTTGCATTTACCTACTATACGTTCCAGCTCTCCTATATGCGGTGTAAGGATACTGCCCTTAGGGATGTAATTCAGATAGTTGCGGTGAGTACTGAAGATGTTTAGCGCATCGGCATCGAGTACCAACGGAATGAAGCAGTCTTTTATCTGCTCGTAAGTAGCGAGTGCCGAATCTTCTTCCTGTCCCATACCCGGGCCTATGGCTACAGCCTGATAATTGTCGAGGTCGGCAGGCGCACCGTAATAGTGTTCGCACAAGTCATCTTCTACCATTGCTTCCGGAACTGCGGTTTGCAGAATAGCGTGGTTGGCCGATGGCGTATGTACTGTGAGCAGTCCGATGCCTGAGCGCAAGCAAGCCCGTGCGGCCAATACAGCAGCGCCCGCCATGCCTTGTGAGCCGGCAATGAGCAGTCCGTGTCCGAACTGGTTCTTATAGGCGAAGCGTTTGCGAGGCTTGATAAATGCAGCTACGTCTTTAGCTTCTGTAATATAATAAGGAGTTGAAGCATTCTCTATATAAGTCTTGCTAATGCCGATGTCGAGTGTCTTCCATTCTCCGGTAAAGTCTTCATTCTCCGGCATCAAGAAAGCCAGTTTAGGCAACTGGATGCTCAGTGTAAGGTCGGCGTGGATGATGTTCTGACGTATGTTGTTAGAATTGTCTTCGCCCATCATACCCGATGGCAAGTCGATAGAAACCACTGTTCCCTGCGAAGCGTTTATGTAATTCACTACGGCTGCGAATCCTCCGCTGAGAGGCTTGTTAAGTCCGGAGCCGAACAGTCCGTCGATTATAATGTCCGAGCTTTCTAGCTGAGGCGGTTCAAAACTGTCTTTTATTTCATGATAATCATCGAATCCGCATTGCTGCAGACGACCGATGTTGGTAACGCATTCTTCAGACGGAGTGCCTTGTATGTTGAAGAAGTAAACCTTCACTTTATACCCTTTCAGGTAAAGCATTCTTGATACCGCTATGGCATCGCCTCCGTTGTTTCCCGCTCCGGCAAAAGTTACGATGCGGTGAGAGCTGTTCCATCGTTTGCAAATCTCATCGGTGATAGCCGATGCCGCTTTTTCCATCAAGTTGATGGATAATATGTTTTCGTTGCTAATAGTATAAGCGTCTGCCTCTTTTTGCTGTGCGCAAGATAATATTTTCATCATATTCTTTTTGTAACAAATTTGACCGTAAAAATACTAAAGTTTGGTGGATAATTCGTAATTTTGCTCCAATTTTATAAAGTTGTATCATTATGGAAACTATTCGGATAAAGGATAAGCAATTCAAGACTTTCATTACAGAAGAACAGATTCTGAAAGAAGTGGCCCGTGTGGGTGAGGAGATAAACCGTGATTTGGCAGATGCAAACCCTCTTTTTGTCAGCGTGTTGAATGGGTCATTCATGTTTACTGCCGACCTTATGAAGCATGTAAGCGTACCTTGTGAAATCTCTTTTGTAAAACTTGCCTCGTATGCAGGGACGTCGTCTACGGGAAAAGTGAAAGAATTGGTTGGTCTCAATGATGATATAACAGGACGTACTATCGTAATCGTAGAAGATATCATTGATACCGGTCTTACTATGGAACGTCTTATCGAAACGCTGAAAGCCCGCAATCCAAAAGAAATCCGTATAGCTACATTGCTGGTTAAGCCAGATAAATTGAAGGTGGACCTCGATATAAACTATATAGCCATGAGCATTCCTAATGACTTTATAGTAGGCTACGGACTCGATTACGACGGATTGGGTCGTAACTATCGTGATATCTATACTGTAATAGAATAAAACGAAGACTTAACTGTAAAATAATTCATTTAAATTATATTTAGAGAAGACTATGTTGAATATTGTAATTTTCGGTGCACCGGGTTCAGGTAAAGGAACTCAGAGTGCTCGTATCGTAGAAAAATATGGTTTGAACCATATCTCAACTGGTGATGTATTGCGTGCTGAAATCAAGAACGGTACTGAACTTGGTAAGACTGCTAAAGGATACATCGATAACGGTCAGCTTATTCCTGACGCTTTGATGATTGACATCTTGGCAAGCGTTTTTGATAGCTTCAAAGATAGCAAAGGCGTTATTTTCGACGGTTTCCCGCGTACTATCGCTCAGGCTGAGGCTCTGAAGAAGATGTTGCAGGAACGCGGACAGGAAGTATCTGTAATGCTTGACTTGGAAGTTCCAGAAGATGAATTGATGACTCGCCTTATCAAGCGTGGACAGGAATCTGGTCGTGCTGATGATAACGAAGAAACAATCAAGAAACGTTTGGTAGTATATCACTCACAGACTGCTCCATTGATTGACTGGTATAAGAACGATGGTAAGTACAGCCACATCAATGGCTTGGGTACAATGGACGGCATTTTCGCTGACATCTGTGCTGCTATCGAAAAATTGTAATTTTTGAAATAATAAAGGCAGAGGCGTAAAGGCTGCCTATGGTGGTCTGGAAGGCTTCTGCCTTTCTTAATGATTTTTTCGGGTATTATAATTTAACCCATTAATACAAAGAATTTAAAATGGCTGAATCTAATTTTGTTGATTACGTAAAAATCTATTGCCGCTCCGGTAAGGGAGGACGAGGTTCGATGCACATGCGTCGTGAGAAATATATGCCCAACGGAGGACCCGACGGTGGCGACGGTGGTAGAGGAGGTCATATAATATTGCGTGGAAACCGCAATTATTGGACTCTGCTGCACCTTAAGTACGAGCGTCACGTTTTTGCCGAGCATGGAGGCAACGGCTCTAAGAACAAGAGCTTCGGAAAAGATGGTAAGGACAGAGTGATTGATGTGCCGTGCGGTACAGTAGCATACAATGCCGAAACCGGTGAGTATGTGTGCGATATTACCGAAGACGGACAGGAGGTTGTTTTGCTGAAAGGCGGACGCGGCGGATTAGGAAACTGGCATTTCCGTACTGCTACACGTCAGGCTCCGCGATTTGCGCAGCCGGGAGAGCCTATGCAGGAAATGACCGTGATATTGGAATTGAAATTACTGGCTGATGTAGGTCTGGTGGGATTCCCGAATGCCGGAAAGTCGACTTTGCTTTCTTCTGTATCGGCTGCACGCCCCAAGATTGCCAATTATCCATTTACTACCCTCGAACCGAATCTGGGTATCGTTTCATATCGCGATGGCAAATCGTTTGTTATGGCAGATATCCCGGGTATCATAGAAGGTGCTAGCGAAGGTAAGGGACTTGGACTGCGTTTCTTGCGTCACATAGAGCGCAACTCACTGTTGCTGTTCATGGTGCCTGGCTATGCCGATGACATACGGCATGAATACGAAGTGCTTCTTAACGAGTTGGCGCAGTTTAATCCGGAAATGCTGGATAAACAGCGAGTGCTGGCCGTTACTAAGAGCGACATGCTGGATGAAGAACTGATACAGATGCTTGAACCTACATTGCCCGAAAATATACCGCATATATTCATCTCATCTGTAGCCAATACCGGCATACAGCAACTTAAGGATATACTGTGGACTGAATTGAACAAAGACAGTAATCGTCTGGAAGGATTGCGTCATGAATCGATTGTTCATCGTCCTAAAGACCTGAAGAAACTTCAGGCGGAACTGGAAGACATGGGCGAAGACGAAGATTTCGACTATGAATACGATGACGAGGCAGAGGATGAAGACTTTGACTACGAATACGAAGAGGTAGATTGGGACGACGAGGAAGAAACTAAGGAATGATGACTCGGATAACTAATAATAAAAGAATGTTGGAATACAGCCTCATGAAGTTGTATCCCGACATTTTTTGTTTCTCTACTACCCGTCACGGAGGATATAGTAACGGAACCTATGCGTCGTTTAACTGCAATGACTACTGCGGAGATGCTCCGGAGAATGTCGATAAAAACCGCGCCTTGCTCCGTAGCTTGATGCCTCAGATGCCGAATAATTTGATAATTCCGCACCAAATTCATAATACGGTGGTGCGCAAAATAGACGATACGTTTCTGACTAAAGGCATTACTGAGCGGAAAGAAGCACTTGAAGGAGTGGACGCATTGATAACCGACCGCAAAGGCGAGTGCTTATGCATCTCTACAGCCGACTGTGTACCCGTGCTGTGTTACGACAGAAAGCGTAAGGCGATAGCTGCCATTCACGCCGGATGGAAAGGAACTGTGGCACGTATCGTGAGTAAAACTCTCGAAGCGATGGCTGCAGAATACGGTACGCAGGGAGAAGACATTACGGCATGTATCGGACCGAGCATATCGCTTAGCGCATTCGAGGTTGGCGACGAGGTGTACGATAAGTTTCGTAATGAAGGATTTGATATGGAGCAGATAGCCGTGCGCCAAGACAAATGGCACATCGACCTTTGGAAAGCCAACCGGATGCAGCTTGAGGGCTTTGGCTTGAAACCAGAGAATATACAGACAGCGGGCATCTGCACGTGGACCGACAATCAGGACTTCTTCTCCGCACGCAGACAAGGCATCGCTTCGGGACGTATCCTGTCGGGAATCATGCTACTCGGTTAACTTAAAAAGAAAGAAAAATGAGAGAATTAACAGTAGAAGTATCAGAAGAACTACACGCTGCGTGGCCACAGTTTCGTGGAGCTGCGGTATTTGCCGATGTAGTAAATACACAATACGATGAGGCACTCTGGAAACGAATAGAAGAGTATATTGAACTGTATCGTTCTAAATATACTACCGATTCTATAAAAGAGATGCCAGCTATACAAGCCACACGTCAGGCTTATAAGAAATGCGGAAAAGACCCAAGTAGATATCGTCCTTCGGGCGAGGCGCTGTGCAGACGTATATTGAAAGGCATGTCTCTTTATCAGATAGATACATTGGTAGACCTTATCAATTTGGCATCTATCAATAGCGGTCACTCTATCGGAGGTTTCGACCTTGATAAAATAGAAGGCGACCGTTTGGTATTAGGCATAGGAAAAGCTGGTGAACCATACGAAGGTATAGGACGTGGCGAACTCAATATAGAAAGAATGCCTGTGTATCGTGATGCCGTAGGAGGCGTTGGAACTCCAACAAGCGATAACGAACGTACTAAGCTGGGTTTAGAGACTACTCATCTGCTGGCTATCATGAATGGCTATAGCGGAAGCGAGGGACTGAAAGACGGCGTAGAGTATATGGTAGAGTTGTTGAAAGAATTCGCTCAGGCAACAAATATTAGAATCGTTTATTTTGAATAATATGTATCGGAAATTATTATTAATAATAGGAGTGTTGCTTTATGGAGCTATGGCGATACACGCTGTAGAACCCGACAAGGCAGCTATGTTTTCGCATATGGAGCGTAACCATATCCGTGTGAGAACTCCAGAGCTTTTTGCAGGTGGAAGTAAGTTTGAGATACATCTGGAAGAGCTATCAGATTCTTCTTTTGTTTTTCCTCTTCAGGGAGGGAAGGTGATTTCGGCTTACGGCTCAAGAGGCGGACATTCGGGCGATGATATCAAGACAAAAGCGAACGATACTATACGATGCGTGATGGACGGCATTGTACGAATGGCCAAGCACTATGGCGGTTACGGTAAGGTGGTAGTGGTGCGTCATTTCAACGGATTGGAGACCGTGTACAGTCATAACTCCACTAATATGGTAGAAGCTGGAGATACTGTCCGTGCCGGACAAGCCGTTGGGTTGACTGGACGTACCGGACGAGCTACAACAGAGCACTTGCATTTTGAAGTCCGCATAGACGGACAGCACGTAAATCCGCGACTCCTTTTCGATATGAAGACGCGGAAACCTTTGAAGCGCACGTTAGTGTGTACTAAGAACGGAAGTCATGTAAAACTGACTCCAAAACAAACAACCACAAAATGATTAAACCTATGGATATAGAAAAGATTTTAACCGAAGGAATTGTATTTAAAGGCAGTAAGCTAAACGGAAAAAAGAAAGAAGAAAAGGTAAAGACCAAGGCCAAGAAGAAAACCTATATTACTGGTCTGCATGGCTCAGGTTCGGCAAAGATGAAAGAAGAATATCGTCGCCGCCGTGCCAACAGACACAAAAACGGATAATTTATTTTGGTGAGAGGCACTTCTTTCTGAAAATAAATCCGTTATTTTACGCGATATTAGAAATCTATTAGGCATGAATGCCTTATGTTTTTCTTATTAGTAGTACATGTAGGAGAAACTATTTGAGTCTAATTTTTTTTCGAAATGGAGCATAAAGATAAATTAGTGGAACTGAAATTTCAGCATTTCTTTACTCGTTATTTTTCAAGGATAAAGAATTTCGCCCAAATGCTGTTGAAATCTGAGGCCGATGCCGAGGATGTGGCTCAAGAAGTATTTTGCAAGCTATGGTTGCAGCCAGAAATATGGCTAGACAACGAACGGGACATGGATGATTATCTTTTCATCATGACCCGTAACATAGTATTCAATATATTCAAACATCAGCAAATAGAGAGAGATTTCATGGATATGGCCGCCGAGAAAGCTGTCTTGGCCGAACTTATGGGCGAGGAGCAGATTCTAAAGAATATCTATTATAAGGAAATGCTGATGACTATTTATCTGGAGTTGGAACGTATGCCCGCAAAGCGTAGGGATATATTCAAACTCAGCCGTTTCGAAAAACTCAGCAATAAGGAAATAGCGGAAAAAATGGGTGTCTCTGTCCGTACGGTAGAGCACCATATTTACTTAGCTTTGACCGATCTGAAAAAAATATTGTTTTTTTTGTTCTTTTTTCCACATCTCTTTAAGTAGTCCTCTATTATTAGTTGTATTTACTTTGAAAGCACTAAAAATAGAGAAATATGAAGAAGTACGTACAGCAGCTGATTGATTTGTTTGCACGGGGTGAATATACTCCAGGCATAACCCGTCAGGTACAGCAGTGGCTTACAGACGATACACATGAGGACGAAAAGCAACAGGCACTCCGCTCGCTTTGGGAACAAGCGGCAGAGCAGGAAATGTCTGGCAACTTAAAGAAGTCTATGAAGCGGATGAAGAAAAACACTGGCATGAGTGCCAACTCCTCTTCGTATACTATAGGTATGTGGGCATGGCGAGTAGCAGCCGTGATATTGTTAGCCGTTTCTTCCGTCTCTTTATATTTATTGAACGAGCAGGCAGGTCGTTCCGAAAATCTGCTCGAACGTTATGTCCCTACAGCAGCACTTCAGCAACTTACATTGCCCGATGGCACTAAGGTGATGCTGAATTCGCACAGTATGTTGCTGTATCCCAAAGAATTTACTGGTAAAACACGTAGCGTGTATCTGATGGGTGAGGCCGATTTCAAGGTAAAGCCCGATAAGAAGCACCCGTTCATAGTGAAGGCTTGCGATATGCAGGTCACTGCTCTTGGTACGGAATTCAACGTGAACGCTTATCCCGAAAACAGTGAACTGTTGACCACACTATTGGAAGGAAGCGTAAAGGTAGAATTCAATGATTTGTCTAACGAGGTGATATTGGTACCCGGTCAGCAGTTGGCTTATAATAAGCAGACCAAGCAACACAGTCTTCAGCAACCCGAAATAGATGATGTTACAGCTTGGCAACGAGGAGAGTTGGTATTCGGAAACATGACTTTAGGAGAAATCTTCACGGAACTAGAGCGTAAATATCCATATACCTTTATCTATTCAGAGAACAGCTTGGGCGATAAAACCTATCGGTTTCGATTCCCCAAAAACGCATCTATCGAAGACGTGATGACTATTATCACACAGGTAGCTGGCGACATGAAATATGTAGTGAAAGGCAACAATTGCTATATAAAGAAATGAGTTTGAAAAAATAAAGTTATAAACCTTTTTAATACTTATATATTATGAAAAAAAATATCCGGAAGGTATGGGGCCTATCCGGATATGAAATCTTTTTGAATTACTAGTGGCGTTGGCAGACGCCTTTTGATTAAATTTTTAGTAAATAAAACCAATTAACTAATACTTAAAGATGCTACAAAAATATGAAAAAATAGCAGAACTGCTTACAAAGAAACAGTTCTTTCTAACCTTTTTATGCTTGTTGCTATTCACTCAAGCACAAATTTTCGCTCAAAACGGACATAGCATTACCATTCAGAAAGCTAACATTTCTGTAGTTGATGCTTTGAAGGCTGTGGAAAAACAGTCAAAGATGTCTATTAACTTCAGTGACTCTGATTTAAAATCAAAAACCATTAAGCAGTTAGATCTGCAGAAAGTATCGGTAGATAAGGCTCTAAGTACCATTCTTAAAAATACCGGTTTCGTTTATAAGATTCAAGGTAACTATGTTATTGTAACATCAGAAGCTCCTGCTGGCAAAAGGGTTATCAAGAAAATTAAGGGACAGGTAAAGGACGAAAACGGTGAAACACTGATTGGTGTGAACATTGCCGCGCTGGGTGCTTCATCGGGCTCTATCACCGACCTCGACGGTAACTTTACTTTGGATATAGCCGAAAAATCTTCATTTCAGGTTTCTTATATCGGTTATACTACTCAGACTGTCACCGTTACAGACAAGAACTTTTATGAAATAGTATTGAAGCAGGATACCAAGACTCTTGATGAAGTAGTAGTTACCGCATTGGGTATCAAGCGTTCAGAAAAGGCTCTTTCTTATAATGTTCAAAAAGTATCTAACTCTGACTTGACTGTTGCTAAAGACGCCAACTTTATGAACAGCTTGAACGGTAAGGTAGCCGGTGTAAACATTCAGCGCAGTTCATCGGGTGTGGGGGGTGCAACCCGAGTGGTGATGCGTGGTTCTAAATCTATCGTCGGTAACAATAACGCTTTGTATGTGATTGACGGTATGCCGGTAGGTAACCCTTCGAAAGGTGTCATAACTACCGATTACGGAGCAGTATCAGGTAGTGAAGGTATATCAGACTTCAACCCCGATGATATAGAAAGTATTTCAGTGTTGACAGGTCCTTCGGCTGCCGCTTTGTATGGTAGCGCTGCCGCCAATGGTGTAATCTTGATCAACACTAAGAAAGGTGCAGAAGGCAAGATGCGCGTAAACTTCTCTTCTAACACCGATTTCTCAGCTCCGTTGTTGAAGCCGGAATTCCAGAACACTTACGGCAATCGCGAGAATTCATACCGCAGCTGGGGCGATAAACTGGAAACTCCTTCTACATTCGATCCGATGGACTTCTTCAAAACAGGTGTTAACAGCATCAACTCACTGAATATCTCTACAGGTACAAAGACAAACCAGACATTTATCTCTTTGGCTTCTACCAACTCAAAAGGTCTTGTTTCAAATAACGAGTACTATCGTTACAACTTCTCTTTCAGAAATACAGCATTGCTTTTGAATGAGAAATTGCATGTTGACTTGGGTGCCAGCTACGTAATTCAGGGTGAACAGAACATGGTTTCGGGTGGACGTTACTTTAACCCATTGTTCCCTCTTTATCTGTTCCCTCGTGGTGAGGACTTTGAAAACGTGAAGATTTACGAGCGTTACAATCCTGAACGTCGTTTCCCTGTACAGAACTGGGAATACGGAGATCAAGGTCTTTCTTTCGAAAATCCGTATTGGATTATCAACAGAGAAATGTTCCCTACTAAGAAGAACCGTTATATGCTTCATGCGCGTTTGCAGTACGATATCCTCGATTGGTTGAACATTGCCGGTCGTGTTCGTATCGATAATACTCACACTCACGAAGAACGTAAGCTGTCGGCTTCTACTTTGGAACTTTACACAGGTTCTTCTAAGGGTAGCTATACTAATAAGGAAGAATTCTTCACTCAGACTTATGCAGACTTGATGCTGAACGTAAACAAAACATTCGGCGAAGACTTTAACTTGACTGCCAACTTGGGTGGTAGCTTTGAAGACTATTATACAAGAGGTGTATTCTCGGGCGGTAAATTGATGACTGTTCCTAACTTGTTCTCTTTGGTCAATGTAGATCCTTCTGTTGGCCCAGGTAAACAAAACTACCAGCGTACACGTAACATCGCAGCTTTCGTAAGTGCTGAACTTGGATGGAAGAATATGCTTTATCTTACTGCTACCGGACGTTTCGACTGGGCTTCACAGTTGGTAAACAACGGAAAGACAGATGTTATTCCTTATCCTTCTGTAGGTCTTTCAGGTATCATCTCTGAAATGGTGAAATTGCCCGATTTCTTCAGCTATTTGAAAGTTCGCGCTTCTTATACCGAAGTAGGTTCTCCTATCACACAGGTAGGTATTACTCCGGGTACCATTACAGACCAGATGAACGGTGGTGTTATCAATCCGATTTCTACATATCCGTATCCTGACTTTAAGCCAGAACGTACTAAGTCGTACGAATTAGGTATCAACGCTCATTTCTGGGGTGGACGTATTACATTCGACGGTACCTTCTATCAGTCGAATACTTACAACCAGACATTCCTTTCTTCTATGTCGCCGGCTACCGGATATTCTGGTTTCTATATCCAAGCAGGTAACGTACGTAACCGTGGTGTGGAAATGTCATTGGGATTCAATGATACATTCGGTAAGGTTAAATACTCTACTCATTTGACTTACACAGCCAACCGCAATAAGATTGTAGAAATGGTGCACGACTACCGCAATCCTATCGACGGAACTACAGTTAATATCACTGAATTGCAGTTGCAGGAAGCTGGTGGCGTATTCTTGAAAGAAGGCTACTCTATGTCGGACTACTTTGTAAAAGGTATTTTGCAGCGTGGTCGCGACGGTAAGTTGGTTGAAGAAGGTAACGGCTATCAGGTAGACCGTTCACAGCGCATCCGCTTGGGTTCTGCCGATCCTGATTTCACTATGGGATGGCGTCATGACATCAACTACAAGAACTTCTCTTTGGGCTTGATGTTTACAGGTCGTTTTGGTGGAGTCGTTACTTCTCAGACACAGGCATTCATGGATGCTTTCGGTGTATCAAAAGTATCGGCTGAAGCACGCGATAACGGTGGTGTATGGGTTGACGGACACCAATACGATGCTGAACGCTATTATAACACTGTAGGTGGTCAAAGCTTGATGGCTTATTACACTTACGATGCAACCAACGTTCGTTTGCAGGAATTGTCATTGAGCTATTCATTGCCGAAAAAATGGTTGGGCGGTATCTTTGAATACGCTAACGTTTCACTTATCGGACGTAACTTGCTTATGCTTTACCATGCAGCACCGTTCGATTCGGATGTAACTTCATCTACAGGTACTTATGGCCGTAGCGACTTCTTCATGGCTCCGAGCGCAAGAAACATTGGATTTAGTATCAAATTTGGCTTGTAATAACTAACTGACTTTTATTATGAAACAACAAATAAAAAATATATTCGGTATCACACTGGCTTGCACTAGCTTGCTGATGAATACCTCTTGTCTGGATTACGAGGAAATCAATAAGAATCCTTATTATCCTGATAAGGAAATGGAACAATTGGATGGAGTGTTGAATAGTGCTTATTTGCCTAACTTGGAGAAGCACGCTATACCTGCTCCTTTGACTACCGATAATACCGATTTGACCAATGCATATCAAATCAGCGTCAATCTTGCTGGTGACTCTTGGGCTGGTTATTTCTCTCCGCGCGATAATAAGTGGAACGAAGGTGCTAACTTCACTACAGGTTTCTTTAACGAAGGTTGGGTGAATCTGACATTCGAATATGCCATTACCAATATCTTCGCGCCTTGGATTCAGATTAAGAATATCAATATGAACGGTGAGAATCCTAACAAGGAAATGTTCGCTTTGGCACAGATTGCTAAGATTATTGGTCTGCACCGTTCTACAGATACTTTCGGTCCTATTCCTTACACTCAGGTAGGTAGCGGTTCGTTTACCGTGACTTACGACTCGCAGGAAACTGTGTACCGTTCTTTCTTCCAGGAATTGGATGATGCGGTGACAGTACTTAGTGATTTCTATAAGAAAGGAAACACTACAGTTCCTTTGGCTTCCGACATTGTTTACAATGGAGATGTAGCTAAATGGATTCGCCTTGGCAACTCTTTGATGCTTCGTTTGGCTATCCGTGTACGTTACGTAGACGAAGCTTTGGCTAAGCACTATGCAGAAAAAGCTGTTAACAATCCTCTGGGTGTGATAACCGAAGTATCAGATGCCGCTAAGATGTCTAAGGGCGCTAACTTGCAGATTAAGCATCCTTTGTATCAGATTTCAGACCCTGGACAATATAACGACTCTCGTATGGGTGCTACTATCCAGTCTTATTTGAGAGGATACAATGACCCTCGCGTTTATATTTATTTCCAGAATAGCGGTAAGAAAGCGGTCCGCGCAGGTTTGCCTGTAACTCAGAAATTGTATGACGACGCTTCATTACCAAAGATTACAGAAGACTCTCCTGTATATTGGATGAAAGCTTCGGAAGTTAGTTTTTTGTGTGCAGAAGGCGCTTTGGCCAACTTCAATATGGGTGGTACTGCAAAACATTTCTACGAAGAAGGTATTCGTAAGTCGTTTGAAGAAAATAAAGTGAGCGATTTGAATGATGAATTGGATGAGTATTTGAGCAGTATCGCTCAGCCTCAGGCTTATGTTGACCCAGTTAATCCGGCATATAACGCTGCTTCTCCAAGTACTATCACTGTTGCTTGGTCAGAAAGCGACGATGTAGAGAAAAAACTGGAACGCATCATTACTCAGAAGTATTTGGCTATCTTCCCCGATGGTCAAGAAGCTTGGACCGAATGGAGACGTACCGGTTATCCTCGTCAGATTACTCCTGTAAAGAACCTTACCAACGCTGGCGTTGTAACAACCGATGGGTATAAAAACGGTGTTCGCCGTATGCCTTATCCTCGTAATGAATACGACCGCAACGGTGAAAACTTGCAGAAAGCAGTTCAGCAATACTTGGGTGGTGCTGATAATGCATCAGTTAATGTATGGTGGGATAAGAAAGAGAAAAATTAACTTTAAACAGAACAGAAATGAAAAACTTGAAATTAGTCTTTAGTTTGATGTTGCTGGTATCTACCATGTGGTCTTGTTCTAAAGTAAACACATTGGACCTCGAACGTCAGGCAGTAGAAGATTTATATAATAATCGCGATAAGGAGAAATGGGAGAAAGAAGATTTGCTTAAGAAGCAGAACTATGAAGATTCTATCCGCATCGCTGAAGAGAATAAAGCCAAGTATGCACTTTACTTGCAGGACTTGAGAGAGTATAAGAGCACCAAGCATCCGGTTATGTTCGGATGGTTTAACGCATGGAGCGCTGTTACTCCGGGCGATTACGCTAACTTGACCCTTATTCCTGACAGTATGGACATTGTTTCTATCTGGGGTAACTGCTTTAATATCGATGAGAAACGTTTGAAGCAGATGAGAACCGTGCAGGAAAAAGGTACAAAGGTTACTGTAGGATGGATTATCGAAAACGTAGGAAACGGTATCAGTAACCGTGCGAAAAACGAATGGTCGTCTGATCCTGAAACAGGCGTGAAAGAATATGCTCAAGCTATTCTCGACTCAGTAGCTAAATACGGTTACGATGGTTTTGATATCGATTATGAGCCTTCTTATTCTTCTCCGTTTAAGCCGGGTAACCACTGTGGCGATTGGCCCGAAGGTTGGCCTGAGGAATGGCCGGAATATAACCCAGATAATGACCCCGACAAAGATCAGGCAAAGTGGGCTGAATACTGGAGAAGCCAATGGGCTGTTAATAAACCTGTTATTTCATGTAGTAAGTATGACAACAAGAACTTGGAAAACTTGTTCTTCAAAACTTTGCGTGAGGGACTTGATAAGATGGAAGCTAAAGACGGAAAGCATCGCGTATTGAATATCAATGGTTCAATTCACTGGATGGATCCTAACGCCGCTGTTTATTTTGACTATTTCGTTCCGCAGGCTTATAACGGTACTTACAGCAGATGGTATAGTGATATTACTTCGCTTTTGGGTATAGAAGCGGCAGATAAGATTATCTATACTGAAACATTCGAAAATAATCTGAATAACCGTAAGAACTTCATGAAGTACGCTGACTATGTGGTTGAAACCAGAGGTGGTGTTGCCGGGGGTATTGGTGCATACCATATCAACGAAGATTCTTTCGATGGAAACCAGTATAAGTTTGTGCGTGCTGCCATTACCCGCATGAATCCGCCGATTAAATAATTACGTAATTTTTAAATCAGGAATACAATGAAGAAAAATATATTTTTAATGCTGTCTGTTTGCCTTCTGGCAGCATGTGATATGGTCAACAGCGAAGGAGAAGCTCCCGATAATGCGGTATATATGGGAAATACCAATACCAGTGGAGTTATTTCTATGTTGGTGAGCGATGCGGAAGGCGGTCGTTCAGTAGTTACTCCTCGTCTGGCTAACGTAACCGACGAGCCTGTTGAAGTAACCGTGTCTATCGACGAACAGAAATTGAAGGAGTATAACGAAAAAGCTGGATTGAGCTTAGATCCGATTGCTGCCGAAGACTTTGTGTTGATTACCAAGGATGGCAAAGAATCGCATGGCTTTGCTACTGCAGTAATTGAAAGAGGTCAGTATAACGCCAGCGTAGAGGTGGTTATGCCTAAGGTAGATAAGGACAAATATCCGTATAGTAAGCGTTTCGCTATTCCTTTGAGCATTACTAGTGCTTCTAAATATAAGGTACTTAGCTCACCTAAGTCAACCATTATTCGTCTGAACCGTCAGTTGATTACTTCTGTAGGTTATTTTGATAGAGGTGGTAGTATCGCTTTGGTTCCTTGTGATGAGTTGCGTGAACCGATGGCAAATTGGACTATACAGGTCAGCATGATGTTCCCTTCTTTGAATGAGTCTAACCAGACTACAGTGTCTATTCAGAGCGGAACAGGAGACTTCTATACACGTATTCGCGCAGACAAGGGTATCCAGATGAAACACGGTCGCGACGGTGAGGACACTTGGACACATAAACCTATTAAGACTCATAAATGGGTGAACCTGACTTATGTTCACAGAAACGCTTCTTCTGTAGATGTATATATTAATGGTGAATTGCAGAAGACCTTTACTACTTCACCCATTTACTTCTCTAAGCAGAAAAAGTGCTGTCTGTTCATCGGTAATACTACATTCCGTGGAGTATATATCCGCGAAGCACGTATGTGGAACAAAGCTTTGACTGAGGGTGAAATAATCGATAAGGAATACTTGCCGCAAGACCCTACCGATCCTAGCTTGATTATGTATATGCCGTTTACAAAAACAGAAGACGGACAGATGAAGGAACTTACAGGTAATTGGACAATCTCTGACTTCCGTACATTGGGTATTTGGGATGAAGATCCTGCAAGTATTAAATATGTAGAGAACGTAATGTTCCCGTCAGAAGATTTAGTGATAGTGGAATAATAGAGTTGATTGTTGAATCCGATTAAAAATGAAGAAAATGAAAAGAATCTTTCAAAAAATAGCTTTGTTGCTTGTGGTAGCTGTTATGGCAGCATGTAGCGACGATCAGAGAGGAGAAGTCATCAGTCAAGATCTCTCTTATGAATTAGATAAGGATTATGTATTTGTTGACATACCTGCAGTGTTTGATTTTAACCCTGCCAATATATTGTATTTAAAGGGTAAGACTGTTCTGAAACTGTCGGGTAAGACCGATGGCGAAAAAACAACGATAAAGGAAGGCGAACGTTTTGAGTTTGATATCAAGTTGAAAAAGGCTTTAGACCGCGATATGGTGATTCGCTTGAAAGAAGATCGCGATTTGTTGGACGAATATCAAGGCGCCGACGGTTACATGGCTTTCCCCGAAGGAACTGTTTCATTGCCTAACGTTACATTGACTAAAGGAAGTAAAGATGCTAAAGCGGTTTTGACTTTCCAGAATGTGAATTTGATTAATGAAATGCCGGGTTACATCTTACCGCTTCGCTTGGAGTTGGTTGATGCTGTAGAAGGTGTAGTTGTTTCATCTGTATATTACTCTGTATTTGTTCAGATGGATATAGAGTTCGGTAAAGAAAATATCGATGAATCAAACGACCCGATAGAAGGTACTTGTTTCAATGATATCATTACATTCAATTCTGATAAAACTCGCGGATTGGAAAATCTTTGTGACGGAAGTACTAGCAATAGTTGGTATCCAAGTACTACAGAAACCTATCTTACCATGACATTACCTTCACCTATGAAGGTTCTCGGCATAAAGATAAATGTTAAGAACGACCGTTATATGTTGGGTGAGTTTAATGTTTATGCTAATGAAGGCAAGGGATTTATATCTTACGGTCAGGTAAAACGTAATACAAAGGGTGAACCTATCTATGTAAGATTTAAAACCCCGGTTGATATTACAGCCGTTAAGTTTGATGGTATGCTTACTATTAATGGTAGCACACAGCCAGATATTTACGAGATAAATTTTATCAAATGATTCTTGTAATATAAGTTGATTTTAGGATAAATTTGTACCCGCCGCAGCAAACCAAGATGTATCGCATCTGTCTGTTGCGGCGGGTTTTGCTTATTATCAAGTAAACTAAGGTATCATGATTAAACGTAAATTATTTAGTAGGATGGCGATGGTGGTATGTATGTGTCTTGGCGTTTCGTCTTGCACCCATCGCAACAGAGAGATTGAAGAGATTGCCCAGCGTGAATTGGGCTATTACAAAGACTTCTATGTGATAGCGTTGCAAACAGGAAGGGTGAAGTTGCCGAAAGGTGGACAGAATCCTCACGTTACGCATCCGGGAATGGGGGGCGTTGAAACGCCTATCAATCAGGTGTGGCTAGTAAACGGTGGCAGATTTGGCGAAGTGTACGAGTGCCGTGGCTGCGATTCGTGTATGACTTGTTACCAGAAAGCGGGACTTATTGATTACAGGGTTGAGGCTACCGAGCAAGATTCGGTCATTGCTTTGGTGCGACTCACTGATAAGGGTTCCCGATATCTGATAGAGAATTATCTGGATGATTATTATCCTATCCTTGATGCCTGGCGCAGACGGATGAGTTTGGAGATGGTGCTTGTAGCTAAAGAAATGTTCGATATCGATGTGCAGTCTACCGATACTATCGATATCTACCGTTGCACCGCCCAACGCTACTTAGCACTTACTCCTTTTATAGAAGCTATCGGCGGAACCGCCAAAGATAAGACTAAAGACTATACTTATACATTCCGTTTGGACTGCAGAGATCCTAAGCTTCCTTTGCTGACAGATAAGGAAATGCTTGAGCCGTAGTTTATTTAAAACGTTTTATTCGGTAGGCAATATATGAAAAATCTGAGTTTATAGCGTTTTTATGTACAAAAACGTATGGTTTATGATTGTACAAATAAATTAAATCATTACATTTGCTCTCATTAAACAAACTAAATGATTTAATTAACTAAAAAAGAAGAACATTATGAAAAAGATTTTAATGCTCGTTGTTGTCATCATGGCAGCTTTGTCTGTTAGTGCTCAAGACATCCGTTTGGGTGGTGGTATCAGTCTTTGGAGAAATGACGATGCCGACTTGACTTCGTTCTCTATTACTCCGGAAATTGGTGTAGAACTGAATTCTAAATGGGAAATTGGTGGAGAATTGGGCTTTGCGCACGCAAAGGTTGAAAAAGAACATTATACAGTAAAGACTACAGGTTTTGCTATCGCTCCATTCGCTCGTTATTCATTCTATGAAAATAAGATTGTTCGCTTGTTCGTTGATATGGGAATGGGATTCTCTACGGTGAAAGTAAAAGACGGTGATTCTACCAACGGATTCGAAATCGGTTTGAAGCCGGGTATCGAAATTAAGTTGAACAATAAATTCAGCTTGGTTTCTAAGCTTGGATTTGCCGGATACCGCGATGATTATTACAAAGGCGAAAATGGTTTCGGCGTAACATTCGATTCTGCAGATATTTCATTGGGCGTTTTGTATACATTCTAATAGAACCTTGTATAACATACATAAAAAAAGAGAAGGCCAAATCGGTCTTCTCTTTTTTTATGATGATTAATAGAGTATTAATGGTGGAACAAGCGGATGCCTGTAAATGCCATAGCGATGCCGTACTTGTCGCAAGTTTCGATAACATGGTCGTCACGTACCGAACCTCCGGCCTGTGCAATATATTCTACACCGCTCTTGTGAGCACGTTCAATATTGTCGCCAAACGGGAAGAAAGCGTCCGAGCCTAATGATACACCTTTCAGTGTCTTCAGCCATTCGCGTTTTTCTTCGCGAGTCAATACTTCAGGTTTTTCTGTGAAGAACTGCTGCCATACGCCATCTGCCAATACATCTTCGTAATCATCGCTGATGTAAATGTCGATAGTGTTGTCGCGGTCGGCACGGCGAATCTTTTCTACCCAAGGCAAGTTCAATACCTTCGGGTGTTGACGCAGATACCAAATATCTGCCTTATTACCAGCCAAACGAGTACAGTGGATGCGGCTTTGCTGTCCTGCTCCGATACCGATAGCCTGTCCGTCTTTAACGTAGCATACAGAGTTAGACTGTGTGTACTTCAAGGTGATAAGAGCAATCATCAAGTCGTGACGAGCAGATTCTGGGAAGTTCTTGTTGGCGGTAGGTATGTTTTCAAACAATTCCGGACCGTTCAATTTGATTTCGTTACGTCCCTGTTCGAAAGTAACTCCGAATACATCCTTGTGTTCGATAGGAGCCGGGCGATATTCTGGGTCTATCTTGATAACGTTGTAAGTTCCCTTACGTTTATTTTTCAGTATGGCTAAAGCCTCTTCTGTATAACCCGGAGCGATAACACCGTCTGATACTTCGCGGTTGATGAAACGAGCAGTTTCTTCGTCGCACACATCACTCAAGGCGATAAAGTCGCCATACGATGACATACGGTCTGCGCCGCGAGCACGTACATATGCGTTAGCCAACGGAGATAGAGGTAAACCGTCTACGAAATAGATTTTCTTCATGGTTTCGTCAAGTTCCAAGCCGATAGCTGCTCCGGCTGGGCTGACGTGTTTGAATGAAGTAGCAGCCGGCATTCCGGTAGCTTCTTTCAGTTCTTTTACTAACTGCCATCCGTTTAGTGCATCAAGAAAGTTGATGTAGCCCGGACGTCCGTTCAATACTTCGATAGGCAGTTCGCCCTCTTGCATATAGATGCGGGCTGGCTTCTGATTCGGGTTGCAACCGTATTTCAGTTCAAGTTCTTTTGCCATAATTTGTTGATTTAACATGTTTGATGGAACAAAGATAATGCAAATCGGGCGAAAAATGAAAGTTGCCTGATTTTTATACGGATAAATTTATTATTAGTCTGTTGTTTACGCTAATTTCCCCTCGTCAGCATAGCTGAAATAGCTTCCGTCGGTCACTATCACATGGTCTATCACTTTGATGTTCATCGTTTCTGCGGCTCTGCACAGCAGCTCTGTCAGTCGGGTATCTTCACGGCTTGGCGTGGTATTTCCCGACGGATGGTTATGGCACAGCACTATGCCCACGGCGCGCTTCAGCAACGCTTCGCGCAGAATGCAACGCACGTCGGCTTGCGTAGAGGTCAAACCGCCCTGACTTATGCGTATGCGGTCTATGACTTTCAGCGATTGGTTGAGCAGCATAATCCAGAACTCTTCTATCGGGAGGTCGCACATTACCGGATGAAATACCTCGTAAATGTCTTGCGAACTCTTTATCTGCTTCCGTTCGCGAGGCTTTTCGTCCGCTCTTCGTCGTCCAAGTTCGGAGGCCGCCAGTATAGTTATGGCCTTAGCCGGACCAATGCCTTTGAACCGGCATAACTCAGCTATGTCGGCTTTTCCCAGCATCCCCAAGTTGTTGTGATACTGCTCCAGTATTTTACGCATCAGCTCTACTGCCGATTCCTCGGTGTTTCCCGAACCTATTAATATAGCCAGCAGCTCGGCGTTGCTTAGGGCACCCGCTCCGTGCAGAGTCATTTTCTCGCGCGGACGGTCTTCTTCTGCCCATTGGTTGATGTTCAGTTTCTTTTCCATCTGATATTTTAATTTGTGCTGCCATGCTGAGTCGGGAAACTTTTCGGGTGTGCCTATTTATAGAAATTCTTCTCGAAGGCAGAGAAAGAATCCTTTTTCAGTATGCAGCGTTTCCACCAGGCGGACAGGAATCCCGATCCGTAGCCGGTGAGTTGTATGAATGCCGCCAATACCGACAGCATGCCTATCCAGAGACTTCGGTTCCGGATGGAAGAGTCGGTAAAGATTATTATTGCAAACATAGCCAAGAGCAACAATGCGTATGGGCAAATTAGTGAACTGAGCAATACTAGCACTACACCTAGGGTGAATACAGCCGGAAGCAGATGCACTACTTTCAGCGATTCGGGGTATTTCTTATATAGGTTGATACGAGCTATCCCTGAGTTATACACTTGCTTGAAGAACTTCTTCAGGTCGGTGCGTCGTTTGTGCCATACCCACGCTTCGGGAAACAGTCGGCAACTGTATCCTCCTTTAAAGATACGTATGCTAAGGTCTATATCTTCACCGAACCGCATTTTAGAGAATCCTCCTAACGCACGGTACACATCGGCTTTCAAACCCATGTTGAAACTGCGCGGGTAGAACTTGTCCATCTTCTTCTTTCCGCCTCTGATGCCCCCAGTCGTGAAAAAGGACGTCATGGCATAGTTGATGGCCTTTTGCGTAGAGGTGAACGAGTCGTGTGCACGGTCGGGACCTCCGAAAGCATCTGCCGGTTGGCGTTTCAACTCTTCTTCTATGGCTGCCAGATAGCCCGAAGGCAATATACAGTCGGAATCCAATATCAGCAGATATTCTCCCGAGCTACGTTCCGCACCGTAATTTCTGGTTTGTCCGGGTCCAGAGTTCGGCTTGTTGAAATACCGTATGTTCAGTTGTTGCTCATATCGTTTTACCACATGTTCGCAAGTCACGGACGACCCGTCTTCTACTACTATTACCTCGAAGTCGCGCACCGTTTGCTGTGTAAGGCTATTCAATAGCTCATCCACTTCGTCGGGACGGTTGTATACGGGTATTATGATGGAATATCGCATAACTTAATATCTTGAAATTACTTATAGATACAAAGATATGGAATACTTAGTTAAATAGACGGGTGTGTTTCCTTTTTTTGCTTTTGGCTATTATTCTCTTTCGTTAATGAATATGGCAGGAATGTCTTCTCCTTGTGTCCACTCTGAAAATTTATATTCACCGTAGTTGGTACTTCCGGTGGTATTTATCCATTTGTTGAGGCTTGGAGCTACATCTTTTGATGAAATGACTTCAGCTGTTGCGGTAGCGGTTGCATAGTACGCATGGTTGCCGCTTGTCATTTTTCCTTCACCTACAGCTCTCTTGCCGTATTCATAAAAACAACCTTTTATCAGCGATGAATTATTGCAACCCACTAATACGCCTGCAGTGCCTGCGTAAGTGAAAGTAATGTTGCTGGTATAGCAATTTTCTATAATGCTGCCATCTAGCATTCTGGTGCAGATGCCGCCTGTTTGCTGTGAGTTTTTAACGGAACAGTTACTCGTGTAGCAGTTCAGTATTTTCCCATTGGCGGTATTATGGTTTGCTACTATTATGCCTACTGATAGGCTCTTGTCTTTTCTATTTGCTTTTATGGTTACTCCGTTGCACGAACAGTTTATAATTGTGCCGATGTTTTGGGCGGCTATTGCTCCGGTGTATTTATCATTATTATTGCATTGTACCTCAATCATTGAGTTCTTTATATGACAATTGTCTATAAGCCCCTTGTTATATGCTACCAGTAATGCTAGATAATTTTTACTGTTGAATTCGCCATGCGCATTGCTTAATGTCAGGTTCTTGATGGTACCTTTGTTATTTATTAATATGGCAGTTCTGATAGCTTTGCTGGTATTCGGCACGATTTTTAAGTTTGATATGGTATGGTTCATCCCATCGAATACATCTCTGAATTCGTGTGTATCTTTTTTCCCTAATTGTATTTTTGCATTGTCCTTGTCGGTAAGAACGATATCGTTTTTCAGATAATATGTATAAGTGCTGTCTCCGTTATCTTCTCTGAATTCATCCAGACTGCGGCCTTCGTATGCGTTTTGGTTTATTAGATTCGTGAAGGCGATAAAATCGTCGGCTGTATAAATGCCGGCACCGTTCTTTTCTTCTTTGATATTGCATTGGTATAAAGTTCCTCTTTTATAGGCTCTTGCCGCTACGGTTGCCGTTTTGCGCCCATTTGCCGTGACCAGCGTGATGCCTACCGACAAGTTTTTGTCAGCCGGGATTATTAAAGAATAGTTGCGGCTATCTTGTCGAGCTATGCTGATTGTTCTGTTGCTTTGCTCAGAGCACACATACGTAGCTGTATGCAAATCTATGTGGTTTACTGTTGTCGATGGTGTAAACTCTACATATTCTATATTGTTGTTCAAGTTTTTATCGATGATGAAATTCAGCTTTGAGAACAGATGCCCGAACGAAAGAGTAATATTGTTTTTATAGGCTACAGTCTGAGAATTGTATAGCACATCGATGAGAGCACCGTTTTCTTGATACAGATTATTGTCTTTGATATTTTCAGCCGGATAATAAGCGAGCACTTCTGCATCCTTCGCCTGTTCGTTCCATGTTAGGGGAGAGGCTTGTTGCCATACCCCATTTGCATATGTCAGTTCTTCGGCATCGGCTGTCAGTCCGCCTGTAGCGTACATCAGTATCTTGTCTCCGTTTTCCATTTTTTCCGATGAGGCTCTTGACTGCATTCCGCCGAAATCGGAGTAGGAGTCTCCAGTTATGACAAGCCTTTTGTCATAGCAGTTATCGGTTTGCGTCAAATCCCGGTCGCATCCGCTCATGCCGATAGCGAATACTCCTAATGCGAGGATTATATATTTACGTACGTTCATTATAAAAAAAGGTTGGTAATTACAGTTCTTATATATATAAGACGCAAAATTTCGAAAATATCCGGATTTTTTAACAGAAAAAAATAACGCTGCCGAACCTTCACGGGTGGGCAGCGCAAGCTACAATACAAAATACAAATACAACTAAACGAGATATAACGTAAAAGTATACATTAATTATGAATGTACCAAGAATGTTGTATACTTTTTATAAAATCATATTCTTTTCTTACATTTATTAAACAATTCCTTGTGCCATCATAGCGTGTGCCACCTTCATGAAGCCTGCCACGTTAGCACCCTTAACATAGTTAATATATCCGTCGGCACCTGTTCCGTACTTCACGCATTGTTCGTGGATATTGTGCATAATGTGATGCAATTTTTCGTCCACTTCCTGTGCGCTCCAGCTAAGATGCATAGCGTTCTGGCTCATTTCGAGTCCAGAAGTTGCTACACCACCAGCGTTAACTGCCTTACCCGGTGCAAACAGCATCTTGTGTTCTATGAATGCGTCGATAGCTTCAGGAGTACATCCCATGTTAGAAACTTCGCCTACGCAAATAGTCTTGTTGTCTATCAAGTGTTTAGCATCTTCGCCGTTAAGTTCGTTCTGAGTAGCGCAAGGCAGAGCAATGTCTACTTTCACTTCCCAAGGACGTTTTCCGGCTACGAATGTAGCACCTGGATATTTTTCTGCATAAGGAGCCACAATATCGTTGCCCGAAGCACGAAGTTCAAGCATATAATCAATCTTTTCGCCGCTGATACCGTCTGGGTCGTAAATGTAACCGTCAGGACCGGAAATAGTAACAACCTTAGCGCCCAACTGAGTAGCCTTAGTTGCAGCTCCCCAAGCCACGTTACCGAAACCAGAGATAGCTACAGTCTTGCCCTTCATGTCGATGCCCTTACCGTCGAGCATATGTTTCACGAAATACAAAGCTCCGAATCCGGTTGCTTCAGGACGAACCAACGAACCTCCGAATTCCAGTCCCTTACCGGTAAATGTTCCGGTAAATTCGTGAGTCAGTTTCTTATACATGCCAAACATGTAGCCAACTTCGCGACCGCCTACGCCGATGTCACCGGCCGGTACGTCCATATCAGGACCTACATGACGCCACAATTCCAACATGAATGCCTGGCAGAAACGCATAACTTCAGCGTCGCTCTTGCCGCGGGGTGAGAAGTCTGATCCACCTTTACCGCCGCCCATAGGCAATGTGGTAAGCGCGTTTTTGAATGTCTGTTCAAATCCTAAGAACTTCAGGATAGAAAGGTTTACAGAAGCGTGGAAACGGATACCTCCTTTATACGGGCCAATGGCATTGTTAAACTGCACGCGGTAACCCAAGTTTACTTGAACTTTACCTTTGTCGTCTACCCAAGGCACACGGAAAGCGATGATACGTTCCGGTTCTACCAAGCGCTCTATAAGAGACACCTTTTCAAATTCGGGATGTTGGTTGTAGATATCTTCAATAGAGAGTAATACTTCTTTTACTGCTTGTAAGTACTCTGATTCGCCTGGATGCTTAGCTTCAAGCGATGACATAATTTGGTTAATATTCATGACTCTACAAATTTAAGGTCTGACAAATTGAGATGTTTTCGTACTGCAAAGATAGCTTTCTATATTAATGGGCAAAATATTTTTCAAAGAATTTTCGGGCGTTTGGTGATAAAATGTTAACGCCAGCCGTAAGGGCTTTTGACTAAATGCGGGGCGCTGATTGTTTCCGTATTGCATAAGTCAATATTAATGCCGTAATTTGTTAAAAAAATAAGCCAAAATACCGAAAGTTATGCTCAGCAAGCTAAAATTAAACCAGCTTTATTTTAAAGATACGCAGTTTGTTAACCTTATGACTAAGCGTATCTTCAATGTGCTTCTCGTGGCCAATCCGTACGATGCCTTTATGCTTGAAGACGACGGACGTATCGACGAGAAGATATTTAATGAATACATGAGTTTGAGTCTTCGCTATCCGCCGCGTTTTACCCAGGTGTCTACCGAGGAGGATACGTGGAAGCAGCTTGGCAATACGATGTTCGATTTGGTTATCTGTATGCCGGGTACCGACAACAGCGATACGTTCGATATCGCCCGTCAGATTAAGGAGCGCTATCCGCATATTCCGTTGGTAGTGCTTACTCCGTTTTCGCATGGCATCAGAGAGCGTATGGAGCACGAAGACCTTAGCATATTCGAGTATGTGTTCTGTTGGTTGGGCAATACCGATTTGCTTGTATCTATCATCAAGTTGCTAGAGGATAAGATGAATCTGGAGCACGATATAAAAGAGGTGGGTGTGCAGATGATTCTTTTGGTAGAAGATTCCATCCGTTTCTATTCTTCGGTGCTGCCTAATCTTTATAAGTTCGTGCTTCGCCAGAGTCAGGAGTTCGCTACCGAGGCGTTGAATGAACATCAGCGTACGCTGCGTATGCGCGGTCGTCCTAAGATTGTGTTGGCGCGTACTTACGAAGAGGCTATGGAACTTTACAATAAATACCAGGATAATATATTAGGTATAGTTTCCGACGCTCGTTTTCCGCATGGGGGAGAGATAGACCCTAAAGCCGGACTGACTTTCCTTACAGAGGTGCGTAGCCGCAATCCGTTCGTACCACTTATCCTTGAGTCGGCCGAGGAGTCGAACCGCGAGTTCACTCAGCACGTAAACGCCGTGTTTATTGATAAGAACTCTAAGAAGATGAACATCGACCTGCGCGAGGCGGTGGCCGAGAACTTCGGTTTCGGCGATTTCATTTTCCGTAATCCGCATACTAAAGAAGAGGTGGCGAGGGTGCATAATCTGAAGGAACTGCAGAACGTGGTGTTCTCCATTCCCGCCGAGTCTTTCCTTTATCATATAAGCCGAAACCATATTTCGCGATGGCTATATTCGCGTGCCATATTTCCGGTAGCCGAGTTCCTGAAGCAAATCACGTGGGAGTCTTTGAAAGATATCGACGCTCACCGCGAGATTATATTCGAGGCCATAGTGAAATATCGTAAGATGAAGAATCAGGGAGTGGTGGCAGTGTTCCAGCGCGACCGTTTCGACCGTTATTCTAATTTCGCTCGTATAGGCGACGGCTCGTTGGGAGGTAAAGGGCGTGGCTTGGCTTTCATAGATAATATGGTGAAACGTCATGCCGAGTTCGATGAATTCGAGAACGCTCAGGTGGTTATCCCTAAGACGGTGGTGCTGTGTACCGATATATTCGATGAGTTCATGGATACTAATAATCTGTATCAGTTGGCTTTGAGCGATGCCAGCGACGATGAGATACTGCGTCACTTCTTGCGTGCCAAGTTGCCCGACCGCTTGGTAGAGGACTTCTTCGCATTCTTCGATGTAGTGAAATCGCCCATTGCCATCCGTTCATCCAGTTTGCTTGAAGACTCGCACTACCAGCCTTTCGCCGGTATCTATTCTACTTATATGATACCTTATTTATCTGATAAGTACGAGATGCTGCGTATGCTGAGCGATGCCATCAAGGGAGTTTACGCTTCGGTATATTATAAGGACAGCAAGGCGTATATGCAGGCCACCAGTAATGTCATAGACCAAGAGAAGATGGCGGTTATATTGCAAGAGGTGGTAGGTACTCAGTATGGCGACCGCTATTATCCGTCCATTTCGGGTGTGGCGCGCTCGGTTAATTATTATCCTATCAACGACGAGCAAGCCGAAGAGGGTACTGTAAGCTTGGCGTTGGGACTTGGTAAATACATTGTTGACGGTGGACTTACGCTGCGTGTATGTCCGTATCATCCGGATAAGGTGTTGCAGACCAGTGAGATGGAAATGGCTTTACGAGAAACCCAGACCCGCTTCTATGCGCTCGACCTGAAGAATATGGGGCAGAACTTCTCGCTCGACGATGGATTTAATTTACTTAAACTTCCGGTAAAAGAGGCCGAAGCCGACGGTTCGCTCAATTATATAGCCTCTACTTACGACCCATACGATATGGTTATCCGCGATGGTATCTATCCTGGAGGACGAAAGGTGATTACTTTCGCCAACATTCTTCAGCATGACGTGTTCCCGTTGCCGAGAATCCTTCAGTTGGTACAGAAGTACGGTCAGGGCGAGATGCGCCGTCCGGTGGAGATAGAATTTGCCGTCAATTTTAATGCGAAAGAAAAGAACGGCACGTTCTACTTATTGCAGATTCGCCCCATGGTGGATATGAAAGCCGATTTGGCTGAAGACCTTGATCTTATTCCGTCAGAACAAATCTTGCTGCGTAGCGAAAATGCTTTGGGACAGGGCGTGATGGACGATATACAAGATGTGATATACGTAAAGACCGATGGATATTCAGCATCGAACAATCAACTTATCGCTTACGATATAGAGAAACTGAACAGACGATTCCTTGATGAAGGCAAGCATTATGTATTGGTAGGTCCGGGACGTTGGGGCAGTAGCGATACATGGTTGGGAATACCTGTTAAGTGGCCCAACATATCGGCAGCGCGTGTAATTGTTGAGGCGGGACTTACCAACTATCGTGTAGATCCAAGCCAGGGTACACACTTCTTCCAGAATCTAACGTCGTTCGGGGTTGGATATTTCACAGTCAACGCTTATATAAACGATGGCATCTACAATCAGGAGTTGCTTAACTCTATGCCTGCGGTAGAAGAAACCAAGTTCTTGCGGTGGGTACACTTCGATAAACCGCTTACGGTAAAGATGAACGGAAAGAAGAAAGTAGGTGTGGTGCAGTTGCCCGATTGAGATTATCCTTTATTCCGATACTCTAATGGGCTCATGCCTACATAACGTTTGAAGTATTTTCCGAAGAAAGACATATTGGCGAAGTTCAGCGAGTCGGCTATTTCCTGTATAGACAGGTTAGTCGACTTCAGCTGTGACTTGGCGTCCATAATAACCATGCGCGAAATTATTTCTATGCACGTGTTTCCGGTAGACTGTTTTACGGTAGTGCACAGATGCGCGTGTGTGATATTCATCTTTTCGGCATACCACGCCACGTTTCGGGTTTCCTTGTAATGTAGAGTTACCAATTGAGTGAAGTTTTTGCAGATAATTTCGCTTCTCGATGAGTTTGGCTTTACGTCTGTAGCGTTTTTAGAGTACATCATCTCTATCGCCGCATGTACATCATTATAAAGATGCGATGCCATAGCTCGCTTTACCGTTTCGCTGCAATACTCGTACACCTTTATTAATAAGCAGAAATAATCCTTTATTATCTCTGTGCTTTGCGGTTTCAGTGAGATGAGCGACCGTCTCATGGTTACGTAGAATCCTTTCAGGTTGTCTGAGTGCAGTGCTGCCTGCTCTAAGTATTTCGAAGAGAATCCCCCTATATATAGTTCAATGTTGCCCGTAACGCTATGTATCTGTATGATGGTTCCCGGCAGAATAGTCACAAAATCGTTCGCCTTCACCTTAACACGGTTAAGGTTGACCGACGCTTCCACCTCGCCATTTGTGCATAGCACGAATATTTCCGATTTTATGCAGCACGGAAAGTCGGTATACAGCTCCAGCAATTCTTTAGTGATTCCGGTTCCTACCAGCCAGTCGGTAGGCAAGTCTATTTTAGGGAGTTCTTTTTCCATATCATCAATTCTTCCATTAAATCGTCTACATTGTAGAACACCTTTTTTATATGTATAACCTTGTAAATATACTAATGATTTTCTGAATAACAACAGAATGCGGGTTATTAAAACTTATGTTCTATATTCAAGTTGTGAAAAGTATTAACAAAGTCGTCTTACTTCGACCGAAGTGAATGCTTACTTCGACCGATACGAGCGTTCACATCGACCGTTACGAGCGTTCATACCGACCGAAGTAAGACAACGTTGTTGCGATATTTCTATAATTTACTTCCGTTCCGCCGTTTTTCAGTGTATGTCGCTTAAAAAAAGGATAATCTAAAAAATAAAAAAAAGGCGATTTTACTTATTGCAAAAGGCTAATAATAAGGTGATATATTGTGTAAAATGGAGCAAATGATAAAAAATAGACTAAAAAACGAATAATTAGACCTTTTGAGGTTTTCCGGAACATTGTTATTTTGCACTCGTAAATAAAGTACTAAAAACAACAAAGAAAAATGAGACACAGATTTGTTTTATTTTACAGCATTGTATGTATGCTGTTTTTTGCATCGTGCTCTAATGACGATGCCGGAAGTGTAATCGATCCGAATGGAAGTGGGACCATTTCGCTAAGCGTAGCGGCCGATGCGGATTTTAAATCATCGAGAGCGGTGAATGAATCGGAATATGCGAATACATCAAATTATACAGTGCAAATTTTGAAAGACGGCAAAAATGTCGGTCAGTGGACATATAATAACATTCCTGAGTTTATAGATTTAGCTAACGGAAGTTATCAGCTGAAAGCTTTTTACGGCAAGGATTTGCCCGCTTCTACAACTGGTATGTATGTAGAAGGTACTAATAAGTTTGATGTGAACAGTGATACAAAGTCGGTTGAAGTAACATGTACTCCGGTATGTGCACGCGTAAAAGTTGCGTTCTCTGCTGACATGAGTAAATATTTTAGTGATTATTCGGTTAAATTCACTACTAAGGCATTGAAGGCCGATACAGGAACCCCATTTACATGGGAAAAGAGTTCTACTGATCCTGTTTATTTAAAAGTGGATAACGCTGAAAACGTAGAGACTGTTATAAGTTTGATGTCTTTATCAACAGGAAAAGTGACATCAGTAAATAAAACCTATACATTGAACCCTAAAGACTCGTTTACGTTAACTGTTAAACCTGTTGTTAAGAGTGGAAATGTAGGTATAGAAATAGAAATTGATGAAACAACTAATGATATACCTGTAGACATTGTTATTCCTTCTGAATGGAAATAATCTTGTTGTAAATATCTCGAAATTAAATGAATATGAAATACTTCAATAAAATATTAGCTATAGGCTTGTTGTTATGTGCAGGTCTCTCGTCTTGTGAGATGAAAGATGAGATAAAAGGCGAAAAGAATGGAAATTCTGATTTTGGCTATTTGGAATTAGGTGTTGGTGTTAGTGCAAAAACCAATCAGTCTTCTAGAGCTGAAGCCGAAACTGTATCGGCAGACGAATTCCCTGTTGAAATCAATGGTGTAACTGCATCTGATTATAAAAAGACTTTCAATACTTATGCAGAGCTGAAAGCTCAGGGTAAAATAGAACTTCCTGTAGGTTCTTATATTGTAAAGGCGCATACGCCTGGTGATATCAAGCCTCAGATGGACGCTCCTTATTATTATGGAGAAGCTTCGAACTTGATTATTACTAAAGATGTTACTTCTGAGGTAACAGTGACATGTACGATGAAGAATACTAAGATTTCATTGAAATACACTGAAAAATTTCTTAAATCATTGACTTCATGGACTATTACGGTTACCGATGGAACATCTAACATTTTGAGTTATGATAACACTAATACAACCCCGAGTCCTAAATATTGGCTGATTGCCGATAAGGTATCGGATATCAAAGTTCATATTGACGGCGTAAATGTACAAGGTAGTAAAGTGTCAGAAGATCGTATTATAACAAAACCTTCTGGAGCTGCTAGTGAATACTGGGGAGGTAATGACGATTTAACTATTACTATGGATATTAATGAAGAGGTAGTTAAACCGGGTGTTACAGGCATTACAGTGAGAGTAGATGTTACGTTTAAAGAAACTGGTGATACTGTAGAAATACCTGTAGAGCCAGATAATGGCGGTGGAACAGATCCAGAGCCAGAACCAGAAGGAAATGCTCCTACAATTACCAGTGAATACTTGGCTAATCCTATTACATGTCTTTATGATTCTTCTACACAAAGTATTACTGGCGCTCCTGCTGCTGCATTGGTAAATATTGCAGCCGAAGCTGGAATTAAATCGCTTATGGTGAAAATTACAGCTGGTAACACAGGATTTGCCGGAGCGTTGCAACCATTGGGCTTAGACGCTGGAAAAGATTTGTTGACTTTGGATTCAAATAATCCTATGGATGCTATATTGGTAGAAGTTTTGAACCCATTACCAAAATCTGGAGATAAATCTTATTCATTGGATATCGCTAAATTTATTCCGATGATGGGAGCTTATGGCTCAACTACAAGTGATGGGCATGTATTTGATATAACAGTAACAGACGCAAATAATAAATCGGCTGCTGCTACTTTAAAGGTAGTTATTAATAACAAGGAGTAATGGAGGAATTAAGATGAAAAAAATATATAGTCTCTTATTGTTATTCTGCTTTTGTATAGGCTTGTTTAGCTGTCAAAGCGAAGAGGAGATAGGAACTGAAGTGGGATATTTATCTCTTTCTGTAGGACAAGATATTTCTACGAATGAGTCTCGTGCTGTACCGTCTAATTATAATCCTAAACAGATAGCTGTTCAGATTCTGAATGCAAAAAATACTGTAGTGAAAACCACGGATGATTGGACCGAATGGAAAAATCAGCTTATAGAATTGCCTGTTGGTAAATATACTATTAAGGCTTCTTCGGCAGGATTCGATGGTAACGATGCAGCTTTTGAAATACCATATTATGCCGCTTCAAAAGAAATAGAGATAAAAAGCGGAAAGAATTTGAGTGAAACGTTGACTTGTCTTCTGGCTAATGTTAAAGTTACCGTACAGTATGATCCGGCTTTTGTAGCTGCCTTTAAAAAGGTTTCTGCTAAAGTAGGTGATATAGCAGGTGCTTTTCAGCCGTTGACTTTCGCAACTACTGAAACCCGTTCTGCATATTTCCCTGTAACTAATCTGTATGCTACAGTTGAAGTAGTAAACAATGCTGGTATTTGGCATGAGCTGAAGAAAGAATTTACAGAAGTAAAAGCTCGCGATCATTATATATTGAAGTATCGTTTGGCTGATACTGGTAATGGAAATGTAACGGTTGTGGTAGATCCTAAGACTAACACGTACGAATATACATTTACTTTGGGGGCTAACACTAAATCTGCTAAATTGTCTGCTAATGCATGGAGTACATTCGCTACATTGACAGCTTCAAGTGTTTCAGGTATTACTGAAGGTCAGACTGTTTCTTTCGAATATCGTGCACAGGGCACAGAAGAATGGTCTTCTCTGGCTGCAACAAGCGGTGATGGTAAATACACGGCTCAAGTAACAGGACTTGCTCCGGGTAAGACATATGAGTATCAGTTAGTTTCTGAAGGCGCTACTATAGGCTATGTTTCCTCATTTACAACAGAAACTCAAGTGGCTTTGCAAAATGGCGGATTCGAAGATTGGTATCAAGATGGAAAGATTTGGTATGTTGCTTCTAAGGAAACATATAACGCAAGTAGCTATATGTGGGATACTAGTAACCCTGGTGGTGGTGCTTTTGGATTTAATCCTACAACAAGTGACGCTACTGTTAAACATTCGGGTAATAGCTCAGCAAAATTGGAATCTCAATATGCTGTGGTTAAATTTGCTGCCGCAAGTTTGTATTATGGTCGTTTTGGTAGATTGCAAGGAATGAATGGTGCAGTGATTAACTTTGGTCAGCCGTTTACTTCTCGGCCTACTGCACTACATGGATATTATCAGTATGCTCCTAAGGCAATAGATTATGTTGGTGACAAACAGCCTGCTGGCACTGTTAAGAAGGGAGATATGGATATTTGTGCTATTTATATTGCATTGGCTAAGAAACAATATTCAGTGGATAATACTAAGCCTGAAACGTTTATTGATTTTAACAACGATGAAAATATCATAGCTTATGGTGAGCTGCCTGCTTCAGACTGTGTAGCAACTGGTGATGTATGGAAAGAATTTACTATAAATCTGAAATATAAGAGTATGACAGAAAAACCGACCCATCTTATAATAGTATGTAGCTCTAGTAAATATGGTGATTACTTTACTGGAGGTAAGGGTAGTGTTTTGCGTCTTGATGACTTTAATTTGGTTTATGGTGACACTCCTTCTGCTTGGTAATAATATTTCTTAAATAATTAATATACCCTCTGCCTTTTGGGGTAGAGGGTGTATTCTTTTTTGTATTTTTGTTTGTTATTGAAAAAAATAGATGGTAAAGAAGCTTCTTGTTGTTTTAATGTTGGTTGTGATTGTTGTTACTACAGCAATGGCACAAAGTTCTGGACGAAAGATACAACGTATTGATCGTGGATTGCAAGGTCATGTTTTTGTACCTAAAGGACAATGGCTGACTGGAGGAAGTGTTTCTTATAAGGAAACAAGTCAAGATAATCTGAACTTCTTGGTTCTAAAAAATGTTGAAGGAAAAGGATATACCTTTAAAGTAAGTCCATATATGGGTTATTTCTTTAGAGATAATATGGCAGCGGGTTTTCGCTTTGCTTATAATCGCACATATATGGACTTAAATAATTTCGAGCTAAATTTAGGAGAAGATTTCAATATTAGCTTGAAAGATCTGTATTATTTAGAGCATAAGTATGAAGTGTCTGGTTTCTTGCGAACTTATATGCCTATTGGAAGCAGTAAGATCTTTGGCCTATTTAATGAATGTCGTTTGACTTACGGCTATAGTACAGGGAAAAACTCAACTGGCTCGGGGGCAGATTATGATGGAACATTTGAACGTGCGCATAATTTGCAGATAGGTATTTCTCCAGGACTGACGGCTTTTGTGACTGATTTTGCGGCAGTTGAAGTTTCTCTTAATGTAATGGGATTTAATTTTAAATGGCAAGATCAGAAGACAAACCAAATAGAAACAGGTAAACAGCGAATAACTGGCGGAAACTTTAAGATAGATTTATTTTCTATCAATATTGGTATGACCTTTTATTTATAATCTGGTTAAATAGATGATTGTATGATGAAGAAACAAATAATTCCATTTCTTTGCTTTGTCTTTTTGATTTGCTCTTGTGCGATAAAAAATGATATTCCTTACCCTATCATAGAAGCGGAAATACTTTCTATGGAGGTAGAGGGGCAATGTGCTTCGCCGTCAGGTGGAAGTACACAGGCCGCTATAAACAAGAAAGAACGGACTGTTACTTTGTATGTTGATGATACGGTTGACTTGGCAAACTTAAAAATTAATAGACTTACTTTTACGGAGGAAGCTTTGCTGCATCCGGATTCAACTGTTTGCCAGAACTATCATAAATTCCCTCAAACGGGGTTTGAGTCTTTGGATGATTTGCCGGTTTCTACAAATTCACGGATGAATTTCACAAATCCGGTGAAGTTTACTCTTAGTACTTATCAAGATTATTTGTGGACTGTTACCGTTAAGCAAATATTGGAGCGTGACTTTGAATTACAGAATCAGGTGGGTAAACCTGTAATAGATGAGACTTCTCGTCAAGTGATAATATATGTTGCAGAAGAACAGCCCTTAAATGCCATAAAGGTTTCAAAATTTGATTTGGGTGGAGAGCACGGTAGCGTAGAACCTGACCCTATGGCATCTTCAACTTTTGATTTTTCTTCTCCTGTTTCTTTTCAAGTGCGAAGAGGTTGGGAGGAAGTATATACTAAGTGGACCGTCTTTGTACAGCATGTAGCCAGTGGATCTCAAAGTTCGGAAGCTACAATTTTTCCGATGGCTACAAGTGCTTTGTTGAGCGGTAGCGTGCAGAGTGGAAAAAGTGTATCTATTGAATATAAGAAAAAGTCGGCTACATCGTGGACTTCTTTGTCGTCTGCCTATATAACAGTTAAAGGAACTTCATATTCAGCTACTTTATCAGGACTTTCTGTCGGTACGAATTACAACTTGCGAGTAAATGTTGGTTCTGAAACAGGAACTGAACAATCTTTTACTACAACTCAAGCTGTAACTTTGGAAAATGGAAGTTTGGAAGATTGGAATCAGGTAGGTAATCAGTGGAATCCATGGAGTTCAGGTGGAAACTCATTTTGGAATACAGGAAATAAAGGTACGGCAATTATTGGAGCTTCTGTTACGACTCCGGTTTCGGAAAGCGTGTCGGGTAAAGCTGCTTTGTTAGCTTCTCGTTATGTGGCTTTGAAAGGTTTGGCTGCAGGTAATTTGTTTACTGGTGATTTCCAACTTTCTGGATTGAATGGTATATTGACATTGGGACGAGAATTCACATCTTTCCCGACGTCGCTGACATTCTATTGTAAGTATATTACCTCTAAGATTACACGTACTGTTTCTAGGTATGAGAGTCTTAAGGGTGAAGATGATATGTGTCACATTTACATCGCTTTGACTACAGACAAAGTTATTATCAATACGGCTAATGAAGACGCTTTTGATAAAGATGGAAGCTCTGTCATTGCTTATGGTGAATTCATTTCAAATAAAAATGTATCAGGAACAGAAGTAAACGGATATAAGAAAATAGACATACCTTTGGAGTATAAGAAAAAAGGTGTTGCCCCCAAATATATTATTATAGTATGTACGTCAAGTCGTTATGGGGATTTCTTTACTGGTGGTGAAGAAAGTAAATTATGGCTTGATGAAATGCGCTTAAATTATGAATGATGATATGCTAAGATTCAGGAATTATATATGGCTTTTGTTACTGATGACTGTCGGGCTAATTGCTTGTCAGTCGGATGTTTATTCGACGCAGACCGAAAGTAAGTCGGGATTTTATATATCATTATGCGATGATGTATCAGTAGACTCTCGTGCCACTCCATCAGAATTAGGTGCGCCTGTGGCTTCGAACTTTGATTTGAAAATAACAAATAAAGAAACAGGGAACTTATTATACGATGGTAAGTTTACGGATGGTCTTATTCCGGCTGCGCAAGGTGAATATAGAATTGTTGCGTCGTATGGAAGTAATTTGGAATTAGGACTTGATACTCCTTATTATGAAGGAACTGCTGATGGTGTTGTAGAAACAGATAAGGCAACTACGGTTTCTGTGCAATGTAGGATAGCCAATGCTTTGGCTTCAGCTGTTTTTAGTAACTCGGAAGTCTTTGAAAAGGAATTTTCAAGTTATGCGTTGAAGGTTTCTGTTGGCTCACAATATGTAACGTTGAAGCCTGCGGATAATAAAAGTGCGTATTATAGGGCTGGAGTGCATCCTTCGTTTGCTTTTGTTGGTGTAATGACGGACGGAACGCGAGTGGAAATTCCTATTGAAAATGAAAAGCTTCAGGATGAAGCAACATTTGCAGCTGCGGCTCATTGTAAGATTACATTAACAATGGAGGCTACATCTGGATTGAAACTGAAGATTGAAAAGATAGAGGTAGAGAAAGTAACCGTAAGCGAAACTATCCCTGTGGAATGGCTTCCTAAGCCGAAGGTTTCGGGATTCGAAGACATTACTTACGTGGAAACCGACGACGCTCCACAGAATGCAGTGATAGATTATACCGCATCGCTCCCTATTCAGGATATGGAGCTGACATTGAATATGCAGGATGAGCAGTATAGTGTATATAATAAGACTTATACGCTCTCTACACTGACAAGCAACGACCGTGCAAATCTTGGTAAGTTGGGCATAGAGTTGCCGGAAGTTGGAGTAGCTAAAACCGGAACAATCAATTTGCAGAATCTTATCGGAACCATGCAGACCAACGCCGGTGCTACGGTGGATAACACTTTCAGTCTGCGTGTGAAAGCGAATAACCGCTGGAGCGATGAAACCGCCTCTGCAAAGACTTATAAAGTAGAGGTGGTGAAGCCGGAGTTTTCGGTGAAGGTAGACGAACGCAACTGTTGGTCGCGTGAGTTTACGGTAGATGAGGTAAGCATAACCTCTGGTAATGCAGAACGATTGAAAGAAAATTTGGTTTACCAATACTACAACGGTAGCGAATGGGTAGACTGTACCGATCGCAACAATACGAAAGGTCGCTTGCAACAGTTTGCGTCAAGAGCCGAAGATATCAGTACTAAGCAATATAAGGTGCGTGCTTTATATCGTGGCGCTATCTCTTCGAACGAAGTGACTGCAACACTCGAAACTCCTGCACAATTGCCAAACTCGGATATGGAGGAGTGGCAAAGTGTTAAACTTGGAAAAACTTCTATTTTTGGTGGCAGAGCTGATTTTTATGATTTTTTGCCATATAAAAGTGGTGAATCTGATATTTGGTGGGCTACTAAAAATGAGCGCTCTAGAGATTATTCAGTGTCTCGAATTAAAATAACATCAGCTCCATGTGTTAGTTATACAGATGACTCATCTATAGTTCATGGTGGTAGTAAGTCTGCTTTGATTTACACGTCTGGGCATGGCGGATCATATGCGTCCACAGTTGATATAATTTATCCAGAAGGAGCTTTTGCTGGTTCTCTTTTTATTGGAAAATATAAATGGAGTGATGGTAAAGAACAATTGGATCCAGGACATGCTTTTTCAAAGCGTCCAACTTCTCTTGTCTTTTGGTATAAGTATATTCCTAAGAATACAGATTCTTTTAAAGTTTATGCAGAACTTAAGAATGGGAATGATATTATAGCTTCTGGAACATATATTCCAGCTGCAATTTCATCTGAAACAGAATGGGTTAAAATAGAGTTGCCTTTAGTTTATGTGGATACTCCTAATGTAGCGACTGATATTTTTGTGCAATTCCTTTCTACTGAAAAGACTTCATTTGTGGCAAGTGATTTTGATAAGAAGAAAAAGGTTTCGTTCCCCAATATGCCAAATTGGGAAGTTCATATGGGAAGTAGGCTTTATATAGACGATATCTCTTTAGTTTACGACAAATAAAAAATGGCTTATGAAACATATTCTATATACAATAGTTTGTAGCATGGTTATTCTCTTTGCATCGTGTACAAAGAATGATGTTCTTATCACTACCGATGAGGCGGGATACCTTTCTTTGCAGAACGTAGAGAAAATCAGCCCTATCGTATCCACTGTAACTTCGCGTGTCGATGCAAATACTCAAGCCGACGATTTGACTGTTGAAATATGGCAAGGCGAAAAACGCTTGTATCAACTGTCGGAAGCGGAAGTAAACGTGAAAGTAAAGCTCGATGCCGGAGATTATGAATTGAAAGTTTACAGCAGCAACTACGGAAAAGAATCGGATTGGACTAACGACGATAAGGGAACACCTATTTATTATAAAGAGGAGTCGTTCAGCATTAAGGCGGGAGAGACTTGCTTCTTGACGGTAAAAGTCCCCATGTTGGTATATGCTGTGCAGCTCACTTTGCCCGAATCATTCAGCGAGTGGTTTCCCACTTACGCATTTACGGTTACTAGTGGTGCTCGTTCGGTAGCACTAAAGGCTGGCGAAACTGCATATTTCTCTTATACCAGCGGTACTACCTTTGCTTATAAACTCACCATGCAGAATGCCGATGGGGAAGAGCAGAGCAAAGAAGGCACATACGGCACAGATCAAGTTGTTCAACAAGGACACCTTTACGACGTTAACTACAGTCTTGTCAACCAGACACTCTCTGCGTTTGGCGATTGAGTTTTACGGATTGCCTGTTAATACATAAAATCTACTCCGGCAGCATAAAAACGTATGCTGGAGTAGAATTATAAAACATTTCTTAATTTTTCTTTCGAAAGAATTTGGCGGTTGGAAATAAATCACTATCTTTGCAGCGCAATTGAGGATAACTCAATATGTAATGCAACGCAAATTAAAAAAGGTGCCATAGCTCAGTTGGTAGAGCAAAGGACTGAAAATCCTTGTGTCCCCGGTTCGATTCCTGGTGGCACCACATTTAGAAAATGAAAGATTAGGAAATCCGCTGAAACACAGTCGTTTCAGCGGATTTTTATTTGCTGTCTGCATGCCAAAAAGCGAAATTGTAAGCAGATAACACATGGCTGATTCGGTGGCTTTTTTTCAGCCGCATCAAAAACCACCGATTGTTTCATACTTCACTAAACATCAATGTTTTGCCTGTATCATCCCGGAAGCCAAAATAGTAATTTTGTGCATCCCATCGAATGCCCAAACAGCAAAGGAAAAACGCCTTTGCCTGTTCCCATTCATGTTTGGCAAGTCAACCGAATGTACACAACATTTAAAAGAGACGAAGATGAAACAAGGCACAATGAACATCCTGTTTTTCATTCTGAAAACCAAACTGCTGAAAAACGGTGAAGCCCCCATCCTTATGAGGGTGACGGTGTCCTGTACTACAAGATACTGCTCTCCAATCCGATCTACAGATAGAACTTCCAAAGCATTTGAGGACAAGGAGACAAGGGGCATCCGTAGCGAACAGCAGCATGTCGGATGCCCCTTGCTTTATGACATGCTACAGAATGGTGGCAGGAAAGCCTCCCAACCGAAACGATGCTAAGCTAAGGGAAGTAATCACCGTCCATTCCACTATCCCTTTTCTCACATGCGGCAGCCATTTCCAGTAAATCCCGCATTTATGCCCTCATCATTACGTTAGTACAATGTTATATGGATGCATTAGTGCCTCATTATGTTATTGCATTTAAGCAAAATGTAGAAGAATGGAGTACTATAATCGAAATAAAGCCTTTTTGAGCCACGATATACCCTTAATCAAATCGTCTGTTATCTTTGAATAGAAGGAAAAAGCTCAAGTTTCCCCAAAAACGCCCCATGATAAAAACAGAAAAATGCTCCAATGGGCCACAGCATGCTGCAAACGTCGCGCAGCAATCCGCCGGAGGTGGATTCTCTGTTCAAGCGAACAGAGCAAGTTGTGTCTTTGTCCGACAGAAAGTCTTCTGACCGACAAAAACCAACCTGCTTCCCTCACGGTCGAAGGCTTTCCTCCAAAGTCGGAAAAGCCTATGGGGAGTCAAAAACAACTAAAAAAATAAAGCAAAAAACCTGTTGGCGGAATTAAAATAGCGCATATTTAACTCTGCCAATAGGCTTTTCAT